>JAEEGL011887250.1_pt1 | contig 19815 bp, 27 predicted proteins | sample 9134231 | NCBI WGS metagenome assembly JAEEGL01 (sample SAMN16246548, study PRJNA631951) | gut metagenome | biome: gut microbiome; feature: rumen; material: fiber-attached | host: Bos | place: Iran: Karaj | collected 2018-10 | reverse complement strand
ATCTGCCCGTTTTCGCTCCAAATAGTTAAAATTTTTACTCGTCACACCGTTACGTAATTATGCCCAAAAGTGCCTGTTGAAATTGTGCGGTTTGCACATGGGATAACCGGTATGAGTATTTGTGCAAATTGGATGAAAATGTTTGCAAAACTTTAACAAACTTTGATGAAAATACCGTTGACAAAATTAACGAAAATATGCTATAATTAAGTTGTAAATTTACCACTGAAAGGAAGTGTCTAAAATGTTAAAAGTTTTAAACAAAATAATGTTCCACGTGGAACAATTTAAAAGAGGTGTTTTTCATGCGTGATTTATTTAATGAATTTATCGCAATTTTCGCAAACATGATGGTTATAGTTTTTCCCTATGGCGTGATAATTTATACACTCGGAAAATGGATAATAAAGAAGGTGACAAAGAAATGAAAATATTTGAAGTTTATGCATACAATTCTTACCCTATCGGTCACGCAAATAGAGTAATAAAATTAACAGTAGTATGCTCTCAATTTGAGTTACAAAGGACAGTAACAAACCACTTGAAAAAAGCAGAAGGACATTATTGGTTCTGTAACTGTTTCAAAGATGATAAATTTGTTACAAGTTTTAAGGTGGTGAAATAATGTTTAAATATCTGTATTTTAAGAACCAAAATGAAGCCATATTTTATGCTATATTTTTGGCAACTGGTATGTACTTTCATAGAGAAGTCGTAACGTCAAAAGCAATAAAAGAATATATCTATAAAGATAGGCGATTATATGACGTTGAAAATATCAACCGTTTTAACCGTGAAAAGAAAGGAGTTTCGGTGCATATAGAAACGTATACAGAATACGTTATGAAAGTGTATGAAAAACTTAACATTAAAATTAATGAATGAGAGGTAACTAAAATGAATAATACGGCTAATAAAGAAGATTATATAAAAGAGATATTAACACATAAATTATATGAAAAATATAAAGCTACTTTAATGATATTTACGACAAATAAATACTTTCCTATTTATTATCACTGTGTTATCAGAAGACAAGACGGTACTCATTTTTGGGTTGACGTTACAAAAGATACATTAGACTTCAATGATTTAGATAATAGTTTAAATGGTTTTATTGAAGGGCTGAAATTAATTTAAATGAATGAGAGGTAAAGAAAATGAAAATTTATAATGAAGAACAGGAATTATTTTTTAAAGTAAAGGAAATGTTTATTAAGGTTGTAGAAACACGATTTAACGTTAAAGTAAAGGCATTTTTAATGAATGACGAACATACACGTTATTGCGTAGAAATTAGCTTTCCAAATGAATGGTCTAAAAATTATACTTTTCCTTGTGAAATTATTAATAAAGATAGAATAAACGATAGTGTGACAGCTATTATTGATATTATCGGAAATGATATAAAGCGTAGTAGCAAAGCAAAATTCATTAAGTTTTTAGACGAAATAGACGTTAAACATTTGATAAGTGATTTTCAGAGTTTAGCTAATGCTAAGTATGTATCAAACAGGTCATATCAATACGCTCAAAATGTCTTTTTGCATAGAGAAGAAAACAAAGTAGTCCTTGAATTTTATCTATAAGAAAAACCCCTCGTAAAGAGGGGTTTATTTTACTTATAAAATAAAGATTTATACTATAATAGAAATACAAGAAAAACTATTAGTACTCGTTGAAGCATTAGTCATTCGTGTTAAAGTGAGTGAAATATATCTTCGAGTGGATGGTGTTATTGCTTGAACGTTTGTTATTTCATAACTTCCCGTTGTAAAAATAATATTACTTACAAGATTATATGCCATTATGTTAGACCATGGGGTTGATGGGTCATATCCTCTTATAATATTAGGGTTAATAGCTATTGTTATAGTATTCCTACTACTATGTGGTACAGTTATTTGTTTTAATCCAAACTTAACATTTGTTGGGTCAGTTACATACGCATCACAATCAGCACTATAAGAAGATAAAGGAACAACTATTCTACCTACACTACTACTCGGCGCAAGTGCGGGATACACATTAACATCATTACCCGACAAGGGGTCTTCATAGTACATCTGTGAAACGCCTTGACTGTCGGGTGTTCTTGACTTAATCATACCTGCAACTTGGGTTGTACTTGCCTTACCTGCTAACATGGTGTTAAACAACGTCATATTCGGCACGTCTGAATTGCCCGTAAATGCTTGACTATCTACAGCCCTAACAGAACCGTAAACGGAAGATGTGCCGTGTGGAACAGAAATTTCACCATTGTTGTTGTCAATGCCGTTTCCTACTGCTACAACACCTCGTTGTATAGCGGTTGCTATTGGTACGTCAACAATTGAGTTTTGGCACGTAAGATTTGCGCCTACTCCCAGTACACCCTTTACGTTGTAGTCACCGTCTGCAACTTGGATAACGCCGTTACCGCCGTTTACGTTGTTACCGATAAGGACAACGCCGTACCGTTGGAGTGAAGCAACGGGGACAGAAACATTACCGTTGTTATCAACTTCAAGATTGTTGCCAACAGACATTAAACCTTTTATGCCGTATGTAGTTGTATCCACATCAATAAAGCCGTTTGTAAGTTTAATATTATTGCCTACACCTACAACACCCCTTACATCAGGATTTTTTGAAGCAACGGGAACGCTTAACTCGCCTGCATTTACTTCAAGATTTGCGCCTATTTTTACAACACCTTTTGTGCTATATGTAGCGTCTTGAACAGAGGGTGAAAAACCTTGTAAAGCGTCATACACGCCACCACTTGAAATAGGATTTGTAGAACCCTGTGTAGGTGTAGCTGTAACGTCCGAAATATTTACCTTTGTCGCAAGCCCAGTAGTAAGGTCAGTTTGTGAAGCTTTTTCGTTTACTACATTTGTAAGATTTGCAAGTGCTGACTGGTTAGCTTTCAATGCCATCTGCTGTGCAAGTGCTGTATTGTTTGTGTAGTTATCCATCACAAAGTTTGTAATGGCTTGATTTTCAACGGCATTATGTGAAGTTGTTGATACTTCACTATCTACATCACCTATACCGCCCTCGATTATTATTGTGCGTCCACCTTTGTACAAGAAAACGGATAAATAAAATTCAAGATTATTTGCCGATATATCAAGTCCATCACTACCCTTGTAAACAATAAGAGGAATTGACAAGTAAGAGTCTCCGCTAATTGAAGTCCATGTTATGCCGTAAGACGGTGTTTGAGAGTTTGTGAAATTAAGTATCTGCACAGAACTTTTTCCGTTTTGTGCCGTTGTCTTTGAAAGAGGTATCAAATCAAAGTTGAGTTTAGTAAATACTGTTTGGGGGTCAGTGTCAGTTATTCCCACTCTTGTCAGTGTATCACGCTCAATTAAAATTGCGCCCGTGAAAATAACGTTATCAGCACCGTTAAAACTAATGGCGTTTTTATTGGTAATAATCATACCCCTGTTTGTTGATGTGCTGTACTCAAAATCGCTTGAAAGCAAAAGACCGTTATTATCGTTGAAATAGAAACAATCGTCTGACCCTTGCGGTTGTTCAATAGGATAAATATTTTGTCTCTGCTGTGTCACGGGGTCAATCTTGTAAAGTTGTGAATTTCCCTGTGCGTCAGGTGTATCGGCTTTAATTGTTCCCGTAGGTGTAAGCTGATTAATTTGGTCTTGTAAACCTGCGTCTGCTTCTTGTCTCGCTGTACGCTCCATAGACAAGTTATGGTCTAACTGATTTAAAGCAGTCGAAAGAGTTGCAATTGCGCTATTGATTGACTGGTCTATATAGACTTGCAAATCATGTTCCAAATCAGCACGGGTTGATGTCTCCCAGTTTGCAATTGACTGTTGGAAAAGTGCAAGCGTGTCAGTTTGCCACTGAGAAAGACGGGAATTAAGGTTGTTTTGGAACTGTGTCCTTGCTTGTGTTTCTCTTGCTTCAAAGCCGTTTTGAAGTGCCACCATATGATTTTCAAAATCATCTTGTTCGTCTTCAAGATTTGCTTTGAAATTGTTAAGGTCTGTTTCTGTATTGGTTTTCCAGTCAAGCCACTCTTCACGGAATGAAGCCATGAAATTGCGTATCATTAAATCTGTCTCGTTTTTCCATGCATTCCATTCAGTTGTGAGTGTTTCTCGGAACTCTTGATTAACAAGCTTTTCAGCTTCCCACTTCGCAGTAATTTGGTCTTCATATTCCTGTTGTCTTGTTTCGATGTACTTTTCAAATTTATCAATTTCAAGTTCCACCATGTGAGTAAACTCGATAATTGACATATTTTGAGAGTTTACAGCGTCACAAAGTTCATTTACTTTTGCGGTAAACTTGGCAATGCTTTCGATGTATGACAAAGTGTTGTCAAATACAAGGGGCAAAACCTTTGCACAAAATACCTTTACTTTTTGTGTCCAATGGGGCACACCGCTGTTATAAGGTGTATTCATTAAAAATCACTCCATTTCTTTAGTATACATTCATAAATAGGTCTTTCAGTTCATTAATAATCATCATATCAATGTTTAAGAAAGTATCCCTATACTTCATGAGCATTTCACTGTACGTTTCACTCCCCTCTTTTCCGATAACGTGCATTAAGTAACTTTCTGTGTCGTTTCGTACTGAATTATCTATGTTATCAACACTAACATTATTGGTGTTACTTCCAGTTTGTGTACTGTCACCAACATTAGTGTTGTTTGCGTGGGAGACGTTGTTGCCGATATCGGTATCATAATCAGCTGTAGTTGCATACACTTCATCATCAATAGAGTTTATACGCAATAAACCCTGTGGTGTATCACTGTGTACATTTTTATGATATTTATTATCATTTGATGCGCTGTTGTTCACACTCGTTTCATTGTTGTGAGTTGTCGTGTCAAACTCTGTTGTTCCCTCTGTTTTTGTGTTACCAACATTAGTTGTATTTCCGCTTTTTACACCATCTGTTTTCATGGTTCTGTCAACGTTATAAAGTGGGTTAAATTCGATTAATTCGGATTTATATAGCTTGTTATAATAGGGCATTATTTCGGCTAATTTTTGATTAAGATAAAATTTAAAAAGTCCAGGCGTTTCAAGCCCTATTTCACGGAAATAATAATGCTTGATAATTTTATCATTCAAAGTTGCTCGATAATTTTCATCAAAAATGGGGTAATCTTTTAAGCCTAAATCGAAATGATTTTCAACTAAAGTTCTAACCAAAGTCGTGTAAGTTGCCATATTAGCCTACCCCCTCGTCATAATCAATGCCCTCTGTATCAGCTGAACCAAATTCAGATTGAAGCATAAGCATTTCTTTGTAATCATCATATGTTCTAAGTTTAACATTGATATTTGAACCTGTCATTGCATTGAAATCCTCGCAAGCTTTTTTACGTGTATTCAGCATACATTCAGCTGAAAGCATAAGCATTTGATTATTTGCGTTTATTTCGTCTGATACAAGTTGTGCGCTCTTCTCATACGGGGTATTATTAACGCCTAAGAAAGAGAGTGCTTCACTCCAAACATTTTGCTTATATTGGATTATCTTATCTGCAACGTAGGGTGCGTCAGTTTTGAGTACTTCAATACCCGAAATATCAAGGTTTTTATCTCCAAAAATAACGGGTTCATTTCCATCATATTTCTGATAGATATTTCTAAGTGTCAATCTTTGCTTTTCATCACATCGAATTAACACGGGTGTTTTTTGTGCCTTGATATTCACATCAATTGCCCTTTCTGCTTCATATAAACGTCTTGCAAAAAGTCTTATCGTCATATCCGTAGGAATATCTTGTAAGTTGTTCCTTACAAGTACAATATCTTCACGCTTAAAAGTACGTGTAAAATCTCCCGTTGTTGAATATGCCGTGTATTCTGTTGCTTCTCCGTAAAGGTTCATCATGTTACACGGTAAACATGGTAATGACAACCACCCTAATTCAAATTGTGGACAGAAACAAGCCAACCCCTTATAATACAGACTTATTTCAAGATATCTTGCGTTCATTGATGTAGGAAGATTTTCCCACTCAAACATTGAAAGTGCAAGCATTCTTAGACGATTATAATAATCTTCAAAAGTAAGCGTATTAAGTGTGGCACTCTCCCAAAACTGTTGCTTAGTTTTTGGTGTCACATCGTTTCCGAAAAACATAATAAATTCACCACCTTTTAATGTTGCCCTCTTGGGCGGTTGTCAACGTTGTAATCACCATATGTATTAATGTTATGCCATATGGTTACACCGCTGTTAAAAATAGCTTCCAATTCGTCAATATCCTCTTGGGGGATATCGCCTTGTATATTGCACTCAACTGTTTGAATATAATCGAAATTTACACGGTTTGTTATTGTTGCAGATTGAGTTGTGTTTACTTGATAACCAAAACGGGTAAAATAATTGTCAATCATTTCGATGTATTCTGCTTTAGCAACTACCTTATTAACATAAACACCTGCGTTGTCACTATACATCAAAAAATTGCCATCAATATTTCCTCTTAAATTACGGGGTTGTTTTTGCTTATCAAGTAACGCTAAGTGTTGTTCTACTAAATTTGAACTCTCACTAACTGCACCTTCAAAATTAGCTGTTGCCATATTAACTAACGCTTTTGAAGTTGATGAAGCAAAACCAAAAAGTATTGAATTTTCATGCAAAGCAAACCAATTATCAAAAACATTGTAAGACCAAGGAATTTGTGGAAAATTAGCGTAGGTAATAGCATAATTAATATTATTCGATAAACCTTCATATGATAACGGAAAAACGGTATAACTTGGATTTGCTGACGCATTTTCAAATACCATAAATCGGGGGTGTATTGTCTCGCCATTTATAACGTCAAAATTTTCCCATTTTAATATTATTTCGTTATTCGTATTATTTGTTAAAGCTATGTAACAATATGGATAACAAAAACATTTATTATTTTTTGGTGTATATCCGTCAATAGTTGCGTCTTGGTCTATATGCCTTGAATATTCATCTCCATCTTTTGGCGTAAGATAACCAATAGACATTTTATCACCCCTTTAATAATAACCTTCTTGGTTCGGAAATTGTGTAAATAATGTGGGATTTATGCTTTCACCCGAAAATGGTCTGTGTCCAAATACAGCACCAACCATTTGACCAGTATATATTATACCCGTATCGCCTTTTTTCTGAACCTCGTAATGACAGTGACTTCCATCACTTTCACCTGTTTCACCTTGTACTCCTATATGGTCACCTCTATGAACTGTATCCCCAGGACTTACCGTTATAGTCTCCATGTGGCAATACATGAAATAATAATAATCGCTATCACCTGTTGGATATGAAGTTGATTGTATAACAACAATATTTCCAAAACCTGTACCACTTGCACCGCTACCACTACCGTGAAATCCTGCGCCCACAACTAAACCATCTGTTGTTGCATAAATATTTAGATTATCATTATTATCTAAATCAATACCATAATGTTGAGTTGGGTTATATATTTGTGTAACAAAGAACGATGAAGCATATGGAGAACCTAAATAGTTGTCTGCAATAGGCGGTAATGGTGTCGGTGTTGGTGGAGTTGGAGTTGGACTATTTATATTATGAAATTCAACCATTGATTTAGGGATAGCAACGCATGAAACAATTGCTTCAACTTGACCGCTTAAAGCTACCACATTGAAAAACGGCTCTAAAACATCGGTACTCATTGCATATGCTCTACAGCCACATGGAATACCACCTAAAAATCTACTTACGGGTACACTTGACGATGTAAGATTTTTTATTTCCTCGGAAGTAAATACAGCGCACCAATAATTTTGATTAAATTCGTTTTCGTTACGTGCTTTTAAATCGGGTGTTATCTGTATCATTGCACTTGGTGCAGGTGCGTATTGTTCATTATCATTTATTGTTTTGTACATTGGTTGCGGTAACGGTTCGGGAAGTGTATGCTTGTATTTATCATCATTCAATACCGTATTTCTCGCAATGAAATTAACGTCCATGTGATTGTTTTTATACCACTCAAAAAACCACGTTTGAAATACATCTGTCTTTATGTGCAAAGCGGTCATGTTTTCGTTGATAAATTCAATTCGTGTTATGTAGCAGTAAAACCATTTGCCGTTATAGTGTGTGTTCTGATATACACAATAATTAGTTCCGTCTGCAAAAAGAACCTCGGCATTAACGGGCACACGAATGATATTATCTTTTCGCTGATACGTAAAGTCGGTAAAAACGTGCGTTGTTCTATCTGTAAAGAACTTCAATTGTGCGTTCTTTTTATCCGATAAACTGCCGTTACTCCAAAGTATCCCATTGTCAGCGTCACCTGCATATAATGCAATCTGATTTTTATTGTTTTGATTAAGCGGTACATTGCATAAATGTACCGCTGTATTCGGAGTATAGAAATTAGCCATAAAACATCAACTACCTTTAATGTTCCACGTGGAACAATTTTTACTCTGTTACAAATGCAACTGCGTTGCAGAGACTTGACGTTGAGTATGTCTGCCATACATGGTAGTAGTAGTTCCATGTAAGTGTTTTGCCGTTGAAAAACTCTGTCATATCTCTGTAGTTGTCATAAATCTGTGTAAACGACTTGTCAATCATCATGCACAGGCAGTTTTCACCGCCATCGCCGAAATCGTCAATAATAAGAGTTTTACCGAGGAAGGTTGTCTTATCCATATTGAACGCACTTGCAAGGACATTTACGTCAATGTAAGATGAAGTAGCACTTGTCATGATAAAGCGCACATCTTCATTCGGTGTCCATGTAATGACGGGTGCTTCACCGCTTGCAGGTGTGTATGCGTTGTAATTGCTTGACGGAAGCGCAAAGTTTGTGTAATACTCTCTTGCCTTAGAAATAAGTGCTTTTGCATTTGCTTCGGAAGTCAAGGGGGCTACTGTTTCGGTCTTAATGTCACCGCTTGTTATTGCACTTGAAAGTGAATTTTTACAAAGTATAAATTCGTCAAGGTAATTACCGCTGTAAAGCGAGTTGATAATTGAGCCAATAAGTTGGTCTAACTTATCCCACGATGTGAAAGCGGTTTGAAGCTGTGGTTTTGATATCGAAACGGTGTAAACGTCCTTTCGATTAAGTCTATGGAAAATAGCCTTAGTATCAGGAAGTTTTCTTTCAAGAATTGAAGCACCATTTTCGGGGTTGAATGCTTCTGCCTTTGCAGGGTTTGTCCATATCTCCTCGATATCTTTACCCAAAGGCATATCACCTTGTTTCAGTACTGAAAGAGGGTTGCGGAGTTCTCTGTTACGGACAACCGTCAAGCCAATACGATTTACAAGTGCATGAATAAATTCATTCATTGTTGCGTCATATTCTGCGAGGGGGTTTCCGATAGCAGAAATGTTATCTCTTGTTGCTACTGGTATACGCTCTTGGTAAGAGGGAGAAGCAGTAGCACGAATTGCATTTACTATGCTAATAGGGTCTGCCATGATAAATCATTCCTTTCTTTTAATAAAAATTTGTTTATTTCAGTTCGCCTTTTTCATCAAAGAGTTCGGCGTAAACTGCATCCTCGTCAACGGGTGGTTCAGGTGTAGGCGGTTCGGGTTTTTCCTCTACCCCTGTTCCTGCTTTTCCGACTTTAAGAAAAAGTTCCATGTTTGCTTCTTGCAAACCGTGATTTTTTTCTTCAAGTTCTGTAGCTTTAGTTTCGGCTGTCACCCTACTATCAACTTCCTCGAAAAACGCTGTACGTAATTCGTCTAATGAAGTTGACATTGCACCCTTATCCTCGATATTGAGAATTGCGGTTGCTTTTTCGTTAAATTCTTCTTTTGTCATTGACATAGTATGTACCTCACTTTCTTACATATTTTCTTATATCATTGGCAAGCTTTAAAATAAACGCTTTGCCTGCGATACCGTTTTGAGCATATCCCCACTTTTTAAGCATTGCATTTATTGCTCTTACTGTACCGTCACCAACGTGTTCATTTTCATCTAAACCACACGAATGTAAACCGACTTTTTTAGCATAAAGCAAAAGCTCTTTTAAAGCAAGAGAACCGATTGTTGCGTTACCCTTTTTATAACCGCTTTTATCAAGCACTTTGGGAGACATATATTCTTTTACAGCTGAACGAAATTTATCCATTGTGTAGCCGTGTTTGCTCCACCAATTATCGGGGTCAACGTGCTGTGAACCGTATCCCATTTTTCCACATTCGTTATGGCTGAAAATTTGTGATACGGGAATGTTATATTCTTTGCAAAGATAAGCGCAAAGTTCCACGGCTTTATCGAAACATTTTTTGCAGTAATCTTTGTCGCTTAAATCATCTTCCAACATTTCAAACTGAATACTGCCGTTGTTCCACGAACCATTTACACCTTGATACACTCCCCACGCACGATAGTAAAAAGGAAGTACTTGATAAGTTTTAACGTTTCCGTCTTTATCCTTACCAATAGCGCAATGAACGCACACGTCCGTGTCAGGTTCATTCCAACTATTATTGTAAGGATTTTTTCCTATCTTGCCATCATCGGGCTGTACGTACCGTTTCAAATTAGGGTTGTTGCAACCTGTAGAATGCACAATTATGCGTTTAATATCTTGCCTTTCTCCGTCTTGGTAACAATCGGATTTTGTAGCATAAATAATTCCGTCAATTGCCGACATTTATATCAACTCCCTTTTGCTTTTTATTGTTCTCTTTTTCTTTTAAATACATATCACTAACGTGCGTTCCAAAATGGAACGACATAACCATTGTGAAAACAAACATGAAATTGTCGGTATCCACTTTACCTTTAATTGCCAATATGCAAAAACAAAATGTGAGCATAAAAGAGACAATTGATTTTGTATTCAGCAAATTGTCAATTATCCCCATTGCCTTATTCTTAACGTATGCTGCCATTATACCATCTCCCTTAATTTATACTCTATTATAGTATATCACATTTTAAGGAATTTGTCAACAGGTTTTTCAACATTTTAACATATTTAAAATTTTTAACTAAATGGAGAGCTGAAAAGAAAGTGACGCTTTTACACGTCACTTTCCAAAGGAATAGAATTACTCAACTTGGACTGCTGCTTCAAGTCCTAAGAAATCATCATCAATTACTTGGTGTACTGCACTATCAATGCGTTCCATGAGTTCATTCATTAAATCAATTTTGCTTTCCCATTCAGCTGTACCATTTACTGTTATTACGTACGCAAAATCAACGTTCATTTTCATAATATCACCACCTTTATTACATCACTTCATATGTAACACTATCTTGTTTTTGTACTTCCGTTACGCTATGTTCAGCATTTACAATCATTTCTTTTATAATCATATCTAAAACAGAATTATATATCTTTTTATCAAGAAGATTTGTAGTGCTTTTATCTGCATAACCTTCAATGTGAATAACATAATCTTTTTCAAAATATTTTTCCATAATTTTACCTCACTTTGTAATTTGTGCCATTGCAAGCATTTCATACGTCATATTTTTAATGTTCATATCTTCAAAGTAAACATTAGCCATTTGGAAATTTTTGATAAACATTTGAAACGGTCTTGACCGCCGTAAACTGTCTATTAATAGTGTGTTTGGGTTATGGTCTGATTTTGTCAGTGCGTACATATACGGGAAATTTTTATCTATGTCATAAGATACATATATTTTTCCCTCTTTTACATTCACCCAAACACCATATTTTTTATCTTTATATGAGTAGCCAAAAGAGTATATACAATTACCACTCTTTTTCTCTATGAAAGAATTATCATCTCTAAGGAATGAGTTACTTATAGCATAATCGCCATATTTTGTACCCTTTATGAGTTTACCAAAACGGGTATTTTCTTTCTCTTTTATGAACTCTTCTTTGCTTACTAATTCAACTAATATATCACCGTCAACTCTTATGTTGTCTTTGCGGTTAGGCAGTTGTATTTTAAAGTATAGAAAATATGGATTTGTAACGGATAATGCGTTTGACAAAAAGAATACTCTTACGTTGTCACGCATACGAGCAATAGTTTCGTAACATTCAAGAAAGTTAGTTACTTCATCGGGTAAATAATGATAATACCCTTTGTCAAGTATAAATTCATCAAATATTATCGTTTCAACTTTAGGGTAAGCTGTTGACTTTTCTATCTTTGAAGTTGACAAAGGAAGTGCAACACCTGCTTCTTGTTTGTCGATGAAAAATTTTCTTCCTTTTACTTCAAATTCTACCTCTGGAAAAGCTTCTTTTATATCCTCGAAAAATTGACCTATCTTCTTTAACTCTTCTTTATATCTTCGGATATAAACAAATTGTGCCCCTGTTTTTAGAAAGCGTTTAATAACAAATTTCTTAGCACCATATGTTTTGCCACCTCCACGGTTGCCGACGATAAAGTTAAACAAACAGTTGCGTGAAAGAGAATTGTTTATATCCCAAAATATTGAATTTTCTTTGCACATCATTTTCACCCCTTTATTAATAAAATGGGACATTGAGAAATAGTAACGCCGTTTACCACAACAAAAAGAAGGCGCATGGCTCTTCACCATTGGTACACACCTTAACTTCACGTTACTTGCATTTCTCATGCCCCTTTATTACATTATAGCACACTTGGTGCTAAATGTCAACCCTTTTTCTTGCTGATTAGTAAATTTTCTTTTAATGTAAATTCTGTTTCAACGAGAATTACGCCACCTTCAACAACCTTTGGCACTATCTTCTTAAATGACGCACCCATTGTAAAATTATCAAAGGTTACATCTTTATGAAATTTCTGTTGCAAACCGCTACAAGTTACTTTCAATTCGGTTACAAAAGTTTCGGGAGCATTTTCAAATGCTTCTTTGTTTTCGGGCTGTGTCGGGTCATTGATATAGATATCTTCAATGTATCTCTTGGCTTGTAAAAATTTGGCTCTTTTGAAAGTACTCTCATGTGCCCAGTATCCTAATTTGGTATCATGTATATCAATACCTTCGGGATACTCAAAGCCCTCTATATGTATACTATCAGTATCGCAATAACACCATCTTGATATACCGTTCTTGCGTATACTGTCTTCATGTATTTTCTGCGCTGTTGTGATTGTCTTATGACGTGCCCACGCTGTAACAAAAGTTGCCACGGGAATATAAATGCTGTCACGCACTTGACAATCTACCGTTTGAAGTATCGGATTTATATTTCCAAATTCATCATAAATATTAAAATCATCATCAACAATAATCGGCTTACCATTTACGTCAATTAAATCGCCGTATTTATCATAGCAAGGATATTGTATTTTCTTTAGCTTAACTTTGTTATCCTCTATTACAGGATATTTGCTTTCTACTTTTGGATTTGTTCCAAACTTACCATATAAGGAATTTAAAAACAACTTTGCGGTTGTTCTTAATCCTGCATTTTTGGTTACTGTTGCTTCTGCTTTTACTTTAAACCATTTATCAATCCACGACTTAAAATGAATGGTATTTGCTTTAAACATATAACCGCCCATATATTCATGTATTATAAAATCATAATGTTCTTGAATTAATTCAAGGTCAACGCTTGTAAGCGTTAAAACTGTCTCACCGTTACTTTCTTTTAAATACTCTGTCTGAACATAATAACCACTGTTTTTTATTTGAATTATCGGTATTTTATTTTCCTTTATTTTAAACTCACAAAGTACCTGCTGTACATATAACGGATACTTGTCATTTGGTGTATATTTTCCATCAAAGTAAATCGGTTCTCCATAAGGCAACGGGCAATTATACATAACAGACGGATAAAGACTATTCACGTCAAACACTAAACCACCGTGAATTTCTTCATCTGTTCGCTTTTCGTTTGCAGCTGTAAAACCACCTTTATATGATGCACGTATAAATGCGTCCATCTCGTTTGGCAGTACTGGAAAACGTCTTTCAAATTCAGACTTACCGATATGTTCTTTATAGTCTGTTAATGCACATGAACCTATAGTCATTTTATTTGGTGCAAAATTGAAGAATTTTTGTAAACCGTTTGACATTATTTGAACGTCATTTTGTAAGTAAACAAGTTCTTCATCTGTTGCGGTAAAATCGTGCTTATCGTGTGCGGTATAATCAATTTCACCTTTTTGCTGTACTAAATTAAAGGATTTGGCTACAGCTGAAACGGGCATATTTAATAACTTTAAACTATCTTGTATTGCAACGTGCCGTTTATTTTTTCCATGCTTACGAAAGTAAATGTCAATTAAATAAAATTTACCATCTCCACTAATAACTGTTGTGAAATCTCCGCTTATACAATCTTTCTTTTCTTTCTTCCAGTGATAACCGTTTTTTAATAGGTAATCAAGAATGAAAAACCCATCGAATTTTAAGTTGTGAAAATAGATTTTATGAACATCACAAGGCAAGTGCCTTATAGCTTCGATAAATGTATCTATTGTATCTCCATGTTCAAAATATTCAGGGTCATTGATTTTTGAAATGCCCCACGCCCATACTTTAGTTGGTGCAATGGTTCTTGTTTCAAAATCAGCTGTATAAACGTCTTTAGTTTTCATAATATTTTCTGCTCTATAAGTATATTATAAATATCTTCACTCTTTTTACCTGTAGAAAGAATATTTGAAAGTACATCAAAGTCTCTTAGTATTTCTTTCTGTGGTTTACGTTTTAGCTTGTTTTTAAGCTTAACTGTGTATGAGGCATTACCTTTCAATTCATCTACTAATGATATAACAGTTTTCTTTGCACTCTTTTCATTTACAATTAAACTTCTTAATTCATTGACATAATCGGTTTCGTCAAAGTCTATAAAGATACCGCCTTTTCGTTCCATTTCACTTGCATACTCGGAGAGTTTACTGTACACATAATCGGGTGTTAAAATATCAGAATGTTTTAAGTACAAATCGTGAACTTCTTTTGCACTCATGTTCTCAATAACTGTAATTATATCATCTGCACTATATCCCCATTCTTTAGATAGGGAAGTAATTAGGGCTTGCTTCATGTTCTCAGCTTTTTGCACATTATAATCACCATACAAACGCCGTTCCATACCCTCTGCAAAACTTTTAAAACCTGCTTGCGTTCTTATGTTTTCGGGTGTTCGTTTTATGTTTACATTTTCATACTTCATTTGTTGCCGTTTGGCATTCGGAATTAAGTTCCCTTGAAAGTCATAAACATCTGATTTTTCAATCTGCTTTCTTATTTGTGAACGTCTTGCATTTTCTCTTTTTATCTCAGACTTGATTTTTTGTCGTTCCCATTCGGTCATTGTTACACCTTGTTTATTGGTGTACATAGGTATCTTTGCGCCTTTAGGAATTGCTGTAAAAGATGAAAGCTGTTTCATTAGTGTTTTCATATCACTTTTACGTTCGGTATATTTTAGCAACTTGCTTACATCAATAGCACTCGGCATGAACTGACCGACATTTTTTCTTCTTCTTAACGAACCAACTTTTTTATTAAAGGCTTTAACTGTTTGACGGATTTGTTTTTCTTCTGCTTTAGACCATTGACTAACAGATTTTTTCTTAGCCATTTACCGTCACTTCCTTTACGCTATTAGATATAAAACAATCAAATTTAAAATCCTCTATACTTTCATATACAGCATTGCGCTGATTGTCTATGATATAAAATCCTCTCTTTTCAACTCTGTTGTATAGCTTGATTATTGCTATTTCATCAATGTTGTTTATGAAAAGATTATAACGTTTCTCAAAATCAAGTTTTAAGTTTGTTGTAAACGTCTTTATACTGTCTATAAATTTACATTTATAATAACTACTTGAAAAGTGAAGTATAAAACCGTTTATGCTGTACGTGTATGGTGATTTTTTTAGAATGTATTCAACTCCACCACGGGTCATTTTTTGCCCCCCCTTTTCTTTGCATAATATTGCTTACGCTTATGCCTATTTATTGCCCTTTTCTTTGCTTCTTTTTTACGGGCATTAGATATGCTTTCAAGCATTAGCGTAAGTTTCTTTTCATCGCTCATTTCTTGCATATTTGCACCCCCCATATTTTATTAACGGTAAAGAGGGGCAACCGCAAAACCCCTCTTAGAGTTGTACCGTTATGTGTATGTAATAATGATGATTTTACAATATCAAACGAGGTGTTCACCACCTTTCATTTAATAATTGTTTTGCGGTTTGGTTTGTACTTATATTTTCTCCATTACTAAAGTTTTGTATACTAACGTATATGCTTCATTACTTTGCTATAGCAATATTCAGTGTGAGCATTTTGCGCTCGCCCTTGGTTATCTGCTTAACCATAACGGGAAGCGGAGAACTCCATGCATTAGGCTCACCGTAAATTCCAAACAGCTTTTTGATTGCTGAGAATACACCCAGTGAAACGCAAGCATAGCCGTTTCCGTCTGTATCAATCAATACGATACGGGGACAAGTTTTACGTTCGCCTGTTTCCTTGTTCACACATTCAACAGCTTCAACAAAAACGTCCTTAACCTTGATAACTGTATTGATACAATCCGCAAGTCTCTTATCGGGATTGTTTGTTGCATTAAAAAGCTTAGCCTTTTCTGCTTCCGTCTTAGCCTGCATGGAACAATACTGTGTTGCTCGTGACGTAAGGTCAACTATCATGTTTGTATTATCATCGTTTACAACGGGGTTCTGTACTGTTAAATCAAAATTCTTTTCGCTCATGGTTTTTATTCCTTTCTATACGGGCAATGCCCTTTGGTTTATGATTTACTTAAAATTTTTAACAAAATGGTCTTCTAAACCGATTTTTGAGTTGGAAGAGGGTTTTATTCCTCTTCTTCCTCTTCATCGTCCTCTACTTCCGTAGCGTTAGCTATGAATGTTTCAATGTCCATTTCATAAGTTTTTGTTACGGGTTCAATACCGATTATCATTATAGCGTCCTTGAAATCGGGTTCAATGCTCAAAGCGTCAATTACAAGTTCTTTAGCCTTGCTATCGTTACGGGGTTTCTTTGTAACAATAACATCTTGTAGTCTGTCATTGACAAGCGGGTTTTCTTCATTTCTTATAACGCTCTGAATGAGAACGAATTTTAAGTTTTTCTTAATTGTAGCCATTTTAAATTATCCTTTCTTAGTTATGATATTCAGGTATTTCAGTATTCAACGGACTTGGTGTATTTACGTCAATGAAATCAAATGACGTTCTATACGCCTGTTGATAGTTACCGAAATATCCCCATAAATCGAATTGTGTTGGAGAAAGTTTCACACATACAAAGTGCGTTATATCTCCGCTGTTCTGTACACCGTCAATTAGCCCTGTGCCTTGTTCCACCCAAATAACAACTCTATCTGTTGCTTGACGGATAAGGTCAAAATTTGATATCTCATATCCGTGGTCTGATAGAAATTTTTTGAGTACACCAAAAGCGGTATAATAACGGTTGTTTGGTGTTACGGTTTCATACAGCATTTATTCACCCCCTTGCGTCTGTTGGGGTCTTCTGAAAGTGACTGTAACAGTGTAACCGCCTTTATTGCCAAACGCTGGTGATTGAACGGGAAACAATCTAAACATATTTAATGTTTCGATATTGTCAATTGAAGAGTGATTATCTTCAATATATTTTTGGACTTCCGAAAAAGCTTGACTATATCCTGCAATGCCCGTTGAAGTTACAGCGTTTAAGAACTGCAAAGATTTATCTTTGTAGAACTGTTGACTTACAACCAATAAAGCCATTTTCTCACCACCTAACATTAATTATTTTCGTTACAGCATTGTTTATAGTGCGCACACTACTTGACTATCTGTCAAGTCCCGTTGAAGCATATGCAATTAATGTGATGATAGTAGTATGAAGTGTTTTGGAGGACTTTTCACCTACTTTCTTTTAAATTTTATTTGGAAGAATACACATTAATTGCAATGGTTAGGCGTATTGGATTTGAACCAATGTATCACGGGGTCAAAGCCCGTTGCATTTTCCACTTTGCTAACGCCTATTATATGTTGCGGTTCATTGTCGGAGAACCGCAAAGCCGTTATTGCTTAGTATGATAATGCTATTCCTATTGCTAACAGTAGCATTACTATTGTGAGAAGTATTTGCATTTTATATCTCCTTAGAAAATTGTCTTAACAACGTGTAAATGTTGGTCATTGAATGCTTTGGGGAGAGATTGAACTTGTGCAACGCCTAATTGGAGTACCATGTTTAATGCTTGAATATAACCTCTGTAATAACACACGTCAGTGTCGGGAAAATCTTTGTCCAATGCGTTGTTGTGCGCTTCTGTAAAGTTGGTAAGCATTGATACAAGAGTGCTTCTGTTTACGGTTATTACTTCATGTTCTTTATCCATAATAATGTACCTCTTCTTTCTGTTCCACGTGGAACGTTGTTTTGTTGTGGATTTTTATGCTTTTCAGCATGGTGGATATCTGTATTTATAGCCCTTATATCCAATAGGCTTGTTTTAGTTATTTGTTTAAAAATTTTTCAAGGTTAATAATGTCAACAATAGAATTTGTTTCATAATCGCCGTTGTGATATTCTGTAAACTGTATTTTATTGTGTTTAGGGTCATAAGTTGCGCCATCAAAATTATGTGCGTCCATAATTAAACCTATAAGGAAATACATTTCTGTATCTTCTTTTTCAATTTCCTTTACATAATCTGAATAGTGAAAATCATCGCTATTTGCAAATTCAGTGTATACCTTGTGTAATACTTTAGATAACTCTGCTATCCTATTGATTATAATATTTTGATAATCCATTGTGTACCTACTTTCTACCCGTTTCGGGCGGTTTGTTTTGTTGTGGTTTGCCATCGTCAGTACATAAGTTACCATCTTATGTAGACGGGCGTTAATGCCCGTTTCGGCTTACATTAATACGGGAACGTTTTTATCCATATCACGTACTTGATTATATGTTATGTCGGGAAGATATTCACGCAAGAACCATGAGATATGCTTACGAGTTGTCATTGAATATAAACCAGTGCACTTTATTTCCCTATTGCCTAAACCGTCACTATCAACACTGATTATTTCGGTATCATATGAATACAGCTTTAATACACCATCTTCTGTGAATACTACTTTTGCATTTGCGTACTCGTGACCCTTTAATTTTTTAATACTCATAATTTAGCCTTCTTTCTGCCCGTGACGGGCGGTTTATTTTGTTGTGGATTGCATTTTTACAACTGTGGTTGTTGCCCACAACCGCCGAAAAAGGGATTAATATAATAGTTTAAGTTTTAAAGCGTTTAGCATAAAGTTTAATCCTAAGCTTACGGGAAAACGGTCATTTGAAATAATTTCACCGTTCTTGCTAAATTTGCTTATGCCAATGAAAGAGCATTTTTCATCATGTCGAATGCATTCATTTATTTCTAAATTAAGCAAGTTTGAAATTATGCTATTGCATGTTTCAAGTTTTGCCCTTGCAACTGTCCTATCAATACGATTGACAGCACAATACTGCACTTCACCAAGTGCTTCTGTATACTCTCTCATGATATTGTTGATTAAGATTAATGCATTTGTTTCGTTCATGGTGTACCTCTTTCTGTCCTTTTCGGGCGGTTTATTTTATTGGGGTTTAAGGTGTTTCTTATTTCCTTTACCTTATGTATATATTATATCATATCTATGGCAAAATGTCAATACTTTTTCGGACTTTTTAGCGTAAAATTACAAACTCTTTTTCCTCCCATTTTCATCCAATTTGCACAAATACTCATACCGGTTATCCCATGTGCAAACCGCACAATTTCAACAGGCACTTTTGGGCATAATTACGTAACGGTGTGACGAGTAAAAATTTTAACTATTTGGAGCGAAAACGGGCAGAT
>JAEEGL012359635.1_pt1 | contig 19816 bp, 17 predicted proteins | sample 9134231 | NCBI WGS metagenome assembly JAEEGL01 (sample SAMN16246548, study PRJNA631951) | gut metagenome | biome: gut microbiome; feature: rumen; material: fiber-attached | host: Bos | place: Iran: Karaj | collected 2018-10 | reverse complement strand
TACCATCAGCTTCAATCATAGCATAGTCTAATGCTTTTTGATCTGAAGCATCCATACCAATTACTAAGTCTCTTAAAGGTCCGTTTACGTTTGCTACTGCCTTTGTTACTCCTTTTCCTAAGTATCTTTCTTTGTCGCCATCACGAAGTTCTAGAGCTTCTCTTTCTACAGTAGAAGCACCAGAAGGAACAGCTGCACGACCCATAATTCCGTTTTCTAGATATACATCTACTTCAACGGTTGGGTTTCCACGTGAATCTAGTATTTCACGTCCTACTACGTCTTTAATCTTCATAAAATTTCTCCTTCTTTTGACTTAAGTCATGTACGTATTCTCGACTTAAGATATTATTATAGCATTTAAAAAATAAAAAAGGAACAAATTGTTCCTTTATTAATCAATTAATGATGTTTCAAAGTTTAAAATACCTGCTAATTCTTTTGATTCTAATAATTCTTTATCAATAGTTGGCATGCACTTACATTGTTGTCCGTTCTTATCAAAAATACTTATGCCTGTAACTTTAATATGTAATGCTTTGTTTTCTAAATCAGGAATTATATAATACATATCGACACTAGATAATCCTTCTCCTTCGAAATATATTAATTCTTTTTCATTAATATTTACTTGTAAGGATGTAGCATTATTTTGCCATTCTTCAACATCTAAATAATCAACTCTATAGTTTTCCGTTCCATTATCTTCGTTTTTAATTTTGAAATACGTTGTAAATTTTGATCCGTTTTCTGGATGACCCGCATTAGTAGAAGTAATATTTACCAATACACCATTGTTTTCATATTTTGCTTTTTTAAATGCACCGGTCTCTTTTTGCTCTTCTCTAGTGGTTGGGTCTTCGCTTCGAGAATTATTAACAGTTTTAATTATTAATGCTATTAGTAAGCCAAGAATAACTACAATTATTATTACTACTTTTGCTATCTCCCAAATCTTTTTAGGTTCTTCAGTATTATTTTCCATATTACTCTCCTGTTATTAAACGGTATTTATCAGTTGGTGTTGTAGCTAAGGTACTAATCATTTTATCGATTATTGTTTTTTCTTCTTCAGTATTTACTTCTTCAACTTTATCGCCATTTAAAACACCTGAGTAGATATCTATTATATGATCTTTAGGTTCTAAAGTTGAATAAATAATATAATCTTTATTTGTGTTTTCGGAAGTAAATTTTACTAAGATAGTATATTCTATATCATTAATAGTAATTTTTTCTTGCATTGTTACTTCCTCCTTCTTATATAGACAGCTGATGAAGCATTATCTTTACCAGGAGATACTAATTGTACTTCATGACTAGCTCCTCTTAGTTTTTCAGTTATACCATGAGATAAAGCATATTCAACAAATACTTCTGCTAATTTTTCTGGTGGTGTTGTTGAACAAATAAATTGTATGTCATCTTGAGATAGAAGATCAGTTATACCATCACTAAATAATAATAGTTGTTCATAGTCATCATTGTTTATTAGATAACTTTGAATGTATCCTAAGTTTCTATCACCTATACAACGAGTAATTACATTATTATTTTTGGCAGTTCTTAAAGAATCAATATCTTCCTTGGTGATTTCTTTGCCTTCATTTCTCTTTTCTTTTGCTAGTTGACTCCAAACATAAGATTCATCATGGGTTACTAATCTAATATCATTTCCGGTTTGAATATAAGCTCTAGAGTCTCCGACACTAGATATTATAGTTTTATCTTTAGTTACAATGGCTCCAGTAAATGTTGTTCCACCTACTATGGAATCTTTTGATGAACCAAGGTAACGATATAATTCTTTACTGATAACTAATAATTCTTTATTTAATAGAATTTGTAGTTGTTCTGGGTATTCATAGAATTCAGGACTTATAGTGTTAAACCACTCAGATAAACGTGCTAAAACATAGTTACTAGCAACTTCTCCCCTTTCATGTCCACCCATACCATCTGCTACAGCAAGGATTTTAAATTTAGGATTTTCTTCATGTTCTAAAATTAAAACAGAGTCTTCTTGATTACGTCTTTTTCTACCAACGTCTTGAGAAGCATACATACTACCTAGTGCATAATCATTGTGGGCATTTCTAACTTGATTGCCTAACATGATTTCTCTTTGGCATCTATTGATAGCTTCATAATTTATTTCTAAGTTTTTAATTCCTTTAAAGACATTAGTTTCTTTATTTAGCATTCTTCTTAATGTTTTAGTTTCAGGATTCATTTCTGATAGTTTCTTTAAACGATTGTGGAAATTAGTTCTAATTTCATCTTTAACATCATGAGAATACCATTGACGTTTAAATGTGGTTAAAGTAACCGCTTCTATAAGTTCAAATAATTCTATACGATTACATAAATAATAGAAAATTACGTTATTGTTTTTATCTCTTAAAATATCAACTGCTTTTTTTATTTGATTAAACATTGGAAAATGTTTAGCTAAATTTTGATTTTCTATTGAACTATCGAATTCATCTATAAGTTCTTTTGCTGCTACATAAATAATTATTGCTTCATTTAAAATGTAGTTTAAAAAATCAACTTGTTCCGCTGTATTAATACTTTCTCTGACATGAGAAGTAAAATTAACGGGATTTGTGCCACTATAGATGTTTTTATAGATTATGTTGCTAAGATAAGGGGCAAAATCTGGGTGTTTTTTTAATGTCTCAGATATAGCATAATCAATATCTACTTCCCTTGCCATATTATCACCTATTATGATTTTAGCACAAAAAAAGAATAATTTCGACGATTATTCTTCATTTTTTTCTTTTTCCCACCTAGCATAAATGCCACAAGGCAAGATAATATGGGAATCTTTCATAGGGACGCCTAACTCATCACTACTAATTATACCCTTATTCTTTTTATTTATAGTTAGATATAAAACATTTTCTAAAACTGTTTTAGATAAACCTGTTGTATAAGAGTTTATCAAGAAAAGAATTGGATCATCAGAAAGGATTTCCATGCATTCTTTTACTAGTGGATATAAATCTCTTTCTATATCCCAAACTTCACCATTGGAACCTCTACCAAATGAAGGTGGATCCATTAAGATAATATCATATTTGTTTCCTCTTCTTTGTTCTCTTTTAACAAATTTTAAACAGTCATCTACTAAAAACCTTACAGGTTTATCTTCTAGATTAGAGCTACGTAAGTTTTCTTTAGCCCAATCGACCATACCACGAGATGAATCGACATGGACTACTTCTGCTCCTGCAGATGCTGCAGCAACAGATGCTGCTCCAGTATAAGCAAAAAGATTTAGGACTTTTACTTTTCGATTAGCGTTCTTTATTTTATTTCTTATTAGATTCCAATTATAAGCTTGTTCTGGAAATAAACCTGTATGTTTAAATCCCATTAGTTTTATATTAAACGTTAAGTCTTTATAAGATACTTGCCAACTATCAGGTAGTTTATTATTTTTAATCTCCCAAGATCCTCCACCCTTATTTGAACGATGATAGATAGCATCAACTTTATCCCAATATTCTGGATGAAGTTTATCTTGCCAAATGATTTGAGGATCTGGACGAAGCAATTCTTTACCATTCCAAGTTTCTAATTTCATACCGTCTGACATATCAAGAATTTGATAGTCAGAAAAATCATTAACTATTTTCATTTAATCACTCTTCCTATGACTTTTCCAACAGTTACTTGAGTTTCAATTCCTTCTTTAGTATTATTTAGTATTTCTTGGTCTATATCAACAATTCCTTTTTTAAATAATTGGATGATAGTTGATCCACCAAATTCAAAGTAACCTTTTTCTTCATATCTTTCAAACTGCATTACTTCTCTATTTTTTATTCTACCTACACAAAGGGCTCCAACTTCAATTTGGATTATATTATCTAAATGGGTAGTTTTCATTGTTGTTACTTCTCTTTTGTTTTCGGTAAATACTTTGTATTTATCATATACTATGGGATTGACGGTATGTAGTTTACCATTTATTTTTTTATTAGACAAGATTATTCCATCATCATTAAAGATATAATGATGATAATCTTTCGGTTCTAAGCGGTAAATAATACAAGTTCCTCCCTCATATTCAGGCGATACTTGTTCTTTTATTAATTCTTCTAAAGTATATTTAGAGTTCTTTATATTTAGTATTAAACTTTGTTCAATATTATAAACAGATATTTTAGAATCACATATAGATATTAAATCATCATGATTGTTAGTTCTTTTTATTTCCTTTAATTCTCTTTTAAAGAAATCATTAAAACTACCATAGTATTCATTTTTATAAAGGTTCATATCAATATTATATTTTTTAATATATTTTTTAATCATTGGTTTTGATAAAGAAGAATTCATGTATGAACCTACTATATTAGAAATAAATCTATTCTTTATAAGTAATAAAATGAAACGACCAAAGGCGTTGTTATATAAAAAATCTAAACTGCCACTAGGTTTTTCTTCATAGAGTTGTTCTTGTCTATAATATTTATATTTCATGAAATCACCTCTTTATAAAGAATTTATATTGCATCATTTTACGTAGATCATATAATTCTTTTTTATCATCTTTAAGTTCATTAGTGTAATAGATATTTCCTTGTTGATCAGCACTGATATAGCGATTAGATGCCCCAATGGTATCTTTTGTTTGATATAACCATTTATAATAATCTGATAATTCAATGTCCATATTGCTTAAAACATAAGTAGATAACAAGTCAGGACTTAAGTATGCTGGTTTTGTATCTTTTAATTCAGTTAAGTCAAAGTTAGCAAGTACTAATGCTTGAGTATTATATTTTCTAAATAAATTAAGTTTTTTATCATCAGTATTAAAGAACTTTAATTCATCCATAGCATTTTCTTTACCATTATTTAAGAATGGTAAATGATCTCCATAGAAGATAAGAATTGTTGGTTCTTCGTATGTTTTTATATATTCATATAAACGAGCTAACTCTCTATCAGCATCATAAATACCTTGACCATAGTTTAATAATACTTCATTAGATTCTTTAGTTAAATTACTATTCTTTATAGAAATATCATATTCATCATATTTTTCACCAAGGTAAGGCATATGAGATTGTAATGTTAATATCATATAGAATAGTTTTTCATCGGCTTTTTTATTTTTTAATTCTTCGATTGTTAAATCAGTAATGTATTCATCAGATACCCAAGGTCCCTTTGTATGCTCGGCTTCCACATTATTTGTGTAAGCTGTTTCATCGAAGTTTAGGTATTCATAGAATTTAGCACAATTGAATAGTTTTGGTCCACCTGATTGAACTATTTTTGTTCTATAATCGGCGTTTTGTAATTCATTTACTATACTTGGACGATTATAGTAAGAGCTATTAGTATATAGTTGCATAGATGGAACATAACCTGGAGTAAAGTAATTCATTGTTGCTCCAGTTAAAAACTCAAATTCAATATTAGCCGAAGTTCCACCATATGATGGTGAAATCATTTCAAAGAATAAACCTTCATCTTTTAATTTATTAAAATTAGGTGTTATTGGTTTATCAAATTCTACTTCTTCTAATTGATCAATATCCCAAAATGATTCAGAGAATAGAACAACGATATTTGGCGTACCAAGGGATTTATTCTCTTCCGCTTTAGCAGAGGATAATATTTCATCTAATTTTTCTTCGTCATAACCTTTTGGTTTATAATTTCTATTTTCAAGAAGCATACCATACATACCGGTAATACTTCCATATTCACGATAGTAATCTATGGCATCAATTACGTGAGCATAATCTAATCTTTCATCTACTTCAAAAAAGAAATCTAAAATGAAACTGTCAACAACACGAATTGGAGCAAAAAGAAGAAATAAAATAGTAAAAGATGGGATTATCATCGATAATTGAAACTTTTTTTTGTCTAATTCAATTTTAAACTTGTTGGCAATGTATATTAGAAATGATATAAGAATAATTTGAATTATTAAAAGCGGTAAAACTGGTTTAATGGTTGACCAAAAACTGGTTTTAATTATTCCACCTATTTCACCGGCATCTCCTAAATAGAAAATGTCGCTTATAAATAATGGTTCGTCCATAAAAGCTATTTTGATTTGCGAAATAATACTTAATAACGTAATAAAGATAGTCAATATGATATTGGCTATGTTGCTTTTTTTAGTTAAACCAAATATTAAGAAAAAAATAGCATAATAAATAATACAAGTTAAAGCAAAGCATTTGAATTGCAATATGGCTAAAGCTGGAAACATCTCTTCTGTTATAATTGCCAAAAATAATGGCAACAAAAAAGAAACAATTGTAAATACTCTTGTTTTTTTCATTATTTAATTATTCCTTTGAATAATAAGAAGATTACTATTGCACATAATATGAAACCAATTATTGACCATATAGTACGATCTTCTAATGTTGGTTTTTTTATTTTTACATTTGTTACATAAAGAATAGATAGTAATACAAATGAACACATTAAACCAATCATTAGGTATGGTTTTGTAGTTACATTTCTAAATATTAAGTATACTGTTGGAATTACAAATGCAGATACTGTTATTGGTACACCATTAAAGTAATTTTTACTTGATGAGTTAACGTTATAGTAAGTAAGTCTTGTAATACCACACATGATAAATAATACATAAATAATTAAGTTATACCATTTAGTAAAACCTAATGACATACTTACTATTACAGGGAATACTCCTGCACATACAATATCAGCTAGAGAATCTAATTCTACACCATATTCTGATGATTGATTTGGTTTTCTAACCTTTTTAGCAAAATAGCCATCAAAACCATCACAGATACCAGATACTGCTAGTAGTACAACAGCGAATCCAGTTTTACCTATAAAACATAGTAACATACCAGTAATACAACAAATTACTCCTAGTAATGTTACAATATTTGCTTTAATCCATATTTCTTTACACATATATATCACCCATAACTATTATAATTATACCACAAATAAAGCACATTAACTATGTGCTATTAAACTTTTCATTATTGGATCAAAAACTTCAAGGATTCCATTAACGAGTAAGAAGAACCCAATCATTAGCGTTTGAACATCAGCAGGATATGCTAAGTTAACACAAGTTATTATTCCGGTTATTAAGAAGATTAATAAATCTAGTAAACCATATTTATACATACGATCGCGACGATCATTATAGTAATCTGCTTTTTTTAATTTAGCTAGAGAGTTTAGAGCTATCCAACCAAAGAATACTAAAGCTAAGTTCCGAGGGCTCGGTGTTTTAATTGATAAAAATACTAGTAACATACCAAGTGATGTTAAAGTATAGTGAAGACCTTCATAGTCTTTAGTATTTCTCAATACCAAGAATCTAATGAAGTTAACAACAGCATAGAAAGTAAAAGTCATTATAACTACTAGTTTAATATTATATACTCTAACTAACGGTAATAATAATACAACAATTGAATAAATTGTTAATAGTAATGCTACTGTTAAATCTACTTTTTGTTTTTTCTTCATTCTTATCACCTATTGTTATTTTAACATAATTAAAAAAAATTAACTACAAAAGAGTTAATTATTTTTTAAGCAAAGCTTTTCAAGCATTTTGGCAGGTCCATCGTTTTCTGAAGTATCAGTTATATAAGTTGCTATTTCTTTAAGTGTTTGATTAGCATTTTCTACAGCAATAGATGTCCCTACTACATCACACATTGGAATATCTTCATAACCATTACCAATAGCTATAGCTTCTTCTGGATCAATTCCTAAATAATCTAATAATTCAATAATACCAGTACTCTTAGCAGTATTTTCTAATACTAAGTCATGATAGTATTCTTTTCCTTTAGTTCTTTTTTCTTCAATTAAACCAATTGATGAATGAACTACTTTTAATTTAGAAAATTTTTCTTTAAAGAGATTTGGTAATACTAACATACGATCAAAGTTAGTACTTAAGATTACTAATTGATTTATTTCATTATCTTTTAATACTTTGTTAATGTTATCAAAATAAATAGCTGGTTCGTTATTATATTTATAGTCAGCTATGTTTATAAATCTTTTTTCCATACTATTTAGGATTAGAGTCATTTCATGATCTTCACAATATTTATAAACCTCTTTAATTATTTCTGGTGGTATTGGTTTAGCGAATATGGCTTTTCTATCATGATAGTTATATACTTCTGCTCCGTTAGAAGATATAACATATTCAGATAAGTTTCCTTCTAAACTTTTATTTATGGCATATGTTGCACTTCTTCCACTGTCTACTACTACTTTGATACCTTTTTCTTTTAATTTTGTCATAATACTTTTTGTGTATTCTGATACTGTACCATTTGATGGATTTAAGGTATCATCTATATCAATGAAAACTATTTTGTATTTGTTCATAATGCACCTTTTTCTACATATATTTATTATGACACACAATGTAAAGATGTGTATGATTTTTCAGGTTTATTTACTAATAATTGACAAAGAAAAAGAAAGATTAAATCTTTCTTTTATTCTCAATTATAATTACAGCTATATATGATATTAAACCGATAAAAGATACAAATATTGATAGGTTTTTACCTGGAGAAGTAAACTCTATTTCGATGTGATGTGGTCCTTCTTCGATTGGGAAACCTATAAAAGCATAATCTACTTTTTCATATGGTGTTTTTTCACCATCTACTTTGATATGAAAGCCATTAGAATATGGAATTGTTAACATAAAGTATCCTTTATTTGTAACGTTAATATCACCTACTATATGGTCTCCTTTTGTTTTTTTAGAGTCTACTTGGAAACGATCAAATTTTTGAGCAGCTTGTTCTAGATAGCTATAATCTAAGCAATAGATTTCTAAATCACTTAAATTAAATTCTCCTTTTGTAAATGTAATATTTAGTTTATCTAATTCTTGATAGTTTAATACATAATCAAAAATATGATTATCATTATAGTATTTCCAATCTTTTTGAGTTAGTTTATTTTTTATACCATTTATAGTTATAGATTGATCAAAGAATAAAGAATCATTATTCATTTTAAATCTAATGAATAAGATTTTATTCTTATACTTATCTGGTAGTTTATAGCTTGTTTTATATTCTTTTTTTGCTCTTACGGTAACTGTTCCATCTTCATTAAATGTTGCGTAATCATTAGGTAAGATATCAACAAAAGTAATATTTGTTTTAATAATATTTGTAACATATTTATTGTCTGATTGTTTATCTGTAATAATAACATTTAATAGTGCTTCTTGTGATGATGGATAACTTAGTTTTTCATAATCACTATAGTTCATAATGTTATTAGTTGAGAAACCTAATGGTAAAACACTACTGTTTTTATAAATATTTAAGCCATTATTAGTATTTATTAATTCATAACCTTGTAATGGTTTTTTATATGTTAAGACATATTTATTTCCTGATAGCATTAAATTAATTATATTAGATGTTGTAGTAGTTAATGCTCTATTACGATATGCTATGTTATTAGATAAAATATCATAATAGAAATGATTATAATTACTATTAGAAATTGATGAATAAATAGTTGAATTATTGTATTTAATATTTTCAAAGTTCTTATTTGGGAATTTGCCTTTACTTACATCTATTGATGTACGATAGAATGAATCATCACTATTTGTTATGATGTTTAAACCATCATTAATTAATTCTTCATTTTCTTTGATTTCATATTTTAGTTCTAATTCATCATATAAGTTATGAACATAGGCATTACCTAAGATTAAGAAGAATAATGGAATTATCATGATTCTTTTTTTAGGTATTTTATAGTAGATTGCTAGAAGAATTACAAGTAGTAATAGTTCCAAAACATAATGAATTCTTAAATAATCAGATACTAGAATATAAATTGATACAATTAATAAAACAATAAATAATTTTTTAAAGTCTATGTTACCATTAAATAAATCTTTAAAGAAGATTGCTATAACGATTGTATACAGTGGTAAGAATGGTATTAATGTTTTAGGATCAATATACATTGTTCCGTTTAATAGATAATTAAAAATATTTATGCTAAATAATAAGACTAAAATAATACCAATAATTAATCTTTCTTTGTCTTTTTTAAAGAAGTTTATTAAAGCTGGAATTATTATAATTGGTAAACCAAGACTGTAACTACTATATAGAATGTTTTTAAAGTTATCTGGTAGAGGTAATAGTAATTCAGCTATATTAATTGAAACATTAGAATCAAGTCGATTATTAAACATTGTAAGTAGTGTTGGAATAGTAATAATACTTGATAGGAAAATACCAATTAAAATAGGTCCTAAAAAGAAGAATAATGTTTTAAAGAACGATTTAGCTGATACTTTTTTATTCTTTTGTAAGTAGTTATATAAAGCATATATTAATAAACAAATTATGCCACCAATACTATAGTAATAACTAGTCATAACCATTAAAAATACTGATAATGCTAGTAACCAACTTTTTCTTTCTTTTTGTTTTTTATCAACACCATATAAACCCATTAGTAAGAATGGCATGTAGTTAATAAACATTAAATGACGATGAGCGTGAAAAACTATTGGAGAAGCAAAAGTAAAACATAATGTAGATAGGAATGACACTTCTTCACTAAATTCATGTTTTCTTAAAAATGTATACATTAAAATAGTACTTGCTATTACGGATACAAATATTAAGAATACTAGAATACTAGACATTTTTATCCATGGCAAAAGAAAGCTTATTAAGATGTATGGACTTAATAAACCATAATAGGAAAAATTATAAATGTTTTGACCATTACCAATGTTTAAGGCAAAGTCAGGTAATAAATCTTTAGTATTATAAAATAATGTTCTAAAGTATTCTGGTATTGCCATGTGTTGTGAATACCAGTCAGTACTTGAACCAAAAAGATATGTTCCTTTGATTGTATATAGGGATAGAACAATAAATGATAATACTAAGATTGATATGTAGATAATATCTTTCTTATGCTTCTTCATCTATCTTATCCTCCCAGTCTTTATACTCTATCCAGTTTTCATATGGAAACATTTGATCAAAAGATGTTTGTATAAAACTTTGAGTTCTATACATACCTATTATCTTTTTCTTTTTATTTAATGTTTTATTATTCATTGATACTAATTCATCATAATGATCTCTTATAGTTACTTTACTATAATATCTACCAAAGTAATATAAGATATCTTTTTTTGGTACTATATCAGTTACAATAGCACTAGCCATTTTATGATGTTGATGTCCATATTCTCCATCAGGGTTATGAACAACTATCAATTCCCAATCTTTTAGTTTAGTAATAGCTATTAGATCTTTTTCTATATCATCATAGACACTTTCCCAATTATCTCTTTCACCATTGGTTTTGTCTGGATATCCTAACATAATGTATTTATCATTTGTTTCATGCATAACATTTACAAATTCATATACTCTACTTTTAACTGTTCCACAAGTTATACAGACTACTAAGTAATCATCTTCAATTAAGGCTTTTCCACCCCATAGTATTTCATCATCTGGATGAGCTACAATCATTAGTTTATTATAACCTTTTAAGTTAATTTTATTAAAATTAGGGTGTATTTTATATGTATTGTAATAATAAATAGAAAAACCTAGTAGAAATATGATGAATGCTACTAGTAAGACAATTAATGTTATTTTATTATTTTTAATGATTTCTTTTATTTTTTCCATGTTTTTCCCCTCATTTAAGCCTTTTTTTCTCTCGAAGTAAATTATACTACATTGGTGTAAATTGTCAATTGTGGGGCATATTTTAGGGCAAAAAACTTTATTTTTTTATTCTAATATGATATAAGTATGGTGAAAAAAGAAATGAAGAGGAGTGATATTATGGAATTAGACAAATTAGAAGAATTATTAGAAGAATTATTAGAAGAAAAGAAATTTGCCGAAACGAAAAAGATTTTCTTAAAAATGAATGAGTATGATATCGCCTCGTTAATTCAGGAATTACCTGAAGATAAGATTATTCAAGCATTTAGATTATTGCCAAAAGTTATTGCAACAGATGTTTTTGTTAATATGGATGATGAAGTTCAAAGAAATCTTATTAGTTCATTAACTAAAGCAGAATCTAAAGCTATTATTGAAGATATGTTTACAGATGATGCAGCGGATCTTTTTGATGAAATGCCTGCTATTATGGTAAGAAGATTACTTAGTAATGTAGATAAAGAAACAAGAACTGATATTAATAAATTATTAAATTATAAAGATGATTCAGCTGGTTCGTTAATGGCTATGGAGTATATTCATTTAAAGAAAGGTCATACTATTAAAGAATCTATTGAAAGAATTAGAAAACAAAAAGAAGAGTTCGTTACTTATGATTCTTGTTTTGTTACTGATAATGAAAGAAAGTTACTTGGTTATGTAACAATTAAAGATATTTTAATAAATGATCCTAATACATTAATTGATGATATTATGCAAGAGTGTGAACACCCTCTTACTACATCAATGGATCAAGAAGAAGTTGCAAGTATTTTCCAAGATTATAATTATAGTACTTTACCTGTAGTTGACTCTGAAAATAGATTAGTTGGTGTTATTACTGTTGATGATATCATCGATATTATGGAAGAAGAAGCAACAGAAGATATTGAAAAGATGGCAGCCATCACACCTACTGATAAGCCTTATTTAAAAACTGGAGTTTTTGAAACATGGCGTAAAAGAATTCCTTGGTTACTACTTTTGATGGTTAGTGCTACTTTTACTGGAGCGATTATTACACATTTTGAAAGTGCACTTGCTGCTGCCGTAGTATTAACATCATTTATTCCGATGTTAATGGACTCTGGTGGTAATGCTGGTTCGCAAGCTTCTGTATCTGTTATTCGTGCTTTATCACTAGATGAAGTTGAGTTTAAAGATACTTTTAAAGTAATGTGGAAAGAAGTTAGAGTTGCTTTCTTATGTGGTATTGTTTTATCAGCATGTAATTTTGCTAAATTAATGTTAATTGATAAAGTTGGTTTAGGAGTTGCTGGTGTTGTTTGTATTACCCTACTTATTACAGTAATGTTTGCTAAGTTTATTGGTTGTACTTTACCGATTCTTGCTAAGAGAATTGGTTTTGACCCAGCGGTAATGGCTTCTCCATTTATTACAACACTTGTAGATGCTTGTTCATTACTAATTTACTTTAGAGTAGCAGGATTATTATTAGGCATTTAAAAAAGACTCAATTGAGTCTTTTTTTATTCGTCTAATTCTTCTTTATTTACAAGAATTATTAACATAGTAATTGCTAGAATAATAATTCCGATTATTGATGCATATTTAATAATTTTAGATTTTTTACTCTCTACTTTTATATCAGCAGTTTTAGTTGAACTAAGTTCAGCTTCTTGCTCTGCAATAGCTTTTACTCTATCTAAACCTGTTACTTCTCTTATTTCTTTTTCTTGATTTTTTAGAGAAGCTGATACACCAATATCATATACTATATTAAATGTTAAAATTCCTAACAAGATTACTATTGCTAGTTTAATTGTATTCTTTGCTTTTTTTCTCATATAACACACCTACTATCATAATCATTATAACATTATATTATTTATTTTTGTAGTAGTTATTTTATTAAACATTTTCCAGTCATTTCTTCTGGAATTGGTAGTCCTAGAAGATATAACATAGTTGGTGCTATATCTGCAAGAATTCCATTATTTAATTCAACACCTTCTTTAGTAATAATACAAGGTACTGGATTTGTTGTATGACTTGTTACTGGTTTATGGTTTTCATCCCACATCATGTCACAATTTCCATGATCAGCAATGATTATTAAAGTTCCACCTAATTCCATTATCTTAGAATAAACTTTATCTAAACATTTATCCATATCTTCTACTGCTTTTAGAGCTGCTTCGTATACACCTGTATGTCCTACCATGTCACCATTAGCAAAGTTCATTATTGTTACATCAAAGTTTCCTACTTCTTTAAGGAAATTATCAGTTACTTCATAAACAGACATTTCTGGTTTTAAATCATATGTTGCAACTTTAGGTGAAGGTATAAGGATCTTTTTCATATCATCATACTCTACTTCTTTTCCTCCATCAAAGAAGAATGTTACATGTGGATATTTTTCGGTTTCTGCAATACGAAGTTGAGATAATCCATTCTCATGCAAGTAATCTACTAAGATATTTTTTAAATCTAAGTCATTAAATGCATGAGGAGATTTAACTGTTTCAGTAACGGGATACATTGTCATGGTTGCTAAGTTATTAAAGTGTTTTACTTCTAAATCTTTTTCATTTGCTTGTGGTTCATACTCAGTTGGATTAGATAGTAATGTAAACATTTCTCTTAATCTATCTTTTCTAAAGTTAAAAGCCATAATAGCATCATTATCAGATAAAGGACATTTATTAATGATACCTGGTATTACAAATTCATCAAATACTCCATTGTTATAATTTTCTTCAATTAATTCTTTGTAAGAATTATAAATTGGAGCTTCGCCATAAACAATTGCATCATAACTTTTCTTTAAACGATCAAAGTTATTATCACGATCCATGCCATAGTATCTACCAGAGATTGTAGCAATTGAACCTATTCCTACTTCATCTATTTTTGCTTGTAGCTCGTCTAGATAAGTAAGGGCGCTCTTTTCATAAGTGTCACGACCATCTAAACAGATATCAAAGTAAACATTCTTAACATCTTTTTCTTTTAGGATATCCATAATAGCTAGTAAGTGATTGATGTGTGAATGTACTCCACCATCACTTAGTAAACCAAAGATATGAAGATTAGAATTATTCTTTTTAACATGATCAATTATTTTATTTAATTCAACGTTATCATTTAATTCTTTTGATTCTATGGAAGCTGTTATAGCTTCTAGTGGTTGCATTGCAACTCTTCCAGAACCTAGATTCATATGTCCTACTTCACTAGTTCCCATCTGTCCTTCAGGAAGCCCTACTGCTTTACCTGATGCTTCAAGTATTGAATGTGGATATTTTTCCATTAACATATCTAATGTTGGATGATTAGCATTTTTAAATGCATTACCATCAGTTGACTCTCTTACTCCACAACCATCTAATATACATAAAACTAAAGGTTTAGTCATTTAATATCATCTCTTTCTACATACAATATTTTATCATAAAGACAAAGAAAAAGAACTAGGTTTTTCTAGTTCTCTAATTTACTTTTTGAGTAATAAATTATAAATACTGATGTAATAAAGATGATAGCAGTAGTGATTATTGCAATATCTGCAGTTTTTGGATTTTCTTTTTGTTCTGCTTTAGCATTTTCTACTTTAACGAATGTTGCTTCAATAAGAACATTAGCATTTGGCATAGTAAAAGTGTAATCTTTAAATATTATTACATTACCTAGGGCATCTGTTACTTTTACTTCACCTAGTACATACCCTTCTTCTGGAACAACAGTAAATTTAATTACTTCTCCACCTGCAGCTTTTACTTTTTCGGATTTTACTGTACCGTGACCATCAGTTTTTGTTTCAATTAAGTAATCGATATCTGATGCTGCTAAAGTTATTATTGGACGTACACCAGCACCAACTACTCCTCCACATTGCCATGTACTACATACATTTCCTAAAGTATCTATAAATAATGCATAATTTGAATCAAATTTTGTTCTAGTCCAATAAGTTGTTGACCATAACCACTCATATCCTTTTGGTAATTCGTCTTTTAAACTACCAATTAAATACTTCATTGGGTGATATCCGTCATGTACTTCTGTAACATTGTTTCGCCATTCTTCTAATGGTAAATGTTTATTAGTAATACTATAAACAACGCTATCAAGTTCTTTTGCTGTTGGAACATCAATATCTTTTAAATTGAAACCATGTGCTTCAAGATATTCTGCATAGTCATTTGTATAAGTTCTCATTTCAGTCTTTACAAGAGAAGTATCTCTATAACCCCCAGCATAAGTTTCTACATTTTCATAAGGTATACTATTTCCTATTACTGCAACCTCTGGGAAGGCTGGTTTACCTGCTTCATCACCATGAGCACCTATTGCTTTTTCACTTTGTTTTGTTTCTGTTATATCTAAGAATTCAAAAACTATAAAAGAATGGTCTTCATCATTATATTTTACTTTATCTTCTCCAAATGATGCGTCATTTTTGATGTTTTTAAATTCAGGTTCAGACATTATATTATTGCCAATAGAACAGCCATTTGAACCACAATGTTTATAAGTAGCAATTAATTCATTGTATCTTTCTTCTGAGACCGTTATTTTATAGTAGATTTTACCTATATATAGATTATATTTAGATAATAATCTTACATTTGTTCCATCATTTTTCAAAACGTAGAAGTGTTCTCCTCCACAGTTTACTTCACTACCTATAGTGTTTCCGTTCCCTTTTACTAATGTACATTTTTGGGCATTAGCAAAACTTATAAATATAAAGATCATTAAGAATGCAAATAATATTTTTTTCATATAATCACCTATTCTTACTTTTATTATATTAATTTTCACAATTATAGAAAAGTTTTTTAATTATTACTTTACATAAAAAAACTAGATTTTATCTAGTTCTTTATTTTATTTTTGGAATATGAATTAATTAATACTGATGCTATAAATACTATGCCAATAAATATAATAGCTATATCACTAGTTCTTGGGTTTTTTTGTTCTTTTTTAACAAATGTTGCTTCTATTAATACATCAGAATATGGCATAGTAAATGTATAATCTTTAAATATTATTACATTACCTAATTCATCTGTTACTTTTACTTCACCAAGTTCATAACCTTCATCTGGAATTACAGTAAATTTAATTATCTCACCACTAGATGCTATTACTTTTTCAGATTTAACAATACCATGTCCATCGGTTTTAGTTTCTATTTCATATTCAATTTCTGCTTTAGATAAAGTTATTATTGGACGAATACCTGCACCAACTGCTCCACTACAGTGAACTTGGGCACAAAGATCTCCTAATGTATCAATAAAATATACATATCCACTTGATCCATTAACGTAAAAATCATTCACTTTATGAAAACGTGAAGCATTAATAGATGCTGTTCTTGTCCAATAAGTTGTTGAGTATAACCATGCGTATTTACTATCAATGTTATCTTTAATACTTCCAATTCTATATGTTTCAACATCAAATCCGTTATTTGGAATAAATTCTGTCCATTGACTTCTTTTAAGCCAACTATCTAGAGGTAAACCAGTTCCATTGTTAATTCTTTTAACTACTTCATTTAACTCTTTTAATGTTATAATATCCATTTCTTTAATATTTACTTCTTTGTTTTTCATTGTTTTTTTATAATCAGTTATATATTTTGATTCTCTTGAGCAATCATTTATTGATGTAGCATTAAAAGCACAATTATATAAATCAAAGTCAGCATTATTATAATCTTCTTCTTTTACCTCATAGGAAAAATAAAAGTTTTCTTCATAGAAGTCCCTTACTACACCTATTTCTGTGAATTCTGGATTACCTGCTTCATCTCCATGAGCACCAATAGCTGTTTTATCTTGTTTTACTTCTGTTTCTATCGGTTCCCAGTAATAGCAAAAATAACTAGAAGAAGTTTCTTTTCTATCTACTACTACTGGTGAATATTTAGGATCTATTGCTTGGCATAATTCAGTGTGCTCTTGCAATACAGTCTTTGGAGGTGTATAAGGGCCATTATCAAAAACTTCAGTTCGATAATAGTTTTCTCCAGCTAATAAATTGTATTTTGCCATTGCTTTTATTTCATCTTTATCATTTTCAATAAGATAAAATCTTTCACCGGCACAATCAATTTCTGTACCAATTTCAAATCCTTTACCACTTACAATGGTACATTTTTTTGCATTAACAAAACTAATAAAACATATGATGCATAATAATGTGAATAATACTCTTTTCATATAATCACCTATCTTATAATTATTATAAAATATATTGTTATAATAGACAATTAAAAAACTAGATTTTATCTAGTTTCATTAATTATAGTTTTCCTCTTTTGATAATAATAAATAGTAGAAATTAGAGATATTATAAAAATAATTGTTGCTGTAATAATAAGTGCATCTTTAGTTTTTGGATTCTTAGTTTCTACTTTTTTAAATGTTGCTTCTATTAGAACATTAGCATTTGGCATAGTAAATGTATAATCTTTAAAATATACTACGTTTCCTTTATCATCTGTTACTTTAATAACTCCAAGCTCATAACCTTCGTTTGGTTTTACAGTAAATTTAATTACTTCACCACCATAAGCTTCTACTTTTTCTGATGTTAAGGTTCCGTTACCATCTGTTTTAGTTTTAATTTTGTAGATAATGCTATCTTTGGAGATAGTAACTACAGGGCGTATTCCAGCACCAAAATTAGTTGGGCAATCATAATCTGCACAAATATTACCTAGTGTATCTACAAAATAAACGTATCCTGTTCCACGACCACCTGAATAATACATTGTTTGAGTCCAATAAGTTGTAGACCATAACCAATCGTATTTTTTATCAATATTATCTTTAAGACTTCCTACTTTATAATAATTCAAACTACCATTATCTTGTATTCCGTAATGGTAAAGAACTGTTTCCCAACTTTCTTTTCCCCATTTATCTAATGGTAATTCTTTATTGGTTGTATTTTTTACTATTTTATTTATTTCATCAATAGTAATCAATTTCATATTTTTAACTTCTAGATTTTTACTACTTAAATATTGCGTATATTTTTCAAAAAATTCTGGAGTGTATTCTTTATATTTATCTAAATCCGAAACATATTCCATAAAATCATAATTTAGGTAAGGGATTTCTTCTGTACTATCTAAGTATCTTGCTACTAAAATAAATTGTACTACACCAACTTCAGGATATTCAGGATGTCCTTCATATCCACCATGTGCACCAAGAGCTATTTTGTTTTGTTTTACTTCTTCGTCAGTAATTTCATTTTTTTTATAACAATAGTATTGTGCTTCTCCTGAAGTATTGTTTACTGTTTTGCCTGATTTATATCCTTCACCATATTTGTTTTGACAATAAGCATTTAAATTACTACCTACAGATGAAGTAAATAATTCTTCTTTTTTATCAATAATACTTCCAGTATATAAATTATACTTAGCAAGCATTTTAATATTGTTTTCATCACTATCAATTATATAGAAATGTTCATTAGCACATTCTATCTCATCGCCGATATTGCTTCCTGTTCCACTGATTATATTACATACAGCCTTGGCATTAGAAATAGATATGAAACATATAAATGATAAAATTAAGAATAATATTTTTTTCATATTATCACCTATTCTTACTTATATAGTATCATATTATATTGTGAATTATTAGTGAAAATGATGTTTTTTATTTCTTGTTTTACATAAAAAAACTAGATTTTATCTAGTTCTTTAATTATTTCTTCTTTAGATATTCCTTGACCAATGAATACTAATTTAACCATACGATCACCATAGAATTCATCCCAGTCTTTTTGTAAATCTGGATTTGCTTCTAAGATTTGTCTTTGTAGTTTTGGTTCTGCTGTTGCTAACCATGGTCCTGCTTCAGTTAAATCTTTTAGAGTTCCTGCTTGTTCAAACATATAAGACATATCTTTATCATCACTAAAGTAAACAAGACCTTTTACTCTAATAATCTTTTTTGGCCATGGTGAACCAATGTAATCACCAAATTTCATACTATCGAATGGTTCTCTTCGATAGTAAACAAACGTATTAATACCATATTCTTCTACTTCAACAG
>JAEEGL016805614.1_pt1 | contig 19817 bp, 20 predicted proteins | sample 9134231 | NCBI WGS metagenome assembly JAEEGL01 (sample SAMN16246548, study PRJNA631951) | gut metagenome | biome: gut microbiome; feature: rumen; material: fiber-attached | host: Bos | place: Iran: Karaj | collected 2018-10 | reverse complement strand
TTGAACTCGAAAAGAAGAAGGTTGTTAGAGTAAGTGCCTATGAAAGCGAATGCAGAGGGAAAGACTTGATACACGTTGGTGCTACAAGGACGCTGGATATCTTTGTTGAGAGCGACAGCCGCAGACGTGCGCTTAAGATTGCATCCGAACGCTACGGAGCCATCATCGCAGGAGAACAGACAATGTACCCATACCTGCGTGTCGGAGTGGTAAAGGGTTACCACGGGATGAGCACAGCCTTTTTTGACTTCCACACTGGTGAAATGGTGCTGTATAGAGGCGAACAACTCGGAGTGGAATTACCACCTTTCATCAAGGTTAAAAGGTTATAGCGATGGCAAAGACGTGTAATATAGAAGAACAGTCTCCACATAAGGTCAGCGAGGTTATATGCATCATGTGCGGCCACAGATGGGTTGCCGTGCGGCCCGTGGAGACCAGACTGATACAGCTCGAGTGTCCTGCGTGTCACCGTCATGGATTTGTGATAGAGACTGGAGAAACATTTGACAACGATTAAATAGAAACTATTATGGAAGACGGAAGATTTAAATGTATATTTTGTGGAGGTGACCTCTGCTGGAATAACGACTTTGACATGTCCGATGTGACAGGTGACGACAATGATGACGGTGGTATAGTGTCTTTTTACACTTGTATGCATTGCGAACGTTCTTATGAGATATCAGACCAACCAAAGGAGGAGCGTAAAACACAGTACAAGGATTATTGGTGTAAATAATACAATTATTATGGAAGAAAATTACAGATGGATTAAATGCAAGTATCTCAGTCAAAACGGAGAGTTTGATGTTGTGCTGAGACAAGTTGAGCCGTTTAGTGAAGTATTTATGGACGAAAAAGGAAACAAGTACGGTATATCAGACCTTGACTTTACTCAGGTTCCAGAAGAACCTTCGTTTATGAATGACTGGAATGAACGTATGAAAAAGTCTGAAGAGGAGCACGAACGTACACAGAACCAATTGCGCGACATGCTTGCGGCTATGGATACGAAGTCTATCGCAGACCATCAGGCTGTGATTGATGAAAAAATGTACTGGATGAAACTTCGTGGAGAAATTTTTATGAAGATTCTTGAAAGAGGAGGCGAGTTTACTTCTAATAGAAGCTTGGAATGGGCTACTAATCAGACAGAAATCGTGTTCAATAATTTATATAACCAACATAAAGAATTTACTAATAATGGTTAATTTCTTTGGAAGTTAAAAACAAATTTACTATCTTTGCACCCGATATGACACAGGAACTCAAATATAAACGTCTGTAAGCTCTCGGCCTTAGCTATCAAGGTCGGGAAACTGGCCTCATAGCTTAGAGGTAGAGCTGCGGACTTTTAATCCGAGGGTCGTGGGTTCGAATCCCACTGGGGTCACGAAGGAATCAGTAGTGCGTTGTCAACCACATCAGGCGCACGGACGATAAAGATAAATGTAATTACAATTTTTGCCAAAATGGGCGGTTTGAAAGAGGAGTGGTTGCCTTGAGTAGAACCGTCCATTCGGCTTCTAAAACAACCACGATTATGAAACTATTAGCGAAAACGGAAGAACAAAGAGACCACATTCTGTCTATACTTGAAGATAGTCGTACAAGTGTTATCCAGAATGACGATGACGGAATCTACATTGACGATTTCATCAGCTTCGATGACATGGCCAAGATTGTTGATTACCTTCGTACACCAAACGACAAGCACAGCGACCTCTTTGAGGAATGCTGGAAGGCATACAGGCGCAAGGGAAGTAAGAAGAAGGCCAAGGACTACTGGAATAAGCTCAAAGATTCGGAGTACCGTATGGTGCTTCCGCACATCAAGGCATACGTGTCTTCCCGTGAGCTGCGCTTTCAGCTTGACTTTGAGCGTTATCTTCGTGACAAGGCATTTATGAATGTCGTCTTCATGGATAACAGCATCATCTATGACCCGATGATAATATCCTCTGGAGAATCTTCTACTGAGACATATACTCCGACTACCAGTGGCCTTCTATCGTGGACGGAGTACCATAAGTGCTACATGTACATAGGTTTCTTTGACGGCAAGCATATTCCAGACGGATATGATGACAACAACCGTCCTGATGGTGCGCGTGTGACACTCAACAACGGACGAGGCACAATCCAGTGGAACAAGGCTTCTAAAGCTTGGGAGAAGATATGATGAAAGAAATTTGGAAAGATATCGTTGGGTATGAAGGTTATTATCAAGTAAGTAACCTTGGTAGGGTTAAATCATTGTCACGTCATTGTGTTGTAGGATGGGCAGATTTTTTGTCGAAAGAAAAGATATTGAAACAATCAATTAACAATGGTGGGTACAAATATGTTTGGTTGCATAAAAGTGGTCAAAGAAAAATATTTAAAATACATAGGCTTGTGGCAATGGCGTTTATTCCAAACCCAAAAGGATTTAGGTGTGTAAATCATAAAGACGAAAATAGAGAAAACAATAACGTAGAGAATTTAGAATGGTGTACTCATTCTTATAACAATAGCTATGGGACGCGTAATGATAAGTTTAGAAAGAAAATGGGTAAAGTTGTTTTGCAATACACCAAGGATGGTGAATTTGTAAGAGAATGGATTTGTATGCGTGTTGCCGAAAGAGAAACTGGAATAAAATCTATTGATGCGGTATGTAATGGAAAACGCAAGTCCGCTGGTGGTTTTGTTTGGAAATATAAGGAGGATTAGGCATGATTGATAAGGTAGAACTCAAAAAGACTTGGGATTTGTTTGTCGGTGACGGCGGCTTTACAGAAGTTCGCATACTTGGCAAATTCCAGTATAGCGGCTACTTCAAGAGTTTTGATGTTTTATGTGAGAAACTCGAACCGTTTACGGATATGGATGATGAGCAGATTTATTTTGTCATGAACCAGATATCATCAGACTGTTATGCTAGGCCACAGTGCGAGAAATTTCTAAAATCTCCAAAAGCAACGACAAAGGACGATGAGATTTTGCGAAGAAAATTCCTTCTTTGTGATTTTGACCCAATACGTTTGCCTAATATTTCATCATCAAACGAACAATTTGAACTTGCACATCAAAAAGCGAGAGAAGTTTTTCGTTTTCTTAAAGATATCGGATTTTCCGACATGATTGTTGCTATTAGCGGCTCTGGTTGGCATGTGTTGATACCAGTAGACATTCCCTGTAACGATGAAACGGATGTTGTTGTTAAGAATTTTTACACTTACATGGGGAGTAAGTTTAGCGACGACAAGGTTGAGTTCGATGTTAAAGTATATAACCGTTCTCGAATAACAAAGCTGTATAGTGTTGTTTCCAAGAAAGGCGCAAACCTTCCTTCCAATCCATGGAGACAGTCTAAAATAGTGTACATTCCACAACAAATAAATCCGACTCCTATTGAGAAAATAAAAGAGCTTGCAGACCTTATTCCGAAAGAAGAAGTAAAACCAGTTCAAAGAAAGAGCCTGTATGCGAATACTGATAGGTTTGACATTGAAGCATGGCTTTCTACTTATGGTATAGAGTACAAAAAAAAGCAGGATGGGACGTCAACAAAATACGAAATTAAAACATGTCCTTGGCATGACACGCATTCGGTTGATAATCCGTACTCATCCGCCATATATAAAGATGCGGATGGTAAACTTACGTATACATGTGCGCACTCTCATTGCGCCGATAAACAATGGGCTGATTTTCGTATGTTTTATGAGCCCGACGCATACAGCAGGCCCATGTATCAGCCACAGACTCGCATGTACGGGCAGCAGAAGCCTAGATATATCATCAAGGAAGAGTTGCCAGAATTAGGCAAGAAGTGGCTCCAGATGGACGAAATCGAGAAGGTTGACCTGTCTTCTATTCCTAGGGTTAAGACGGGTATCACAGAGTTAGACAGATTCATCCTCGGTCTTGCTGAAAGCGAGGTTACTCTTATTTCTGGCGGTAATGCTGCAGGTAAGACATCACTCATTAACAGCCTTATTCTGAATTTTGTCGAACAGAACACACCGACTGCGCTGTGGTCTGGAGAATTACCGCCTCAGATTCTCAAGGCGTGGATTCAGATGGCCGCTGCTGGAAAGAATTTCTTGAAACCGTCTCAGTTCGGCGATGGAAAGTTTTTTGTTCCGTCGAATATAGGAAAGAGGATTGATGAGTGGCTTCGCGGCAGGTTCTTCCTGTTCAATAACGAATACGGGAGTACATGGGAAGAGATTCTTCACGACATGAAGGATTTGCTTGCAGCAGGCGTGAAGGTATTCATCCTTGACAACCTCATGTCTCTTGATATAGACCTTCTCGAGGGAGACAAGAATAACAAGCAGAAGGAGCTTATACTGCAGGTTAAGGAGTTTGCAAAGAAAAACAACGTTCACGTTATCCTTGTAGCCCATCCGAGAAAGTCCATGGCCTTCCTTAGGAAGAACGATATCAGCGGAACGTCAGACCTTACGAATGTTGTAGATAATACACTTATAATTCACAGGGTTAACCAAGATTTCCTTAAGGCAGGAGCTGAATTCTATGGTCAGGCAGAGATACAACGCTATAGTGGGTACGGAAACGTCATAGAGATAGCAAAAAACCGCATGTACGGCGTCTGTGACGTCCTTGTCGGTCTTCACTACGAGATTGAGAGCAGGCGGTTCAAAAATGCGCCTGACGAGGTTATACACTACGGATGGGAAGGTGGTGGTGAGCAGACAGCTTTCTGGAACGAGCAGAACGAGACCGCTGTGTATGAAGAAGGACAGCAGGAAATTCCGTTCGGTGTGTACAGCGGCGAGGATGCTCCGCCGTTCTGACGTTAAATATTGTAAATCATTTGGAATATTCAAAATAAATATCTATTTTTGCAAAGTTTTATATCATCAAATTTAAATTTTACGTTTATGGAAACAAAGAAGAATTTTAAGGATTTGAAGAAGCTGGTCAACTCGTTCAAAGAGAAGGGTGATACGCTTCTTGCGATTTGTTCGATTGGAGAAGACGGATGTACTTTTTTCACTGGAAAGCCCTCTGATGTAGGCATAGGATTCGAGAAGCTTCTCGAGGACGGTTTTTCTCCTAAAGCAGACGACGGTGCGTTCGAACTTGCGGCCTCTGTTCTTTTTGGAATCAACAATGTTATCAAAAAGAAAAACGGCAGCTCATTCAATTTGCTTTATTCGCTCGGAAAGATGCTGGACTCAATCAACAACGATGATACTGTTGAAGATGAATTCAATCCGACAGAAGAGGATTGTCTGCAGTGTTCGCAATATGCAGAGTGTCTCAAGACCCATCTTGCCAAGATGGGTGTAGAGATTGAGATTAAGAAGAGGCCGCAGCCGAAACAACGTCATGAGCAACACGGAAACTAAAATATCTATATGCTGTAACGTCAAGTGTAATGAGCGTTTTTCCTGTGCGAAGTTCGCCCGTGCGCTTGATGTTAACGGCGGAAAGATTGTTTCTGGGTATTATGAGATAGACAAGTGCGACTATGAAAAGGCAAAATAAAAAACACCCGCTATGGCAAGCTTCCAGACTATAGGTTTCATATCAAGCATCAAGTACCAGCAGGATTTCTGCCTTGTCTTTATCGACGAGTTCAAGAAGGGCTTCAGGAGAAAGGACGGAACCTTCGTTGCAGACAAATACATGCAGTGGAAGTGTATCTTCAAAAAGGGCCTCATCAAATATATCAACGACCACTTTTCGAACGGCATGCTCGTTGAAATAAAGGGTGAGGTCTTTCCGTATGCCGTAGAACACGACACAACCGTTGACGGATACAGCGTTATTGGTCAGACAATCAATATGGCCAGCTTTCCTCGGGCTTCTGCCAGACAGGAGGCTGAGATGATAAAGGACAGTCAGTTGCACGTCAATGACGTTCCAGATATGGAAGAATACAACAAACCAGACTTTTAAGTAACGTTACAATACTATCATTAACATCTAAAAATTACGTAATTATGAGAGAGACAAAACGAGAAAAAGAACTATCCGAGATGCTTAAAGAGCTTCAGGAATCCTATGACGCGCTGAAGACTGAGCGAGATGGACTTGTAAGTGGGAACAGGAGCCTAAAGGAAACCATTTCCCATAAGAACAGTGAAATCGGTGGCTACAAGGCAAGTAATGCTCAGTACAGACAAAAAATCAGTACGTTAACACAGACGGAAAAAGACCTGCGTTCACAGATGGCCCACCTTGCCGAGAAACTTGCCAAGGCTGAGGCCTACGGAGTGGAAGCCGACGAGATTATTGATGCGAAGGTTGCCGTTATTGACGACCTAAACAGGACAATCGACGCACTGAACGCTGAAATCGGAGAGCGCAAGGTAAACTACAAAGAACTGGAGGGTAGCTACGCGATTGCGTGCAGCAAAATCCAAGACCTGCAGCTTGACCTTGAGATGGCCAAGAGACCATGGTGGAAGAAAATCTTCTAATTTTTCCATATTCGTCTATTTGTTGAAAGCCCCTATCCATCTCGGACAGAGGCTTTCTTCTTTCATTCAACCTTTGAAAAACAAAACAGATGAAAGTAGTACAAAAAAGAAAATATAGAAATACAGTGTATTACGTTAGCTCTGTGGTGCGTTCAGGCAATGCATCGTAATAGTTCCCATGACCCATGAAGAACCGCCTCTCTGAAGCTTTACCGTCGTTGGCTTGTAATCCTTCAGGCATATACAATGAGCATACTTGTTGCCCACATACGCAGACTTAATCCAGACGTCTGTGTTCGTCATGTAGTTTATGAAGGAATCGTGCACGGTCATAACGTCAATAGAGCTGGATGCGTAGCTTGAGTGCACAATAAACGTTATCTCCAAGTCGGAGTTCTCCCTGATGACCACTGGATTGTTCTGATTGTCCTGCGTGGTAATCATAAAGTCTTCCTTCTGGGAGTTGACCCACTGTGCCGTATAGATGTTCACGGGCTTTCCCTTTGAGAGGAATCCGTCCACCTTCAGGATGCGCAGGCCGTCAAAAAGACTTGTAACATCGGAAAACGTTCCAGCTTCCGTGTTCTTGAGGTAATATTTCCCAGTTAAATCGTTGTTCATAGCTTTAATTCTTTGTTAAATGTTTTTACTTTTGCAAAACAGTAGTCTCCTGTTGTTACACTTGCTTTGTCGCTGTATTTGAATACCGTGACAGAACAGGTCTCGTCGGCGTCATATATGTGTACTGAGCTCTCGTCGAACAAATACACAACCAGATGATTGAATCCATCCAGACTAACGCTTACGTTTGACCTGTTGCTTACATATATCGTATTGCACTTTGTCTTTTTTGCAAAGACATCCAAATCCTTGCAGTACATAAATGACATGACATCGCTCTTAAGGTCTACGACATCATTGTCTTTGACCCAGAGCTCATACGTATAACCTTCTAGATTATCACAGTCGTTCAATACGTGGCCGTTGATATAATCGCCGAAAGTAGACAGTATATAGTTCCTGTCAAGACCCTTTCCTTGGTATGCGTGTGTGGCAACGAACGGTATGCTTTGCTGGCGCATTGCCAGAGTCATAAGCATCTCCTTGTCGTCTCCACAAAGACGCCATGCCTTCTTGTATTCGGCGCACAGTGGGGTTGTAAGTTCCCCACTAAGTGCAGCCTTATAGAAATCGAACATTCCAGATTCCATCTTTATCATATAGCTAAGAAATTAATTCGACACGTATACCATTTCCTGAAGCAACCTGCCAGTTGTCCATCATATTGTGCATTGACTGCATTATCTGGTAGCAGTTCTGCAGCTGCAGCAGCATCTGTGAAAGAGTGGCCACCTTGACATCTTCGAGCTCACCGTTAGACGTTGACAGGAACTCGACAATCTGCCTAAGATATTCTGACTGGAGGTACACTTGCTGGCTGACACCGTTCATGTAGGCCTCAAGAGCTCCAGCAGTATCCTCAGTGATACCCTGTATTCCCTGCTGGAGAGCAGAGAGTGAGCTGTCGCTGTCAGAACCAAATGTGTACCACTGTCCTAACAACTGTTTAAGCTGTTCTGCCAACTCAGGTTTTAACTCTGCCAACTGCTGTATAAGACTCGATATGTCTTCATTATTAAGTTGGCTTACTGCATCGTAATTTGCTTTGGCAGCATCAAGTTCTTTTTTAGTCCTTTCAATTTCCTCTTGCCTTTTTCTCTCCCACGCAGCAATAGAGCTATCAGATTTTGGCGTGTTATATGTTCCGTACGATTGTGCGTATTCGTAATAATCCATTGATTCTAATTCTTCAAGACGGCTTTTCAGTCTCCCGTATTCATCTGATTCTTTTTTGCTTCGTGCCTGTATATTGTCTTCAACGGATTTCCATATTTTATCCAAATAAATGCCAACGACTCTAGAGACGATAGCTTTCATAATCATATTGTCAACCATACTATCAAAACTTTCCTCGAAGACTTTCATATAGTCCTCGCCTTTCTTGAAAGCGTCAATCATGGATGACACAAGTCTTTCGGCAAAACTATAAGCGTCAGTACCCATGAGGTCGTTTGTAATGTCCTCAATGGTGTCTTTTATCTCATAGCGCAGCTCCTTTATTCTCTTCTTTAACTCTAGAATCTTATCTTCATCGCGATTCTTGGACTCCCTAGAACGTTCAAGTTCCAGCTGTTTTTCAAGTTCCTCCAACTCTTTTTCTTTGGCAGCAGCCATAGCCTGTTTTGCACCAACAACCTCTGAGCCGTATGCCTTATCTATTGCGCGTTGTAGGTCTATATAAGCGATTTCTAAACGTTTGACCGCATTTTCAGATTCTTTGACAGATTTGGTTATAGACGCGTTTCCGCTTAATTCATCTCCAAATGTAGATATGAAACCAGAAACAGCCCCAATAAGACCGCCCGCGACAGCCCCATAAACACCTCCTATCTGTGCTCCAATTGCGGCAGTAGAGCCAGCCTTTTCTACCACACCAAAAGCTTTTCCAATATCAGACTCGCTTACTCCAGATATGGCATTTATTAGGTCGTCAAAAACCATAACCGCACTTTTAACTGCTGCGGTTGTTTCGTTGATAGCAGCCACCCATCCAGAGGCATCGACCTTTCCAGCTTCTTTTTGAGCCTTCTTTAACTCCTTAAAACGCTTGATTGCCTTATTTAGTGCATTATCTGTCTCTTCGTCTGCAATACCCTCGACAATGCTTTCTTTCTTTTTCTTTGTGAGGTCGTCAATTTCTTTCTGAACCTTCTTAATGTCCTCATCAAATGTGGCCATTCTATCTCTAGCCTCCTGAAGCATGTTGGAGATGGCCTTGAATGGATTGTTCCTTCTCTGCTCTTTATACAGCTTCGACAGCGCATTGTTGAGCTGCTTAATCTGCTTAGGAGACAGGTCTCTTGCAGTACGCTTGTATTCCTCGATTTGTCTTATCAAGAGACCAATTGCACTTTTGGATAGGTTGGCAAGGTCGCCAGTAGCAACAATCCACTCTGGAGTCTTCTGGAATTCCTCGAAGTCTAGCTTTGCCAAATCCTGCCTCTCCCTGTTGTTGATAGCATTGATAATCTCCTGACTGGCTCCCTTCTGAATAGCAATCTTGCGTTCACGCTCAGCGGTCTCCATAATAGTCTTACGCTTGTACTCGTACTCCGCGTACTTCTCTAGGAGCTTGTTCCACTCATCAATCTGCTTCTTGGTTTCATCCTGACGAATCTTATTGGCAGCATCGACGTAGGCCTTAAGGGCCTTTGCTTTGTCGCTGTCAAGCAACATACCGTTAGCGTCAATCCACTGCTCAAACACCTTCTTGTTGAGGTTGGCTGCGAGGTCGAACTTCTTCTCGCTGCCGAGAATGGTGTCAATCTTGGCCTGCATCTTCTTAAGGACGCTGTCAAAGTTGCGCGGCAGGTCCTGAAGCTGCTCCTCGCTGATACCAATAAGGTCTGCGAATACGTTTCCTAACTCTGGGTTTGCGTCCAAATCCACAGCCAGTTCATACTCCTCCTTAATCTTGCTGAGCTCGTTATTGAGACTAGAAACGAACTTCTTCTGGTCGAAGGTTGCTGCATCAATCTTGAGGTCGCGAATCTTAACTTCCAGAGCTTCTATTTCAGCAGGTTTTGCATTGCCAGCAGTCATCAGTTGGTTCAACTGTGTCTCAAGCAGGTTGAGTATCTCACGCGGATTTTCAACTCCAGTGTACTTTGTGATATCGAAAACTTTCAGACCGTTCTTTATCAATACACTATTAATATCTCTCAGAGTCTTTTCAAAGCCGCTTGTTGCTTGTTCAATAGCTGTCTGAGAGTCGACACCTTCCTTGGTAAGAGTCTTGTATGAAGAGCGGGCTTTATCGATAAGTTGAATTTCTTCTTTCAGAGCACGCTGCAAATCACTCTCTGCTTCCTTTTGGGCCTTGTTAGCAGCAGCGTTCTCTTTCTTAGTTGTGAAGTCGTAACCACCCCACTTTTCAACCTGTTCAATGGCAGCAAGTGTATCGTCTGCTGTTTTTTTAGCGGCTTCAGCATTAGCCAAAACAGCCTTTGCACCCTCATCTGATTTTCCAGTATTTTCCTTTATAATTGCACCTTCAACCTTTGAAATATCAAGCTGTTTTTGTTTTTCATCTTTAATCCTCTTCTGATACTCAAGGTCGCTCTCGTTGTTTTTCTTCATCAGGGTTCCGTACTTTTGTAAAGCAGCGGTTTCCTGACGCTCGCGTTCGGCATTGTCTTCCAAGAAAGACTTGTCTATAAACCTCTTTCTAAACTGCTTGTTTATCTCGTCTTCTGTAGTCTCAGCAAACTCGGTAACTATACGAATCTTAAAGTCCGTACTATTCAGTTGCTGCAGAATTTTGTTGATTGCGTCCTGTGATGCTTCAGGAAGGTCTTTTTTGATTTTATCAGCAGTCTTATTGATGGCGTCTATCTGTGCACTATTCCATTCATGCGTATCCTCAAGTATATTGTTTGTTACTTGCTGGAATGCACTACCATGGTCTTTCTTGAGTCGGTTCAGGAAGATGTTGTAATAATATGCTTGCTTATCAACCGCACCAACAAACTCATTGGCCATAACATCGTTGAACATGGTTTCGAACAACATTTTTCCTTTTCCCTTTATTTGTGGGAACTGCTGTTCCATGCCCTGTACGATACGAGCGATAGCCTCGTTTACCTGAACTTTATCCTTAATACCTTCTTCACCAAGCTCGTCTTTAATAACGGATGCTGCGCTTTCAGCAAACTTTCTTATTTCATCTTCCGCCTCCTTTGTGTCACTACCAAGAGCGTCTTTTGCCTCATTGAATAGTGCAGAAAGACCCATTGCGGCATTTTCCCAGAATCCTTTATTTTTCTTTGCGGCCCACTCTGTTACTTCAGCAGTGTATTTAAGCCTTTCGTTGTAGTCCTCAATATCTTCCGCCAGACCCTCTCCGAAAGCACCAAACAACATTGTATCCTGAGATACTTCAAGCTTGTCATATAAGTCACTGAGTTTACTGTTTGCATCCTTGATTCTTTCTGCCAAATTAAAGGCAGCAGTCAACCTTTCGTTGACGTCTTCTATTTTAAGTAACTCAGGAATAAGCGTTTTTGCGGAAGCAGATGACAATTCTATTTGCTCTCTTAGTGCTTCCCACGTTTTTTCTGCGTCAGACCTAGAAAGCTTTCCTGTAGAAGCAGAGATTCTGTTTGCACGCATCTCTGAGCTGGCAAGCATCTTACTCAACGCTTCAGAACTCTCTTTTGCTCCGTCGGCAATTTTTTTGTTCAGTTCTTCAACCTCTTCGGCGTTACGCCTGTATGTCATGATGGCGTCAGCAATCATATATATAAATGCTGCGCCAGCAATATGGTATGCACTTATGGAAGACTTGACACTAGCGGCCAAAGAAGCCCATTTTGCCTGTAGTTTTGTTCCGACCAAAACCTGAGTTGCAAGAGCACCGTTAAGTTTTCCCGTAACAAGAAGTGCTGATAACTGTATAGCTTTCCATAAACCGATTGACACAAGTACTGTTTGAATTATCTTATCAATCTCTTTCCATGCTAAGAACAAATTCTTCAATCCTCCTATAGTCGATGCAAGCAATCCCTGCGAGTCAGTACCAATCTCGTTAAGCATATTGTTCCATGCAAGAGTAAGGTTGGCCAACTGAACCTTCAAATTTCCAGCCATCTTTGCTTGGAAGTCAAAGAACTTACCACCCTCGTCTGTCATTTTTGTAACAACATTCATAACGGAGTTGTAATCGATGGCCTTTTTCTTAATCTTGTCGTACACGTCAGCAACGCTTACGATTCGTCCCTCGAGCTTTGTATAGTAGTCCGCGAGTTCTTTTACAAGAGGAATACCAGCGTTTGAGAACATACGGGCATCACGGGCGTTAAGATATCCGTATGCCTTTACCTGACCGATTGCGTATGTAAGACGCTCAATAGGAATACCGACAGCCGCTGTCATATCAGCAAGACGTCTGGTTGTATCCACAACATCCTTAGCGGCAATATCGTAGGCTGTAAGTTGTTTGGCTGCGGTGGAAAGTTCAATAAGCGTATAAGGAGATACAAGGGCCATGTCAGACAGCTCTTTGAATATTTGAGAGCCGCGTTCTGCGCTATTGATAAGGATACCAAGTGCACGCTCGTTCATCTCGTACTGAGCCCTAATGTCAATCAGGTTCTTTACAAACTGCGTAGAAGCACCGACTGTAAAGTAGAACGCCAGACGGTTCTTCATGTAGTTGAGCGAACGTGTAAGCGCGTTAGTTGTTTGTTCAGCAACTTTCGTAGAGGACATGTATTTGTCCATATCCTTCTTAAGTTGAACAATGGCAGCATCGACCTTGCTTATTTCCGACGCAGTATTCGGATTCATAAGGTCAATATTGTTCTTATACGCCTGCAGCATACGAAGTTTGTATGCCATATCGTCAAGAGTCCGTGCGGAAAGCTTCATGGCAGCGTCAAACGAAACTGGTCTGTTAAGCTGATTCTGAAGTTTTTGCGACTCCCTTGTAAGTGTTTGAATCTTTTGTATGAGCCCGTCAGCCTTACCTGCCTTGATTTGGGCAGCTGTAAGTCCGTGGTATTGGTCAGTAAGAATCTTTAATGTGTTCTTAAGCGAATTATAAGAAGCAGCTTCTTGACGGAGAAGGTCACGGCCTTGAAGGTTCCTATCTCCGCGTGTCATGCCAAGCGCAAGTGCATTGTATGCCGATATCTTTCTGCTAGCCTCTTCTGTAATGGCAATATCACGTTTCAGTGCCTCTCCAACAGGAGACGCTTTTTCAGAATCAGACATGAGGTTGTATGCCATCCTCATCTCTTTTAAAGCATTATTGAGCTCTCTTACGGCATTTATTTCTTTTCCGTCTATCATATAGAAGCCCATCACGCCAGAGCCTCCTGCCTGTGCTTCTTCATGAAGGAGACGAATCATTTTTTGAGCGTTTTCCTGTGCAGCACGGCCTCTATCTTTTGTATTGTCTGCCCACCTTTTTTCTGCTTGAGCTGCCTTTTCTGTTATTTCAGCCTCTTCTTTTTTCTGAGCTGCCGTTTTTGTAACAGCAGACAAAGTTCTTTCGAATTCTTCAGTTGATTTTTTTTCAGATTGAGCTGCTCGTTCTGCATACTCTGGCATTTTACGAAGCTTCTTCTCAATATTGTCGACTGCTGTTTGGGATTTGTTAAGCTCAGTAGCATCAAAAAGACCACTACTACGCATAGCTGCCACAACCATTTTCATCTGCTCTAATTTGTTTAGCATTTGGTCGAATCCTGTTGCTGGAGCGGAAGAAAATTGTTTAAAAGTTGCTTGCAGGTCTTCTTTTGACAGTTTGCTCATTCGCTCGACAGCGGCTCTGCGGGCTTCAGTGGTTTCTGCAAGCTTTCTTTCTGTCTCAAGTGTTCCTGTTTTTATATTTTGCAGCTCTATTGTTACCTTTTTGATTTCGTCGTTTATATCTTTTACGCGTTGTGTAGCAGCAGCGTATGCAGTCTCCGTTTCAACCAACCTTTCTTTTATAGAAACATCATTTGGGTATGCTCCAGACTGAACTTTTAAACCAAATCTATCCCATCCCAAGCCTCTTTTTTCTTCAAGAACTTTTTTCTTTTCTTCGTTTAGAAGTTTTAATCTTTCTGTAAGTTCTTTTATTTTTGCTTTTTGTTGTTCTGTTTGTGCTGTTGAGCGAGCTTGGTTTACCAACTCGTCTTTCATGTAATTAGAAAGGTGTTGATGCTCAGCAACGAGTCCAGTGAGATACATTTTCTGAACAACAAACTCTTGACCAACGTTTTTAAGTAATTCTTGTTGCTCTTTGATAAACCTATTTTCCTTCTCAATAGCTGCTTGAGTTTGTTGAATAGCTGTTTGGTTACCAGACGCATAACCCCTGTTAAGCTCTTGATTAAGCTCTTGTATCTTTAGTTTTGAAGCGGTTATTGTCCTATTGATTTCGTTAATCCTCTTCTGAATGAGTGCGCTTAGGTTTTGCTCAAAACTCTGGATTAATGGTTCAAGTGCTTTTGCTTGGTCACTGTAGTGTTTGGTAAACGTGTAATAAGAGTCTCTAGCACTTTTGGGTTGCATTGCCTTATGCACAGCCTGAGCCTGCTGGTCAAGCGTGGCAGTAAACTCCTTGGTAGCAGCAGTCTTGTTTTTGATTGACTGTGTTTCCTCGTCGTTCGTTTTCTTGCGTCTAGAGCTTCCTCCGTCGGCTGAACCACTGGAGTCTACTTTTGTGTCGCTAAGTTTCTTCAACGTTTTCTGAAGGTCTTCTACAGCACTATTAGCAGCGGACTTCATGTCTGTAAGACCTTTTTCGAAATCCTTTACCATCTGATTGATGGACTCTTGCAGTTCCTTGTTATCAAGGCGTGCTACTACTACTGTTGGGTCTGGCATAGCTATATATCGTTTTATTTGTTATTCTTCTTGTTATTTTGTGGATTCTTTCGGACGGGGATTTCAAATTCCTCACCTTCCTTGAGGTCCACTGGAGCTTTGAAGCCTCCCAAGAAATTATCAAGTGTCTTTGCGGCCTTGTATGCATCCTTATATGTCTCCCAAGCCTTCTTGTCGGCTCCCTTGAGGTACTTGGTGTGCGTGTTATCGACAGCCATGAACTGAATCTGTGCGATACTCAGGCGATACAGGTAGTCGTCTAGTCTGTACTGGGTGAAGGCTCTGAGGAAGTCTGAGGCGTCCGCAATGACTGTGCTTCCGTAAACAGTGATGCTGTCTCCTCCGATTTCTTCTTCCGCATCAGAAGTGAATCCGTAAGCGTACTCACCGATTTTCTGAGTAAAAAAAAACCGCTCAAGTCAATTGACTTTATTGCTCCGAGGATGATAGCCGCCCACTGGTTGGTGTCGAACGTGCTATTCATAACCTTTGCCTTCATCACCTGTACCAGCTTGTCGTTTCTTGACATGACAGAGTCGACGTCTTCGAATCCGTGAATATCGTCAGGAGTGAACAGGTGGTTGCACAGAATAACTGCCATAATCTCACACATGGCGTCCAAATCCGTGCACAGGGCCATCACAAGCTTGCTGTCTTCGTTCAAATCCTTATCTCCTTCCCTCATATCCATAACGAGCCTGCAAATGCGGTACAGGGAATAATAGCGCATATTCTTGACCATGTATTCCTTATCGCCGAGTTTCACAAGCGACGGCGTATCATTGATTATATCAACAATATCCCTCTTGATGTCTATGGGAAAATCTGACATTTCTTGATTCTCTTGTTTGGCTACTTTTTGCTTATTCATTTTTGTTTCGTGTTACGTGGTTTATTTGTAAGATGCTTCGTGAAAACTAAAAGGGAGCGAGTAGGGATTTGTTTTGCCCTAAACGCTCCCCCACGTTCACGAAAACAATGTTTTACCTATCATAAGGACTAGCCTTCACCTGTTCCAGTACCTTCTCCGCCAGTACCGCCTTCATCTCCAGAGGCAGGAGCTGCCTGCTGAGTAGGAGCAGCACCGACAATCTTGTACATGTGGTCGTTAGTACCATCGTTGTAGATGAGAGACGTGATGGTTACACTGAAGTTCAATGCACCGTCTGCGTCCTTCTTCAACGTACCGATGGTGAGACCGCGTGCGATAACGAGAGAAGCATGTCCGCGTCCGAAATCGAGTTTCCACTCCCACTCGCTGGTGTGAGCCTTAACCTCTCCTTCGTAGTCGTCATTGGTATCAATCTCGCCACCGAACAAGTCTGGCAGTTCGTCGAGGTCATAGTTGGCCAGTTCGAACGTCATCGTGACAGGATTTCCATCATAGAAGATATCGAACGGAGAATCATAGAACTCCGCCTCGATTTCTGTGGAGTCTGGCTCGTCTTGGCCGATGGCAAGTCCTTTGAGGACACCCATCAGTGGCGTATAGTCACCTGTTCCAGCGACTGCGCGATAGCCAAGGGCAATAGCTTTTACGGTTGTCTTACCCATAGTCAGCCTCCTTCTCTATTAAGAGCGTCCAACAATCTTGTACATGTGGTCCACGTACGGAGAAGCCTGAGTGCCTTCGCCAGTGGTGTATACAAGAGCGGTGATGGTCACGCTGTAGTTCAGAGCACCATCGGCATCCTTCTTGATGGTTCCGATAGTCAGACCCTTGTAGATGTACAGAGCCTGATGTCCGCGTCCGAAGTCAAGCTGCCAAGAGTGCTCGCTGGTGTGTGCGTTGGCTGCGCCTTCGTAGGTATTGGTCGTACTGTCGTACGAACCACCGAACAGAGCAGGAAGCTCAGACAGTTCATAGTTTGCCAACTCAAACGTCATGGTAACGGGGTTACCGTCGTAGAAGATGTCAAACGGGCTGTCGTAGAACTCGGCCTCAATCTCGGTTGCATCGGGTTCATCCTGACCGATAGTCAGACCCTTCAGAACACCCATAAGAGCTGTAGAAGCAGTGCTTCCAGCAGTACCGTACTTAAGACTTACGGCTTTTACAGTTGTCTTTCCCATAATAAAATCCTTTCTTATTTTTTTTGTTATTAAAATTGTTATTGTCCTTCGTCACCTACCATGACTACGAACGACTTTACGAACATATAGTAAGCGTTGTTGGCGTTGTCATCCTCGCCCATGTCTGCGGATATGAAGCTTTCCTCGTCAATCCAGTATTTCCCAGTATTGTCGCTTGTGCTTGCGAGAGCTATAGCGGCATTGACGTCATCCTCGAACTTCTTGTAAAGCTCTTTATTCAAACGTCCTCTGGTAATTGGCGGAATATAGCACTGTACGAACACCCTTGCGGCTGCGTAGGCGTTACCCTTGAACTCGCTGGCATCAACAAAGTCACCGACAAGGATGACGATGAAACCTTCCTCCGTGTCGCTCGTAGTGAGCTCCTGAGGCTCGTTCATCAGGTAGACGTTTTCAGTAACACTTTCCATGATACTTTCAACGTACTCGTATATGCCTATTCTTGAATCGTCAATCATAATTACTAGAATTTAGGAATACCAACCCTGTTCTTGAGTTTTCTGCTCCACTTCTTACTCTTGTAAATATATTTAGGAACATACACAGACAGTCGTGTTTTTGCTGGCTTCAAGTCCATTCTAACATCGTCATAAATGTGAGTCATGACCGCAAACTGATAAAAGCCAATGCTATTACCTTTTACTGTCATCGTGAAACCGCTTTCCCAATATCCCCAGTAAGGAGCGAGCACAGCAAACACAACTCTCCACCCGTTTCCTACAGGCTCTCCGTTATCGTCAGTCTTTGCCTGATTAGACAAAAAGTCTTCAGCAAGCTTCCGTCCGTCGATAATTTCTGAGTCACGAAAGAATTCGTGAAGTGCAGCACCAGAGCCTCCGTTCATACCCATTCCACGTTCCTGACCCCATCGGTTTTGTCTTTTGTTTGTAACCGCTGGTCTATAGAATCCGCTTCCTTTGACCTCTCCGCAATAGGTTACACACCAACAGAGAGAGTTTAGGAGATTTCCAGTTCTGTCCATGTGGTTGGCACTGTTGTAGGTCTGAATCATATCTCCAAGTTTCTGGATTTCTTTCTTGGCATATTCAATAAAACGCTCGGTCTGAGACTGAACGGCTTTCGTCGTTATAGTCTCCACAAGCTGCTTAGCATTGAAACCGATTATTTTTGACTTACCAATACTCATAACCTACCAGCTGTTTCGAGTTGCATAGATGCTGACGCCACCTAACTGTGACGGGTCAGCGTTATCCACAGTGAGCTTGAACGTCTCGCCATAGCGCGTGATAGTGATTTTGTCACCCTTGCGAGGCACTATCCATTGTCCTTCTTCGTCCTTGGTCAGTGGGATACTGATGATGTATGATGACGTCTGCAGGGTACGGCCCTCTTCGTCCGTTACCATGTGTTCGTCCATAACACCGTCGTACAGGATAACTTCAGTGTCAAGTTTACTCCCCTTCCCTTGGATTACGCGGATGATAGTTCCAGTGTAGGGATATTCAAGAATCTCGTCACGCTTCATATTACAATGAGTCTACATCTTCGATTGGAATAAAGCGGATTTTCTTCTGCATGTTCATCAGGATGTCCGCCTTGTCGTCTCCGTATTTCTGATAGATGCCTATGGCATACTTAATCTTGTCGTTCTGGTAAAAGTCCTGTTCCTGTCCGATGGTCTTTTGATAACCATTATGAGACTGTGACAACGATGCGGTATTTGAAGGCGAGAGGAGGACGGCTGTAAAGATGATGTCAGCCTCCATCAGGTCTCGCATACGCTTATCGACCTTACTGTCATCGTACACATCGTCGTCTGGACTAAGTCCTCTGTCGAGTGCTATGACTTCGAGGTTTCCATCACTAAAACTGTACCTCGTCTTCTTTTGTAACCATTCAAGTACCGTCATCGTTATCTCAATCTAAAACCAAAAACAATTACCTAAAACAATTCGATTATTCGTCTGCCGTAGTCGTGTCAACGCATACGTGATACTTGGACTCGTCCAGTACAGTTGCGTAGCGTCCGAGAACGTCAGTGTGATAAGACTTCAGCATTCCGTTAGGAACAATCTTATTGATGACGTTCAGGAAGCTCTGAACCTTAGCCAGAGAGAAGCTGATAGTGTCGTTGACCTCGCCAGAGCGCATGAGCTCTACGTCGGGAACCTGAGCGTGTACGAGTACACCTGCAAATCCACGCGGACGGAGAACTGCAACGCCAGCCTTCCAACCCTTTACGGTATGGTAGGTGGTCATGCCCTGTACCTGCTGCTGCTCGCGCACGATACGGATAGGCGAAATCTTAGACAGCTCCCAACGGCTGTAAGCTACCAGCTGGTCTACGGTGATAGAGCCAACGTCGGTGGTAGACTGGCCGTTGTTCACGATGATAACCTTGTCGGGAGCACCGAGGGCAAGGTAGCGGTTGACCTCCTTGATGAAGGCAGCGTTCTTGATGAGAACGGTGACCATCATATCCCAAGGAATATTCCACTCAAACGGGGTCTCGTCGGGAAGAAGATTGGCCTCCTTGAAGTCGTACTCAATCTTCATCATCTGCTCAGGGATGTCGCAGGTCGGGTCAGTCCAAACCTTAGCACCAGCCTTCTTGTAGTTAGCAAGAGGAATGTATGCATTCTGGTGGGTCTTGACGCCGCTGAAACCCTGAGTGGTAGCAGTACCACCACCAACCTTGGTGAGAGCAATCTGGTTGCCGTACTCACCGCCGCGAGACAGAGTCATAGCTGCCATATTAGACGCACGGAGGTTGTGGGTCTTAATCAGGTCGGCAACGCCACGGACGAAGCCAGTTACCAGATTCTCATCGGGACCGAGAGCGGCCAGACGAGCCTTCAACTCCTCCTTAGACATAGA
>JAEEGL017414547.1_pt1 | contig 19819 bp, 11 predicted proteins | sample 9134231 | NCBI WGS metagenome assembly JAEEGL01 (sample SAMN16246548, study PRJNA631951) | gut metagenome | biome: gut microbiome; feature: rumen; material: fiber-attached | host: Bos | place: Iran: Karaj | collected 2018-10 | reverse complement strand
TAAAAGATTAGAAAAGACAAATAGTGATTTAAAAATAGAAAATAAAACTTTAAATGATGATATTTATGAATTAAAAAATAAAATTAAAAAAACAAATTTAGTTGAAAATAATAATATAAATGAAATAAAAGGAAAAATGAAAAAATTAGAAGAAAAAAACACAGAATTAAATTGTGAAAATGAAACATTAAATAAAGATGTTAATGAATTAAAAGGAAAAATAAAAAGGTTAGAAAAAACAAATTCAGATTTAAAAATAGAAACTCTTAATACAAAAGATATAAAAATTAAAATAAAAAGTTTAGAAGAAGAAAATTCAGATTTGAATTCAATTAATAAAAATTTAAATGAAGAATTAGATGATATAACTAAGAAAATAAAGAAATTAGAAGAAAAAAATTTAGAATTAATAAAAGAAAATAAAGATAAAAACACTGAAATTTCATCATTAGAAAATCAAATTGATGAATTAGGGAAAAAATATAATGAATTAGTAAGAGAAAATAAAAAAATAAAAAAAATAAATTTAGATATTTTATCCAAATCTGAAAATGAAAAATCAAATTTTGAAAAATTAATTTATTATAAAGAAAGAGATATTAAACAATTAAATAGACAAATTGATAATTTAAAAAAAGAAAAGGAAAAAATAAAAAAAGAATATGAAGATAAAATAAAAAAAATGAAAGAAATTGATATATCAAAAAATTTAAATACAATTAATTCATCAACAACTTCAAATATAAATATTTTTAGAAATAGAAGACTTAATCGTAAAGGAAGTGACTCAACAAAAGTTTCTGATGATAATACTAATAATATAACTAATAATGAAGAATTAGAAAAAAAAATAAAAAAATTAAATCAAGAATTAAATGAAAAAGAATCTGAAATTAAAAAATTAAATATTCAAATTGTAAATTTACATGTTGCATCAAATAGAAATACTATAAATAATGAATTTAATATAAAATTAGAAGAAAAGGAAAAAATGATAAATGAACTTAAAAAAAATATTGAAAAGTTAACTCATGAACAAAATATTTTAAAAAAGAAAAGTGAAGAACAAATTAAAATAATAACTTCATTAAATGAAGAAGTTTCATCTTTAAAATATGATAATAAATTAATTCCTAATTCTTTTCATACAGAAAATAATAATTTAAAAAATTCATTAAGAAGTTTTAGTCAACATAATTGTAAATCTTCAAAAAATGAAATATATAATAATACAGAAGAAAATGAAAATATTTTAAATCAATTAAAAAATAAAAATAGACATTATCAATTATCTTTTAATGAGCTTGAAAAAAATAAAGAAAATAAAGATGAAATTATTAAAAATTTAAATTTACAAATAGATGAATTAAAAGAAAATATTGAAGATGAAAAAGAAAATATTAAAAATTTAAAAGATGAAATTACTCAATTGAAAAACAATAATTTTGAAAGTAAAAGGGAAAAAAAGAGTTTAAATAAAGAAATTAATGAATTGAAAAATGTTATTTCTGAAAATGAAAAAGATTTTCAAAAAATTTTAAATGAAAAAGAAGAATTTAAAAAAGAAAATTTAGAGTTATTAAAAAATATTGAAGATAATAAAAAAGAAATTTTAGAATTAACAAATAAAATTTTTGAAATTTCAAAAACTAATAATAAAGAAATAGAGAATTTAAAACAAAATAAAAATATACTGAATGAAGTAAATGAAGGATTAAAACATGAAATATCAAAATTAAATCTTCAAATAAAGAAAATGAAAAATGATAATAAAAGCCAAATTGAGAATATAAATAAATTAAATATTCAATTATCAAATGAAAAAAATCAATTAGAAAAAAAAATAGAAACATTAACTTTAGAAAATAATCAAACAAATTTAAAAATTAAAAATGAACAAGAAAATTTCAAACAAGAAAAAATAATAAATTTAAAATTTATAAACAATGATATATCAAAAGAAGAAGAAATGGGAAGAAAATTGGCAAAACAAATAAAAGATATATCAATAGAAAATAAAATTTTATCAGAAGAAAAAGAAAAAAATAATAAAGAAATAGAAGAATTAAAATTAAATATAGAGAATTTAAAAGATAAATTAAAATTAAAAAAAAGTTCTTTATCTGAAAACAATTTAATAAAATATTCAAAATTATCTAAAAAAATAAAAGATAATAATGAAGTAGAAATAGAGAAAGATAAAGATACAATAATTGAAGAATTAACTGAAGAAATTGATGAATTAAAAAAAAAACACAAACATTCAATTGTTTTGTCTGATAATTTAAAAATTGAACATGAAGAATTTAAAAGAAGAAATTTATCTTTTGTTATTGAAAGAAAAGATTTAATGAAAGAAATATCTAAATTAAAAAATGAAATTGATAAATTAAAAAAAGATTTATATAATAAAGAAAAAGAAATTAAAGATTCTCCTTCTTTTCCTTATAGAAAACTAAAACAAGAATATGAAAACATTCTTCTTTTGAAAGAAGATCTAGAAAGAGAAAATGAAGAATTAAAAGGAGAAAATAATAATTTTAAAAATAATTTTATTTTAAATACAAGTATTGATAATAATGATATTGAAAATAACAATAATTTAAATAAACATGAAAGGACAAAAGTTACATTTAATTTAAATGAAAGTATAAATTTTAATAGTCAAATTGAAGAAATTGAAAAAGAAAAAAATTATGAAAAAAAAAATACAAGTAATAATAAAAAAAGAAATTTAAATAAAGATTTTGACATAATTTCATATCAATTTTCATCTGAAAAACAAGATAAAAATGATAATTATAATAGTGAAGAAAAAGAAATAAATACTATTCAATCATATCAAAATTTAAATAAAGTGAGAAATTCAAATGAATATAAAATTAATAATATAATTGAAGAAAACAAATTATTAAAAGAAGAAATAAAAAATTTAGCTAAATCATGTAATATTAATGATCAAATTAATAATTTACATTTTAAAAATAATGAAGATAATAATGGAAAAGATGATAATTTAAATAATTTTATTGATGAATTAAAAGAAATACAAAAAAAGAATAATTTACTTATTAAAGAAAATGAAAGTTTAAATAATCAAATTTCTCAATTATTATTTAATAATAATAATATTGATAATAGTATTAATAAAAATAAAGAAGTTTCAAATTTATATAAACAATTAAAAGAAGTAAATAATGAAAAAGCAAAATTAGAAAAACAATTACAAGATTTAAATCAAAAATTAAAAAAAGGAAATGAGAAATTATCAGTTTATGAAAAAGAGATTGAAGAATTAACAGAAGATAAAAAGAAAATCAAAGAAGAATTAGATTTAACAAAAATAAAGTATAATCAATTAAATGAAAAATATTCAATCTTAAATGAAGAATATAATGATCTAGATAGAACATATAATACACATAAGAAAAAAACAGAAGAAGAAACTCAAAAATTAAAAAATGAATTAGAAGAAATGAAAATTTCACCAGAAACAAAAACATATCAAACTAGAAGAAAAAAATCAAATAATTATTTTGAAAATAATCAAGAAAATGAATTAATAAAATTAGCAAATAAAAATATTTTAGGAAAATTAGAAGAATTTAAACTTAAAAATTCAGAATTTTTAATTAATTTAAGAGAATTAAATGATAAATTTAGAAAAAAAGATAGAGAAATTAATAAATATTTTGATGAAAATGAAAAATTATTATCACAATATGAAAATAAGTTAAAAGAAGAAGAAAAAAAATATGAGAATTTTTCATTAAATAATAAAGTATCTTTATTTGAAAATAATATTGATAAAAAAATATCTCAATTGAATAAAAAAATAGAAGAATATGAAAAATCTTTAAATGAAAAAGATAAAACAATTATAGATTTAAATGAACAAATAAATACATTTAAAAAAAATTCAGAACAAATAAATTCTTTAAAATCAGTATCAAGATTAAGAAACAGATCTGATAGTAAGAAAATAATTATTAATAAAAATAATTCAAATAACAATTTAAATGATTTATATGAAAGTAATATAGAAATTTCTCCAGAAACACATGAATTAATAAAAATAGTTCAATATAATAGAAGAATAAAATGGTATTTATTTAAAAATATTGAAACAAATAAAGAAGAAAATTTCAGTGATTTTATATGGAAAGAAGTAAAATATAGAAAACAATTTTCTGAATTTACAAATATACCAAAAAACAATTCTATAGAATTACAAAAACAAATTGATACTTTAGAAGAAAAAAAGAAAGATCTTGAAGAAAAATTATTAAAAAAAGAATCAGATTACAATAGATTAAGTGTAAATTACGCAAAATTATTTAATAGAAAAAAAAATGATGATAATGATCCAGATAAATTAAAAAATGAGATAGAAAAATTAAAAAAAGAAAATAAAATATTAACAAATAAAGTAAATAAATATAAAGAAGAAGGAAATATTATTGGATTTTCTTTTATTGAAGATGATATAAAAGGACCTGAATTTATTGATGAATTAAATTTTGATGAATTAATTGATAATATGAGTAAAGGAGGAATTTTTACTTTTGTTGGTGATAAAAAAGATTATAATTCTAAAGAAAGATTAAAAAAAACTGTTGATTCTTTAATTTCTCAAATTAACTTTAATCAAAATGTTAAATTGTGTCTTGGTTCAATTTTAAAACAATTAAATGTTAGTGAAGATGAAATTTATGATTTGATTGGGAAATATCGTTTTGTTGATTGATTTTTTTTCAATTTTTTTATAGTTTTTTATATTAAATATTGTTTTTTATATGTTTTTCTAATATAATATATGTTTAAATAAAGTTATTAGATTTTATTTTTTGATATTAATTTAGACTTTGAGTTTTATTTTTTATTTATATTAAAAAACTTTTATTTTTATAATGAAAAAAATTTTATTAAAATTACATTAAAAATATTTATAATATATTTCAATAACTTTAAAATATTTTACAATAAATATAATATTTAAAATATCATTAACCCAAAAATCCTTTTATAGATAAAAAATAAAATAATTTCTTTCATTCATTTAATTATAAGCTCATAATAAATGCAAAAAATAAAAAATAATTCTACCAAAAAAAAAAAAAATCTTTCAAAAAAAAAGAACCAAAAAATTTAAAAATATTAAATAATAGAATTTTTTGAATTTAGACATTGCCAAGGAGTTAAACCTTCTTTATTTTTAATATTTTCATCAGCTCCATTTTTAATTAATAAATCAGCTATTTTAAAATTTTGATGAGTTAATGCATAATGTAAAGGAGTATTTAATTTTTTATTTTGAGAATTTGGAAGAGCTCCACTTGAAAGTAAAAAATCAATAATTTCATTTGAATCACATTGAACTGCTAAATTTAAAAGAGAATTTCCTTCTTCATCTTTTGTTTCTGGATTTATTTTAAATTTACAATATAATTCTTTAAAACTTTGAAAATTGTTATCTTTAATATAAAAAAATATTATTTCTGTATAATCATTGTATCCTTTAATTATTTCTGATTTTATTTTATGTGTTTGAAATAAAATTGATTCTTTGTTAAAAAATTTCTTTTTATTTAGTAAATTATAATAATAATTATTTTCTAATTGTAAAGGAGATGAATATATTTTTTTTTGGATTTTTTTTCTATATTTTTCTTTTTGAATTTTTAGTTTTTTTTGTACTAATAATAATTTATTATTTGCTAAAAAATCTCTTTTTCTATTAAAAAATGATTTTTTCCAAGTTTCTTGTTGATTATTATTTTTATGATTATCTTGAGTATTTTTAATATTTCTAAATAAAATTGATGTACCTTGATTTGTATTTGAACGTATAAATGTTTTATTTGTCGTTCCTTTTTTTGATGAATATTTTGCAGTTAATCTCATTTTTGATATTTTTTTATGATTTTGTGTTGTTAATTGAGTTTTTAATTCTGAATCTATATTCAATGAAAATGTTCTTATAATTTTAATATCATTAAAACAAAAATCTAACAATCCCACATCAATAAGAAGAAATCTATTATAAAATTTGTTTGATTTTTTACTTATTTTATATACTCTTTTAATAGTTCCTTTTTTTGATCTTGTATTTGTATATTTCTTTTTATATTTGTTTGCTACAAAATTATAAAATAATGTTATTTCATTTATTCTATGATTTAAATCATTTAATAAATAATTTGCTCTATAGATTTGTTCATAAATATTAACTTCTAAATATTTTGCATTTAATATAAATTTATAAGAAGGTATAATAATATTTTCATAATAAAAAAAATTCCAAAATTGATAATTTTTCAAATTCATATAATGCTCAACTCTTTCTTTATATCTTGGAGAAAAAATTTCATTATTAAAAAGATCTTCTTTATTCTTATTATATAAATTATGATCTTTTTGAAATAATATATTTTGTAAATTATCTTCATAATTTTTTTCTATTTTCCCAAACAATTGACTTTTTTCTTTCATAATTTTATTAACTAAATGATCTTTTTTATTATTTCCACAAAAAATAATATCATCAATTAAAGTTTCATTTTCATTTTGAAAATAATCAATTAATTTTTTACCTATTTCTTCTAAATATTTATTTTCAACACAAAATTTTCTTTCTTTCATAGAAACTCTAATAGAATTTGTTTTCCTTTCAAAAAAATTAAAACTATTATGAGAATATCTTGATTTAGCTTTTTTATAAGTATTAGTAAAACTATCAGAAGAAGAATCATAAGAAGATTTACTTTCATAATCAGAATCTCTTTCTTCTTTAAAATAAATTTGACTATTTCTATTTGCAAAATTATCTAACATTGTTTTTGTATTTACTTTTTGAATTGATTTATTTGAATAATTTCTTACTAATTTTTCATTTGATTCTAACAATTCTTGAAGTTTTGATGATGATTTTGATGTTTGTTTTACTAATAATGTTTTTCTTTTTTCTTTTGTTCTTGTTGAAATTTCAGGTATTCTTGATAATTGTTTTACAAATTTTTTAATTACTTTTCTTTTTGGTTTAATTAAAAAATTATTGGGATACATTAATGTAGAATTATTCTTCTCTTTTAAAGTATAATGCTTTGGTTTTTCAAAATTTGAATTTATATTTTCTGGTAAAGAATATCTTGATATATTTTTATTTGTTGTTTTTAATGAACTTTTTGATTTTTTTGATTTTTTTGAAATTTTTGAATTTTTTGAAGATTTTGATTTTTCAGAACTAGAATTTTTAAATTTTGAAAATGAGACATGATGTTTTTGTTTATTTGTATAAAAAGATGAAAAATTATGCATTAAACCTTTTTTTAAATCTTGAATTTGTTTTGGTGTTTGTTCTTCTTGTCCAAAAGTATTTTCATCATTAATACGAAATAATTTATAAAAATGCGATTGTTTAAATTGTGATTTTTTTGTCCAATTTTTTAATTTTGTCATAAAATTTGATTTATCATCTTTTTTAATATAAGTTGTTTTTGATTTTTTTTTTCCAATTTTATTTATTTTTTTTTCCATTTCTGAATCAATATCCATTTCATTATTATTTAAATCATTATTTACTAAATTATCATTTCTATGTGTTAATAAAGATTTCATTTTTTTTGGTTTTATTTTTTTATAATAATTTACTGTCATATTATCATTTACTGGAGAAATAAATCTATAAATTTTATCATCTTCATTTTCATTTTTTAAATTTCCATTATTATTTATTACAAATGTATTATTTATATATGTATCTGTACTAATTCCATCATTTGATGATGAAATAATATTATTATTTGGACGAATAATTTGAACACTATTTCTATTACCAAATATTTTTTTATTTGAAATATTATTTGAAATATTACTTTGACTTAATGAATCTTGAACTACATATTTTTGTTTTTTTAACATTAAACTTGATTTTGATTTATTTATTAATTTTAAATTTAACATTTTTTTATTTTTTTTATTTAAAATAAAACCTGATTGATCATTTGAACTATCACTACTAAAATTTCTATTACTAGTACTAATAATTTGATCTTGGTTTTGTGATATATTATTATTCGGATTATGAAATAATTCTGATTTATTTATTTTTTTTGGAACAGTTAAATCAATATTATTTAAATTAATATCAATTTTCTTTTTATCTGTTATTAAATTATTTAAATTAATTAAATTTGAATTTTTACTAATAAGTGTTTTTTCTTTCTTTTCATTTTTTTCAATAAAAGAAGGATTTTTATAAGAATAATTAAGTAAATAAGTCCTATTTGTATAATTTGATTGTGAAAGATCTTCACTATTAATTAAATGATGTTTTGGTTTAATTGGATTATTTTTTTTCTTATTAAGTTGGATTAAATTATATGTTAAATTTTTTTTATTCTTATTTTTTTGAAAATTTCTAAAATTATCTCCTGTTGAATCCATTGAAGTGTTTTCATAAAGAAAAGGTGAATTTTCATTTAATGAATAATTATGAATAAAAATATTAGTTGATTTTCTATGAGATTTATTTTTAATGGCTGTATAGTTTAAATTTTTATTTAAATAAGAATTTTGCTCTATTGATATATTTGATATTTTTGAATCTCTTTTTGAAAAATATGAATTTTGTCTACTTTTATTTTTTTTTCCTAATATTGGTCTTTTTAATTTATAAAATAATATAAAAAAATTTCTTACAAACCTGAATATCTCTTTTTTGCAAAAAATTCCATTTTATTTAATTATTATATATTTAATTTAATAATATTTAATTTAATAATATTTAATTTTTTTTGAATTTTTATTTATGGAATTTGATATTGATACTTCTCAATTTTTTCATTTAAAAAATAATGATAATAATAAAACCTCATTAATTAAATTGGATAATTTATTTATAAATAATTTGAAAAATTCTAATTTAGAAAATTATGAGAATATTAAAATTAAAATAAGACAATTATTATTGAAAAAAGATAAAAATGTTTTATCAATAATTGGTGAAATAAAAGAAAATAATCAAACAATTTACTTGTTATCAAAAAAAGATTATATTTATATTTATTTAGAAGAAAAAGAATTAATTCAAAAAATAAAGGAAAATGTTATAAAAAATGATTTATATATTACAATATCAATTAATAAAATTATAGTTTATCCACTTAAAATGAAAAACTATAATATGAATTTAATAATTTTTATTCAAACAATAGTTGAATTATATTTATTAATTTTTGATAAATATAAAATAAATCAAAATAGCACAATATTAATTAAAGGAGATTCAAAAGATGAAGAAAATTTATTTAAAATTTTTTTATCTTTTATAGGTTATAACACAATATATTTATTTCAAGAAATTTCAAATAATTTATCAAGTTTTAAATTTGATAATATTTTAGATTTTACAAATTCTATGCTTGAAACAGAAAATAAAATAGTGACATTTAATTTATTAAATAAAAATGGAATATATAATACAATAACATATGAAATAATTGATAATGAAAATATTCAATTAATACCAAATGATTTTTCAATATTATTTACTAAAAATATTACTTTAAATTTTAATAATATAAATTCTAAAATAGTAAATTTTATGAATAATGGTAAATTAATAAATGTAATCACAGATTTTTTAGAAAAAATAAATATTCAATTATTAATTGAAAAATTAAAAGAAATAAAAATAGGATATTTCACTAATATAGAAGAAAATAAAAATTATAATGAAATATACTTATCATTATTTAATTTAATTTAAATTATTAAAAATATTTCAATTAAAATATTTTTTAAAAATCAAATAATAAATTAAAAAATAAATAACAAAATGTTTCAAGAAGATAACGTTTTTATAGAAGAAGATATTAATGATGATGATAATTTTAATGAAAATAATATTATGTTTCAAAATATGGCACAACAATATGGTCAAATGATAAATAATTTAAGAAATGAAAACACAATGTTAAAATATAATTTAAATGAACAATTACAGTTAATAAATTATTTTCAAAAAATTTCAATTGAAGCACAAGAAAAAATAGATAAACTAATAAAAGAGAATAAAAAAATATTTAAAGAAAATGAAGAAATGAAAGAAAAAATAAATGAAATTAATAATCAAACAAAAGAAAATAAAAAAAAAGAATCATTAAGAATAAAAGATGATTTAAATTCAATTAAAGAAGAAATAAATCAAGTTCATAATTTTTATTCCAATCAATTAATTGAAAAAGAAAATGTTTTAAATAATTTAAAAACAAATTATGATACTTTAGAAGGTCAATATCAAGAAACTTTAAAATCAACTATAAATACTTATAATAATACTCCTCAATTAAGTAATATTAATTCAAAAAGTCATTTATTTGATAATAAAGAAGAAAAATTTTCTTTTTATGGAAATTATTATCAAAAGAATTGTAATAATTGTTCATAATAAATTATTTAATGTATTAAATCTAAATTTGTTTTTATTTAGAACATAAAAAAATATAATAAAATATTAATTTATTATTTCACTTTTTATTCATTAATAAATTCTCAATTTCATTTTTTAATTCTTCAAGTCCTTCACTATCAATAGTAGTCAATAATAATTTAATACTTTGAATTACAGTATTTCTATTTTTATTATGATTAACTAAATTATTTTTGAATTGTCTACTAAAAATTGGTGTAATTTGAGAAGAAATAAGAGGATTATTAGTATTATAATTAGTATTATAATTATTTGTTTCTAATCTATCTGTTTTAGTTATTATTTCTCTTTTAAAATTAGGAATTATTTTTTTTTGATATTGAGTTTTTAAAGCATTAAAATCAGCAACACTAAAACTTTGAGTTAATTTATGACTATCTAATTTTTCTAAAGGTTGAATTTTTTTATTTCTTTTTTCAACAAATTCAAATTTTATTTCTTTTTTTTTAAAAGGTTCTTTATTTTTTTTTATAAATTCTTTAAAATTAGATATACTTTTTGAAGTTTTAATATCTTCTTTTTCTAATTTTTTTAATTTATTTTCAGTAATATTTACTTGATTTACTGATTCGTTTATTGTTTTCAATATATTAGTTGCTTCATTTTTATCTTTTTCTTTATCTTTTATATTTCCTTTTTCTTTTGTATTTTCTTTTTCTTTTTTTGTATCTTTTTCTTTTACATTTCCTTCACTTTGCATATTTTTTTCAAAAGGATTTTGTGAATTATCTAATCCAATTGATTCTCTTGTATTTATTGTTAATTTCTTTGCTTCTTTTTTATTATATGGAGTAGTTATATTATTTTTATTTTGTACAATAACACTTTTATTTATTTTATTATTTTGGTTTTGAATAAAATTTGGATCTATTACATCTTCATCAAGTTTTTTTAATTGAGGTAAAATTTCAATTATTTTTTTTTTATAATCTGGAAGTAATGTAATTGGATTATCTTTTAATGCAAGAATTGATAAATTATGACATTTTTCTAAATATTTTATTTGATCAAAGTTATCAATTAAATTTTGTCTTAAATATAATTCTTTTAAGTTTTCAAGTTTTTGAAATACTTCTAAATTTTTTATGTGATTAACACTTAATGAAACTACTTCTAATTTTGGTAATTCTGATAAAATTGATATATCTTCAAAATCATTTCCCCATAAATTTAATGTTTTAATTTGATTAGTTTTTGAAAGGTTTGTTTTTAATTTTATAAAATCTAATGTTAATTTTCTTGAAAATGCCATATTTGTAAATATGTTATTTATTTTAGACTTTTAAAAAATGCTTATGATAAATTGAAAAAAAATTAATTTAAAAATAAATTATCTTTAATTTAATATTTAATAATTTTTAAAATTTTTTTTCATATGAAATTGAATAATATTAGATTCTTTATTAATATTTAATTAAATTTTTAAATATTATTTTAATTAATTATTTTAATAATAATTTTAATAATTTGCTATTAATTATTCAATAAAAAATGGAAAAAGCAGAATTTATTTTTTCTCAGTTAAAATTATTTCATAAAGAATTTAATAAAATGAAAAGTTTTTATCATTCATCTTATCAGCATTTCAAAAAATTTTCAATTGATATGAAAAATACTTTAAATCAACTTAAGCAAAGTAATAATATTTTTAATGAAATTGAATTTATGAATTATATTAATTTAAAGTCAATTCATTATTTTGTTGATTTTATCATTGAAAAATCTGAAGAAAATTTATTAAATTATACTAACTTGAAAAATGAGGAATATAAAATTAAAAAAACAGAAGAAAATTTAAAGAAAAATATAAAAACATTTAAAAAAATAAATAAAAATAATTCAGTAATAAAAAATGAAGATTTAGAAAAAGAAATTGAAAAGGCATTTGATATATTATGTAAAATAAAAGATATAATTAAAAACTCTTTTGATTCATATATTAATTCATTATGTTCTTTTTCAGAAACAAAAAATAAAATTCAACAAATGAAAGAAAATTATGAAAAACAATTGAATAAAGAATTTAATACTGAATTTAAATTAAATTTAATTTTTCAAAATTCAAATTCAAATTATAATTCTCCAAGATTTAACTATTCAAATAATAAAAATTATTATAATTATGATTATTCCAATTCAAATGAAGATAGAGTAGATAAAATAATGCATTTTTTTAGTTCAGTAAATAAAAAAGATAAACAAATATTAAATAGTAAAAAAGTTTTTTCAAATGATATAGAAAATCCTGAATTAATAAATAATAATGATAATATTTTCAAAAAATTAAACCCTAATATTATAATTAATGATATGGAAAATAATAATAATAATAAATTATCAATAAGTTTTGATGATTATGAAAGTGATTTTTCTATTGAAAAAATAAAAAGGTTACCTTATAATTCAAAAAAACCTTTTTGTTTTAATAATTAATATTAAAATAAAATATTTTTGTATATATAAATAAAATATATAATTATCAATTATAAATAAACAAAATTTCAAAAATTAAATAAAATTAATTTTAAAAAAGTTAAAAAATTAAAAAAAAAAAAATTAAAAATTTAAATTATTCATTTTATCATTTTTTTAACTTTCCTGATTTTCATTTTCATTTTCTTTATCTTCAAAAACTTCATCAGGATTTTGATGAATATTTTCATTAGGTTCTAAAATTTCATCATCATTAACATCTCTTGGTATTTCATAAGGTTCATTTTCTTTTTCATTTTCTTCATAATTTTCATTTTTATTATCTTCAAAATTATTTTTCTCATCTTCATATTGTTCTTCCCCATCTTCAATAATATCATTATTACCATCTTCAATAATTTCTTGATTACCTTCATTAATAATTTCTTGATTACCTTCATTAATAATTTCTTGATTACCTTCATTAATAATTTCTTGATTAATAATTTCTTGATTTTGAATTTGATTATTTTGTGAGTTTTCATTAGATAAATTTTGATTAAAAATATTTTGATTATTTTCCATCATATTATTCATAGTTGAAGTTAATCTTCTCATATTATATAATTCTTCAACTTGTCCTTCAACAGTTTGAATTCTTTGTGACATAATTTTCATAGTTTTTGTTATAATTTCTAATTGAGTTATCATTTTATCAAAAGAAGATGCTAATTCTGTTGGTAAATGTGCAAATGGATTAATTTGACTATTATTAATCATTGCACTTGAATTATTTTGATAACTTGAATTAGTATTTTGTAAATTTTGAGTTTGAGTATTTATATTATTATTTGTTTTCATAAATGCATTTTTAATTCCTTTTTCAATAGTAACTTTATATTTATTTGCAAAATATTTATTTGGAATTTTACCTCCATTTATTATATTTTCACCTCCTTCAATTCCCATTTGTACTTCATTTATAAAATTATTATCATAATTTTCTTTTGTTTCTTCTAAATTAATTTTTCTCTTATTTGACATTGTAACAGTTTGATTAGTAGCTTTACTTAAAGTATTAAATTCTTCATCCATATTTTTAATATTACTTTTCCATACCATTAATATAGAATCTTCACCTCCTGAACAGAAATAATCACCTTCTTTGGAAAAATTAACACTTTTAATTTTTCCTTGATGACCATGTACAGTATATAATATTTGTCCCATTTTTAAATCCCAAATTTTAATAGTTGAATCATCAGAAGAACTAATTAAATAATTACCACTTGCATGATAAGAAATAGAATTAACTTTATCAGCATGAGCATCATAATGTTGAATTAATCTTCCACTTCTAATATCGAAAATTTTAATAGTTTTATCATCAGAACCACTTGCAATTAAAGTACCATCTGGTGAGAAACGACAAGTATTAACATGACTTAAATGATCATTAAAACAATGAATCATATTTTTTTTTTCTATATCAAATATTTTTATTGTATTATCATCACCACTTGAACCAATTAATCTATCATCAGGTGAAAATCTAGCACATCTAATCCAATTATTATGTCCAACATAACTAGAAATAAATTTTATTTTTGGTGATGTTATATTAAAAATTTTTATTATTTTATCATTTGAACCTGTTAATAAAAATTTATTATTTGTTGAAAAATCTACTGATCTTACTGGAGAAGCATGACATTTTAAAAGCTGATTTTTACCATTTACTGAATTTGACCATAAACGAACACTTTCATCATTTGATGCTGATGCTATTAAATCACCTTTTATGTTTATTGCTACTTCATTTATTCCTGATTTGTGACCTATAAATTTAAATGGACGCATTTGAGGCTTGAAATTCCATACAAATACATTACCATCTGTTGAACCTGTTATACATTGTTTCATGTCTGGAGAAAATATACATGATGTTATTGGGTCGTTTGTACCTTTGAATGAACGATGGATTATTGGGTCTGTGAAAAAAGATTGGATTCTCATTTTTTTTTTTTATGGGATTTTTATAAGTTTTTTTTTTTTTTTTTAATTTTATTTGAATTAAAATTTTTTTTTTTTTTTAATTTTTTTTTTTTATATTTTTTAAATTTGTGTTTTTTAAAATTTAAAAATTTTTTTTTTTTTTTTTTTGGAATTTCAGTTTTAAAATATTGTAAAAAAATAGATTTTTAAGAAAGATTTTTATCAATAACCAAAAGTAATAAATTAATTAAATAAAAATTTTAAAAATTAACATTATTTAAAATGGAAGGGAAAAAAACATTATGTGTATTTGATATGGATAGAACAATAACAAATGAAGATTCAATGGATGTGACATCAAAATATTTATTAAATTATAATCAATTAGATTCTTTAGACGAAGCAGCTGAAAAATATATAAATTGGTGTGATACATTAAATTTTTTTTTTCAATTAGTAAAATCTAACAAAAAAGGAATAGCAGAAATAAAAAATGCATTATCAAAAGTAGAATTATCAAAAGGAATGAATAGATTATTTAATTATTTAAGAAGAAATGAAGATAAATATGAATCAATAATAATTTCAAGTGGAAATATTTTTTGTATAAATGAAATGTTAAAATTTCATCATATTGATGATTTAATAAAAGAAATAATTGCAAATCGAACAAAAATAATTAATGATACTTTAATAGTCTCTGAAGCGAATAGTCATAATTGTGATATGTGTTGTCCTTCTCTTTGTAAAAAAAAAGAATTAGAACTTTATTTTAAAAAATTTCCTAGACAAAATTATAAAAGAGTTGTTTTTATGTGTGATGGTTATAATGATTTATGTTTAGTTAGAGCTTTAGAGAAAAATGATTGTTGTGTTCTTCGAAAAAATTATGATTTATATCAAGCTCTTTTTATTGAAAAAGTTAATGTTAAAACTAAGTGTAAATTTTTTTCTTGGGTTACTGGATTTGATATTGTTAATATATTAGAAAGAATTAAAAAGTTTTAAATTCGTTTTTATATCTTATATATTATTGGAATTCGATAAATAGAAAGAACTTTGTTATTTATTTTTAAATTTAATTTATTCATATAAATTAAAAAATTGTAAAATTCAATAAAAATTGTATTATATTGTATTATTAATATTTTAATTTATAATAAAAAAAACAAAAAAAATGGGAGAAATAATTTCATTTTGTGATTGTAAAAACCAACATGCAATAATTAAAAAAGACATTGAAAAAGTAAAAATAAAACCAAAAAAAATAACATAAAAAAATATAATAAAAAATTAGAATATTCCAATTCAAAATTTAATTCAACCTATAAATGAAAAAGAAGTATCAATATCTCAAAGAGAAAACAATAAAAATTACAATTTTATAATAACAGACAGAAACAACGATAATTTAACATTAATATCATCAAATTACTTTGGTGAATATTTAAACAAAAAAAAAACAGGATATGGTAAATTAATATATTCAAATGGAACAATATATGAAGGTGAATTTAAAAATGATAATTTTAATGGAAAAGGAAAATTAAAAAATAAGAAATTTACATATATTGGTTCGTTTTTAAATGGAAAAAAAAATGGCGAAGGAACATATTATGATAATATAAAAAAATCATCTTATAAAGGAGAATGGGAAAATGATTTACCAAATGGTTTTGGAATAGAAAAATATGAAGATGGTTCAATTTATAAAGGTAATTTTATTAATGGAATGAAAAATGGAAATGGAAAATTAATTTTAAATAATAAAATTAGTTTTTATGAAGGAGAATTTAAAAATAATAAATTAGAAGGTAATGGAATTTTTATTTGGAATAAAAATAAAAAATATATTGGAAATTGGAATAATAATGAAATTTCTGGATTTGGTATTTTAATTGATAATAATGTTAAACATATTGGGTATTTTGATAAGGATGTTAAATCGGGTTTTGGGGCTAGTTTTTTTACTGATAATGATAATGTAATTTTGGGAAAATGGGATAAAAATTTAATTGAAGGTTTTTGTATTGTTTTTAATTGGAAAGATTGTAATTTTTCTAATGAAAAAATTCTCTTTGCTGAAAAAGGAATTTTTAATAAGAATGAATTAAGTTTAAAGGAAGTTAATAAATTTAAAAATAGTGATGAATATTTTCAAATGGTTAAATTGTATAATGAAAAATTTAAAATTGAAAATGATAAAGAATATTGATATTGTATTTATATTTTTAGATTTTTTAAATTTAATTGAGTTTCAAATAAATCAAAATTTCAATATTTTAAAATAATTTATTTTTTTTAAATTTGATTTATTTGATATCAATTAAAACTTTTTAATTGTTAAAAATTATTATATTTTAATTATTTTTTTAAAAATTAATATAATAATAAATTGTTATTCATTTACTACAATAATAGAAAAAGAAAAAAGAAAAAGAAGAAGCTACAAATAATTTTTATATATGTTTTTAAAGAAAAGAAATTAATTTTTTTAATTTTATTTAAATTTATGATATAATTTTTTTGCTATTTTTTTAATTAATTAATTAACAATTAACTCTATAATTAAATAAAATTTATGATTATATATTTATATATAATTTATACATTAAAAATTAAAAGTGATTAAGTTCTTTTGACTTTATTTTCTAAATATTTTTTGATATTTTGTATTTCTTTATATATTTCCTTAATATCTTTAATATTTTTTTTTAAATTATTATTTTGTTTTTTACAAATTAATACAATTTCTTTATTTTGTGAATTAATATAAATATAATATTTTATTGAGTTTAATACAAAGTAGTAGATTTTTTGTAGTTTACTATGTTCACATTGATATTCCTCTCTTAATTCTAATAAATATTTCTTAATACTTTTAAAAGACTATTAAAGTCATAAATTAAAAATTAAATTTTACTTCCACTATTATTGATGATATATTATCAAGATTTAAATTAACATTGATATTTTGTTTTATATTATATTTAGTCTTATCATTTGAAGAATTATTTATTTCATAATTTTTTTTTTCTTTTTGATTTATTATTATTTGTTTTTTATTTTTTCTTTTTATTCCTAATACTATTAAAAAATATTATAAAATTTATATATTACATTTTTTATTTTTCTCTTCAATTCTTTTTACAAAAAATATTGGATGATTATCCATAATGTCATAAGGGATTTTAATTTTTAAAGGTGATACTTTATTATTTATAATAATATTTTCATTTAAATTATCATTTGATAATTTATTTTCTTCTTCATAATTATTATTAATATTGTATATATTATTACTATTTTTTTTATTTTCATTGTTTTGAGGAATTATATTATATAATGAGTTATTATATGAATTTATAATTAATTTTGTTTTTTGATTTTTTATTTCCAAAGAATTATTTATAATTCCTAATTTATTATTATCCATTTTTTCGTTTCCTGTATTTAAAAATAAAGATTTAGAAATGTTCATTTTTAATTTAAATATAATTTTGATAATATTTTTATTTATTTTTCTCAATTAAAAATAAATTTATAAATTGAGAGTTACAATATAATAATTTTATTTTTAAAAAAAATTCAAATTAAAAATTAAAAAATTTTATGGACAATAAACGAACAGACATTAATAAAATAAAATTAGTATCAAGATTATCTTTTTTTTTAATTATATTAAGTATAACATCATGTTTAATTAGACCTGATTTTAATTTAATATGTGGATTTTTAATAATAATAATATTTAATAGATATCTTTTTAAAGATGAGCCATTATTTTTAAAAATAATAATTCATATTTTAATAGCTGCTTCAATTTTAGAAATTATTTGGTTTATTTTTTCTTTGCCTTCTTTTTTTTTTTTAAATAAAACAAATACTTTTTGGAAAAGTTTATCTTTAATGCATTCAACTGGTTTAATTTTAGCATTAATTCAATTATTATTGAAAATTATAATGTGTTTTATATTATATAATCAATATAATATAGTTTCTGATAGTGATTTTACTTACTTAAAATCATTTAATTATAATTCAAAAGAAATAAATTAATAGAAATAAAGAGATATTTAATTAATTTAATTAAAATAAAAATTTTTTCTTAAATAAAATTTTTTAATAAATGGAAAAAACAAGAGTAAAATCCCAAGAAAAAAAAGTAATAATAAGTTCAGAAAAATCAAAATCAAAAAATAAAAAATCCTATCAAAATAAAACCCAAAATTTAAAAAATAAAAATAAAACAAAATCAAAAGAAAAAAGCCAAAAATTAAAAGAAGAAAAAGAAAAAAATGAAAAACAATATGAAATATTAACAATGAAAGATATAATAAATACAGTATTACAAAATGATTTAACATATCCAGGATTACATCAAGGCTCATGTGAAAGAACAAAAATTTCTTTGCCTTTATTACAAGAATCTTCTCAATTAATTTTAATATGGAAACAATTTTGTTTATATATTGAAAAAAAATTAACAGAAGGAATAAGTGTTAATATTAAAAATTTTGGTACTTTTTTTTTTACTAATATTAATAATATAAAAACAAAAACAAATTTACTTTTTACAAAAAGTGTTATTGATAATTCAAAATTAAATATTAAAAAATTAACTTTTCAATTATCTTCAAATTATAGAAAAATATTAAATCATTTTCCAGATGAAATGAAAAAAAGAAAAATACTTCAACCAATTTGGAATATGGAAAATAAAAATATAATTGATTGGAATCCTTTTCCTATTTCTAAAGCTTGTTTTTTAAAAGATGATGTAATTAAAGATGGTATTGATAATATTTTTAAAGCAATTTATGATTTAGTTCAAGCAAAAAAAAATTTAATTATTCAAACTGGATTTTGTAATATTTATTTTTTAAATGGTGAAATGAAATATTCTTTTGAAGAAAATAC
>JAEEGL016638020.1_pt1 | contig 19819 bp, 19 predicted proteins | sample 9134231 | NCBI WGS metagenome assembly JAEEGL01 (sample SAMN16246548, study PRJNA631951) | gut metagenome | biome: gut microbiome; feature: rumen; material: fiber-attached | host: Bos | place: Iran: Karaj | collected 2018-10 | reverse complement strand
ACCACCAAGTTCTTTCTCCTGCAATAATGACATCAATCCCTCTTGGGACTCACAGACACCATCAATAATCGCACTATTATTCTTTAACCAATCTATCTGCTCGGGAGTGAGACCGTACGCTTTCATTTCTGCGTACCACTCTTCGATATTTTCTCTATAACGCGCCCACATATCAAGCGGCTGCTCTGCGCCTTTTTCGGGAGCCATCAGTCTAATAACCGAGTTCAAAACTGCTAATTCGTCTACCGACCTCGGATGCGCGAGTGCGATACCATTAATACCCGACTGCTTTTCCATCTGGAACAAGCTATTAATTTCGTGGTTCTGAACCATATCCCACATCTTCGGGTCAGTTCTCTCAATATTATAAAGTCCTACGATTGAGTTATAGGTCTCGCGCAGAGTAGGCTTTCTCTCTGCATAACCATATTCACAAAGCAAGTCAATACAGTTATGAATCTTATCCATAGCTTCAACTGACAACAAGTCAATCTTAATCAAACTTGCGGCCTCACTATCATGAAGTTCAAACTGAGTACATAATGTACCATCGGGCGCTCTCATCAACGCAGTTGATTCTGTGAACGGTTCGTCTACGAAGATTACACCGCCCGCATGAAGACCACTTCCACAAACAAGTCCCTCAATTTTGTGAGCGACATTCCAAAGTTCGGGATAGTTCTGTGTCATCTCAATCTGGAATTGCTTAATCGGGATAAACCCTTTTTCTTCATCGCCGTTCATACACTCGTCAAGAGAACGAAGTTGTCCTCTATCAGCAGGTATCAAACTTGCGATGTATGTTGCGATATCTACATCGATACCAAGACCTCTTGCGGCTGTCAAGACCGCAGACTTGGACTTCTCTGTACGATATGTTGCTACATTTGCAACTCTATCTTCGCCATAAACTTTTCTAAAATGTTGAAGTACCTGTTCACGGCGGCCGCCCTCAATGTCGGTATCAATATCAAGAACTGACTCGCGCTTTGGGTTCAAGAATCTCCACGGGAAACACTTTGTTGTTTCTCTCAAATTGTTCATTTGAATAATATCCAAACAGTAGAGGAGAAGGAACCCTCCACCGGAACCACGGGAAGGACCGACGATTGTGCCTGCGTTCCAGCACTCGTCAATATTTTTCTGAAGATTGAGGAAGTAAGCAGACCATCTTGCTTTATTGACTTCTGAAGACTCCCAAGTACGCTGAAGATTATCTTCGAGTTCTGCCATCGCTTCATCATTCTGCAAATCCTTATGTGTCTTAATACCTTCGATAACTGCATCAACGAGATACTTATCACTTTTATGTTCAGACTTAATGAACTTATCGAGTGTCGGCATCTTTTTTACCCACATCGGATATTCATCAACGTGAGTACCAACCGGGCGCCACATAAGCTCAGGAATCTTCAAAGGCTTCTTCAAGCTGAAGTTCTCGCAACTATTTGCGATAAACTCAATATTCTCATAAGCCTTTGAGACAATTTCTTCAAAGTTTTCTTTGAAGCTATATTTCATATATTCCTCAATTTCTTCTGTACCCATTATATATGTGGTAGCATAGAAGTCATCGACTTCTCTATCACCATTCTGGGCATTGAGGTATGCTTTATGGATAGCTCTATCTTCCTTCTTGATGTAGTGGCTATCCGTTGTAATGATGTAACGCAGACCAAACTTATTTGCAAATTCAAGAAGTTTTCTATTTACAATAATCTGGTCCTTATTTTTACTCGGCTGCATTTCGAGTACGAAGTTTTCTTTTCCAAAAATGTCTATCATACGCTCAATCCACAGACCGAGAGTTTCGTCAGAAGTTCCTCTCAAAATCTGTGTAGGGAGCGCGCCACCTAAGCAGGCTGTACTTCCAACCACATGACCAGGATTTGCCGCAATAACATCAAACAAATCCTGATAGTAAGTCGGGACTCTGCGCATACCTCTTGTAACATAGCTTCTCTTCCAAGCGCGAGTTGAGATTTCAAACAACTGCTTAGCACCGACTAAGTCCTTCGCAAGAAGTATGAAGTGGTAGTATCTATCTTTTTCTTTATTAAAGTTATCTGCATTGAGACCATTACGGCAAAGATAAATCTCATTGCCCCTAATTACTTTGAGGTTAGGATGCTTTGCCATTTCTGCTTCAAGTTTCATCCAACCAGCAATAGTTTCGTGATCTGTCAATGCATAAACGCTATGTCCGAGTTTCTCGGCATAGTTTAACGCGTCCGCGGTCTTTATGATACAATCGCGAAGACGTAAATTTGAATATTCACTATGATTATGTAAACTTCCTGGATATGTCATTCTTTTCTAAATCTCCATTCTACATATTCTCGCCATTCATCATAAGTGCCGCAACTTTCATCTATTAACTCACCATCCTTTTCATACTGGATGTGGTATGACTGACCATAATCATCCATAAATATATTTATTAAGTGACCTTTATAGATGGTTGAACCAATAAATACAAAATAGCCATCTGGTATTGAATCTTCAATAAATTTGATTTCGTCCATTTTCTTTTTCCTTTATTATTTCCTTCTTCCTTAGCAAAACATACTAGGGTCTATAATACCCATTTCTTCCAAATCTACGGCATAATTATATAAAGCTTCTTCATAATCTTCTTGCTTTTTTTGTTTAAACTGCTCTACATTATCACTTATAAATTTTGAATACTGCTTTCTTGTAACCAATTCACTAATATCTTTTCCAAGTCGATTGGCGATTGCCGTAGCATAACTAACTTGCCTTTCGGTAGGTTTCAAGTTATCAGGCAAAGTCCATTTCATTTCTTTACAATGTTCATCTCTTGAACTCTTTATACAACAAGCAGTACATTTATAATGAAAGACTTTCATATATGCATCAAAATAATCACCATCACCGACATAAAAACTTCTCTGTTCAAAAGTTTTTGATTTTTGCATTTCTTTGTTACAATTAGGACATTTCATATAAAGTCTTCCTTTCATTTTTCTATATATATTATAGCATAATTTTAGGAATTTGTCAAGTTTAGTCTTGTGGCCCTAATAGATTTTCCCATTTAATATTTCCATAAACCACACGTCCCCATTGTTCAGCCATGGCTTCGGCAAATCCCGGAAAGGTCTTACTTCTAGCCTTGCTACGCTCTTCCTTATTCATACTGAAACACGCAGCGTACCAAGCCGGCATAGATTTACCACTTGCGTACTGAACTCGCTTTTCGGGTTCTACCATATTTGTTGCGACCAACTTAGGAAGTCCCTTCAACCACATACAAGTTCTCTTCTCAAATGGATCTCCGAACCAATATGGCTGAATAATTTGGTCGGGCTTTCTCCATCTCGTACTCATTACTCCAACAGGGTTTTCTATCGCAATATGGTCGCAATCTGCGTTTGCGAAAGCCATAAAGAACTCTGCGGCCTCTTCCCTCAACTTAATGCGTTCGCGCGCCTTATCACCGTACTTCTCCACATTAAACCACCTATTTCCAGTTACGGTTAAATAGGTGCAGGGCGGATGGGCAATTATTAAATCCCATCTTCCTTCGATGTGGTGGCTCACGCCGTCTTGAGTAGTAAAATTACAATTACCATTAAGAATTGGAAGTACATCAGCCTTAATGTGCCACTCGGGATGGTCACCACTACAATCAATAATATCACACGAATAAGCCTCATGCCCGCGCGCTCTGAAAGCAGAACATACACGCTGGGACTCTTCACAAGCAACTAATACTTTCATATCCACCTCAGAAATCTTTTAATGAATCTTCTTTAATCTGATACTGCTCAATAAAAATCTGAGGAGTAACAGTGCCGCACCACTCATTCAGATTGGCTTTACCAACGATTTCCATTTTGATTTCGCCGTGCTGCTTGAGTTCTTCTATCATATCTTTTGCAAAGAATTTCATATATGCGATTCCATTCTTTACAATCTTTACAGTATCACTATTCTTACCCATTATCTGAATATCTGACTGGGAGATGTGGAGGTCTTTAACATAGATTAAAGGCTCATCATTTCTCTGTGACCATACTGCTTTATAGTTATTGAGGTCAGTGATGAGGTCAGCCAAATCATTATTGAGAGCCTGACGTTCAAAGTTTACTTCATAGTAATCTTCACCGAGGTCATATTTAGCCAAATCTTTATTAGCCATTTCGTGAAGACGACCTAAATCTTCATTTTTAATACTACAACCGGCCGCATTGTCGTGTCCTTGGACATATTCAAAAAGTCCTGTTGAGTCAAGATAGTCCTTGAAGGAAGACAATTCAGAATTTGAAAGTCCACGAATTGAACCTCTAACCATTCCTTCTTCATTAAGTCTTGCTACAATAGTCGGGCGCTTATATTTCTGGCTCAACATCATAGCGACTAATCCATTTAACTCACTCGGGAAATCGTCATCGTCATCAAGTCTAATAAACAGAATTTTATTTTCCAAGAGGTCGTGCTTAAAGATTTTCTGCTCAATTCTTGCGACTGCATTTTCCTTAAACTTATTCTGATGATTGCGCGCGTTCGTACATTCTCTTGCAGACTCGATAGCTGCCTTTTCAAGTGTACCTTTCGCGCCCCTCTTCAAACAAGGTATCATTCTCTCGCCATCGAGGAAGGCAATCAACATTCTTTCTTTTTCTTCTTTTGTTCCTACACGAACCATAGCGTTAATGAGAGGAACTACGTAGAAAGCAACTGATATAGGGTTCAGTGCATTAAAGATTACTTCATCGCTCGGGTCCATCTTACCTGTAATGGAGTAAGCCTGCTTGCGAGCTATTGAAAGGAAAAAGAAGTTATTAACTTTGGCAAAACCTTTTTTCCAAAAATATTGATTTTCGATTTCGAGACCACTCATCATATCGGCGCAGATACCAAGTGCAGCAAGGTCGATATATTTTTCTACTTCATTTCTTCCAAATCTTTCATCCAAGGCGCGACAGAACTGATATACGACACCGGCGCCTGAGAGGTTCTTATTCTTATACTTGGAAGAAATCTGATTATTGATGACCGTCATATTGGGCGCGAATGACTCAACTTCTACAATATGGTGGTCGAGAATTAAAATCGGACATTCGATTTCTTTGGCGTATTCACTATCATTACTGCCAGCGTCCGGGATTATCAGGAGGTCGAAATTCTCGTTTGCGATATCCTGCCAGTGCTCTTCCAAGCCATGCGCTTTACCATCGTGGAGATACCACTTAATATCCAACTTCTCTTTAAGTCCGAGAAGATACTGCCCGATGATTGTGGCACTTGTAAAACCATCAACATCGCAGTCTACGATGATACCAATTCTTGCGTCGGGCGCCAAGTTAGCAATTAAATCAACGCCTTTTTCAATGTTGTCCAAATCTCGCCAGTCTTGGAGACAGGACTCGTCAGGATTAAGGAATTTGTCTACATCCTCAATTCCTCTTTCACGGAGAAGATTTCTCCCGTAGTCCGAACTAATCGGATTGTTAATTAATTTTACTTTCATTTATTATTTATTCTCCTTAATAAAAATCAAACTTTTCAGGTTCGCCATACCATTCTATTTCGGTGCAATAACTACCAGTAGGTATAAACACTTCATCCATAAAATAATCGAAATCAATTCTTCTTGGAACTATCATTCTAGAATATCTACTCGCATGGCAAGTTTTTCTTCCTTCTGGTACCCAGTCCCATCTTTCTCCATTTTTTAGTGTAAGCTCATATCTCGAACACCATTTTGTAATTTCTTTATTTTCGGCTTGAAAATATTTCCATTCTTTGAGATTCCCAATAAAACAGCCACGCCAGTTAGTCGTTTGTACATCATAAAAAGGGTCTCTTCTATTTTTTCTAATCTTATGGTTTACTTCGTCTATCTGCCGAATATTCATTTTACCTCAACTCTCCTTTTATAAAGTTTAATAAATTTTTCTTCACCACAATCGGTTGGGCTTGCCTTCATTGGCAAAATTCCTTCCCTATCATACATAAAACTCATTTTACAATAAGCTGTATATTTCTTACACATATTATATAATTTGTTAAAATATTTATCCGAACCTTTTTCTTCTTCTCTATCATAACAAACTATAATTTCATGGGGCGCGCAAGTTCTAATCAATAGGTCTATCTGATACTTATTCAGATTACTTCCGCAAGACGCTACCACACAATTCGGAATTGAGAAATTTTCTGCTTGGAGAACCGACTTCTCTGACTCAGCGATAAACGCAATTCCTGTTTGTTTTATATTCTCTTTATTTACATTTAATCCATAAAGATTAAACATCAACGGGTGGCTATAACATTTACCCTCAATCCATACGGGCGCATACTTACCAACTTGTTCTACTTCTTGCGGATTGAGCGCGCGCCCTCTAATTCCAACTAATCTATTATCTACATCATAATGAGGGATAATAATTTTATTTTGAGAAACAGAAAACTTAATATTGAATTTATCCATTGTTTCTCTTGTGATTGAGTCATTTAACCACTCGACAGGATAATATTTTGTATAAATGTCCAAAACCCCAGACGAATAAGCCGGGAGAGTACGACGCGCTTTCTGTGGAGCATATGCGTCGCGCTGGCTCTTATACGCTTGGGGATTGGAATTATTCAATATAAGACTATTCGAGCAATTCAGTACAACCTGGAAGATATCGTTATACCAATTATATTCGATTTGTCTTGTGTCATAATAATGATGAAGTAACTTAAAGATGGACATCGCGCCGTCTTCTGTGTAGCAGTAGAACATATGACTATCTTTGTAGTAGTAGAGCTTATACGAAGCCTCGTCTGCATCTATATTATGACAGATAGTCTTACATAAGATATAATCCTGCTTATCAACAGGCTGGGCGCCAAGTCTTTCCATTAACTTGAAGACGTCCTCATCTTTTAAGTTTTCAATTATTTCTTTATAGTCTACCATTATTCAAGTCCATTTATAACTTTCAACTGTTCTATCATTTCACTCATATCTTCTTTATCCCAACAATCTTGATACTTAAAATCTGTACCGACTGGGACAACTTCTAATCTCGAGTTTGTTGCGAACAAATCTTTTTTCCTTAAATTTCCAAGATTTACATCACTCCAAATTCTTAACTGGTTCCACTCACCACTTCTAACTTTATATACATCAGTTACGATAGTTGGTTGGAAGCTAATACCACCTTCACTATTAAAGAACTCAAGTTCTTCTTTAGTCGGGCGCGACATAATTACACCGATATCCGCCTTATTTATAATTGAACGGCTACCCGCGAGAGATGCTTCATTCTTGATGTTACTATTATCGTCACCCTTCGCATTCAACTGTGTCGAACTCATCATAAAGACATTCAATTCAACAGCTAAATCTTTCAGAGCGGTTGAGAAGTTCAACAGAACCTCATCATTTCTCAAGTTAAAACCCTTAAACTCGTTCAATAACGAAGGGCTAATATGAATATAGTCATAAAACACATACTCAATATCGTGTAACATTACGTTCTCTCTTACTATTGTCTTTACAAGCTCAATAGTCGGATTCGGCATACGAACAATATGCAAGTTCTCTTGATACTGTTCCATTACCCATAATGCCTGCTTAATAATTCTGACTTCCTGTTCTGTGAAACCGCCATATCTGAACTTTGTTTCATTAAATCCGGTCAAATACGCAAGAACCATTCTCTGAATTTCTTTCGCAGTCTGCTCTGTTGTAACCATAAGGACATGCTTATTACTTCCTTCCTGGACCCACTGTCCCTTCTCCTCATCATATCTAAAAGGGAAAGCGAGATAACAAGCATCTCCTACCGCTTGACGTGTCTTACCTGTACCGGAACCAGCAGACCTCAATACAAAAATTCCTTTTCTCGCGCCGGCGCATACTTCGTTGAAGATTTCTCCTTGAAGTGGAACACCAACATCTGCCTGCTCATTTGCATCGTTAATAATATCTTGAATACCCTCAAATACATTGATGGTTTCAGTTGTATCATTCTGAATGAAGTTGCGCTCGACACCAAGAATTTTCTTCTTAATCGCGTCAACAATATCATTTATCTCAAGCTCTTCAAATCTCTTGTTGACTTCTAATGCCTCAGCAGTTAATGCATCTTCAACATAAAATTCTTTTATATCAATTCCCTTATCTTCAAAAGATTTAAGAAGATTAAACTTCTTTAACTTTTTATAATAATAAGGAAAGTTCTCTTCCGCGGCCAAATAATCTGCATCTTGGAGATACTCAATACCCTTTTGCTGCTTGAAGATAATTGATGCAGTTTCATTTGTGTTCAAATAATTTTCTACATCAATCGGCTGGATACGAGTTGCTCCATTACGATACAGACTATCTATTGCTACAAAGACGTACTTATCAAATTTATAATAAAAATCGTCAGGAGTGAGGTTATATTTATCTGTCTCGCTCAAATACTGAGGATGTTTCATAAGCGCGCCAAATATTTGGATAATCGTGCTTTTCTCAACCATCATTATTCTCCTTCGATACTATCCAAAGACCATTTTGTCTTCGGTTTATTTTCTTTTGTAGGTTTCTGTATAACCTTTACAGGGCGCGCCTCTCTTTGTTTAATCTGTTCGATAATTGCTTCGAGAGTGCCGGACCTTCTATTTTCCAAATCTACCCAATACTGCGCCGAGTCATTATAAATATTTGGAACAATGCCAATACCACCCTGAGCCTTACTTGAATCGCCTTTCAATACGTCATAATAATATCGAACTGCAAAGTAAATGCCTTTGGGTGTCATTTTCCTTTCGGGTTTTGTGAAGTTTTTCCATTGATTATCTATCTTTGAGAAGTCCATATTCATTTTAATATCTCTATAAAGATAATCAATCATTGACTCGCGCCAGAAGTCTGCATCTGTTACATCAGACTTTATGGACTGCTTTCCCTTAACCCATCCATTATAGCAAGATGTGTGGTAGTAACTTAACTTACCCACAAGCGTCCAATCTGCGCGCGGTATCTTATCAGTATCAAATTGTTCTTTGCACAGACGGCATTTTACTATATGAGTCATAGTTTCTCCTTTCTATGCTTATTTTCCTACTTATATTATACACAAAATTTCTAAAAAAATCAAATTTAAATAGAGGAGTATGAATAACTCCATACTCCTCTACTATATGATTAACACCCGCGACAGGTGTGTTTTATTACATCTCGCGCATTTCAGCAACTACTAAAGCAAGCAAATCGACTTGGTCTTCGGTAAATTCCGAAAGCTTCATCTTATGGCCCATAATGATTTCGATTTTCTTAAGGATAGCTGTGGCTTTCTCTTCCCCAGTTTCCTCGTTATTGACTACTAACTTAGCCCACAAACTCTTTGCTTCATTGAGCAGAGTATCAAAATCAACTTTATCTTCAGAAGTTCTTTCAATTTTGTCTACAACAACTGCGCCATTAGCCTCTTCGGCCTCGATAGCTCTAGCAAGAGCATCGACAAACTCTTGATAGCCAAACTTAATCTTCGGCTCAAGATACTTAAAACGGCTACCAGCCTGAATAGTCTTGGTTGCGCGCGTCTGAATCCAGCGCTCACTTTCACCATTCTCATTCCAGGTCTGTGTAATAACTCCGATAATATCAACGAGTCCATTAACAATCTTCAGACATCTATTGTTAAGGTCGGGTTTATAACCAACGATATTACCATCCTCATCAGCGCTTTCTTTAAGGTGACAAGTCATAATCAAACCGTAACCAAGCATAGTGATTTTACGGAGTGAACCTTCAAGTTCCTTAGAGAGCGCGGAGTAACCGCCACCATACGGGATGTCACCAATTTTCTGAACGCCGTTCTGTGCGCAGATATATTTTTCACAAACATCGTAAGCGATACCGATAGTATCAATACAAATAGTTGCAAACTTTGCCTTAACTTCAGGCTTTTCCAACTGGCGCAGAACAAGCTTAAAATCAGCCCACTTTTCAATCGGTTGTACCATAGCGCCGGGACGGGCATTAGTGCCCATCTCGAATGCGAGGATTAACGCATCAGGCGCCATGGAACAGAATTCTGTCTTACCGATTTTAGGTTGGCCTGCAAGGAGAATATACTTCTCCCTGAGGTCCTTAGAAATGACACTAGGCTGAAGGCTTAACAAATCTATAGCCATAAGTCATTCCTCCTATTAGAATCCGAGGTCAACCTTGCCCTTCGGAGAGTTCTGAGCGGGTGCCTGCTTTGTAGTAGACTTTGCGCCAGACTTCATAGCCTCAAGTCTTGCATCACGTGCTGCGAGACCTGCCTTAACTTCGTCAACGTCGAAAGCGAAGTCACCGTCAAGGGGAGCCTGAGAACCACCAGTAATGACAAACTCAGAAACATTAATGGTGCGTACAGTCTCCTGAGCCTCACCGAAATCTACTTCCTGCTTAACTGTTTCAGTACGAGAAGTAAAATTCAAACGGCCGCTTGCCTTGAAGCACTGACCTTCCTCCCAGTAGTTCTCGACTGCGTCGATAACACCGTTGGAAGTTGCATAAAGCGGAACTACGTCTACGTTCATAGCGTCTGCACTAGGAGATGTGTACTGAGGTACAATTACCTGAACAAGAAGCTTAGCGGGATCGACTTCGACACCATCAGCATCTGTTACACGCATCTTCTTAGCGACCATGAACTCAATATTGAAGCTAGCCTCAGGCTTAAATTCACCGATAGCGCGAGATACAAATGATGCGTGGATACGAGGAGAAGAGACAATCTGTCCATTCTTACCTACGAACTCGTTCATACGAATATTACCATTTGTGATACGAATCTTATCGGCTGTGTTGATATCGCCTGTGGCCGCGATTGACTTGAATTCCTTATAAACTGTTTCGATGGAAGTGAAGGAAGGATTAACCTTACCAGCCTTCGTATACTTAGTAGAGAACATATAGACCGGAATGTCGAGCTGTACTTCCTTGCCATTGATGACCTGGTCTACACGAACCTTGATGCTACCACCAATGTCCTCTACTGTCTGACCATTTCTTTCGAATGAACCATACTTTAAATCGACTTCTGAGAGGATACCTTCAATCTTTACCTTGTTTTCTGCCTGTCTAAACATTTTCTTTCTCCTTCATTTTTTTTGAAATGTTTTTTTTGGATTTGTCGTAAAAGGGTACTGGCATAAACCAGTACCCGTTCACTATCAAATTGAGTAAAAATTACTCAGCATCCTCGGGCTGAACAAAATTCTGTCCCTTGTCTGTAAGAACAACGATAGTGATCTTGTGACCATCCTCAGTCTTACCACCATCCTCACGAACTGCAAGCTCGTTCTTTACGAGAGAGTTAACGCAACCTGTAACAGATGCAATCTTCTCGAGACCAAGACCAGCCTGGATGTCAGATGTCTTTGCTGAACCGCCATTCTCCTTGATGTAGTTGAATACTGCGAGTGTCTTTTCTGCCAACTTGATTTCTGCCATAAAAAAATCTCCTTATCCGCCGTTTATTTATTTTTATTTTTTTATTTATTCGAGTTAGGCGGCTAACTCTTAAAAGTTATCTCTAACTTTTATACTATTATTATAACTGAAATTTCAGAAAGTTTCAAATTTTATTTTTCTCTTTTCCGGCAAAAGTGCCCTTCAACTTAACTTGTATATATAGTATATCCGAAATTTCAAAAAATTTCAAATTTTAAATTTAGATAACTCAATTAAATCATATGAGTTATTAAGTAAACTTAAATCCTAATACCATATAATGAATTGCTGATGATATTGTTGTGTTAGTTACTGTAACAGTTCCAACCCCATAATATCTTCGTGTAACGGTTCCTATACAACTATAATTTGTTGTAATTTTATTGATATTAGGAACAATGTATATAAAATCATTTGAAAAATCTACATCAGCATTCCAACAACCACTAAAAAATATAAGATCGTTGTCCAAAATATTATCATGAGTAATAGAGACACTACTTTCACCTGCATCTCCTCTTGCATAAATTATATCTGTTGTAAAAGGTCTATTTACTTCAACTCCAAAAACATCAACTAAACTCATGTAAGAGCCGTCATATACAGTAAATCGTGTATTTGATGATTTACTATATCGGATATAGCGTTTTCCTGTTCTATTACAAATACAAAACATTTCAGAATAACTAAAAGTCTCAGTCAATATAGCCGTTGGCACAAGAGCTTCGACGGGTGTATTTGAATCAGTATCCATAAAAGAGAACAGTAAAAATGGATAATCAGTATAATCTGTTGTTAAAACAATAGTATTATTAGCCATTTGCGTTTTGTCTAATATACTTGCTTTGGTAAACTCTAACTCACCACTCTTACTAAAAATTAAACTTCCAAGAAGAGCATCATTCATATTCATAAGGCATCACCACTCTAACCACTGACTATTTTCTGCATCAAACATATAGACTTTCTTAGTATCCATTTCTATGAATTTAGAGCCATTAGGAATAGAATTTCCTGAATCTGTGGAATAAGGCTTTTCATCAGTAGAAAGACCATACACGGTTACGGTAGGAATATTACTTACACTACCAATGTCGTTAAATGTTATCATCTATCATTACCTCCATGATTTGTTAGGAATAAACTCCTTCAAATAAAAGTGGAAAGTTTTAAATTTCTATACATAGATTAGATGTAATTAGAAAGTTTTATTACATAGTCTTTATCAGATAATTTAATTGACTTAACTCCTTGAGTGCCACGACCAAGAAGAGGAATATCTGATAACTTAAGACGAATCTGTGCTTTAGAGGAGTTCACAAGTACATCCTGGTCTCCATTAAGAGAGAGGATACTACACAAACAATCTGTGTTCTGAATACGAACTCCTTTGGTCGCGCGCCCTGTAATCCTAAACTCATCGATAGAAGTACGCTTAATATATCCATCTTCAGTAACAGTTACAAATTCTTTGGTTGTATCTTTTATGATGGTGGCGCCTACTACACTATCACCATCATTAAGCTTTATTCCAGTAACTCCGCGTGTAGTGCGTCCGATTGCATTTATATCTGTTGTGGTAATCATTATAAACTGACCGGCATGAGATGCAATACCAATCTTTTCCTTATTCAAAAAGAGAACAGATACTATCTCATCGCCCTTATCAAGTTTTATAGCAGTTGCGCCTACATTTCTCTTTAAGTTGTACTCTGAAAGTGCAGACTTCTTCAAGACACCATTTTTTGTAATGAAGATAATATACTCTTTAGTATTCTGCTTGGACATGACTGCGGCCGCCACAACTTTTTCAAAGGGTTGAATACTAATAAAGTTTGAGAGATACTGCTTTTCATTTACTACAAATTCACCCATCCTTGAGTGGTAGAAGTTACCGTGAGAAGTAAAGAAAAGAATTGTATCAGTATTTTCTCCAACGAGGTTATCAACTATGTATTCTCCTTCGTCGAGTTTGAACTTCGAACCCGCGCCATTACGCTTTTGCGAATAAAGAGTCGACGTTTCAGATACAAAGATTGCACCATTATTTGTAAAGGAGATTGAGAGTTGTTTTTTCTCGATAGGCTCGTTATCGGCTCCTTCTGCGAGGGTAATAATCTTGGTTCTGCGCTCATCTCCGAACTTCTTTGCGACCTCTCTCCATCCATTCTTTAACTCCTCATTAAACAACTTTTCGTCATTTAATATTTCATTAAGACGGTTCGCTTCTTTAAGTAGCGTTTCGCGCTCGTTCTCTAACTTTTTAACTTCAAGATGAGCCAAGCGGCTAAGTTTCATGTCGAGAACTGCTTTTGCCTGAACTTCGTCAAGTAAGAATTTTTCCTGTAAAGCGGTTGAGGCGGCCGCTGTGGACTCAGATTTTTTAATTGTCTGAACTACTTCATCAATTCTTGCTAAGCAGATAAGAAGTCCATCAATAACATGGATACGGCTCTCTATCTTCTTAAGGTCATATTCAAAACCTTTACGATATACAATCTTTTCATGGTCAATATGAGCTTGAAGCATTTCTTTCCAAGTGAATACCTTTGGAAATCTACCCATATCAAGCATTGTAAAGTTAATACCAAAGTAAGATTGGAGTGATGTATTCTTAAATAAGTATCTTAATACCTTATCAGGATTTGCCTTTGCAGTAAGATAAATCTTGATAAGAGGGGTTTTACCCGTAAGGTCATTGAATCTCTCAATTCCGGGATTATCCTCACCGTTAATGATTTTTTCTAACTGACCGCAAATTGTATTGGTATAAACACCATAAGGAATTTCAGTTACAACAAAACATCTTTCCTTTTTATCAAACTCAACTACACTTCTTAACTTACAAGCAAAACCTTCGCCATTCTTCATTGATTGCTTTACTTCATTTTCATTATATAAGATAGCGCCAGTTGCGAAGTCGGGCGCGCAATAAATATCTTCAAAGCTACAGTCAGGATTATCAATTAAGGTAATAAGTGCATTATTTATATCCTTTATGTTATACTGAGGTACAGATGAAGCCATACCAACACCGATACCCTGTGTACCATTTACAATATTGTAAAAACCTTTTGTTGGAAGAACGGCAGGATACTGCTCTGTATCATCATAGTTATCGCGCCATTCAGTAATTGTGTCTTTATCTATGTCTTCAAATAATTTCATAGAAAATTCACTTAACCTAAGACCTGTATAACGAGGCGCCGCCCAGTTACCAGATTGGATAAGGTTACCAGCATTACCCTCAATATCAGTAAGAGGATATCTCATAGCAAAAGGTTGACCCGCGCGCAGCATAACACCTTCACCAGAGGCATCTCCGTGAATATAGAAGCGCGCCATTGAACCGATTGCCTTTAAAGTACCTTTGTGAGGTTTACTAGGAACAAACTTATCGGTATAAAGTGCATAAAAAATCTGACGTGCGGAAGGCTTAAGACCATCGCGCACATCAACTAAGGCACGGCTCTGAAGAACCGCGCCCGCGTATTGAGTAAAACTTTCTTTAATAATAGGATTTAATTCAGCCATTAGTTACTCCTTAAATCTTTTTCCCTTTTATTATAATCTTAATTTTCTAATTTTTCAAAAATTCGCCATTATCTTTATCTCCACATACTATAGCTGGTGTAGTGGTAATTGGCGTATCAGGAGTTGTATAATAAGGCATTATAGGATAGGTTGGTGTAGTAACTGGATTTACTACGACCGGTTCAGGTTTAATAGCCACAATTGCGCTAACAGCCTTATCAATCAATTCGTCTTTTGATTGAGAAAAGCAACATTCAAGAATTGCTCTAACATTTTGTCCATAAGTCATATCTTACTCCCTGATTTCGCTAAAATCAATATTCTTCATAATAAACTCTTTTCTCGGCTTAACGTCATCACCCATTAAATCGCACAAAAGATTTATAGCTTCGCTATCATACTTCAGTACATCTAATCTCTGATATTCTTCTGTAAACATTGAAGCGTGTGCAACTTCAGGAGATAACTTACCAAGACCTTTTGCACGGGTTACTGTACCCTTAACTGTCTTTCTTACGGCATCAAACTCTTTATCATTATAGTAAAAACTTTTTTTGCCTTTATTATCTACAATATAAAGTGGCGAGCGCAACCAACACAAACGACCTTCTTTGATGAAGTCGGGCGCAAGGTACTGAAGAGCAGCCATAATCAATAATCCGATATGATATCCATCAGAGTCAGCATCCGTACAAATCGCAAGTTTTCCATAACGAAGTTTAGACGCATTATATCTTCCCGGAACGATGTTCATCGCACTCAAAAGGAGCTTAATCTCCTCGTTCTCAAAAATATCTTCTTCATCCTTGGAAAGACAGTTAATAATTTTTCCACGAATTGCCATTAACCCATACTTTTTATAGTCGCGCGCCTGGGACATAGCACCAAGAGCACTATCACCCTCGCAAATCAGAAGAGTTGAGTCCTGTCCAAGATATTCTGCGTCCTTCAATTTATCAGATGCAAATACTTTCTTCTTATTATTTCTCTCAACTTCCTTCTGAGCGCTAAGAACCTGCTGACGCGCTTTCTCCGCGGCAGCCTCTGCTTTAGCTATCTTCTTCATTAAGTCTACAACAGTTGTAAACTCACTTGCATATTTTACTTTCATTTGCTTCAACGCATCAGAGAACGCATTTGAAGCTAATGTACGAAGGTTAGCATTATTTATTTTTGATTTTGTCTGATTTGCAAATGAAGGCTGGGATACACTACAATTTATTACATAGAATAAACCATCACGGATACTATCGCCATCAAAGCTCTGTCCTGACAGAGAGTTGAATGTACGAGTAAGTGCGCCCTTTGCGCCCGTGACAGGGGTTCCTCCTTCGGGACAGCGGAGACCATTTACGAAGACGTAACCTTCTTCCTTACCATCACCCCACTGAAACGCAATCTCAACCTTATCACCATTTTCATCTAATACTGTATTAGTAATAATATGTTGATGGAGAGGTTTTTTATTATTTTCTTTTACAAAATCTACGATACCATTTTTAGCACAGAAAGTTTTCTTTTCTTTTCCGCAAGAAATAGTAAAAGTAATTCCACTATAAAGATAGGATATATCTTTTATATCATTACAAATTTTTTCATAAGAATAACCGATTTCACCGTTCTTGAAGACTTCAGAGTCCGGGTTGAAGCTAACGAAAGTACCATTAGTCTCCTTTGTATCAAATTCTTTATAGGATATAAAGTTACCTTTCTTAAATATAGCCTCAGCGCCCTTACCGTCACGGAAACTTCTAACAGTAAAGTTATCAGAACTCAGACATACGCACTTGGCGCCAATGCCATTAAGACCTGACGCATTCTTGTAGGCGCCTTCTTCGAACTTGCCACCTGTGTGGGACTTGGAGTAAATAGAGATAAGTACATTCTCTCCATCTTCACGAATGCCAAAAGGAACACCACGACCGTAATCTCTTACAGTTATACTATTGGTGTTCTTATCAAGTGTAATTTCAATTTTATTTCCGTATCCAGCGAGGGCTTCATCGGTTGAATTATTGATGATTTCTTTGAGAGCCTGATATGTACCTTCGAGGTCATCAGAGCCAAGATACATCTGTATACGCTCACGCACACCCTCTCTAAATGAAAGTGATTTTATATCTTCAATTCCATATTCACTCATTCAATTTTTCTCCATTCTATCAAATCTATACATTTATTATAACAAAAATTCCCCGAAAAATCAAATTTCTCGGGGAGTTATATTTAGTTATATTATTTTACTTAGCCCATTTCTTAAGAGTTTCATTGAAAGAACCTCTGTTGCCAAGAGCTTTCTTCATATAGCAAAGCGCGATTGCCTTCTCTTTATCGTAAGTATCTCCTTCCCAACAACGAACAATTGTCTTAGTTCCGTCTTTCCAGATGGCGATAGTTACATTTCCATTGAAGATAACTTTATTCAATCCATCGTCCGGGCGCTCAGTACCATCAACTAAATTAGCTGAAGTAATTGTTCTAAGAAGATTTTTATTAAGGTTAAGAGATACATAACGGACAATCTCTACTGGATTATCATATGTGGTTATTCTATCTGCAACGATTTTATATTTACTACCGATTTTCAAATCAAGGTCAGTAAAATAAAAATATTCTTTACCTACACCATTAAATCTTACTGATACAATTTTCATTTTCATTCTTCCTTTCATTTTTATTAAAAATTTTTAATTTTCTATTGGTACAAATCTACCATTTATACCTTCCGCACATTTATCGCAAAAAGGACTTATCCAACCCGTACTCATTTTTGTTGCAGGCGCGCCGCAGACGCAGCAAGTATTACATGAAAGAGCTTCATATTTACGGATTAAAGCAAAATGTTCATCACCAATAGCGACTGGCACACCACAATGATACCATCTAAGTCCACCAAATTTTTCTTTTACCTGGCAAAGTCTGTACTTATCAACATATCCAACCTTTTCGAGAAGTGGTTTAAGTTCTGCGCAAAGGTCTTCACAAAGTTTCGCCCAACCACTGGGCGCGCAGTCGATGAATGTATAGACCTTATCTTTTTCAATATCAAGATAATTTATAGCTTCATCCTCTTCCATTCGAAGCCAGGGATATTCCATTAATAACCATCTCTTATGGTCGTTTGAGTCGATAGGGGCGTTCTTTAAGTCCTCATATTTATTACTCATTTTTTAACTCCCTTCATATACTCTTTTAAGTCTAATAAATCTCCATACTCATTCCAGTCATCGAGAATATCTCCGCGCGGGTTGATAATTACATCATTAATTTCAATGTCATCGCCATTAGGAATTTTAGAATAGCACATTGTTCTATGGAATTTTATTAACGGTTTTTTAGAAATTTCGCAATCCCATCTAAAAGAAGAGAAGTGGAATTTACAGTCATTAATATCTACTCCTAATCCCTTTAAAAGATTATTAAGTCTTTCATTAATATGGCAATTATACAGATTATCATATTTAACATGTATATAATTATCTCTGAATTGAATACCTGTAATATTTTCAAAATCTTTGAAACGATTTATTAACTTACCGGCATACAAAGCCTCTTTTTCTGTATAAAGTACACAGTTAATGCGCACGGGGACTTCAAGAAGTCTTATAAGTTCATCATCACATTCCTTTACATATTTGTTAATATGACGAGAAATATTGATACAAGTAATTGTATCTTTAAATTTATTTATTCTATCAATATCTTCTCTTTTAATAGGTAAGGTTGTATTGACAAATAATTTATGGTTAGAACCATTTAAGTTCAAATCTCTAATAGTTAAAACTATTTCCTCGAACTTATCCAAGTCAGCTAAAGGCTCTCCGCCTGTAATTACATAATCACAATTAGGAGTAATTCTATCCATTTTCTTAATGGAATTTTTTACTTCTTCAAGATTAAAGTTAGGATTTTCTTTATATTCCTTTTTATTTACACAAAAGGGACAGTTATTGCCGCAGTCATACGGCGCAAATATTGTAACCGTCGCTCCATTTTTTGGCACTCTGTACATACATCATTTTCCTTTCTCTTTTACTAGATATAGTATAACGGAAATTTAAGGAAAAGTCAAATTTATATTATTTAATATTTTTTCAAGAACTAATTCATTAAAATTTTTATAAAATTTAATAGTAATTTTATAATTGTCTAAGGCATCTTGTCTTTGAATATTCCAGGCTCTACCAACAGCAGGCTCACCATTATCTTTTAATGGATAATTATCTGGCGTTTCATAATCTTCGGCCGGATATAAATTTTTTGACCTACGCATTACTATATTTATATAGTCTGTTGTTTTTACTTCTTTAATTGTTCTTTTTAAAGCATTACCAGCGCCCTTAAGAAAAACAGAAAAGGGGACATTAATATCTTCCAATAATAAAACATGAATTGCGTTAGCTTTTGTATGGCTCATTTCATTACCAACATTTTCCCAGTCATCAAATAAAAGATTTGCGATAGACTCAAACACGTAAGTATAAACCCATTCCCTTATTCGTTCATAGTCTTTTGCAAGAACGGCGCCTTCTATAGTGTTTGCAATAACTATCACAAAACGATTTATATCTAAATAATCACAGACACTTTTTGCTTTTGGAAGGTCTCTAAGGTCTCCAATAGGAATACTTGAACCATTTTTAAAACCACCATATTCAGAAATACTATTAAGGCTATACATTTTTGCGTTTTTAAAAACGATAAAACCGTCTGTTAGATTTGAAAGATGTTTATTCCAATATTCCATTATAACCTTATGAGTTTCTATTAAACTACCACTAGACTTATCTAACTTGTCAGACATTTTTGTTAAATAATCTAAAATTTCTT
>JAEEGL013124762.1_pt1 | contig 19819 bp, 15 predicted proteins | sample 9134231 | NCBI WGS metagenome assembly JAEEGL01 (sample SAMN16246548, study PRJNA631951) | gut metagenome | biome: gut microbiome; feature: rumen; material: fiber-attached | host: Bos | place: Iran: Karaj | collected 2018-10 | reverse complement strand
GCCATGTTCCAGGGCCGCTACCATGCCGACGTTGTCAACGCTACCATGCGTGACATGTTGGGCACCGGTCTGAACTGGCTGTCGGTTGACATGCGTGAGAAGGGCTTCGTAGTGTTTGACGGCGTACTCTACGACGGCAAGCAGGAGAGCGACAATCCCACCCCCAACGCCATCGCCGTTAACTTGGGCGAGTATGGTCAGTATACCTACACTGGTGGTGATGAGGACTGGATCCAGCACAAGATCAACTACATCCGCTGCCAGGAATTGCGTTTGGCTTACATCTTCCCGCACAGCTGGCTGAACAAGGTGACTAAGGGTACCGTTCAAAACGCCAGCATCTATGCTTCGGCCAACGACTTGTTCACCATCACCAACTACACGGGTACCGACGTTGCCGGTAACACCCTGTCGGCAGCTGCCGGCGGTACTGGTGGTGAGGGTTACGACTGCTGGTCGCTGCCCACTCCGCGCAGCTACTCTGTTGGTCTGAGCGTGACCTTCGGCTCAAATGACGAGGCTCCCAAGGCCACTTACACCAACACTACCGCACTCAATGACCAGATTAATGATCTGCGCGCACAACTCGCTAATGCCGAGAACAACTTCAACGGCCGCCTGGCTCAGATGCAGAATGACCTGGATGCTGCTAACCGCGCCCTGGCCAACTGCAAGAGCGACCTGATTGCCGCTAAGAATGTTCCTGCTCCCAGTCCCACGGTGATTGACAACAGCAAGCAGTACATGAACGTGCTGGTTCACTTCCCCGTGAACAAGACTGCCGTTGGCACCGATCAGCGTCCTAATGTTGAGCGCGTTGCCGCTTACCTGAAGAGCCATCCCGAGGCTACCTGCGTTATCAAGGGTTACGCTTCGCCCGAGGGCAACCAGGAGAATAACATCAAGCTCGCTAACGGTCGTGCCGCCAGTGTGAGGGATCTGCTCGTTAACAAGTATGGTATCGCTGCCAACCGCATCCAGTCTGCTGGCCAGGGTATCAGCAACATGTTCGACGAATTGAGCTGGAACCGCGTTTCCATCTGTGAAATCATCGTGAAGTAAGTATAAATTAAGTTTAGAGTTTAGAGTTTAAAGTTTAGAGTAATATTACCTCAAGACAAGACAGTTTTCAGGCGATACAAATCATACTTAAAACTTACAACTTAAAACTTACAACTAAAAAAGAAGATAATATGAAATCATTCAAATCAATTATACTGTGCGCACTGGCTTGCGTGACGTTGGGACTGACATCCTGTGACGACTACCTGGATGTGAACAAGAACACCGACGCGCCTGACTATGTGGAGGGTTACCTCTACTTGGCGGGTATCCAGCAGGCTTATCAGGGCATTTACTGGGACTTGCGTGCCATTGCACCGCTCACCCAGATGATGGGTACTTCAAGTTACACCAACTTTGCTAACCACTACTACACCAAGGCCAGCGATGCTGGTGGTGAGGCTTGGCGTATGGTGTACTGGAACCAGGGTATGAATCTGGAGAACATGATCAACCAGAGTGTTGCAGCCGAGAACTGGACATTGGCCGGTATCGGTTTGGCCATGAAGGCTTTCTCTTGGGACCTGTTGACTAAGGTCAATGGTGAGGCTCCCATGAAACAGGCTTATGAGGCTGGCCGTCTCGACCATCAGTACGACTACCAGTATGACATCTATCCCCAGGTGCGCGAGTGGGCTTATCAGGCTATCGAATACCTGCAGAAGGAGGATAATTCGGCCTACGGTAACCGTATCAAGAACAACGACTACATCTATGGTGGCGACAAGGACAAGTGGATAAAGTTTGCCTATGCTGTGATTGTCCGCAACCTGGCCTCGCTGAGCAACAAGAAGGACTTCTCAGAGAAATACATGAGCGAGTTCATCGATGCTTTCCACAAGTCTTTTGCCAGCAACGACGACAATGCAACGCTGAAGATTGCAGGTGGTGGTGCCGACGCTGCCGAGAGCGGCTACAACAACTTCTGGGGCACCTATCGTGGCAACCTGGTTTACAGCTACTTCCAGCACGACTATGCCGTTCAGCTGTTCACGGGTACCATCCGCAAGTATGACGAGCAGGGCAACTACATCCAGACTGAGGATACCCTGCCCCTGAATAAGCAGCACTATCCCTACCAGCTGCTCGACAAGCAGATTACTAGCGACACTTTGCCCGATGCAGGTCACTTTGACCCGCGCCGTCTCGTGAAGCTGGCAACCACCGACAGCAGCAACTATGCCACCATCTCCGACCGTGAGGTGCTCCGCAGCCTCTACTATGTAGGCTCAGGCTTCACGGGTGCTTCTGGTCCCATCGGCACTGCTCCCTCGTTCTGGGGCCGCAATGCTACATCCAACACCGTTTATGACGGTGCTGGCCACTGGCTCTACTACGACGACGCTCCCTACATCATGACCACCTATGCCGAGCTCTTGTTTGACGTTGCCGAGGTACTGTTCAAGTATGGCAGCAAGGCCGATGCCTTTGATATTTGGAAGAAGGCTATGCAGGCCGATATGGACTTCACTGCAAGCTATATCGTTCCTGGCACCTTGAACGGCAACTACCGTCAGGGCGACCGTGTTACCAAGGCTACCTTCAATGCCCTGGCACAGGAATACCTGAATGGTCCCTACGTAGCTGGTCTGCCGATGAGCGACTTCTCGCTCTCGCACATTATGATGCAGAAGTACCTCGCCCTCTTCCCCTGGGGTGGTATCGAAGCATGGGTTGACTTGCGCAAGTACTTCTATGATATCCAGTACACTGGCGATTATCCCAAGTACGGTAACGGTTGGGACAGAACGACGCTTGACCAGAAACGCGATGAGGATCCCACCAAGGTTTACAAGGGATTCTGGCTGCAGCCCGCACAGGTACAGGGTCGCAAGAGCGCCTTTAATACCGACAATAACGGTTCACCCTGCTTCCGCCTGCGCCCGCGTTACAACTCCGAGTACATGTGGAACAAGGGCAACCTTGATGCCCTCAAACCTATTGGTGGTCAAGAACTTGATTACCAGTGCTCTATCATGTGGTTCTGCTACCCCGGTGATATGCCTACGTCAAGATAATTTATTAATGATACTAAAATCCGATAGATTATGAAATATTTCAAATATATAGCATTATTGCTGCTGGTGGCAGTGACGATGGGCTCCTGTGACAAAAAGGACGTTTCCTACATGGCTGAGCCTGTTGACGAGACTGCAAAGGCATATATCCAGGTGGGCTACTATGAGCCTGTGACCGCCGGTGCAGCCAATTACATGTACTTTATCGACATCAATGGTGTCGAGTACGGCAACGATGGTGCCACCTTCCTGGCTACCTTCAACACGGTTCCTTCGGGCGGTACTAACCGCTACTATGCCGTTGATGCTGGCAATGTCAACCTCAAGATGCACAAGCGCGTGAGTGATGGCAACGGCGGTTATACCTATCCCGTGGTCTATGACCAGAACGTGACCGTACAGGCCGGCAAGCGCTATTGCTTGTATGTACATGACCTGACCAAGGCTCCCATCCCCATCGAGATGACTCCGGCTCCCGAGTTCGGCAAGGCTCTCGATACCGACTCGCTGTGCCGTGTTCAGTTCATCAACCTGCTCTATGAGGCTGACGGAACTCCCCACACCGGTAAGGTACAGTATGGTGTCCAGAACCTTGACACCAAGGAGTATGAGCCCGTGGGCGAGCCCATCGGCTTCGGCGAAGCTACCTCATGGTTCACGACCAAGATCCGCAAGACTGTTTATAACAGTAGTGGTTCACAGCGCCGTGAGGTTTGCCTGTTTGCCGTGGATAACAGTGGCAAAGTAACAGGTAAACTCCCCTACACCTTGTCTAATGGCAACACGGGTGAGTTCACCGACTACTGGACCTGGTACATCGGCCGTGCTTATCGCCAGATTGCTGCCGGCAACTGCGGCAGCAAGAGCATCCGTTGCACCCTCTATCAGTTCGTGATCGAGTAAACAAGTCTTTCCAGAGTGGGGTCTCCCCCACTCTATCCCACTAAATGACGACCGCCGGGGCTTTCACCTCGGCGGTTGCTCGTTTTATGATAATTGATCAGATGTTCGTTTGGCCCTTTGTCAGGATTGTTGTGTACAGTGACCCTGTCACGGCATCGATTCCTCAATATTAATGACTGGTGCCTTGTCCAGCAGGCTGCGGTAGAGGTCGGTCATCTTCTTGTAGAAGGCCGGGTAGTCCAACTTTTCCTCAAAGTCCCTTTGCGCTTGGGTGCCCAAGCGGGAACGGGTCGCCGTGTCATTCAGCAGTTGGTTGATGGCATCGGTGAGGGCCTGCTCGTCACCAGGGGGCACCAGCAAGCCGTTGATGCCGTCATGCACATACTCTGGCTGGGCACCATTGTTGCTGCAGATGTGGGCTTTACCCGCCATCATATACTCTAAGTTGCTGATTCCCAGCGCTTCAGGCTGAATAGACGGCAGGATGCCAAAGTCCGCCTGACGCAGATATTCCAGGATGTTGTCCCTGAAGCCCAATAGCGATACGTTATGGACAAGTCCGTTGGCGACAATAAAACCCTTGATTTTTGCCTTGTATTTGGGCTGTCCTTCGCCGATAATGGCCAGATGGTACTTGGCCTTATCCACGTGGGTTAACGCGCTCAGAAGGGCATCTAAGCCTTTTTCTGGTGCAAGCTTGCCGTGGTACATGATGAGCGCCTGGTGGCTCTCCATGCCCAAGTCTCGTCTCAGGTCGGGTACCTGAGTACCAATTTGGCTATCGCAAACGCTGTCACGAAGCACTACCCCACGGTCGGCATATTGCTTCTTTGCCTTGCCCAGAAAAGCCTCTCGGGCCATCTCGGACGAGAAGACAAAGCAGTCAATGGACTTGTACAACTTGGTGTACATGTAGTTCTTCTTGGGCTTATAGACCCCATGGACGCTCACTATCACGCGCGTGTTGCGGTTCTCGCTGATGCGACGTGCCATCACCGCCATGAAGGCGTCCCTGAAACTATGCACATGGATGATGTTTTGCCCCTTGCGCAGCAGGCGAGCAAAACGCACGGGAGAGTCGATGTCGGTCACACCCTTGAGCGGAAGAATCGAAATGGGGATCTCCAGGCGGCGGTATTGCTTGAGCACATTGGGATGCTTGCGGCACACCACCTCGACATAGAAGTCAGGGTCGTTGCGCAGGCGGTCAACCAGGTCGTAAGTGTACTGCTCAGCACCCGTCCAGTGCTTGTTGGAAACTATATGAAAAACGTTAATCATCTGTAAATGTGGCTATTGAGGAATATCACACATCCTCAATAGCCACAAAGATACTAAAAATTTCTATAATACTCCCCTACCCTGTCACTCTTTCTTTGCGTCGCCGCCGAAGAGTTCCTTGATGCCTCCGATGGAGCCGAGCAGGTTAGTGGCCTCGTAAGGCAGGTAAACTGTCTTGGTCTTGTCGCCACTGGCAACAGTGTCGAGCATCTGGATGTACTTCTGGGCCAGCAGGTAGTTGGCAGGATTGGTGCTCTGCCCCACTGCCTGGGTGATCTTGTCGATTGCGATGGCCTCGGCCTCGGCCTTGCGGATACGGGCCTGGGCTTCACCTTCGGCACGCAGGATTTCGGTCTGTTTGTCGGCCTCGGCCTGGTTGATGCGGGCAGTCTTTTGTCCCTCGGACTGGAGAATGGCTGCCTGCTTCTGGCCTTCGCTGGTCAAGATGGTGGCGCGCTTGTTACGCTCGGCCTGCATCTGCTTCTCCATGGCCTGCAATACCGTTTGAGGCGGCTGGATGTCCTGCAGCTCCACGCGGTTCACCTTGATGCCCCACTTGTTGGTAGCGTCATCGAGGACGGCACGCAACTTGGAGTTGATGGTATCACGAGAGGTCAGCGTCTGGTCCAATTCAAGTTCACCGATGATGTTACGCAATGTGGTCTGCGTGAGCTTCTCGATAGCGTTGGGCAGGTTATTGATCTCATACACAGCCTTGAACGGATCCACAATCTGGAAATAGAGCAATGCATTGATCTGTGTCAGTACGTTATCCTTGGTAATCACGTTCTGCTTGTCGAAGTCATAGACTTGCTCACGCAGGTCAATGCTATTGGTGGTGCGGTAACGACCGTGCTCGTAGGCGATGATGGTCTTGGGGCGGTCGATAAACGGGATAATCAGGTTGATACCCGGCTTGAGGGTCGCATAATATTTACCCAGGCGTTCAATAATTTTGGTTTCGCTCTGCGGGATGATAACAAGAGAGCTCTTGACCAGAATCAGTGCCAGTAAGATGACGACAATCAGGAAAATTGATAACGGTGTCATAATGCTTTAATTTGTTAAATTGTTAATGTCTAATCTTTAGTCTCAAGTTGTCAATCCTTGAGCGGCTTGACCGTGAGGATGATGCTGTCCATCTTGACAACACGCACCCTAGCACCTTTTTCTATAGCGCTGCCGTCGGAACTGCGAGCCTTCCAGTCGTCACCGTCGATGGCGACGCGGCCAAATCCGTTGGCTTCGATTTCTTCACTCACGCGACCGGTCTGCCCTATCATAGCTTCGGCGTTGCTCGGACGCTCTCTTTGCGGCTTGTGCAGTTTCTTGAGGAGTGCGGGCCTGACTAGCAGCAAACTCAGTGCCGAAACAATGGCAAAGATGATGATTTGCCAGGTGAGTGATAATCCGCAACCTGCGATGATGGCAGCCACAGCGGCGCCGATGGCAAAGCATAAGATGAAGAAATCACCAGATGATAATTCCAGAATGAGGCACACGATGGAAATGATAATCCAAATGAGCCAGAGGTTGGTTGATAAATACTCGATCATAGTCGTAAAGTTTTATGTAGGTTATTATTGTTATTTATCTCATGCCTTATCATCTATATCTTAAACGCACGACCTAATGAAAAAATACACGTGCTGATGCAAATTTTTAAAAAATCGGTGCGCTGCATCAAATATCGCAATCACTGTTCTTTTTTCCTCCAGTTGAGGTGACATTTGGGAGCTATTCCACAAAGGTATAGAATTACTGTTAAATCTGCAAAAATTATGCCAAATTTCCTGCAAAATTCCTGGCTGTTATCCTGAAACTGCAGAAATTTTGAATTCTCAGACGGTTAAAATGCGATTTTTGCCTGTTTTTCAACATATTGGACTATTTTTGATATGAATGCAGAAAAATTGGCCTGTGATAGTTTGATGAATAAAAATATTGTGTTATCTTTGTATCCCGTTTTTTAAAGCAAACCAAGTAAAAATCATGACCGAGATTGTTTATATGACCCAGGGCAACGTCGAGATGCCTCGACTCAATGAGACGGCGGTGCGCGACTGGATTATTGAGGTGGCTAGCCGACATGGACAGAAGGTGGGTTGCCTGACCTACGTCTTCTGTGATGACGCATACATCCTTGCGACCAACCGCGAGTTTCTTGGTCATGACTATTACACCGATATCATCACCTTTGATTACACCAATTCTCGACACATCGCTGGCGATATGGTCATTTCGCTCGATACTGTCCTCACCAACGCTCAGGGTCTGAAAACGCCCTATGAAACCGAACTCATGCGCGTCATCATTCATGGTGTGCTGCACCTGTGCGGTATCAATGACAAAGGACCTGGTGAGCGTGAAATCATGGAACAACATGAGAATGACGCATTGGCGATTTTGCCCGCTGATGTTTACCTGAAAGACTGATTTTTCACCTAACAATGAGAAGCGACTATGATGTCATAGTGGTTGGCGCCGGGCATGCCGGTTGTGAGGCAGCGTGTGCCGCTGCCCGCCTTGGGTCATGCACGCTGTTGATTACCATCGACATGAACAAGATTGCGCAAATGAGCTGCAATCCTGCAGTCGGTGGCATTGCTAAGGGTCAGATTGTGCGTGAAATTGATGCGTTGGGCGGCCAAATGGGTATTGTGACTGACCGCAGCAGCATCCAGTTCCGTATGCTTAATCGCAGCAAGGGTCCCGCTATGTGGAGCCCACGCTCTCAGAGTGATCGTCAGCAATTCATCTTGGAGTGGAGAAAGGTATTGGAAAATACGCCCAATCTGTATATGTGGCAGGATTCAGTCGATGAATTCGTGATTGAGGGTGGGGTAGTGAAAGGTATGAAAACTGCTCTCGGCATGACTTTCAGTGCTCAGGCTGTTATTCTCACGGCGGGAACTTTCCTTAACGGATTGATGCATGTGGGACCTGTTCAGACTCCTGGAGGACGTGTTTCGGAACCTCCCGCAAGGGGTATCACTGAGCAACTGGCGTCGTTGGGCTTCAATGTGGGGCGTATGAAAACGGGCACTCCGCCACGCCTTGACGAGCGCACGATTGACTTCTCGCAATGCATCAAGCAGGATGGCGAGCAGGATTTCCACCATTTTTCATATCTGCCTGGCATCACATCACCACTCAAGCAGCGTCCCTGCTGGATTGTGCATACCAACGAGCAGGTGCATGAGGTCTTGCGTAAAGGCTTGCCCCAATCACCGCTATATAATGGGCAAATCAACAGCATTGGCCCTCGCTATTGTCCTAGCATCGAGACCAAGATCGTGACCTTTGCGGATAAGACTTCTCACCAGCTTTTCATCGAGCCCGAGGGTGCTTCGACTCATGAGATGTACCTCAATGGTTTCTCGTCATCGCTGCCGTGGGAGGTTCAGATTGAGGCGTTGCGCCATATACCTGCTTTGCGTGATGTCCATGCTTTCCGTCCAGGTTATGCCATCGAATATGACTTCTTTGACCCCACTCAGTTGAGTCACACACTGGAGTCTAAAATCATCAAAAACCTATTCCTTGCCGGCCAGGTGAATGGCACGACAGGCTATGAGGAAGCGGCAGGGCAGGGACTTGTTGCTGGAATTAATGCCCATCAGAATATCACGGGAGGTGAGCCGTTCACGCTGGCGCGCAACGAGGCCTATATCGGCGTGCTCATTGATGACCTGGTGACCTGTGGTGTGGATGAGCCTTACCGCATGTTCACATCGCGTGCCGAGCATCGCATCCTGTTGCGCCAGGATGATGCAGACATGCGCTTGACCGAAAAAGGCTACCGCCTCGGTTTAGCGACCCGTGAGCGCTATGATTTAGTATGCAGCAAGCGCGAGCAAATTGAACGCCTCACAACCTTCTGCAAGGATTACACGGTCAAAGCGGCCGTCATTAATCCTGTGCTAGAATCGCACGATATGCAACCGCTGACCCAAGGACAACGACTGCATGACCTGTTGCTGCGTCCACAATTGAATATGGCAATTCTGGCCGAAGCATTGCCCGACCTTCAAGCGCAAATCGATGCACTTGAAGAGGCTCGCCGTGAAGAGATAGTTGAGGCTACCGAAATCGCCATCAAGTATCGTGGCTACATAGAGCGCGAGACTTTGATTGCCGATAGGGTAGCGCGACTTGATAACGTCACGCTCAAAGGGAAGTTTGACTACTCCCAAATCCATCAGATTTCAACCGAAGCGCGACAGAAATTGCAGGCCATCGACCCCGAGACAGTAGGGCAGGCCTCGCGCATTCCAGGAGTGTCGCCCAGTGATATCAATATCCTTCTAGTATTATTGGGAAGATAATTGTTCCACGTGAAACAAATTTAACATAAAATACTGATTTACAATGAATAACAACGAATTAGAAAGAGTAAAAAGCGTGGTACGCAATGTGCCCGATTTTCCTGTTCCAGGTATCCAATTCAAGGACCTGACGACCGCTTTCAAAGACCCCGAAGCATTGCAGATTATGGCAGGCGCAATGGCCGACCTGTACCGTGACGCCGGCATTACCAAGGTGGTGGGCATCGAGGCGCGCGGCTTCATTGGCGGCGCTATCCTTGCCACCCAGTTGAATGCAGGCTTTGTGCCCCTGCGCAAGCCTGGCAAATTGCCCGCTGAGGTCATCCAGAAGTCCTACACCAAGGAGTATGGTACCGACACGATCGAGATCCACAAGGATGCCATCACCCCCGATGATGTAGTGGTTATCCATGATGACCTGCTCGCTACAGGTGGTACCATGTTGGCCGCTTATGAACTGGTGAAGTCGATGAACCCCAAGAAGATTTACATCAACTTCATCTGTGATCTGGAGGTTCTGCATGGTCGTGACGTGTTCCCGCCCGATGTGGAAATCACCACGTTGTTCACCTTCTAGAAAGACCTATCGCTTCTATAACGCTATTTTAGCGCGAGCCCATGACCGAAGGCCTGAAACTCAAGTTGTCGTTGCTGCCCGATGAGCCCGGCGTTTACCGCTACCGCAATCGGGAGGGCACGATTATCTATGTGGGCAAGGCCAAGAACCTGAAGCGGCGCGTCAACTCTTACTTCAATCGTGAGCACACCTCGTTGCGTACAACAATGCTGGTGCGCAATATCGCGGACCTGGAATACACTGTCGTCAACACCGAGGAGGAGGCGCTCGACCTGGAGAATGCGCTCATTAAGGAGTTTCAGCCGCGCTATAATGTGCTGCTGAAGGATGACAAGAGTTACCCCTGGATATGTGTCTCGGGCGGACTTTATCCTCGTGTCTATATCACCCGTGATGCGCGGGCCAAGGGGGACCGTTTCTATGGGCCGTATCCGCGCGCCGAGGTGGCCAAAGTGCTTGTGGATACCATCCGCCAAATCTATCCTTTGCGCACCTGCCGTCTTAATGTTTCACGTGAAACAATTGAGGGGGACAAGCATCGCCTGTGCCTGCAATACCACATCCACCGATGCGAGGGCTGCTGCAAGGGGCTGGTGAGTGCTGAGCGATATGGTGAATACATCAGTGAAATCCGCCAAATTCTCAATGGAGATACCCACCAGTTGATGGATTTGCTCATGGCACAAATGCAGCAGTTGGCGAGCGAATTGCGTTTTGAGGAGGCAGAGATTATCAAGCGGCGATACAAACTGCTGGAGCATGTGCGCCGTCGCTCAGTGATTGTCAGTCCGTCGATCCACAACATCGATGTGTTTGGTCTGTTGCGGGATGAGGATGCCGCATGGGTGAACTTCATGCACATGCGGGGTGGGGCAGTGGTGCAGTCCTACACGCTAGAATACCGCCTCTCGACCCATGACGAGACCGATGCCGAAATCATGTCGATGGCGATTGCCGAGGTGCGTCAGCGCTTTGCCGAGACCTACCGCAGCGACCGTGTGACCGAGGTGATGGTCAACGTGGAACCTGATGTGGAATTTACTGGACTCACGTTCACAATCCCTCAGCGAGGAGACAAGAAGAAACTGCTGGATATCGCGATAAAGAATGCGACCCAGAAACGCACCGACCGCCTGCGCATGATGGAGAAACTCAATCCTGAGCAACGCACCACGCGTACGCTGACGACAATGCAGCGCGACTTGCGGCTCTCGGTGTTGCCACGCCATGTCGAATGCTTTGACAACAGCAACATCAGCGGTTCAAGCGCTGTGGCGTCGTGTGTGGTGTTCCGCAACGCCAAGCCCGCCAAAAAGGAATACCGCCACTTCAATATCAAAACCGTGGAAGGTGCCGATGACTTCGCCTCGATGCGCGAGGTCATCAACCGCCGCTATAGTCGGTTGGTGCAGGAAGGGCAAGAACTGCCCCAACTGCTTATCGTGGACGGTGGCAAGGGTCAGGTGACGGCGGCCATCGAGGCGCTGGCCGAGATAGGCTTGCAAGGTCAGATGGCGGTCGTGGGCATCGCTAAGCGCTTGAATGAGGTGTATTTCCCAGGCGACAGCGTGCCATTGTACATCGATAAGAACAGCGAAACTTTGCACGTCATACAGCGTCTGCGCGACGAGGCTCACCGTTTTGCCATCACGTTCCACCGCAAGCAGCGTAGCAAAGGGCAGGTCCATAGCGCTCTAGATGATGTGCCGGGCATTGGCCCCAAGACGCGAACCTTGTTGCTCAAGCAATTCAAGTCGTTGAAGCGCATCAGGGAGGCCAGCGAGGAGGATCTGGCTGCTGTAATAGGCTCAGCAAAGGCCCAAGCGCTGAAAACGGCGCTGCAAACATCTGTCAATACTTCTAATGAAGAATCTGTAATCCAGTAATAAGATATGAAACATTTGGTGATATTTGGTAACACTTACCAGCGGGAAGACCCTGCAACAGTCATGTCGTTGCTGCACTACCTGCATGAACGCGGTTTGGAAGTCGCTGTCGAGAAGGAATACCTCAAGTATCTAACTGGTGATAATCATGGGGATGAATTCGTCTCTTTTGAGACGAGTGCGGTTCCCAACGCCGACATGGCGCTTTCGCTGGGAGGTGACGGCACTTTTCTGACCACTGTGATGTGGGTGGCGAGAATGGGAATGCCCATTTTGGGCATCAATCTGGGGCATTTAGGATACCTTACCGCGGGCCGGCTTGACGAGAGCAGCACTGTGATAGACGATGTGCTGGCGGGCAATTACCGTATCGAGGAGCGCACGATGTTGCAAGTGACCTGTGACCAGGTGGAGATTTCACACCCGTGGGCGCTGAACGAAATTGCCATTCTGCGCCATGAGAGTTCATCGATGCTGGATATGGAGACAAGGTTACGCAGTCACGAGTTGACCACCTATCGTGGGGACGGTCTCATCGTGAGCACACCAACGGGTTCTACGGCCTATAACATGAGTGTTGGAGGGCCTATCCTCGAACCTACAACTTCTTGCTTGGTGCTATCACCCATTTCGCCTCACTCGCTGACCATGCGCCCGCTAGTAGTCAGGGACGACAGTGTGATTGCTGTTCGTACACATTCGCGTTCCGATCACTATGAAGTGAGTATCGATGGCGAGGTAACTCTGTGTCCCACGGGTTCGACTTTGACTTTTGCTCGCGCTCCGCATTGTGCACGGGTAATCCAGTGTGTGAGCAACAATTTTGCGAGCACATTGCGCCAGAAACTCCTCTGGGGTACCGATCAACGCTAATCGTAAGGCATTGAACGGCAAAAGAAAAAGGCAACGCCATGATAAAGCGTTGCCTTTTCTTTTGTCTTCTTGAGGCTTGTAGTATCAATTGTCGTAAAGCCTGCGGTGCGTCAGGATTGAGCGGTAGATGTGAATCATCTCGTCAGCGAGAACCTTGCCGCTAAAGCGCTCGGTATTCTCGCGGGCAACCTTCAGCAAGGCGGCTTTCTTGTTCTCGTCTTCCAGCACATCGCTGAGCATATCAGCACCCTCACTGTAGTTATTGTAATAGATAACACCATCACCGCCAAATTCGCGCGCCTTGGGTGAGTCTTTACAGACAACCACGGCACCACTGCGCTGAGCATTGATTAGCTTGAAGTGGTCACGGCTGCGGTCGGTGTTCGGAATGATGACAGCTTGAGCCATCTTGCACACGGCAGTGAGGTCTGCGTGGTGGATCTTATCCACTTGTTTGAACCTGTGGAAAATGTGAAGCTCGTGAGCCTGCTCCTTGATGACGTGGTCAAAATGGTCGGTGCGATAACCCAGCAGGATAATCGATATCTTGCGGTCTCGCAACTCATGTACAAGCTGCATGGCTTCCTTGATGTTGTCCTCCTTTTCCAGACGCCCCTTGTACAGGATGAACTTCTCAGGCAGATGATACTTCTTGCGCAAGATGTCATACATGTTTTCGGGCACAGCGTCGTCGCAGCCATCGAAGAAGCAGGGGTGAACGACCTGAACATCGTCGGGGTTCACGTGATAGTGATCGATGATCACTTGACGATCCATCTCATTGAGAGCGATCACGCGCTTGGCAATCTTACAGGCTTTGCGGGCACGACGTTGCAAGAGCATGCGCTCAATCCACCCGTTGGCACTCTTGTACAAGGGGTCGAGCATCGTGAAGACCGAGGGGAAATTACTGTCTTTGAAACCTGATGGGATGCCGTCATCGACGCCATGAAACGCGTTCACGCCATGACCCTTGGCCGAGCGCATGATACCGTTCCCCGTGTACCAGCGTTTCGTGTTGTGGATATGATTGCGGGGGTACTTCACCCTCACACTGTCCTCATTGAATAAAGCGGTGAGTCGCTTGTTCTGTTTCCTTTCTGGTGAGTACAGGATGTAATAGTTGTCAGGATAATTCTTGGCCAATGCTTTAATAAGGATGCGTCCATAATAGGACGTATCATTATTTTCCATAATGATTCTGCGGCCACCGTAACCTACTACCATGATCTATTATTGTTTAGTTTTTTTGCGTTTGTGTTTATAAGTGGAATAACTGCACATTGATATTCACAATCTGCAAAGTTACTATGTTTTTTTATTTTATGAGAGATTTTTGGCGCATTTTTGATGATTTACATTAACTTTGCCATAAAATTGATGAGTTATGAGACGTTTTTTGTTCATTTTATGTGCTTTGGGTTTGTTCGCATCATGCGGTGCAGCCCGTCACGGATCGGGTGGGGCAGACCTCAGCCCCGACGAGGTATTCACTATCACCGAGAGTGATATCGCGCGAGAGACCTGGATAATCAATAATGCCATCAAGGGTGAATGGAATTATAGTGGACCCGCTGTCGATGTAAGTGGCAAGAACCTGCTTGCCGGAATAGGAAAACCATTGGCCAAGGGGAAACTAAAAAAGAAACTCAAGAGCGCTTTCAAGAAGGTCGGGCTGGATAAGATGAGTCCGCATTTCACATTCAACAATGACGGCTCATGCGTCATGAGGCTGATGGGTGTCAACATCAATGGGAGTTATAACTATAACCCTAGCTCTAACGAGATTGCCTTCAAGTGGCATGGTTTCCCCATGACAGCCCAACTCAAGCGTGACGGCAAAAAGAAACTTCACCTCACCTTTGATGCCGACAAGTTTTTGAAACTCCTGACTCTGGCCAGTAAGTTCAGTGACAGCTCATCGATCAAGGCCATCGGCAAGTTGTTGGACAACTACGAGGACATCATGGTGGGCTTTGAACTGAAGAAATAGCGACCTGCACACAGGATTGTAGTGGCTGATTAAAACAATGGAGGGAAATCCCATTTCTGCGGATTTCCCTCCATCGCTATTTTGCCCATGCATGGCCGCTCCTTTATCGGCGGGGAGGCTGGCTCATGCGGTGCTTGCCCTCGTTGACGGCCTGTTTCTTGGTCATCGTGTTATAGCCCGTACGGCTGCCAGGCTGGCTCTTGTTGGTATTGCTCACGCCGGGCTGTGTACCGCCCATGCCGGGCTTGGGCTGAGACTTGCTTTCAGGAGCGCCAAAGACGCGTCCGCTATAGGCACTGTGGTCAAAGTAGCGGTTAGAACCCTTATACACCTGGTATCCAGGAGGAGCAGCGCGATAGTAGCGGTTCTTGGGATACCTGTCATATATGGTGAACACAAACTTCTTATTTTGCCACTGTACGGGACGATAGAAGTATTCAAGGGTGAGATACATCTGGTATTGTGCGGGTGAGAGCACAAACCTCAGTTCGTTGTTGCGGCGGGTCCAGAAGGTGCCGAAGATGTCATCATACATATCGAGGCACATGATGTAGTCGATATTGATTTCATACACGGCATTATACTGGTCATCACTCAGCGCCAATTCGTAGGCCATCTTGTCGGTCAGGAAGAAAGCCTTATCGCGTGCGGCCTTGTAGCTCATCGCGTTGGCGGCTGCCCCAAGGGTCAGCACTGCCACCATTGTTAAGATAAACCTTTTCATAGTGCGTATGTTTTAATCGTTTCTATAAGTTTGTTGCCTCAAAATTAGCCATATTCATAAACCGTTGCAAATTTTTTAGACAAAGATTTATTAATAATCGACTAATTACCCCCAAATCTGCATATCACGTGCCAGCAAACCGCTTTTTCCACTTATCGGGCTCTTGTGGCGGCTAATGAGTCGATTTCTATAGACAAAGGGGGCTGTTTTCCCGATTTTTAGGTTCTTGTTTCTCTTTTTTCACGGTTTATTTGTATTTTTGCAGCCTATGATAGACTTCACTCCGTTGTTCCGTAACCATTTCTTGGGGCGCTTGCAGCAGCAAGTGCGCTACATCGACCATGCCGACGCTGTGCAGCAGGGCGAGTTGGTACGACTCATCGAGAAGGCGGCCCTGACACGCATCGGGCGTAAATATGATTTCTCGTCTATCAGAACTTATCGCCAGTTTGCCTCGACCTTGCCCTTGTATTCCTATGAGAACCTGCAACCTCAAATCATGCGTATGATCAACGGCTCCAAGGACGAGTTGTGGCCTGGACGTTGCTTTAACTTTGCGCAATCATCAGGCACGAGCGATGGGCGCAGCAAGTATATCCCCATCACCCGCGAATCCTTGCAGTGGAACCACTACCAGGGCAGCAGTGACGTGGTGTCACACTACCTGAACCTCAATCCCGGGAGCCGCATCTTCTCGGGCAAGGCGTTTATCCTGGGCGGCAGTTTTTCTAACCGCTTGCAGTTGCCGCGCGGGGTGAGGGTAGGGGACTTGAGCGCCAACCTCATCGAGAACATGAACCCGCTGGCCAATCTGGTGCGTATCCCTAGCCGCCAGGTGGCGCTCATGGAAGACTGGAGCGAGAAACTGCCCCGACTGGTCGATGCTGCTATCGGTCAGAATGTGACCAACCTGAGCGGTGTGCCGTCATGGTTCCTTACGGTTCTGCGCGAGGTGCTCAAAAAGACAGGCAAAACGTGCATCCATGAGGTGTGGCCTAATCTGGAAGTGTTCTTCCACGGTGGCATAGCCTTCGAGCCTTACAGGCAGCAATATGAGGAATTCTGCGACATGGCCAAGATGCATTTCCTCAATACCTATAACGCCAGCGAGGGCTTCTTTGCTGTGCAGAGCGATTGGAGCAGCGAGGCCATGCTGCTGTTGCTCGATGTGGGTGTATTCTACGAGTTCCTGCCTGTTGAGGAGAGTGAGAGCGAGACCCCCGAGGTCTATCCCATCTGGGAAATTGAGCAAGGACGCACCTACGAACTGATAATCACCGCCGCCAACGGTCTGTGGCGTTACCGCCTGGGCGACACGGTGACCATCGAACAGCTCAACCCCGTGAAAATCACTATTGCCGGACGCACACGTAGCTTCATCAACGCCTTTGGCGAGGAACTGATGGTGCACAATGCCGACCATGCCATTACCCTTGCATCTCAGGAGACTGATGCCAAGGTACTTAACTATACCGCTGCTCCTGTCTATTCCATCAGTGGCCAGAGCGGACACCACCAGTGGCTCATTGAGTTTGCCCGTGAACCTCAGGACAGAGTCCGTTTTATGCAGCTGCTGGACCAGCACCTGCGTGAGGTGAACAGTGACTATGACGCCAAGCGTTCGGGCGACATCTTCCTAGCGCTCCCCACTCTGGTGATAGCGCCATCCGGTCTGTTCGACAGGTGGCTGGCATCGACAGGCAAACTCGGCGGCCAACGTAAAGTCCCCCGCCTCAACAATAACCGCACCATCATCGACCAAATGCTCTCCCTGATGAATCCATCGTGACGAAACACATTTGCTTCATGTTCAAGAGACTGATTCATAGTAATATTGGGGCTGCGGTGTTGAATATGCTGGTGGCCTACCTGGTGTGGATGCTGTCGCGTGTGGCGTTCTTTGCCGAGAATTGGTCCACCTTCGCCCCCTATATGTCATGGCCTCTGTTCAAGAGTATGGCCCATGGGGCACTGGTGTTTGACACTTCGGCGTTGCTCTACGTGAATGCGCTCTACTTGGTACTCATGCTGCTGCCGCTGCACCTCAAGGAACGGGCGGGCTTCCATCGCGTACTCAAGTGGCTCTTTGTCATCACCAATGCCGTTGGTGTGGCGATGAACCTGATGGACTCGGTCTATTTCCAGTACACGGGACGCCGCTCGACAGTGTCGGTCTTCACTGAGTTTGCCAATGAGGGTAATATCGCGTCCATTTTCTTGACCGAGTTTGTGAACCACTGGTATCTGGTACTGGCATTCGCCGTGCTGGTGTTCCTGCTGTGGCGGTGCTACACCAGGCCACGGTTGGAGGTCTATCGCTTTGGGCATCATTACTACATCTCCCAGTTTATCGCCCTGCTGGTGATGATTCCGCTGGCCATTGTGGGCATCCGTGGCAGTGTCACTGCTGGCACGCGTCCCATCACCATCAGCAATGCCAATGAATACGTCAACCGTCCTGTCGAGGCCTCGGTGGTCTTGAATACGCCCTTCTCGATGATTCGCAGCCTGGGCAAAAAAGTATTTGTTACCCCTGATTATATGCCTTCCAGCCAGATGGAGGCCGTTTATAGTCCCGTACATTCCCAGCCCGTTGTGGATGCCCTGAGCCACAAGGGCAAGAACGTTGTAGTCCTCATTGTCGAAAGCATGGGCAAGGAGTATATCGGCTCATTGAATCCCGATCTTGACGGGGGCCACTATCAGGGTTATATGCCCTTTATCGACAGCCTCATCAGCAAGTCCTTGACCTTCAAGTATAGCTTTGCCAACGGGCGCATCAGCATGGATGCCATGCCTTCGATCCTTTCGGGATTGCCCATGATGGTCGAGCCGTTCTTCCTCACGCCCGCCTCGCTCAACGATGTCGAGGGGTTGCCATCGATGCTGGCCCGCGAGGGCTATAGCAGCGCTTTCTTTCATGGCGCCCACAACATTTCGATGGGATTCAGCGCCTATGCCCACAGCATCGGCTACCAGCACTATTACGGCCTTGACGAGTACTGCCAGTCGAAAAAATACGATGGAATGGACGATTTTGACGGCAAGTGGGCCATCTGGGACGAACCCTTCCTGCAGTTCACGCTCGACAATATCGAAGAGATGAAGCAGCCCTTCCTCGCTACCGTGTTCACCGCCTCGTCCCATCATCCCTTCAACGTGCCCGACCGCTATCGCGACTCGCTGCGTGACGAGGGCGGCTCGCCCATCCACAAGTGCATGCGCTACACCGATCTGGCCTTGCGGCGCTTCTTCGAGCGCGCCAGCCGTGAACCGTGGTACCAGAACACCATTTTTGTCCTTGTGGCTGACCATACCAACCAGAGCACCCACGATGTCTATAAGACCGACTTGGGCCTGTATAGCATCCCCATCATCTTCTTTACGCCTGACGGCAGCCTGTCTCCACGTCTTGACGATGCTGTTATCGCCCAGCAGACCGACATCACGCCCACCTTGCTGCACATGCTGGGCTACACGAGGTCTTATCTTGCCTTTGGCGACGATTTGCTGTCCGTTTCCCCTGATCAGTCATGGGCCTTTAGTTATAATGCCGGCATTTACCAGTTTGTCAAGGGTGACCTGATGCTGCAATTTGATGGTACCAAGACCACCGCCGTCTATCGTTTCAAGACTGATGTGCTGCTCAAGCACAACCTTGTCGGCCAACTGCCTGAGCAAGAAACAATGGAGACCCAACTCAAGGCCATCATCCAGCAATACATGTCCCGCATGAACGAGAACCGCCTCCTGCCCACTCAATCAACAGGGACAACGATCTAACTACGAATTACGCGAATTTAACTAATTAGCATCCGCGCACTTTGGCCTCACGCTAAGCCGCAAAGGCGCTAAGTTTTTTTATTATTGCTCGCAAGGGGCTCGCAATTATTGGTCTCTAGTTGGCATCCGCATTCAATTAATACGAATAAAGAAGGAAAACAAGAAGTACAAGAAACACAATTTACTGGTTATCAAACAATTATATTGTACTTATTGTATTTCTTGTTTTCAATTTTTTATAATAAATAATTGTTGCTTCCTAAGTTATTATGCAAGTATTTTGATGAAATTTTTCGTCAAAATGTGCGATATTGTTGAAATCGGCACAAAAGTCATCTGATTTGCCTCGTGAAGCGCTCGTCGGGGCTCTGCCCCTTGCCGCTTGGCGCTC
>JAEEGL011019013.1_pt1 | contig 19819 bp, 16 predicted proteins | sample 9134231 | NCBI WGS metagenome assembly JAEEGL01 (sample SAMN16246548, study PRJNA631951) | gut metagenome | biome: gut microbiome; feature: rumen; material: fiber-attached | host: Bos | place: Iran: Karaj | collected 2018-10 | reverse complement strand
TGTTATTTTAGAATGTAATTCAGTTGCGAGCTTAACTCTTTGTGCCTCACCACCAGATAAGGTAGTTGATGATTGACCTAGCTTAATATAGCCTAAGCCTACATCCATTAATGTTTGAAGCTTTGATTTAATCTTGTGAATTGAATCGAAGAATTCTAATGCCTCCTCAACCCTCATATCTAATACATCAGCGATTGATTTATCCTTAAATTTAATCATTAATGTTTCAGATTGGAATCTCTTACCCTTACATACCTCACATGGTACATAAACATCAGGTAAAAATTGCATAGAAATTCTTTTTACTCCATCTCCACCACAGGCTTCACATCTTCCACCTCTAACATTAAATGAGAATTTACCCTTATTATAGCCTTTTATTTTAGCATCTGTAGTTTGGGCAAATAGCTCTCTAATATCGTCAAATACACCTGTATATGTTGCTGGATTTGATCTAGGAGTTCTACCGATTGGCTGTTGAGAAATCTGAATAATTCTATCGATATTATCTAATCCCTCAATTTTATCTACAGCACCTGGATTAATTCTCTTAGCCTTATATAGCTTAACATAAGCATTCTTATATAAAACCTCATTAATTAATGAAGATTTACCACTTCCTGATACACCTGTAATACATGTGATAACACCAAGAGGTATTTTAACATCTACACTCTTAAGATTATTAGCTCTAGCACCCTTAATCTTGATGTATCTATTAGCTATCTTTCTACGTGATGTAGGAACCTCTATTTTTAATTTACCAGATAAATACTTACCTGTAATACTATTAGGGTTTGCCATTACCTCCTCAGGTGTTCCTTGGGCAACTACCTCACCACCATGAATACCTGCATATGGTCCAATATCAACCAAATGATCACAATTTCTCATAGTCTCATCATCATGCTCAACTACGATTAATGTATTACCTAAATCTCTCATTTCCTTTAGAGTATTAATCAATCTCATATTATCTCTTTGATGTAGACCAATTGATGGCTCATCAAGAACATATAATACTCCAGTAAGCTGAGAGCCAATTTGAGTTGCGAGTCTAATTCTTTGGGCCTCACCACCAGATAATGTATCTGCACTTCTAGCTAATGTTAAATACTCAAGTCCAACATTAATTAGGAAATGTAATCTATCTGTTATTTCCTTTATTGCAAGCTTTGCAATTTGAGCCTTCTCCTCAGATAGCTTAATATTCATAAACCAATCATATAAATTTTCAATAGACATACTACAAACATCAGCGATTGATTTATCGTTAATTAATATATTTAATACAGATTCATTCAATCTCTTTCCATGACATACTGTACATTCATTTTCTACCATAAAATTAATAAGCCAGTCTCTAATCCAATCAGATGATGTTTCTCTATATCTTCTTTCATAACTAGGAATAATTCCTTCAAATAAATCCTTCTTATCATGAATTCTTCCTGATGTAGATTTAAGCTTATAATCTATAGCTACATTAGAGCCATATAATATTATTTTCTTCTTATCATTAGGAAGCTTATGGAATGGTACATCCATATCAATCTTAAAGAATTTACAAGTTTGATCTAAAATTGCATTTTCTAAATTACCCTCATCATGATTTCTATATGGAATAATCGCACCATTATTAATTGATTTTTCATTATCGATTATTAAATCTTCTGATATAGATAAATTCTTACCAAGACCATTACAGCTAGGACAAGCACCAAGTGGTGAATTAAATGAGAATAATCTAGGCTCTAGATTAGCAAGTGAATATCCACATAATGGACAAGAGAATACAGTAGAATAGAATTCTTCCTTATCATTACAGTATAAAACACAGTAGCCCTTTGATTCATTAACTGACATCTCTACTGCCTCAAATACTCTATCTCTTACTCCATCCTTTTTAACTAATCTTTCAAGAACAACATATATATCATGCTTCTTATTCTTATCTAATGCTGGTGGATTTTCTAAATCTACCATTTCTCCATCGACTAACGCTCTTACATATCCAAGCTTTAGATATTTTTCAAATATACCCTTATGCTCACCCTTTTGTCTAAATACAACAGGGGCAGTAATATACATACGAGTTCCATCCTCGTGCTCCATAATTCTATCTACTATCTGATCTAATGATAGTGATGAAATAGGAATATGGTGGTTAGGACAATAAGGTGTACCAATACGTGCAAATAACACTCTTAAATAATCATATATCTCTGTTACAGTACCAACTGTTGATCTAGGGTTATGTGATGCACTCTTTTGGTCAATTGAAATAGCTGGTGACAATCCCTCAATAGAATCGACATCAGGCTTTTCATTACCACCAATGAATTGTCTTGCGAATGAAGATAAGGATTCAACGAATCTTCTTTCGCCCTCCTGATATATTGTGTCAAATGCAAGGCTTGACTTACCACTACCAGAAACACCAGTCATTACGATTAGCTTATTCTTTGGTAATTCTATATTAATATTTTTTAAATTGTTTTCTCTTGCGCCTTTAACAATAATCTTATCCATAATATATACCCTTTCGTACCATTATAATATATCACACTTTAGTAATAAATAGTAATAGTTTTTATATATAAATATAAAACCACACCCAAGGTGTGGCTTATTATTATAAATTATGTAGCTTATTGATTGCTTCCTTAGGGTCCTTGTTATTAACAACATAAGATCCACTAACTGCTAAATCAACATAATCCTTTATCTTTAATCCAGTAACATCATTAATACCACCATCGATATTAATTAGATAGCTATAGTTATTAGCCTTCTTTAGCTCAGATAATCTCTTTACCTTATCTACTGCACTATCCATGAACTTCTGTCCACCGAAGCCTGGCTCAACACTCATAACTAATACCATATCTACATAAGGTAAATACTTTTCTATTTCCTCAACTGTTGTTTTTGGCTTAATAGATATACCAGCCTTAACATTATATGATTTAATTAATTCAATTGTTTTTAATACATCTGATGATGCTTCAACATGGAATGTAATATACTGGCTTCCTGCCTCACTGAATTCCTTGATATATCTATCAGGATATTCAATCATTAGATGTGTATCAAATATTTTATTCTCATCAATTTTTCTTAATGATTTGATGAACGCAGGTCCAAATGATATATTTGGAACAAATACACCATCCATTACATCTAGATGAACATAATCTACATCATTGATATAATTCTCAAGTGATTCCTTAACCCTTAAATAATCTACAGTTAATATTGATAATGATACCTTCATAATTATTACCTCTTATTTTTTAATTCCTCATATAGCCTTAAATAGCTATTATACCTAGATTCTAATATTAATCCCTTATCTAGGGCCTCTATTATACCACAGCCCTTACTATTACGTAAGTGATTACAATCATTAAATTTACAATGATAATCCTTAAATTCAATAAATAGCTTATCTAAATCCTCATATTTGATGTTTATTGCCTCAAGCTTAGAGAATCCTGGTGTATCACCAATTAAGCCATCTAAATAGCTATAAAGGCTTATTTCTCTAGTTGTGTGCTTACCTCTACCTAGTGCATTTGATATCTCCTGTGTTTTTAAATTAAAGCCAGGAATTATCTCATTAATTAATGATGATTTACCAGCACCTGTTTGGCCAGAGAATATTGTTATTTTATTTCTTAAAACATCATGTATTTCATTAATACCAATTGATTCCTTACTGCTTGTATAAAATACCTTATAGCCAAGCTTTTCATAATAATGAAGCTTTGATTTTAGATCAAATAGCTCATCACTTGTTAATAAATCAATTTTAGTTACACAAATGATTGGATATATATTATTTTTAACTACGTTAAGGATAAATAGGTCTAAAAGATAAAACGAAAAGAGAGGCTCCTTAGCTGCGAATATAAGTAATATCTGATCGACATTAGCTATATCTGGTCTAATTAGCTCATTCTTTCTTTCATCGTAATGATCAATCATATCATTTTCGATATAAACAATATCTCCTACCTTAGGTGATGATTTAACAACCTGAGGTATTTTTTTATTGCTTAATGATTTTTCATTAACGACATATTTCTTTTCACTTCTTAGCTTTCCTCTAGCCTTAACCTTTACAGTAGTATTGTCTTCTAATAATACTGTATAAAGACCGCCAGTTAAATTAATAACTCTACCTTTTACCATTTGCCCTCTTTTTTCATTTCCTTACTTCTTAATTGACCGCAGGCAGCATCTATATCAGAGCCCTGCTCACGACGTAATTGAACATTTATTTTTCTACGCTTTAATACATCAAAGAATATTCTCATATCTGATTGATTAGAGCGCTTATATGGCTTTTCTAATACCTCATTATAGGGAATTAAATTAACATATACATTTAATCCATGTAAATAATCGGCTAATTGATTAGCACATTCCATTGTATCATTTAATCCCTGAAGTAATATATATTCTATAGTTACTCTTCTATTTGTCTTTTCTATATAATATTCTATAGCCTTCTTTAGCTCAGTAATATTATACACCTTATTGATAGGCATTATTTGATTTCTAATTTCATCAGTTGGTGCATGAAGTGATATTGCAAGATTAACCTGTAAATCAAAGTCAGCATATTCGTAAATCTTAGGTACTAATCCACATGTTGAAATAGTAATATGACGTGCACCTATTTCAAGTCCAAGTGGGTCATTTACTATTCTTACAAATCTAATTACATTTTCGTAATTATCAAATGGCTCACCAATACCCATTACAACGATATTACTTACTCTTACATCTGCAAGTAATGATACCATTAATATTTGAAGTACTATTTCTGATGTATCAAGATTTCTAATCTTCTTCTTTAATCCTGATGCGCAGAAACAACAGCCCATATTACAGCCAACCTCTGTTGTTACACAAACAGAATGACCGTATTCATTAACCATTAATACTGTTTCGATGAAATTACCATCAGAAAGCTTAAATAGAAATTTCTTGGTTCCATCAGAGGATTCCTGTAATCTAACACACTCAAGCCTATCAATACGAAAATCGGATTTTAATCTTTCGATAAAATCCTTTTTCATATTAGTTATCTCATCAAATGATTCAATTTTATGTCTATAGATCCATTCAATTAATTGCTTGGCTCTAAATTTCTTCTCACCCTGAGCTATTAGATAGTTTTCAAAATCCTCTTGTGAGTAACCATAGATACTTTCCATAATTTCTAATTAACGTAATCTAGCGTTAAAATCCTTTTCTAGTTTTTTAAGAATTGCTTGAACGAAGCCTTCAACCTCTTCAGCCTCTAAAGTCTTATTTCTATCCTCAAATGTAATATTGAATGCTAAAGACTTTTCATCAGAAGCCACATTCTCACCTGTATAAACATCGAATAGCTCAACATTAGTGATATTGCTTCTACATGCCTTCTTTATTGCATTTAATACATTATCAGCTAATACGTCCTTCTTTACCACGATTGCAAGGTCACGCATTACTGTTGGATATTTATTGATTGATTGATATTTTAATCCATTTTCCTCATTGATTAAATCAGTCATATCAATTTCAAGTGCGATAGTGCCTTGAACACCCTTATCCTTAGCGAACTTAGGATGTAATTCACCTATTACACCAATTCTCTTATTCTTATGAATAATATATGCACATCTACCAGGATGGAAAGACTTAATATCCTTACATACCTCGTAAGATACTGTAAATGATAGCTTATTACATAATGCTTCAAAGATACCCTTTAATAGGTAGAATGAAGCTGCTTGCTTTTCACCACACCATAGATTAGATGAATATAAACCATTAATAGCGATACCTAAATGTAAATCCTCAGTATCCTTTGTATGAACATTACTAATTTCGAAGAATGATAAATTTTCAAGCTTTCTAGCCTTATTATACTGGATATTTTCAATTAATCCATTTAAAACTGATTCTCTCATTACTGATCTTTCCTCAGTTAATGGCATTAATACCTCTACAGGCTCCTTAACCTCAGGAACATATAAGCCTAAATCATTCTTGCTGATTAATGAGTAGTTAACTACCTCATTTAAGCCCATATAAGCAAGGATTTGTCTTACTAATCTAGTTCTCTTTTGAGAATATGTTAAAGCACCTCTATCTCTAGTCTTAGCGATAGTTGTTGGGATATTATCATATCCATAGATTCTAGCAACATCCTCGATGATATCCTGAGCTGATGCTTCTAAATCCATTCTTCTTGATGGTAATGTAATATCATATACTAAGCCAGTCTTAACATATGTATAATTTAATCTATCGAAGATTGAATTAACATATTCATCAGTTAGGCTTGTACCAAGTACATTATTTACCTTCTCTGTTGTAATCTTTACATGCTGAGGCTTAACATCTACCTTCTTTGCACTTGCAACACCAGAATAGCATTTAGCATCTGCATATTTGCACATTAAATATGCTGCATAATCAAGTGCACGCTCTACTCTATCATAATCAATCTTTCTTTCAAAACGAACAGATGATTCACTCTTTAGATTTAATCTTGTTGATGTCTTTCTAATTGAGATTGGATCAAAATATGCTGCCTCTAATACGATATTCTTTGTATCGTTAGTAACCTCAGATACTTTACCACCCATAACACCACCAAGGCAGTGTGGCTCCTTACCGTCAGTAATTACAACATCAGTTGCTTCAAGCTTTCTTTCAATATCATCTAGTGTTACCATTACCTCATTTTCTTTTGCAGTTCTTACTACGATATTATTGCCTAGCTTATCTGCATCAAATGAATGTAGTGGCTGACCCATTTCGATTAATACATAGTTAGTAATATCTACTACGTTATTAATAGGTCTAATACCTGCAGCGATTAATCTAGCCTTCATAAATAAAGGAGATTCCTTTATTACGATATTAGATAAATATCTTGCATTATATTTATAGCACTTATCTGTATCAATTTTTACAGATATAGGATTCTTTTCACTTGATTCAACTAAATCAAATTTTCTTAAATTAATCTTCTTATCGAATGTAGCTGCTAAATCATAAGCAATACCCTCAATTGAAAGTAGGTCACTTCTATTTGATGTAAGCTCTAAATCGATAACTAGATCGTTATAGCATAAAGCCTCTAGAGGATCATCTCCTGCCTTAACAGGGAATTCATCAAATAGGAAAATACCATTTTTAAATCTCTCAGGAACATATTTTTCCTCTAAGCCTAGCTCCTGTAGTGAACATAGCATACCATTAGATTCGATACCTCTAATTTTAGATGCCTTAATCTTAAAATTACCAGGTAATACGGCTCCAGGTAATGCAACTATAGCATAAACACCTTTATCAACATTTGGTGCACCACATACGATTTGTGATACCTCTTTTCCTAAATCAACCATACATTTATGTAAATGTGTTTCAGGAATAGCCTCACACTCTAATACATGACCAATAGTTAAATTATTAGCATTAATCATTTTACCAAATGATTCAATTTCACAAACATGAGCATTTATTTCTTTGAATAATTCCTCATCACTAACGTTAGTTAAATCAACATATTCATTTAACCAATTCTTTGAAGCCTTCATTTTACTTTACCTCCTTGAATTGATTTAAAAATCTAATATCATTTGTATAGAAATTACGGATATCATCAATTCTATTCTTTAGCATTGCAATACGCTCAACACCAATACCAAAGGCATATCCCTGAATCTTTTCAGGATCATATCCACTCATTCTTAATACATTATCATTTACCATACCGGCACCTAGGATTTCAATCCATCCTGTACCCTTACATGTAGGACAGCCCTTACCATTACACATACCACAAGATACATCTACCTCAACTGAAGGCTCTGTAAATGGGAAGAATGATGGTCTAAGTCTGATTTGTCTATCCTTATCAAACATCTTCTTTGCCATTTCAAGTAAAGCACCCTTTAAATCAGCCATAGTGATATCAGTACCAAGAACTAAACCCTCACATTGCATAAATTGATGAGAGTGTGTAGCGTCATCTGAATCTCTTCTATAAACCTTACCAGGACAAATAATCTTGATAGGCTCACCCTTCTTTTCAAGCATTGTTCTAACCTGAACAGGTGATGTTTGGCTTCTTAATAATAGCTCTGGGTTAATATAGAATGTATCCTGCATATCTCTTGCTGGATGTCCTTTTGGTAAATTAAGCTTTTCAAAGCAAAATTCATCAGTTTCAATTTCAGGACCCTCAGCTACGCTATAGCCCATACCAATATATAAATCCTCAAGCTCCATTACAGTTTGATATAATGGATGAATACCACCAGTAGAGAAGCTAACACCTGGTAATGTAACATCTATTGTTTCCTTTTCTAGCTTTTGGTTAACAATAGCCTCCTCTAATGCCTTTCTCTTAGCCTCAAACATAGCCTCAAGCTTATTCTTAACATTATTAGTAGCCATACCAAGCTCACGTCTAGCATCATTAGTTAGGTTCTTCATTCCTGCCATAATTTGAGCAAGAGGTCCTTTCTTACCTAAATAATTAGCTCTTTTTTGTTGTAATTCATTTAAATCATTAATTTGATTTAATTCACCATCTAATGAATCTACAACCTCATTTAGTTCGTCTAATTCCTTCATACGATTCTCTCCTTTAATAAAAATAAAAGTCCTTAAGCAAAATGCCTAAGGACGAATTAACCGTGGTACCACCCTAGTTCTATTGTATTACTACAATAGCACTCATTAATCTGTAACGTAGATATACGGGGCAAAGCCCACTCATAGGGTGAATTCATAGGATTAAATGTGGAAATATTTCACCATGTAATTTCCTCTCTAAAACATCAAACATCCTACTATGTTCCTAGTCAATGCTTTCTATAAAAATAACAACTATATTATAAACTACTAAAATATGGTTTTCAAGTTAAAATTACTTTTCTTAAAACTACTTCTTAGCTTCTTTTTTCATATACTTAAATAATTTCTTTTCACCATTTTCAATATAATAATTTAGAAAATGTATTATTTTATTTTTAGTTTCACTATGCATTGGTAAGAATTCTGCTTCTTTATTAAAATAATCTAAAACCATATGTGGTTTAAAACTACCTTTATTATAAACCTTTGAGGCAGCTATTCTATCACATACACATTCAACCACATATCTATTTGGCATTGGAACTGGTTCTATATTAAATGTTTTCATATTAACATCCATCCAATAATCAATATGATGCTTATTTCTTCCTTTATGATGTAGCCAAGCACTACTATACCCCTTAGCTAATCTCTCATTATAATGAGGTGATTTTCTTCCATCATAATATTTTGCTCCATTCCAAAATTCAGTAAATCCATATTTGGATAAATCATGCATTAATCCCTGTATAATTAATCCACTTCTAAAACAATAGATCATTACTTTATGTCTATGCTTTGTTATAGTTATAAAATGTTTTATAGGATGTATCATTTTACTTTTCTTCCATTATGTATTTTAGCATTTGGAAGGCTGCATTTCTCTTTGCTGTTTTCTTAGATGTATCCTCACTTGAAAATGATTCCTTATATCCATCAATAAGTATTCTACACTTCCAAATATCAATACCATTATTACTACCCTTCATAGCTATTTTATATTGTGGTTCATTAATAAATCCTTTAACAAATAGCTCCTGAAGCTGATTAACACATTTATCAATATCAGGGTATCCTACGATATCCTCCATCTTTAGTAGCATATTATTATCCTCTAGATATTTATATGCTAGCTGTGATGCGTTAATCATAGCTAGATACTTAGTATTAGCACTAGCCTTAAATGTATCATTAATATCATTTAATGATATATTACATACATATTTATCATTATCTATATTAATAGTAAATTTAGGAGCTTCCTTAAATTTATTTTTATTCCAAGAATAAATATGCTTATAATAATTCTTATCATTTTCTATATTTAATAAAATAGAATCATCAGTATTATATAAATAATCTATAAAGCTATCCTTAATTTCTAATGTATCTAATATATAAGCACCAATGATTGCTTTAAAATAATCATAATACCTTGTATTATTATCAAATATCTCATCTAGATGTAATTTAACAATTCTTTCTGATAGAAAATCATTAGATACTAATCTTATCTTAAAATTATTTAAATAATCTAAATCAAATAAGGATTTAATACCATCTTCCTCATATAGGAATTCCTTATTTAATTTCATAGATACATAATAATTAATATAGATATCACCTAAATTAATTAATCTATCATCTAGATTCTTTATTTCATCTATTATCCTTTTGTTATTAAATTCATATTTAATTAATTCCTCTAACATTTTACCACCACGAATATAAGATATAACATTTTTAAAATTATATCAATAAAAATAAAAGTTCATTATAATTATTTATAAAATATCCATATAATGATTTCTTTTTCCATTTTAAACATTATATGCTACTGAAACACAAAGTTTTTTTCGAAAGATTCAATTACTGGTTATCATTAAACATTGTATCTAAATCTATTAATTTTAGAATATCATCACTCAATATATTATCATCAAAGCCAGATGCTCCAAATAAATACAATTCTCTTTTTTTATAATGTTTAAAAGCAGCTATAGATAAATCCTCGAACATATCTTTCACATCGCTAATTGTTCTTTTATTTTTCGAAAACTTGCATTCAGCAACCAACAAATAATCTTTTTTCGATGAAACAATATCTAATTCTATACTTCTCTTTAATTCTGAATTCTCAATATTACAATTACCAAAATCAGTATAAAACGTATTTAATCTACCATTCTTATTCAAATATTCCAAATATGTTAAACATTCATATTCAAAAGCATGATTTATAAAATCATTAATTTGAATATTTTGTTCTTTCTTTATTACATTACCATATCCAGTTTTAATAAACTCTGAATTTTCTCTTATAAACCTATAATAAAAACTAAGCATAGGATCACATATTTCGTATTTTGATTTCCTATTAGAGTTAAAATTCGCTCTTTTTTTAATTATATTATCTTGAATTAATTCTTTGAGATATTTAGCCATCTTACTTGTATCTGTATTAAGTGCTTCACATAAACCACTTAAAGTATTATTCCCATTAGATATATTTTTAACTATAGATGCATAAAGTCCGCTCGTCACAACATTTGATGTTATTATTTTGCTTGGATCATCAGTAAATGTTGCTGTTTCCTTATAAAACAAGTCATCTAAGTTTTCTTCAAAATTTTTTTTAGGATTTATTAATGATAAATAATAAGGAAATGTATTTGTAAGAGCCAAAATTTTTGCTTTTTCAAAATGATCAGCAACATCATCCAAAAATTCTAAAGCTTCATTCCATTCAAATTTCTTTAATAATAACGAAAATGTATTTCTTTGATATAGTGGAGCTTTACTATCGTTTATCTCAGTTTCTAAAAAAGAGACATTACTTCCAGTTAAAATCAAAGTGAATTTTTGGTGCTTAAACATATTATCAATTGCTCTTTGCAATGCGGATAAAAAATCTGTTTTCTTTCTTTTTCCATCACGTGTCAAAATAATATTTGGATATTCATCTATTACGAATAATCCAAAATCTTCTTTGAAGTAATCAGAAACTGCTTCAAAAAAAGAATACCAATTGCCGAAACTTCCTTGATAATTAAATCCAGCTTGTTTATAAAAAAACCTGCTAAAATCATCGCGGATATCAATATCATCACTATCTGTAGCATAAAACATAAGTGCTTTCTTATTTTCTTTAAACATTTCAAGAAGTGAAGTTTTTCCTATACGTCTTTGTCCGTATAGATATCCAAATTCAAATTTGTCGGTTAAGTATCTTTCATCTAGTAATTTCAATTCTTTTGCTCTACCTAAATATCTCATTTTATAGTGCACCACGTTTTCCGGGAATACGTTTTCCCTATTCATTTATATTTTATTATATGCATGTATTTAAGTCAAGAAAAAAAGACCACTAAATGCTTTAGTGATCCCATATTATATAATTACTTATTACTTAAATATTCATGAATTGACTTAGCACCAAGCTTACCAGCACCCATAGCACTAATAACTGTAGCTGCACCAGTTACGGCATCACCACCAGCATATACTGCCTCTCTTGATGTTAAACCTGCCTCATTAACGATGATACCACCATGGTTATTTACCTCTAAGCCCTTAGTAGTATTCTTAATTAATGGGTTAGGAGAAGTACCGATAGCCATGATTACTGTATCAACATCTAATACGAACTCAGAGCCCTCGATTGGAACTGGTCTTCTTCTACCCTTAGCATCAGGCTCACCTAATTCCATCTTAATGCACTTCATACCAGTTACGAAACCATTCTTTGGATCTCTCTTATCATCTGGGTTATTGTAGCCTAGGATTTCAACAGGGTTATTTAATAGCTTAAATTCAATACCCTCCTCCATAGCATGCTCAACCTCTTCACGTCTAGCAGGAAGCTCTTCCATTGATCTACGATATACGATATATACCTTATCAGCACCTAATCTTAAAGCTGTACGTGCAGCATCCATAGCAACGTTACCGCCACCAACTACTGCAACCTTACCACCCTTCATAATAGGTGTGACAGGGTCAGTTAAATATGACTTCATTAAATTTGATCTAGTTAAATATTCATTTGCTGAATAAACACCCTGAAGTGCCTCACCAGGAATATTCATAAAGTTAGGTAAACCAGCGCCTGAGCCTACGAATACAGCCTCGAAGCCACTTTCGAATAATTCATCAATTGTTAAAGTCTTACCGATAACTACGTTAGTAACAACCTTAACACCTAACTCCTTTAATGTATCTACTTCCTTAGCAACGATTGACTTTGGTAATCTGAACTCAGGAATACCATATACTAATACACCACCAGCTGTGTGTAATGCTTCATATACTGTAACATCATAGCCTAATCTTGCTAAATCACCAGCACAAGTTAATCCTGAAGGACCAGAACCAACGATTGCAACCTTATGACCATTAGATGGAAGCTTTTCAGCCTTTGCAGTTGAATTTGCATTATGATAGTCAGCAACGAATCTTTCAAGTCTACCGATTCCTACTGGCTCAAACTTAATACCAAGTGTACACTTTGATTCACATTGGCTTTCCTGTGGACAAACTCTACCACATACTGCAGGTAAGCTTGAAGACTTAGAAATAATTTGATAAGCACCTTCAAAATTGCCCTTCTTAATTTCTTGAATAAAGTCAGGAATATTTACATTAACAGGACAACCGCTAACGCATGGCTTATTCTTACAATTTAAACAACGACTAGCCTCTTCTAAAGCAATAGACTCTGTATAGCCTAATGCTACCTCTTTAAAGTTATGTGCACGAACCTTTGGGTCCTGTGTAGGCATTTCATGCTTTTTTGGATCTATAGCCATCTTACTTTACCTCCTTGTTTAATAGGTTACATACCTTCTCATGTGCTTTTCTTTCGAAGCCATAGTACATTCTACCACGTAGCATAGCCTCATCAAAATCAACCTCATATCCGTTGAAATCAGGTCCGTCAACACAAGCGAACTTTGTAACTCTCTTACCATCTTGGATTAATGTTAATCTACATCCACCGCACATACCAGTACCATCGATCATAATTGGGTTCATTGATACAGTTACAGGTACATTAAATGGCTTAGCAGTTAAAGTAACGAACTTCATCATAATTAATGGTCCAATAGTGATAATTAAATCAAACTTCTCACCAGCATCTAGCATTTCCTTTAGAGGTACAGTAACATTACCACCTCTAGCATATGAACCATCATCTGTCATAACATGTAAAACATCTGAGCACTCCTTGAATTCATCCTCAAGGATAACTAAATCTTTATTTCTAAAACCAATGATGCTTGTTACATGAGCTCCTAGCTTATGGAACTCTTGAGCAACTGGCATAGCGATAGCACATCCTACACCACCACCAACTACGCATACTCTCTTGATACCTTCAGTATGAGTAGGTACACCAAGTGGTCCAACAAAATCCTCAATATACTCGCCTGCTTGCTTCTGATTTAAAAGCTCAGTAGTAGCACCAACGATTTGGAAAATGATCTTTACAGTTCCCTCTTCCTTGTTTACTCCAGCTACAGTTAAAGGAATTCTTTCTCCTTCAGCATTAACACGTAAAATAATGAATTGACCAGCCTTTGCCTTGTTAGCAACAAGTGGAGCCTCAATTTCAAATTGTGTTACAGTTGGGTTTAAATTTTTTCTTCTTACTATTTTAAACATATTTGTCCCCCCGTTTAATTCCGAAAAATATTATATCATACTTTTAATCTTTGATTAAACATTTTTTTTTAAAGCGTCATTTATTAGCTTTAAATCAGCTAATCCTATCGCAATAGCGTTCTCGACAACCACCATTGCTCTCAATATGATAGCAGCATCATGTCTTCCTTCAATCTTAAGCTCCTCGATCATATTATGCTCAAAATTAAATGTATCCTGTGGCTTACCAATTGATGGCGTTGGCTTAACTGCAACTCTAATTACCATTTCATTTCCATTAGTAATACCACCATTGATTCCACCATTATTATTTGTTTTACATTTACCAGTATTATCTATAATCATGTCATTATAGCTACTACCATATAAATCTACACCATCGAAGCCTATTCCAAATTCAACACCCTTTATTCCTCCTATAGAGAATAATAGATGTGATATTACTGATTCACATGAATCAAAATAAGGCTCGCCAAGTCCAACAGGTAAATTATTGACTCTAACCTCAATTATTCCACCTACTGAATCATTATCATCTACGCATTTCTTTAGGATATCCTGAAATTTTGATTTATCAGTTTCTCCACCTAGATTAGTAATTGTAGTTTTAAATTCAACACCCTCAAGCATCTTTTTAGCAATTACACCAGCAGATACAATTCCAAGTGTTAATCTACCTGAGAAATGTCCTCCACCACGATAATCATTAAATCCATCATACTTTACGTTCGCAACATAATCTGCATGTGATGGTCTTGGATGCTTTACTAGATTTGAATAATCCTTACTCTTAGTATTTGTATTTAAAAACCTTAATGAAATAGGGGCTCCTGTTGTATAGCCATTAAATACACCACTATCAATAATTACATCATCTGGTTCAATTCTTGGAGTAGTACCGATTGATCCTGATTTTCTTCTTGTTAGATCCTTATTAAAATCTTCCTTATCAAGCTTAATTCCGGGCTTAATTCCATCAACGACAACTCCAACTGCTCCACCATGGCTCTCACCATAGATAGATAGCTGAAATAATCTTCCTATATGATTCATATTATCGCCTCTATTTCCTTTAATAATTTATTTATATCCTCAGGATATTTTTTATCCTGCCAAATCTCTTCAGCCTTTACTGCCTGACCTACAAGCATTAAAAGTCCATTATAGCTTGATGCACTATCAAGTAATAGCTTAGTTCTTTTTGGGTTAAATATAATATCTACTACATACTTACTTCTTTTAGCAATCATAGTATCTACAGGAGATTTATCGATATTAGGATACATCCCTACAGGTGTTGCGTTAACTAATAAATCGATATTTCTATTATTTAGCTCATCGTATGTAATAGTATTATCATTCTTTGGACTTCTAGATACATATTTTACATTTCCACCTAAATCGATAAGTGCCTTATATAATGCTAAGGATGCACCACCCGTACCAAGTATATAGCAATCCTTATTCTTAACTGGAATATTATAATTAATTAATTCATTATAAAAACCAAAATAATCAGTATTATATCCAACTACCTTACCATTCTTATAGGCGATAGTATTTACAGACCCAATAGCCCTTGCCTCAGCTGATATTTCATCTAAATACTTCATCACCTCAATCTTATAAGGAATAGTAACATTAAAGCCATGATATTTTCCTTCTCTTAATGAATTAATAATACCTTCTAGCTCTTCCTTATTACATTCAAGTAATGTATAATCCGCATCTAAATTATAGGCCTCAAATATTTTCTTGTGGATAATTGGTGAATAGCTATGTGATAGCTTTTCACCTAATAATGCATACCTTTGCATTACTTATTTCCCTTTAATTCATTTTCAATAAGATATTTTTGATATTCCTTTGATGCTTGTAAAACACCATCAAAGAATTCTAAATAATAGCCCTCTAATACCTTATTTGATAGCTTATCGATATTTCTTGTTTTAATAGTATCCTCTCTAATACTATCTAAAACAGGAATATTGTTTTCTACCTTATATTCCGCAACCATTTTTACAGCTGCCATTCTTTTCATAAATAAATCAATCATCTCATCATCAACCTGATTGATTATTTCTCTTGCTTCTTCTAACTTATTCATAGCTTATTTTACCTCCTAGGCTTTCAAATATCTCAAAGAAATTAGGGAATGATTTATTAATCGCTTCCGCATTTGTAATAACTAAATCCCCATCCATTTTTAGTGTTGCCATCGCAAGTGACATTACAACCCTATGATCATTATGAGAATCAACTACACCACCATGTAATTTATCAGCTCCATAAATAATCATTCCATCAGGAAACTCATCTATAGCTCCACCAAGCTTTTCAAGCTCCTCCTTCATGGATGTAATTCTATCACATTCCTTAATTCTTAATCTTGATGCATTAATAAATTTTGATGTGCCATTAGCCAAGCTTGCAAGTACTGTTAATGCAGGACCTAAGTCTGGAGATTGGCTAAAATCAACAATTGCATTATTAATGCTAGAATTCTTTAAAGTTAATGTATCATTATCAAATTTGATTTCTCCACCAAAATCAGTAATATCAGCAAGTATCTTCTTATCACCCTGATGAGAATCCATATTCATAGCCTTAAGCTTAATATCGGCTCCTAGCATATCAGCAACTAAGAAAAATGCTGCCTGAGAGAAATCTCCTTCTACCATATAATCATGAGGCTTATATTTTTGGTTACCCTTAATATAAAACTTCTCATAATTATCATTTTTAATTTCTATACCAAATAGCTTTAATATATCAATTGTTAAATCGATATAGCCCTTTGATTCCATATTTGTTGTTATATTAATTACACTATCACCATCAAGAAGTGGTAATGAGAATAATAAGCCTGTTATGAACTGGCTTGATATATCACCACGGATATCATATTCACCAGGTACAAGCTTTCCCTCAACCTCTAAAGGCAAATAATCCTCACCCTTTGAATATTTGATACCAAATTTATCAAATATCTCAAGGAATGGATCAAGTGGTCTTTTACATAAATTATTTTTACCTTGGAATGTTATTTTCTCCCCGGTTAATAATGCTATAGGAATCATAAATCTAATTGTTGAACCAGATTCATTAGCATCTATAACATCACTTACTCTTTTAACCTTTGAGCCAGTTATTTCAAGATAATTATCATATTCAATTATATCTGCACCTATAGCCCTCATAGCATTAATGGTAGCCTTAATATCCTTTGAATACATTATATTTGATATAATGCTTTTACCCTCTGCAAGTGACGCAGCGATTATCGCTCTATGCGATAAGCTTTTTGAGGGTGGGATAATAACATTACCACTAAGTTTTGAAGGAGTAATCCTAACGTTCAAGCTTTAATACCTCTTCCTCAGTTAATTTATAAATTATTGCATTACCAAGCTTATCTAGGAATATAAAGCTTATAGTTCCTGCAATATTCTTTTTATCATAAAATACATCCTTTAGGTAATCCTTATAATCATATTCCTTTGTAGGAAGCTCATATAGCTTTAATATATCATAAATAGCATTATAGCATTCCTTAGGAGTAATCTTTAAATCAATACCCATCTTTATTGCCATAAGCATACCTACCGCAACTGCCTCACCATGCTTATAGCCATATTTTAATTCAATAGCATGACCAAATGTATGTCCGAAGTTTAATAGCATTCTTTCATTTAAATCAAATTCATCTATTTCTACTACTCTCTTTTTTACCTTTAGGCTTTCAATGATGATATCCTCATCTATTTCAGGCTTATCCTTTAAAAGATTAAGTAGCTTTAGATTACCAATCGCACCATGCTTAATTAATTCACCCATACCATTATTAAACTCTCTTTTATCAAGAGTCTTTAATGATTCAGGATCTATTAATACCATACTTGGCTGCTTAAATGCTCCAAGTATATTTTTTCTATTATAAAAATCTATACCAGTTTTACCACCGATAGATGAATCCATCTGTGATAATAGTGATGTAGGAACACCAACATATGGTATACCTCTATATAGTGTTGCGGAAACGAATCCAGTCAAATCACCAATTACACCACCACCTAGGGCAATTAGTAATTCCTTTCTTCTGATATCCTTCTTTAAAAGCTCCTCACAAACATAAGCGTATTTTTCTAATACCTTTGATTCCTCTCCATGAGGTATAACTACATAATCAACAGTATACTTATCCTTTAAGCCATCTATAGCCTTTTTTAGGTATAGCTTTTCTACTACATCATCAGTGATAATAAATACTCTTTTATTTGTATAAACACTAGAAATGTATGTAGAAAGATTAGAGATAATTCCATTTTCAACTATTATTTTATATGATGTATTTTTTAAATTAATATCTAGCTCTCTCATCTTTCCATCTCACTTCTAATCTTAGTAGATTTTTTAAATAGCTCCTTAAGCTTTTCCTTATCATCATTTTCAAGTGATGATTTTATTTTAGATAATTCATTCATAAAATTATCAATATTTTCTAGTAGGAATTCCTTGTTTTCAAAGAATAGCTCTGTCCATAATACCTCATTAATCATAGCGATTCTTGTTAAATCTCTATATGAATCACCGATATATAAATTAGTATCTGGCTTAGTATCACTATTTACTAGGGCAACAGCCATTGCGTGAGCAAGCTGGCTTGTATAGCCAATCATAAAATCATGTGATTTAGTATCTAGAATAGAAATATTCTTAAATTCTAACTCCTTACCAATCCTCTTTAAAATATCGATATATTTATCATCGTATTTATTTCCTAAAATAGGCGTAATAATGAAATTAGCCTTATTGAAGGAAACCTCGTGTGCATATTCAATTCCTTTTTTCTCTCTACCAGCCATTGGGTGATGTGCAAGATATGTTGCAGGATATGATAGCTTAGTAGCCTCTTCGATGTAATTAGATTTAACACCTGTAACATCAGTAATTAATAATCCTTCTCTTAAATATTCCTTATTCTCCTTAAGGAAATTTATGATATGGCTTGGATATAATCCTAGGATTACTAGATCTACTAAAGGTAAATAGTCCTTTGCATTTACGCTACCAGCCTTAATATATTTATGCTCGATAGCGAAATTAACAGGATCTATTCTATGGTTAACACCATATACCTCATATCCTAATTCACTTAATCTTTTTGCGTAGGCACCACCAATTAGGCCTAAACCAACTATAAGTACCTTCATATTACATCTTCTTATCAACGATAGGTGCAATTAGCTTAAGTTTCTTCATCATCGCATCAAATCTCTTTGGCTTAAGGCTTTGAGCTCCATCACATAATGCATGCTCAGGATCATTATGAACTTCAACGATAATACCATCAGCGCCTACTGCAAGTGCTGCTTGAGATAGGCCCTCAACCATATTCCATCTACCACCAGAATGTGATGGGTCAATAATTACAGGTAGGTGTGATAATTCCTTAACTGCTAATACTGCAGATATATCAAGTGTGTTTCTAGTATATCTTTCA
>JAEEGL014474753.1_pt1 | contig 19821 bp, 11 predicted proteins | sample 9134231 | NCBI WGS metagenome assembly JAEEGL01 (sample SAMN16246548, study PRJNA631951) | gut metagenome | biome: gut microbiome; feature: rumen; material: fiber-attached | host: Bos | place: Iran: Karaj | collected 2018-10 | reverse complement strand
GACGGGCAGGAAATGCGGCAGATTCGGCTTCTCGGTGGCGAAAAAAGGAAAAAAATGACGCCCGCGGGCGCCTGCCGCGGTCCGCGCACAGCGGATGCCGGAAGCGGGGCGCCGGTATGACCTGCGGCTTGAGATGAATAAAATGATCCGAATGAATGACCGTAACGGGGGAGACAAATGAACGGCGCGGAAAAGGAAGAAATAAAAGAAAAGAACGCGGATCCCGCGTTCGACTGGGGACCTTACGATATAGATTCGTTTCTCATGATAGGCCAGTCGAACATGTGCGGCAGGGGCGACATCGGTTCCGTCGAGCCGATAGAGGACAAAGACCTGCTCATGCTGCGCAACGGGCGCTGGCAGAAGCTGAGCGAGCCGGTAAATCCCGACAGGGGAGTCTTCTCCGGCAAATACCGTTCCGGGGTCTGCCTCGCGACCTCGTTTGCCGAGGAGTATCACCGCGCGACGGGAAGGATCACAGGCCTCATCCCCTGCGCCGACGGCGGAACGTCGCTCGGCGCCTGGCAGCCCGGCGGGACGCTCTACGATAACGCGGTCTTTCACGCAAGGCAGGCGATGAAGATATCGAATCTGCGCGGCATACTCTGGCATCAGGGCGAGGCCGACGTAAAGAAGCCCGACCGCGTGGCGGACTACCGCCGCCGCTTCCTCGAAATGATCGACAGCCTGCTCTCCGACCTCGGAGTGCGGGTGCCTGTCGTGATAGGCGAGCTGGGGCAGTATCTGCTTAGTCGTGAAGGCTACGGTCTCGTCCCCGAGCTCAACGGTATCTTCGCGAAGATAGCGGAGGAGAGAGAGGACATAGCGCTCGCGCCGGCCGCGGGGCTCTCCTGCCGGCACGACATTCTGCACTTCAACGGACCGTCGCTGCGCATATTCGGACGCAGGTATTTCGAGGCTTACCGGGGGATACCCGGCGCGCTGCCCGAAAAAGCTGCGGAGCCGGCGGCGCCCGCCGCCGCACAGATCCCGGACGCCCCGGCCGCGATGCCGGTCACGGAGGGCGGGTTCGCGGTGCCGAAATACATGCGGGGCGTCGCGGTGCTGGAGCCGGGAGTGGCAAGGGTCGTCGACGACATCCCCGTGCCCGACCCGGGAGACTACGGCTGCATACTCAGGATGCGTTACTGCGGATACTGCAACACCACCGACACGCGGATCATCGACGGCGTCTCGACGGGCGACAAGGGCGACCTTCCGTACCCGATCGTGATCGGCCACGAAGGCGTCGCGACGGCAGTGAGCGTCGGACGCAAGGTGAGGTACATAAAGCCGGGCGACCGCTTCCTGCGGCCGTATACCGGTGACAGATACGGCAAATACTACGGAAACTCGGGCAACATGTGCGAGTACAACCTCGGCGCCGACAGAAAGGCTATGCTCGAGGACGGCATAGATCCGAAACTCATCCCGACCGACGGCCGGTGCAGACCTCTGCCCGACTTCATATCCGACGTCGACGCGCCGGTGCTGATCCCTCTCGTCGAGTGCCTCAGCGCGGTGTCGAACTTCGGACTGGGAGAGGGCATGAAGGTGCTCATCTACGGCGCGGGACCTATGGGGCTCGGCATGGCGAGCTGCCTGCGTCTGGCGGGAGCCGACGTCACGCTGGCCGACGTGCTGCCGCGCAGGCTCGCATACGCGTCGTCGAGGCTCGGGATAGGAAAGACGGTGTGCAACGACGGGACAGCGCTCACACAGATCCTGCCCCCCGTCTACGACGCCGTGATAGACATGGTGGGGAGCACAGCGGTGCTGAACGAGGGAAGCTTTATGCTGCGCCCGGGAGGAAAGCTCTGCGCCATGGGCACGCTCACGAAGCAGGACTGCAGGGTGGACCTCGCGGCGATGCAGAACCACACGTCGGTCCACATACTCGGATACCCGTACAACAAGATGGCGTACTACGGAAAGCTGCTGGAGCTCGTAAAGGACGGCAGCCTGCGTCCGGCCGACTTTTACTCGGACGTCATGCCTTTCACCGATATAGAAAAGTGCATAGAGATGAACAGGGAGAGAAAGACCGTAAAGGTCATTCTTTCGTACGACTGATCCGCGGCGCGGCCGTGAAGTGAAACATTGAAAAGAGGAAGGCAAATGGAAAAACCGTCAGCTGCGATGAAACAGGTATCTTACAGGGATATCGACATCGACGGAGGTTTCTGGAAGGAAAAGCAGCTCCTTATCCGGAACGTCACGATGATGAACGTCTACCGGAGGTTCGCCGAGACGGGGCGCTTCGACGCCTTCGCGTTCGGCTGGAAGGAGGGCGACCCCAACAAGCCGCACGTCTTCTTTGACTCCGACGTGGCGAAGTGGATGGAGGCCGTCGCTTACCTGGCGGCCAAGGAGCGCTGCCCCGAGCTCGAGAAGATCGTCGACGACACCGTGGACCTCATAGAGAAGAACCGCATGCCCGACGGCTACTTCAACTCGTATTTCGGGCATATAGACCCCGAAGGCAGGTTCACCGACCGCTCGAAGCACGAGCTCTACTGCGCCGGCCACCTGATCGAGGCCGCGATCGCCTACCGCGACGCGACGGGGAAGGACAGGTTCCTGCGCCTCATGACCGACTACGCCGATCTGATCTACGACATTTTCTATGTAAAAAAGTCGGCCGCCTTCACGACGCCCGGCCACGAGGAGATCGAGCTCGCGCTGGTAAAACTGTCGGAGGCGACCGGAGACCCGAAATACACAGATCTCGCTGATTATTTCATAAGGGAACGCGGACGCGAGCCGGGCAGCCCCTATGCGCAGGACCATGCCCCTGTGGCCGATCAGAGGACCGCTGAGGGGCATGCTGTCAGGGCATGCTATCTCTACTCGGGAGCGGCAGATCTCGCGCGTGTGAGAGGCGACAGCCGCCTCCGCGAGGCCGTCACCGCCATATTTGACAACATCGTTGACCGCAGGATGTACGTGACGGGGGCGATAGGCCAGACATGCGTCCACGAGGCCTTCATGGGCGATTACGATCTGCCCAACATGACGGCCTACGCCGAGACCTGCGCGAATCTCTCACTCGCGCTTTTCGCGCGGCGCATGACGCTCCTCGAGCCCGACGCGAAATACGCCGACACCGCCGAACTCGTGATATACAACTCGTTCCTGTCGGGGATCTCGCTCGACGGAAAGTCCTTTTTCTATTCGAACATGCAGGAGAACGACTGCAAGGTGCGCCGCCGCGAGTTCAGCGGAGCGCACAGGGAGTTCTGTCCCGCCGACGAGCGCGTCGAGGTGTTCTCATGCTCCTGCTGCCCGCCGAACGTCGTGCGCTTCATCGCGTCGATAGCCGATTTCATGTACGGCGTGTCGGGAGACACCGTCTGGGTCCACCAGTATATCTCGTCGACCTCGGAATTCGACGGAAGGAAGATCGCCGTGAGGACGGCCTACCCCTACGACGGAACGGTGAACATCAGCTACTCCGGCGTTCCGGGAAAACTCGCGCTGCGCATACCCGGCTGGGCGACCGGATGGTCGCTCGAGATCGGCGGGAAGCCGGCGTCGGGAGAGCTCCGGAAGGGCTATCTGTATGTCGGTGTGAACGGCGGCGACGAGATAAAGCTCCGCATACCGATGCCGGTTCGGTTCATCGAGGCGAATCCCGAGGTCTGGGACGACGCCGGACGCGTGGCGGTCGCGAGAGGCCCTATCGTCTTCTGCCTCGAGGGAAAGGACAACGGCAGGTTCCTTCGCGACATCAGGCTCGACCCGCGCGGCAGCTATTCGTTCCGCACCGATTCGGAACTCGGCGTCCCTGTGCTCAGGACGACAGGCTATTCGAGATACTGGAACGGAGACCGGCTCTACGGCGCCCCCGCCCCTCTTGTCAGCAGGGAGGTCACTCTCATCCCTTATTTCGCCATGGCGAACAGGGGAGAGACCGATATGATAATCTGGGTGCTGCCGAAATACTGATATAGATGTTTCCGACAGACTGTCCGGAATGAAAAACGGACCGGCGGAGCTGCTTGCCTGAAGAGGTATCAAAATATGAATGATGATAATAAGAAAAGAAACCGGAAAAGTGTAGAGATCCCCGACGGGGGCGCGGGCAACATCGATGTACGTTCCGTAAAGGCCGCCGGGGAACCGGAGGCCGCATTTGCCGCGGCCGGCGCGGGACGCCCGCGCCGGCCGGTCTGGCTCCGCTACGCCGTCGCCGCGGCAGTCACCCTCGTTTTGCTCGTCGCCGCCGGATTCTCGGTTTTCATCGTGAATTCGGTCATCAGGGGCAGTCACGGAGAGGAGAGCGGTACCGATGCCGATTCCGCGGAAACTGCAGATCCCGCCGCCGCGGATCCCCGCACCGGAGACTGGACTGTGGAATTCGGGGATGCCGGTTACAGGGGATACCCAGGTCCCGTCGAATATTCATGCGGGATGACTGTTGAAGATCAGGAGATCATTCTTGGGATCTGGAACCGATATGAACACCCGGAAGGTCTGTGGGACGGCATTCCCGACGCCAGTTTCAGACTCACCGACGATCCGGAAGGAGGAACCCGCGAGTTTTTCGGAATGAATTATACACGGGATCCCAAAGGTTATCTGTTCTGCTACCACAAGGGAACTGATCTGAACGATCCCGAAAAGGAACACTGGATAAACACCTATGCTTTCATTTCCGACGCTGACGCGGAGGTGATCTTCGGCATGATAGACAGATACCGCACCGGGAATGTCATCTGGTCTCTGCATGCAGCCGGAGAAGAACACATGCTGACCGGTGAGGACTGGGAATGCTTCAGAGAGATCTGGCTCGACTGCACGAGATTATATAAAAATCCGCTCGTTCCGGCTCCGGGCGATGATGAATCCTCCGCGCTGATCGGGAACCGGGTGCCTACGTTTTTGCTGAACTGTTCAAAAAGCAGATACAAAACCGATTCCTTCCTGTTCTACCGCGATCTGAGGCTTATCGTGTTTAATCATACTTACGGCAGCGGAGTTGAGCTGATCTCCGGAAGGGATTACACATATGTCTCGGAGGAGGACGCCGCGGCGCTCGCTGAGATTATGACTCATTACGGCTTACGGGACGAAGCCGCGGTATCGGAGATCTATAACGCGGGCTATTTCTTTCCGGAGGTCTCCTCCGGTAAATGGACCGGAGAATCGGATGCCTGCGAATCCGGATCCCTGCCGCTCTTCATCATTGATTCTTTCGAAGAACTTGACGGTTTCATGACCCGGTTCAAAGGCGCGTTCGATCCCGACAGACCGCGTGAGGAAGACGGTGTGACCTTCGCTCAGGGGATCGCGGGATATGACGCGGGATTTTTCGAAGACAGCTCTCTCGTTACAGTCCTTATCGAGGCGACAAGCGGAGGTGACAGGTTTAGGGTCGGGAGTGTTTTTCAGGGCTGGGTCGACAGTCCGGGAAAGCCGGTCAGCCGAATCCCTGCGGCTTGCATTTATATCGTCAATACGGTCGACGGAAACACCGACGACCCGGGGGCATGGCTGGCGGTGATCCCCGTCCCCAAGACAATGATGGAATACGGAGAAGGACGGTGTCTTGCTCGGATAATAACCGGTTGAAACAGAAAGAACGGGAGTCGTCTTGAAAGCTGACTGTCTTCCCGGGTTTCCCGAAAAAAAGCACACAGGCATAGATCCGGTGATCCAGTCCTGTGTGCTTTTTTTGGTGCGCCCGGCATGCGCGATTACCGGGCGGTGAACCTGCTCCGAAGAAAGAAGCATTCCGCCATCACGGCTGCGCCGCTTCGATCTCGCATTCCTCCGGGAGCGCGTTCTCCTGCGACGACGCGAGCATCGATTCGAGCTTTGCCTTCGAACCGGCGAATACGATCTTCTTCAGCGAATCGCAGCCGGCAACGGCACTGTTGCCTATCGACGTCACCGTCGAAGGCAGCCTGAGCTCAGTCATCGACAGACAGCCGATGAACGTCCGGCTCTCTATGGCGGTTAGCCCCTCGGGGAGATCTGCCGACTTCAGCGAGTAGCACCCCTTGAACGCCCTTACGGTGAGCTTGCGCAGTCCGCTTCCGAACCTTACCTCCTCGAGCCTCACGCAGTCGGCGAAGGCGGACTCGCCTATCTCGGCGACGCTGTCGGGTATCGTGACCGACACAAGACCGGTACACGAGAAGAAGCTTCGCTCGCCTATTTTCGTGACCGACGCCGGTATCTCGACCGACGTCATGAATTCGGCCCAGAAGAATGCCTTGTCCGCGATGGCGCGGACAGCTTTTCCGTCGAAGACGTCGGGGATGACGACATGCTCGCCTCCCTTGTACAGGTCCTTGTCGAACGAGATGACGCCGTCACCGTCGATGCCGAACCAGGGCATTGTGCGGCTGTCTCCGACCGTCACCTCTGTCCTGCCGGTGACCTTGCGCGCGTTCTCGAGTATGCACGAATCCGCCTTGCCGGGGCAGTCGCGGTAGTTTCCGAGCGAGATATAGATCTCGTATGCCGCGAGATATTCGGTCGCGGAGTAAAGATCCTCCGCTTTGCGGTATCTTCGCGCCGGTTCCCATACGTTTTTTTCGAGCTTCGCGGCGCCGACCGCGGCGGCGATGACCAGAACTGCAGCGGCGGCCGCGAGCAGGACGGTCATTATCCTTTTTTTGCGTTTTTTTGCCGCTTCGGTACCGGCGCGTCCCTCCGCGTTCTCGCGGTAGATCGCCTGTCGCTCGGCCGACGAAAGATGCCTGCGGGGAGTCTCCCCGGCGTCTTTTCCGTTTCCGCCGGATGTGTTGATGTCTTTACTGGATCCCATCGTTTTTTCCTTCAGAACCGTGTTATCTCGTATCTCTTTCAAAGAAGTATTTCACTCTGTGCGCCTTGACGCTGTGGACCATGCCCATCATGATGTGCATCGCCAGCATCGACGACCCTCCGTAGCTGATGAAGGGAAGGGTGATACCGATGACGGGCAGCATCGCGAGACACATACCGATGTTCTCGGATGTCTGGATGATCACCGCCGCCGCGACTCCCACGCAGATGAGAGAGCCGGTATCCTTGCGCGAAGTCCTGGCGATCATAAAGCAGCGCACCGTTATCGCGACCAGCGCCGATATGACGCCGATCCCGGCAATGATGCCGAATTTCTCGCAGAGGGAGGAGAAGGCAAAGTCGTTCTCGCAGGCGTAGAGCGTCTTGTAAACCTCTCCGCCGTTGATCCCGCGCCCGAACAGCCCTCCGTTCTGTATGCAGCTGCGCCCGAGCAGCGGCTGCATGCCTTTGCCGAGAGGGTCGCCCTCGGGGTTGAAACCGTATATTATTCGCCGCTGCTGGTCCTCTCTCAGATGCGGCCAGAGATAGGGGACGAGGGCGAATGCGGCTAGCCCTCCGCCGATGAAATAAAAGATGTGCAGACCCGCGCAATAGAGCATCACGAGCATGATGCCGATATAGACCAGCGCGACGCCGAGGTCGCCCGAGAGGAGTATCATCCCGATCACCCCGCCGGCGTGGCAGAAAAGACCGAACAGCGGCAGCGGCCGGTTGATCCTGTCCTTGACCAGGTCCAGATGCTTCGAGAAGGTCATAATGAAGGATATCTTGACGAACTCGGACGGCTGGATGTGTATCGGACCGATTATGATCCAGCTCTTGTTCGCGCCCTCCGCCGTGCCGTATATCAGCGTCACCGCGAGTATGAGCAGCTGGAAGACGAGAGCGGGTATCCAGAGCTTGTTTGTTACCTCTTCATAGTCGAGAGTCGCGATGAGTATCGCGCCGACCGTCCCGATCGCCGCCGCGACCGCCTGTGTCTTCAGAAGCGAGATGCCGCCGGCAAGCGGGGCGTCGCGTATACCGTACAGCGTCAGAAGGCTGAGCGCCGAGAGCACAGTCGTGCAGATGAGGAGACAGGGATCGAACCGTCGCAGCTTTTCATGAAAAGGCATCGTAAAGGCTTTCACTGTCTCCCACCTCCTTACACCGGCTTTAAAGAGCCTTTTTTATCTCCCGCGTGAAGGCTGACGTCAGAACTGGCGTCCCCAGACGACCATGTGCTTCGCGGGCTTTCCGCAGCAGACGCATCTGTCCGAGATCTGCTCCTCTTCGAAGGGGATGCAGCGGGATTTCACGCCGCCGGTCTCGTTCTTGATCCTGTCCTCGCACTCGGTGTCGCCGCACCACATTGCCTTTATGAAGCCCGGACGCTCCTCCGAGAGGCGCAGGAACTCATCGTATGTCGAGGCGGTCGAGGTCTTCGCCGCGAGGTTGGCGGCGGCTCTGTCGTAGAGAGCGGCGAAGAGTTCGTCGAGAGCATGTCCGACCGACCCGGCTATGCCGTCGAGCGGTACAGTTTTTTTCTCGCGCGTGATCCTGGAAACTATGACGCAGCAGCCGTTCTCGATGTCGCGCGGCCCGATCTCTATGCGGAGCGGAACGCCCTTCATCTCGTACTGCGCGAACTTCCAGCCGGCGCTGTTGTCGCTGTCGTCGAGCCTGACCCTGTATTTCTCGGACAGTGTTTCGGCGAGCTTCGACGCCGCCTCAAGTACGCCGGGCTTGTGCTGCGCGACGGGCACTATCACCGCCTGGATCGGAGCGACGGCCGGGGGCAGCACGAGGCCGCTGTCGTCGCCGTGCGACATGATGATCGCGCCGATCATTCTCGTCGACACTCCCCAGGAGGTCTGGTGAGGATATCTTCTTATGTTCTCGCGGTCGGTGTATGTGATGTCGAATGCCCTGGCGAATCCGTCGCCGAAGTAGTGCGAGGTGCCGCCCTGAAGGGCGAAACCGTTGTGCATCATCGGCTCGACGGTGTACGTCTCGATGGCTCCGGCGAACTTTTCCTTCTCGGTCTTGCGGCCTCTTATGACAGGTATCGCGAGGACCTTCTCGTAGAAGTCGGCGTAGCACCCGAGCATGCGCAGCGTCTCCTCGCGGGCCTCCTCCTCGGTCTCGTGCATCGTGTGGCCCTCCTGCCAGAGGAACTCGGAAGTGCGGAGGAACGGCCTCGTGGTCTTCTCCCAGCGCACGACGTTGCACCACTGGTTGTAGAGCTTGGGGAGGTCGCGGTAGGAATGGATGATATTCTTATAGTGATCGCAGAAGAGTGTCTCGGAAGTCGGTCTGACGATCAGCCGCTCCTGAAGCACGTTCTGTCCGCCTATCGTGACGACGGCGCACTCGGGCGCGAAGCCCTCGACGTGATCCTTCTCCTTCTGGAGGAGCGATTCGGGGATGAAGAGGGGCATGTATACGTTCTCGTGGCCGAGCTTCTTGAACTCCGCGTCGAGGATCTTCTGTATGTTCTCCCAGATCGCGTAGCCGTACGGTCTGATTATCATGCAGCCCTTGACCCCGGAGTAGTCGACGAGCTCCGCCTTCTTGACTATATCCGTGTACCACTGGGCGAAGTCAACGTCCATCGGGGTGATCTCTTCGACCATTTTTTTGCTGTCTTTTTCTTTAGCCGACATTTTTACCGGATCCTGCCTTTCATACCGCCGCGCCGCCGGAGAGTGCCCGGAAAGACGCGAAACGGCGATCGTAATGAATACTTATTATAATATATTTCTGTTGTATTGTCAATGAAAAAGGTTGAAGTCGAAGCAGAAATAATGTATAATATATGCTATGCGTTTGTGCCCGTCTGGGCCCCGGAGGATTATATGGGATTCTTCTTCGAATATATGAAGCTGTCGCTGCCGTGGATAGTGATGTTCACGGCCGTCTGGATTCCGGCGAGGGTGCTTTACATCACCGGACGGCGGAAGCGCACCGGTGCGGTCGCCTCGCGGACGGTCCGGGAAACGGCGTCGCACGAGGTCTTCCTGTGGCTGTTCGGCGTTTCGCTGACCGTCATCCTGTCGCAGACGCTGACCGTCGACGGCAGCCCGTCCTTCTTCGTGCCGAAACTGCGTACAGACGGCGAATACCTCAATCTCATACCGCTTCGGTCGCTGCGGAGGCTGAAAAACACCGGGACCGCGGCGGAGAGCCGCTTCTTCATGGTCAACATACTAGGTAACATAGCGGTGTTCGTACCGCTCGGAGCATTCTTCGCGGCCGCCTTCGGGAGAAAGATACCCGGAACGGCTCTCTTCTGCGCGGCAGTCTCGCTTGCGGTGGAGCTCGCGCAGCTGTTCATGCCGCGGGCGGCCGACATAGACGACATAATACTGAACACGGCCGGCGGCGTTGCCGGAGCCGCGCTGTGCGCCGCGGTCCGCGCGGCCATGGCGGGGATAAGGAAAAAGCGCGGGACGGAAGTGGAAGAGAAAGATGAAGGAGAAGGAGGAGGAGCGCAAATTGGGTAAATTTGAACTGGTATCCGATTATACGCCCTGCGGCGACCAGCCGGCGGCGATAGCGAAGCTTACCGAAGGCGTGCTCCGTGGCGACCGCATGCAGACGCTGCTGGGGGTCACCGGCTCCGGAAAGACCTTCACGATGGCCAACGTCATAGCGAACGTGAACCGGCCTACTCTCGTCCTTGCGCACAACAAGACGCTCGCGGCTCAGCTATGCACCGAGTTCCGCGAGTTCTTCCCGCACAACGCCGTAGAGTATTTCGTCTCCTACTACGACTATTACCAGCCCGAGGCCTACATCCCCGGGAAGGATATGTATATCGAAAAGGACGCGCTGATCAACGACGAGATCGACAGGCTGCGCCACAGCGCCACATCGGCACTGTTCGAGCGCCGCGACGTCATCATCGTGTCGAGTGTGTCCTGCATTTATTCGCTCGGCGACCCCGAGGAGTACTGCCGGCTCGTCGTGCCGGTGCGTCCGGGAATGTCACTCGACCGGACCGACTTCGTAAAGAGGCTGACGTCGATCTCGTATACCCGGAACGATATGAACTTCGTACGCGACAGCTACCGCGTACGCGGCGACACGGTGGACGTCATACCGGCCAGTTCCGACGAAAAGGGGCTGCGCGTCGAGTTCTTCGGAGACGAGGTCGACAGGGTGTCGGAGATCAACACGCTCACCGGAGAGGTCCTCCGGCGGCTCAGCTACGCCGCGATATACCCCGCGACGCACTACGCCGTGTCGGACGACCGGCGCGAGGCCGCTCTGCGCGAGATCGAGCGCGAGATGAACGAGCGCGCCGAGTATTTCAGGTCTCAGAACAAGCTCCTCGAGGCGCAGAGGATCACCGAGCGCACGAGATACGACATGGAGATGCTGCGCGAGATCGGCTTCTGCTCGGGAGTCGAGAACTATTCGCGAATCATATCGGGCAGGGAACCCGGCTCGACGCCTTTCTGCCTGCTCGACTATTTCCCCAAGGACTGGCTGCTCTTCGTCGACGAGAGCCACGTCACCCTGCCGCAGATACGCGGCATGAGCGGCGGCGACTACGCGAGAAAGAAGAACCTCGTCGACTACGGCTTCAGACTGCCCTCGGCCTTCGACAACCGTCCGCTCTTCTTCGACGAGTTCGAGCAGCGGATAAACCAGGCTGTCTTCGTCAGCGCCACACCCGGCGACTACGAGCGCGAGAACAGCGACAGCGTCACCGAGCAGCTGATAAGGCCGACCGGCCTTGTCGATCCCGAGATCACGGTAAGGCCGGTCGAGGGCCAGATCGACGACCTCCTCGGCGAGATAAAGAAGTGTGTCGCGGCCGGCGAGCGCGTGCTCGTCACGACGCTCACGAGGAAGATGGCGGAAGACCTGACCGACTACCTCACCGAGAACGGGATCAAGGTCAGGTACATACACTTCAGCGTCGAGACGATCGAGCGCACCGAGATCATTCGCGACCTGCGGCTCGGAGTATTCGACGTCCTGGTGGGCATCAATCTGCTGAGAGAGGGTCTCGACATCCCCGAGGTCGCCCTCGTGGCGGTGCTCGACGCCGACAAGGAGGGCTTCCTCCGTTCCGGGACGTCGCTCATACAGACGGTCGGCCGCGCGTCGAGGAACCTGGACGGCAGGGTCATCCTCTACGCCGACAGCGTGACGTCGTCGATGAGATACGCGATCGACGAGACCGAACGCCGCAGAAAGGCGCAGAAGAAGTTCAACGAGGAGCACGGCATCGTTCCGCACACCGTCGAGAAGAGCGTCCGCGACATCATCGCGATCGCTGAAGAGAACGGGAGCGGATACGGAAGAGGGCGGAAACATGACGCCGGCGGAGGACGCGGGCGTGAAAAGGCCGGCGACGGCGCCGGCGCCGGAACGCGCCGCAGGATGGGCCGCGCCGAGCGCGAGAAGCTCATAGACGAGCTCACATCCGAGATGAAGTCGGCCGCGAGACGGCTCGATTTCGAGACCGCCGCTATGCTGCGCGACCGCATAAAGGACCTTCGCGACCAGGCGAAGGACTGACCGCCGGCCGTGACGGGCGGAAAATACCGGAATTATACCGAAAGAGTGTGAAACGATGGCTTCATCTTATCTGAGGATCCGCGGAGCCAGGGTCCACAACCTGAAAAACATAGACCTCGACATCCCGCGCGACAAACTCGTCGTGTTCACCGGGCTGTCGGGTTCGGGAAAATCGTCGCTCGCCTTCGACACCATCTACGCCGAGGGCCACAGACGGTTCGTCGAGTCGCTGTCATCGTACGCGAGACAGTTCCTCGGGCAGCTCGACAAGCCCGACGTCGACCTCATAGAGGGGCTGTCGCCTTCGATCTCGATCGACCAGAAGACGACGTCGAAGAACCCGCGCTCGACGGTCGGCACGGTGACCGAGATATACGACTACCTGCGACTGCTGTACGCCAGGGTGGGCGTACCGCACTGCCCGGTATGCGGGCGCGAGATCAGGCGTCAGACGGTAGACCAGATCATCGAAAAGATAATGATGCTGGATGAGGGAACGAGGTTCCTCGTGCTGTCTCCCGTCGTTCGCGAAAAGAAGGGCATGCACGAGAAGGTGTTTTCCGACGCCCAGCGAGGCGGATACACCAGGGTCAGGGTCGACGGATCGATGTACGACCTCGGCGAGGACATCAGCCTCGACAAGAACCGCAGGCACAGCATAGAGATAGTCGTGGACCGTCTCGTAATGCGCGACGGCATACGGTCGAGGCTCGCCGACTCGGTCGAGACCGCCCTGTCTCTTTCCGACGGGCGGCTCATCATCGCACCTGTAGCGGCCGAAGAAGGCGCCGAAGCGCCCGCGGAGCTTGAATTCTCACAGGCATACGCCTGCGAGGAGCACGGCATATCGTTCGGCGAGCTCGAGCCCCGCATGTTCTCGTTCAACAATCCGGCCGGCGCCTGCCCCGAGTGCTCGGGACTCGGCGTGACGCGCAGGATCTCGGTCGAGAAGGTGATACCCGACCTGTCTCTGTCGCTCCGCGACGGGGCTGTCGCCGTCAACGGATTCAAGTCGCTCGACGACGAGAGCTGGAACGGCCCGCTAGTCTCGGCCGTCATGCAGGCCCACGGCATATCTCTCGACACCCCGCTGTCGGAGTACACAGAGGAGCAGATGAACATACTGCTCTACGGCACGGGCAGCGAGACATACGACGTGACGCGCTATTTCGGCAGGGAGGGACACCGGCGGAGCGACCGCTTCCCCGGCATCATCCCCATCATAGAGCAGCGTATGCAGTACTCGGGAGCCGAGGAGTATTACGAGGAATTCATCGAGGAGATCCCCTGCAGGGCTTGCGGAGGGCGCCGTCTCAATCCGATGTCGCTCTCGGTGACGGTGGGGGGACTGCCGATCGACAGGTTCTGCGACATGTCGGTCGGCGACGCGCTGAGATACATAAACAGCGAAAAGCTCGATCTTACGCCCACCGAGGCGTCGATAGTGAAGGACGTCCTCAAGGAGAACAGGGCGAGGCTCGGGTTCCTCGTGAGCGTCGGGCTCGACTACCTGACTCTCTCGAGAAGGGCCGGGTCGCTGTCGGGCGGCGAGGCTCAGCGCATAAGGCTCGCCACGCAGATAGGCTCGGCGCTGACCGGAGTGCTCTATGTTCTCGACGAGCCGTCGATAGGTCTGCACCAGCGCGACAACAGACGGCTGATCTCCACGCTCTGCAGCCTGCGCGATCTCGGCAACACCGTGATCGTCGTCGAGCACGACGATGAGATGATGCGCTCGTCCGATTTTCTCGTCGATATCGGCCCCGGAGCCGGAGTGAACGGCGGAAGGGTCGTCGCTGCCGGGACTCCCGAAGAGGTCGCGGAATGTCCGGAGTCGGTGACGGGCGCGTATCTGTCGGGCCGGAAGTCGATCCCGGTCCCGGAGAGAAGAAGGCCGGGGAACGGCAAGACGCTTGACATATACGGTGCGAGAGTCAACAACCTGAAGAACATCGACGTGAGGATCCCGCTCGGCTGTTTCGTCTGCGTGAGCGGCGTGTCGGGGTCGGGCAAGTCCTCGCTAGTCGACGGAGTCATCTCGCCGCTGCTCTCGGCCGAGCTCAACCGGGCGCGCAGGCGTCCGGGCAGCTTCGACAGAGCCGACGGGATCGACGCCCTCGACAAGGTCATCTGCATCGACCAGAGCCCGATCGGGCGCACCCCGCGCTCGAATCCCGCGACTTACACCGGCCTGTTCGGCGAGATCAGGCAGCTGTTCGCGAAGACGCAGGACGCCGTTCGCAGGGGATACGGCCCCGGCAGGTTCTCATTCAACGTCAAGGGCGGCCGCTGCGAGGCCTGCTCGGGAGACGGCGTGAAAAAGATCGAGATGCACTTCCTGCCCGACGTATATGTCAAATGCGACGTCTGCGGCGGCAAGAAGTACAACCGCGACACGCTAGAGGTGAGATACAAGGGCAAGAACATATACGAGGTCCTCGAGATGACGGCCGAGGAGGGACTCTCCTTTTTCTCAGATATCCCGAAGATCAGGCGTTTCCTCAGCACACTGTGCGACGTCGGACTCGGATACATTAAGATCGGGCAGTCGTCGACGACGCTGTCTGGCGGCGAGGCGCAGCGCGTGAAGCTCGCCACAGAACTGACCAAACTCGGCACCGGCAATACCTTCTATATCCTCGACGAACCGACGACCGGCCTTCACACCGAGGATGTCGCGAGCCTTTTGCGCGTGCTTTCCAGGCTGGTCGACGCCGGAAACACCGTGCTCGTCATAGAGCACAATCTCGACGTCCTCAAGACAGCCGACTGGATCATCGATCTGGGCCCCGAGGGAGGCGACGCCGGCGGGAACGTCGTGGCCTGCGGCACGCCGGAGGATGTCGCGAAGTGCGGTGCGTCATACACCGGACAGTACCTTGACGGCGTCCTGAAAAAAGGAAAAAACGGGACAAAAAAGGATTGACATACATTTTTTACGGTGATATAATTATTTTCATTGCGGACGCGCCGGCGCGCGGCCGTCACATCATCTGAGCGAAACTTTATCCGCCGTCAGGCGGCGGATGGAAAGCGGAAGAAACACAGCATGATCATCACAGACTTACTCGAGAGAAACGCGAAGGAGAGCGGTTTTGAAGTGGCTCTCGTCGAGCTCAATCCGTCGGTGCGCCCGAGGCGCGAGGACTGGAAGGAGTTCGGACTGATTGAGGGCGGCACAGATCCGCGGTTCAGACGCGAGATGACCTGGGCGGAATTCGACCTAAAGGCGAACCGCGTGGCGAACTATCTGATATCAAGCGGAGTGCGCAAGGGCGACAAGGTGGCCGTCCTGCTCATGAACTGCCTCGAATGGCTTCCCGTTTATTTCGGGATACTCAAGACGGGCGCTCTCGCCGTCCCGATGAACTACCGCTATACGGCCGAGGAAATCAGGTACTGCCTCGATCTGTCAGATTCGTCGGTGCTCATCTTCGGAGAGGAATTCATAGGGAGAGTGGGCGAGATACTCCATGCCCTCGACGGCATCAGGCTGCTCTACGCCTCGTCTGCGCTCCACCGCGAGGTCCCCGAATTTGCCGGAGACTTTCTCGAGCTCGTCGAGTATTCGGCCTGCGACCGTCCGGCGGTCACATCGACCCTCACCGAGGAGGATGACGCGGCGATATACTTTTCGTCGGGAACGACCGGCTTCCCGAAGGCCATCCTTCACACGCACCGGGCGCTCATCAATTCCGCGGTCACCGAGCAGGCGCATCACGGACAGCAGCACGACGACGTATTCATCTGCATCCCGCCGCTCTACCACACCGGCGCCAAGATGCACTGGTTCGGCTCGCTCTACTCATGCAGCAAGGCCGTCCTCCTGCGGGGAGTGACTCCCGGCTGGATCATCAGGGCGGCGGCTATCGAACACGCCTCGATAGTATGGCTGCTCGTGCCGTGGGCGCAGGATATCCTCGACGCCGTCGACCGCGGGGACATCGATCTCGCCGAATACGACCTCTCGCGCTGGAGGCTCATGCACATCGGCGCGCAGCCGGTCCCGCCCAGCCTTATCCGCCGCTGGAAGAAGGTCTTCCCGAATCACGAATACGACACGAACTACGGACTGTCCGAATCGACCGGCCCCGGGTGCGTGCACCTGGGAGTCGAGAACGTCGACCACGTCGGAGCGATCGGGAAGGCCGGATACGGCTGGAAGACGCGCATATGCGACGAAAACGGGAACGACGTGAAGAGAGGGGAGGTCGGTGAGCTCTGGGTGAGCGGCCCCGGCGTCATGAAGTGCTATTACAAGAACCCCGCCGCCACGGCCGAGGTGCTGCGCGACGGCTGGCTCCTCACCGGCGACATGGCCATGGAGGACAGCGAGGGCTTCATATACCTCGTAGACCGCAAGAAGGATGTAATCATCTCGGGAGGAGAGAACCTCTATCCCGTGCAGATCGAGGACTTCATCAGAGCTCACGCGGCCGTCAAGGACGTGGCCGTCATAGGCCTGCCCGACAAGCGGCTGGGAGAGATCGCCGCGGCGATCATCGAGGTGAAGCCGGGATTTGCCGTCACCGAAGAGGAGATCGAGACCTTCTGCATGGGGCTGCCCCGCTACAAGCGTCCGAGGAAGATAATCTTCGCCGAAGTCCCGCGCAATCCCACCGGCAAGATCGAAAAGCCGAAGCTCCGCGAGAAATACTGCGGAGAGCGGCTGGTCGAGGCTCAGATCAGATCGTGAATACAAAAAGATCCCGGAGCGGTGAACCGCTCCGGGATCTTTATACCCGACAGACGTCAGGTGAAGTGCCTCTTGTAATAGATGATCAGCAGCACGAGTGCTATGACGATCAGTGCGATTATGCCGATCCAGAGGAGCATGACGGTGTCGAAGCCGCCCTGTTTCTTTCCGCCGCCGCTGCTTTTCGTCGTCACGGACGGAGACTTTGTTTCATCTCCCGCCGGCTCCGACGAAGATGGATCCACGGGCTCCGAATAATCGGGGGCCGAAGTTCCGGGGACGTCGTCCGACGACTCGACGGTGCCGGGATCGGCGGTGACCGGAGGCGCGGCAGTTGCGGACTCCGAGGTCACCGGATCGTCAACATGGACGCCCGAGGCGTTGACTTCGATGTCGACCTTTTCGGTGAGACCTCTGAAGCTTATGTAGATCGAAGTGTCGGCCGCGGTCAGCTTGCCGGTAGGGGCATAGCTGTACGCGGTGTCGGGTACGATCACGGGAGTCGAGCCGTTCTCGGCGTAATTGAGCAGGACCTTCATTCCGGCGGGGTCGAATGTCTCGCCGATCCGGTATACGGTCTTGGTCGGGGCGGAGAGGATCGAAAGCGATTTGACCTTCTTCGCGTTGACCGTGATCGTCAGGCTGCACTCGAATCCGGAGTAGGAGAACTTGACCGTCTTCTGCTGGACGGCGTCGTTAGAAGAGAGCAGGAAGGGATCGTCGACCTGCGTCTCGTATCCGGTGACCGGGATGAGAGTGGTGTCGTTGTAGAGCAGGCTGATGACCATGCCAGCGGGGTTGAAGCTGTCGCCCTCGGTGTAAACCGTCTTGTTGGGCTTTGAAGTGACGGCAAGCGCGATGGCGGTCTTGGACTCGACCTGGATCGGCTGCTTGGCGTCGTAGTATACCGTCGGGCTGAGCTCGTACCTTACTGTGAACGACTTCATTCCCGCGGTGACGGGCGAGCCGAGTTCGGGGACCGTCTTCAGCTTCGAGACGTCGGCCTCTTCGGGCGCGGTCTCGCCTTCGTAATAGATGTTGACCTTGATGCCGGCGATCGAGAGTGACTGTCCGGTGATGTACTTGATGTTGTCGGGCGGTTCGGCGATCTCTATCCTGCTCACGCGCCTCGACGAGAAGACCTTGATCGGAAGGCCGACAGTCAGGCCTCTCCAGCTGACCGTCACCGAGCTGTCGGCTTCGGTGAGCGGGTCGGAGACGGTGAATTCGACGTCGCCGGCGGCGAGGGTGTCGGTCGTGCCGTCATCGTATCTGACGACGGGGATCATGCCGGTCGGGCTGAACGACTCGCCGGTATTGTACTCGGTCTTGACCGGCTGCTTGAAGACGATGAGTTCGGCCGAGTGGATGATCACCGCTCCGGCTGCCTGAAGGTCTATCGGATAGCCGGCGAAGAAGGCGCTGACTTCGCTCCCGGCGGTGTAGAACTCGGGGAAGTTGAACACGGTATCCGAGGTGACGTCGCGGGTCGAACCGTCCTCATACGTCGCTGTGATCTTTATTCCGTCGGAGGTGATGACGTTGTTTCCGTCGGTCAGATAGATGTTCTGGGCCTTGTCGAAGGTGACCTTGAAGCCGGCGGGATCGACCTTTACGAGAGCGACGGTCAGCGGCGCCTCGACGGCGTCGAGCGACACGGTGAGGACGGCCTTGCCATTTTCGCCGGCGACGAGCGGGGCGTCGGCCCCTTCTATGTCGTAGTTGTGGATCCTGACGGGCTCGGTCTCGCCCTCGAAGGTGGCGAAGATCCCGAGGTCATCGGGATTGCATGCGAAGGGATAGCCCTCGTAGAAATCGGCGTCGGGAAGGGAATTGACCGATATCGAGACCGGACGTCTGACGGTTATGGCTGCGCTGCCGGTGACGGCGCGGCCGGCTATCATGTATGCGACGGTGACGGCTTCGGTCCCCGCCGGAATGGGTTCGGCGGAAGAGGGGGTCACGGTGCAGTCGGAGAGAGCGAGCGCCTTCTCGGTGCCGTCGGTGAATTTGAGGACAGCGGTCATCCCCGTCGTGTCGACGGTGTCCTCGCAGGCGTGGTAGATCTTTTTGAAGTCTCCGCCTACTTCGACTTTGTCGGCCGCTATGACGGTGACCGGCATGCCGGACGTTCTGTCGGTGAGCGAGCACGAGAAGGTGACTGTGTTGTCGGTATTCTTCAGCGGGCCGGAGGGCGAGAAGCTCATCTCGCTCGAGGTGAGCTGGCGGCTGGTGCCGTTGGAATAGTTGACCGTTCCGATGTATCCCTCGGATGAGAACGACTCTCCTTCGTAGAAGGTCGTCTTTCCGCTTATGCAGTTGACGCTGAATCCTATGACGGTCGCCGCCGGGGCTGTCGTCACGGGTTCGGTGACCGGCTCGGTGACCGGCTCGGTGACAGGTTCGGTTACCGGCTCTGTGACGGGCTCGGTCACCGGTTCCGTATCCGGCTCGGCGGCCGGTCCGGTGACGGGCTCTGAGATCGGCTCCGTTTTTCCTGACGGCTCGTCCGCGGAGGCGGCAAAGCCGAGCACGGGAGACGACATGAGGATGAGCGCCGCGAGGAAGACCGAGAGGAGGATGTCGAGGGGACGCTTCGCCCCTTTGCCGGCCTTTCTGTGTCTGTTATTATTGTTCAGGGTCATATAAACGACTCCTTTCGTGATTTGACATGCATGACAGGGAGGGCGGCGGACGAGGTCGCCCATCCTAAACTGATATATATATTATATCATCTTCCGCAGAATATATCAAGTATAATTTTGCGGGCGTGATGCCGCGCGGGCTCAGACCGCGGCGGGCGTATGAGACGG
>JAEEGL012354213.1_pt1 | contig 19821 bp, 21 predicted proteins | sample 9134231 | NCBI WGS metagenome assembly JAEEGL01 (sample SAMN16246548, study PRJNA631951) | gut metagenome | biome: gut microbiome; feature: rumen; material: fiber-attached | host: Bos | place: Iran: Karaj | collected 2018-10 | reverse complement strand
TTTGGCATATACTATTTTTCGGAGGTTGTAAAATATGATAAAAAATAAAATATCTTTTAATCTAAGTTTTAAATTTGTATTAATAACTATTTTTTTAATTGTAATTCTAACATCGATAGTTTTATCGACAGCTTTGTCTTTGTTTTTTATAAACGCACAATCTGTATTAATGAAAGATTCTATTGAAAGTAAAGGTAAAAATTTAGCAAAAGCATTTGCTTCTTCAATTGAATTTTCTGTGTTAAGTATGCCTAAAGAAATTTTAGTTTACCAAACAAGGGGTACAATAGACCAAGAAGATGTTTTATATTGTGTTGTTTATGATAAAAATTGTGATGTGTTATAAGAAGTAGAAAAATCAAATAAAAATGTTATAGATTATGTTCGATCTAGTCCTATAGAGTCTACAATTATTTCGGATTTGGAAACAAACAGATACCATAAAGAGTTTTGTTCAATAGTCGGTGTAGGAGATGTTATTGAAGTTCTAGTCCCAATTATTTCTCAACCAATTATTTCTCAACATTCTTCTGCATCTCCTAATGATATCCTCCCTCCTCTTCCCGATAAGGAAGAGGTAATAGGTTTTGTAAGACTAGGTTTAAGTTTGGAAAGTGTTAACTATCAAATAAAAAGAATGACCAATACAATTTTGTTTATAACATTAATAGTTATTTTAGTCGGCATATTTATATCTTCATTCTTAGTAACAATACTTATTAAATATAATAAAAATAGGGTAGTTGAATTTGTTGATGAACTAGCGGGAAAATAAGAAAAGTAGCAATAAGAGAAGCTGACAAAATTAAACATGAAAATAAAAAATAAATTAATTTTATAGGATAATAATAAGAATAACAATTAAAAATTGTTATTCTTATTATTGTTTTTATAAACATTACTTTGCCTTTATAATGTTAATTGCAAATGTATTACTTTATTAAAAGAATAATATCATCAATTCCTATTCTCATAGGAATAACTTTAATAACATTTTTCATCATGCATATTACTCCCGGAAAACCTACCGATTCAATAACAGATATGAATATGAAAGTTACTGCAGAGGCAAAAGAACGATTACAACAATTATATGGTTTAGATAAACCTTTTTATGTTCAGTATTTCGATTGGTTAAAAAGATTAATAGTTTTTGATTTCGGCAATTCATTTAAGGATTCAAGACCTGCAAGAAATAAAATATTTGAACGGTTACCGGCAACTATTTTACTTAATTTTTTATCATTGTTTTTTATTTGTCTTATATCGATTCCGCTTGGAATTTATTGTGCCATAAAAAAAGATTCTTTTGCGGATAAATCGATAACGATACTTTTATTTATAACATATTCCGTTCCCTCCTTTTGGTTGGCTTTAATGTTTATGATTTTGTTTGGTGTTCAGTTAGGTTGGCTTCCTATATCAGGATTAGTATCTTTTGATTTTGATACAATGAACGTTTTTGAAAAAATTGTTGATATTACAAAACATTTAATTTTACCGGTATCGGTTTCCGTTATAGTTTCTTTAGCTACTCTTTCAAGATATACAAGATCCGGTATGCTTGATGTATTAAAACAAGATTACATAAAAACAGCTTATGCAAAAGGATTAACGCAAAAGCAAGTAATATTCAAACATGCACTAAAAAATACTCTTTTACCCATGATAACAATAATAGGTTTATCTGTCCCGGGACTTATAGGCGGAAGTTTTATTTTTGAAACAATTTTTTCTTATCCGGGAATAGGAAGACTTGGATATGAAGCTGTAATGGCAAGAGATTATCCTATAGTTATGGGGATAGCAACATTAACGGCAATACTTACTTTGCTTGGAAATATTATTGCCGATATTTTATATACTTATGCGGATCCTAGAATAAAGTACAAATAAAAGACAATTAGTAATCAGTAATTGTTGCGGGACAAAAATAAGCATAATGAAAACTATTTTAGTTAAATTACTCAAAAATAAATTCGCTTTAATAGGATTAACAATAATAATGTTGTTAATTATTGTTGCATTGTTTGCTCCGGTAATTTCTCCCTACACTCCTTCGCAACAAAATTTGTTTGAAAGATTACAGCCGCCATCTTTTAATCATTTTTTCGGAACGGACGATTTAGGCAGAGATGTCTTTACAAGAATGATTTTTGGTGCAAGAATTTCATTGGCTGTCGGTTTTATATCCGTGTTTATTATTCTTGTAATAGGTACTTTTTTGGGTATAGTTTCAGGATATTACGGCGGTAAAATTGATTATATAATAATGAGATTTACTGATATCGTTTTATGTTTTCCTACATTTTTTCTTATTATACTTGTTATAGCTTTTATAGAACCGAATATTTACAACGTTATGATAGTTATAGGTGTTACTTCATGGCCGGGACTTGCAAGGCTTGTCAGAGCGGAAGTTTTATCATTAAAAGAAAGAGAATTTATTTTAGTTTCTAAAATGATGGCAATAAGTAATATTAAAATATTTTTTGTTCATATTCTTCCTAATATTATTTCTCCTTTAATGGTATATTCGTCGCTTGCGATAGGCGGGGCTATACTTACGGAATCCGCACTTTCATTTTTAGGTTTAGGTGTTCAACCGCCTATGCCGTCTTGGGGGCAGATTCTTACATCCGGTAAAGATTATATCTATATGGCATGGTGGCTGTCTATATTTCCCGGCATTGCAATATTAATAACAGTCTTGGCATTTAATCTGTTAGGTGAAGCAATAAGAGATGTTTTTGACCCTAAGGAAGAACACATTGAATAATATAATATTGTCTATTAAAAATTTATTTGCAGGTTATTATGTAAATTCAAAATATCATGAAATTTTGAAAAATGTGAATCTTGATATTGTAGAAGGAAAAACTTATGCCATAGTCGGGCAATCAGGTTCCGGTAAAAGCACTTTGGCTCTTTGTTTAATGGGACTTATTTCAACAGATAACGGTAAAATAGAAAAAGGAAATATAACTTTTTGTGATAATGATTTGATTTTAAATATAAATAAAATCAGGGGAAAAAATATTTCAATAGTTTTGCAAGATCCTCATTCATATCTTAATCCTGTAATAACTGTAGGAAAACAAGTTTTGGAAGCATTGGAAGTTTATAATAAAAATTTAAGTAAAGAAGAAAAGATAAAAAAAGTAAAAGATGTTTTCAAAAAAGTAAAACTTGATGATTTTGATAGAATTTATAATTCTTATCCTCATCAACTATCCGGCGGTCAAAAACAAAGAATTTTAATTGCTATGGCAATAATAAATGATCCTAAGTTGCTTATTGCCGATGAACCTACTTCCGGCCTTGATTTGACTGTTCAAAAACAAATATTAGAACTGTTTGCAGATTTAAAAAAGACATTAAATTTAACAATGATAATTATTACGCATAATATTTTAATAGCAAAAAAATATTCCGACTATGTTGCGGTAATGTATGAAGGTGAAATTATCGAACAAAACAATAAAAAAGATTTTTTTGAAAATCCTCAGCATTCATATACAAGGAAATTACTTGAAAATGTTTAAGTAAATAATCGGAGCATAATTTTTGAGTTTTTCTTTTTTTATTTCAAATTTGTTATAATAAGGCATCGTAAATATTAAAGTTTGTTTATAGGAATTATTATGAAAATAAGACCTGCAAAAGTACAAGATGTTAAAGAAATGCACAAAATAATAGAGTTCTATGCAGATAATAAAGAAATGTTGCACAGATCACTAAATTCTATATATGAGAATATACAGGAATATGTAGTTGCTGAAAATAAGGGAAAAGTTATAGCTTGCGGAGCTTTGCATGTAAGTTGGGATGACCTTGCCGAAGTAAAAGCACTTGCGGTTGAAAAAACTTATGCAAGAAAAGGTATAGGAACTAAAATAGTAAAAACACTCGAACAAAATGCTTTGAATTTGGGTATATATGCAACATTTGCATTAAGTTTTAAACCTGATTTTTTCAAAAAAATGGGCTACGAAGTAATATCAAGAGAAATTTTACCGCAAAAGATTTGGAGTGAATGTATAAACTGTCATTTGTTTCCGGATTGCGGGGAAGTTCCATTAATAAAAGAGCTTTCGGTAAAATCAAAAAAACTAAAAAAATCAACAAAAAATAAAAAATAATTTGTTTTAATTAAGCATTTGAAACAATTGAATTTATTCTAATAGTTCTATTAGATTTCTTTCTTATTTTAATTGTAAAAAAATATACTTTAATATATAATTAAATCATAAATTTGTATGCAATAGGATATAAGTTTTTATGACGTCTGCTTGGTATATATTAATTCTGTTATCCCTAATATCATTTTTTATATATTATTTAATTCCAATCAAAATCCGTTGGGTTTTTCTATTGGTTGTAAGCTTGTTGTTTCTATATTTTGTTTCCGGTTTGTTTGGATTCATATATACTTTATCGGTAGTTTTTATTTCTTATATAGGAGCTTATTATATAGATAAAAATAATGAAGATAAATTTAAAGCAAAAATATTAACATTAACTGTAGTTATATTGTTTTTAGGTCTATTCGTTTTTAAATTTACGAATATTTCTTTTTACTTAACTTGTTTTTTTAGCAAGGCTTTTAATATAAACGAAAATATTGTAAAAAATGTAATAGTTCCTGTAGGTATGTCGTATTATACATTGATTCTTGTGGCTTATGTTGTAGATGTGTATAGAAAAGTTACTGTTGTTGAATCAAATTTTTTCAAACATATTCTTTTTTCAATTTATTTTCCTCAATTGTTAATGGGTCCTATTGTAAGAAATAATGATACAAAAAAACAGTTTTTTTCTGAAGAGCAAGTACCTTTTTCATATATACGATTTGGTGTAATAAGAATTTTATGGGGAATACTAAAAAAAGTTGTTGTTGCTGATAGAATTGCCATAGTTGTAAATACCATATTTGAAAATTATACTGTATATCCGAGTTCGTCTATTGTATTAGGAGTTATTTTGTTTGGATTACAACTTTATATTGATTTTTCTGCAGCAATGGATATAGTATTAGGCATTTCACAGTGCTTTGGCATAAAACTTCCTGAGAATTTTCGTAATCCGTTTTTTTCAATAAGTTTTCATCAGCATTGGCAAAGATGGCATATAACAATTTTTACCTTCTACAAAGACTATATTTTTTACCCTATTATCAGAAGTAAAATTATTGTTAGATTAAAAATTTACCTGAATAAAAAATCAAAATGGCTGGCTAATCATATTCCTGTTTTTGTTGCTTATATTTTTGTATGGGTTTTTGCAGGTTTGTGGCATGGTGGAAATTTAAAAGCAATGTTAGGTAATTGTTTGCTTCCATGTATGTATTTGATATTTACGGATATTATTCATGATTATTTAAAAATAGTATATAAAAAATACAAATTTGTGCAGAATAATTTAATTTATAGAATTATGCAAATGATAGGTGTTTACATGCTTCTATGTCTTTGTTGGATTTTTTTTATTGCACATGATGTAAAAGAAGGCTTTTTTATAATATTTAAAATTTTTTCTTCGTTTGATTTTAGTTTTTATGTTGATAGTATTTATGTAAAAGATTTTTATATAATACCTATAGGAATTTTGGTGCTATTTATTGTAGATATTTTAAAAGAAAATAAAATAGATATGGAAAAATTTTGTGCTAATAAAATTTCATTCATACCATATTTGTTTATACTATTAATTTTAATTTTGTTAATTATATATTTTGGCTTACATATTCCTAATAATTTTATATATTCTTCCTTTTAGGATATTACTTTATTGTTGTAGGAATGATAATGGATTCAATTGTAGAAATTTGGGAACAATTGGCTGTTAAGTATGGATCAAGAATTGCACTGAAAGATGAAATAACCGGATATAGTTTATCTTTTTGTGAACTAAATGAGAAGATAAATAAAGTAACACAAATATTAGAAAACTTAGATATCGAAAAAAAATCTAACCTTTTACTTTGCCTAAATCCTCACCCATTATGGCATGTTATAGATCAAGCAATAATGAAATGTAATTTTGTGTCTGTTTTGTGTGATTCTATATCAGGCATTGCTGAGATAAAATATTTTATTGAAACGATGCAAATTAAAGTGTTGTTTACGGATAATATAAAATTAATAAACGCATTAATTGAAGAAGAAAAAATAAATTATATTTTTTATGTTGGCAAATCGAATATAAATACATATAAAAATTATGAGAATGTAAATGTATACAACTTAATGGATGAAATAAATAATGTTATTTATAACAATAATAAAATTAATAAATATTTATCAAATGATGTGGCTTCTATAATGTTTTCTTCAGGAACAACAGGGAAATCTAAAGGAGCTATGTTTACACATAAAAATTTACTTTTTTCTTTTTATGATTATCAAAAAATATCGTCGGATGTTTGTGAAAAAAAATGTGTAAATATTCTTTCTTTATCACATGTTGTGCCAAGATTGACGGAATGGGCTTTGTTATTCAAAGGGAATATGATAATTTATACGAATTATAAAAAATATATAAAAACAGTACAAAAATATAAACCTTATTTTCTAATGTGTGTTCCAAAAATGTTAAATTTATTTATTGAACAATATAAAAAAGAAGTTTCAAAAACCTCAAAGATATTTCAACTGTTCAATAATATTGCTTTCATTTTTTCATATAAATATTATGGTGTTAAATTTAAATACAGTAAAAATATTATAAATAAATTCGTATTGAAAATTTTATCTGTATTTAATTTTATATGTTATGAATGTTTTATAAAAAATGTTATAGGCAATATAATAAGTCCAAACAGCCTAATTTTTACATTCGGAGCATATACAAATAAAAATATAGAAAATATCATGAACGTTATTGGGCTTAATCTTATAATAGGTTATGGCGTTACGGAAGCTTGTGTATGTATATCTTACTCATCGCAAAACAATAAGAAGTCCTATTCGGCAGGTAAAATAAATCCAAATATGGATGTTATGATAACTGATTTGGAAACTGGTAAAAAATTGGGATATAATAAAATCGGCATGATAAAAGTTAAAGGTAATCAAATAATGAAAGGATATTATAATAATGAGAATGAAACAAAAAAAGTTTTTGATTCTCAAGGATATCTTATAACAGGAGACTTAGGATATACAGATGAGAAAAACTTTTTATATTTTACGGGAAGGCATAAGAATGTAATAGTTCTCAATAATGGTGAAAATGTTGATAGTGTTAAAATAGAAGAAATATGTAATAGATCGCGTTTTATAAAACAAATAGTTGTTTTTGGACAAGACAAACCTTATTTAACGGCGTTAGCCGTTCTTGAAGAAAATTATGTATTGCAATGGATAAAGAGTAAAAGTATTGATATTAACACACAAAAGGGTAAAGAGTTGTTGAAAAAAGAAATTTTAATAGATATAAATAATCTGGTAGGTCAAAATAAATTTTTTAGATGGACTGAACAGATAAAAGATATAGCTTTTACAACTGAAACTTTTACAATGCAAAATGGTTTAATGACAAAAAAATATACAATTGTAAGAAATAAAGTTTATGATAAATATAAAAATTTAATAGATGATATGTATAAATAGGATGAAAATGTTAAGGAAATTTGAAATATTGGCACCTGCAAAAAATTTGAGTTATGGGATTGAAGCCATAAAATGCGGAGCGGATTCGGTATATATTGCCTGTGATAAATTTAGTTTAAGAAACAGATATTCAAATTCAATAGATGATGTAAAAAAATTAGTAGATTTTGCACACAGATATTGGGTAAGGGTATATGTGACTTTAAATTCTTCAATATATAGAGAAGAAGATTTTAAATACATAAAAAATACTATAAATGAGTTATATAAAATAGGTGTTGACGCTGTTATTATAAGTGATATGGGAATTTTAACCATGAATTTATCGCCTATTCCTATTTTTGCAAGTGTAAATACAAAATGTTTAACCTCGGATAAAATAAATTTTTTAGCTAAAATAGGCATTAAAAGAGTAATTTTACCTAGAGAATTAACTTTTAATGAAATAAAAGATATAAAAAAACATACAAAAATCCCTTTAGAAGTATTTGTTCATGGAACAATGTGTGTGGCATATAGTGGGAATTGTCATTTTAAGTATGCACAAATGATAAAAAACACATTGGCACAAAAGGAACTTTTAAATTATCAATATTTTTCTTCAAATAACGGAGTATGTGTCACAAACTGTACAAATCGTTATAATCTTTTGGATGCTGATGGAAATTATATAATTAAAAATGATACGTTATTACATATACGTTATTTGAATTTATTGGAAAGGATGGAAGAATTGTTTAAAGTCGGTATAACATCTTTTAAAATAGAGGGAAGACAAAGGGAACTAAGTTATTTAAAAAATATTGTTGCTTTGGCAAATAAAAAGGCAAATGATATTTTAGATAAAAATAGAAAATACGGTAAAAGATTATCGAGTGGAACATCTGTAGTTAATTTTAGGCCTAATTTAAATAAAGTATTTAACAAAGGTTTTACTGAATATTTCTTTGATGGAAGAAAATCTGAAAACTTAAATTCTAAAAGCAAATATGGAGTGTACATAGGTAAAGTAAAAAATCAGAAAGGGAATGTTTTGGAAATAGAAACTAAATCAAAGTTGTCTGTTGGCGATAGATTCCTATGTTTAAAAAAGAATAGTGAAAACGAAATAGTGAATATTATTAATGTTAAAAATAATAAATATTGTATTGACAAAAATAATATAAAAATAAAAAATTCCAAGTTGTATAGAATAATAAATGCAAATGTAATAGCGGAAATAGAAAATGCATATACTTATAGATACATATCGATAAAGCTGATAATATTTGAAAGCAATAAAAGAGAATATAAAATATTAATAAAGGATGAAGATGGCATAACAGCATCTATAATATATAAAAAAGATTTAAAATCAAAAATTTCAAAAGATACATTTCTAAAGACTTTTAATAATAAAAAGTATGAATTTCAAATTGTTGATATTAAAGCGCCTAAAGAAATTAATATAAAAGGAGAAGTTTTATCACAAATACAGAAAAAATTATATTTGAAATTAAGAATAATCAGGGAAAAATATAGGCCAAAAGAAAAAGGGAAAATAAAAAATAACAATGTTCGTTATCCTTATGATAATATCTCTTCTTTAGATAATGCAGTGAATTCAAGAACTGTGAAGTTTTATAAACAACATGGTGTTAAAAATATTGAATATGGCGTAGAATATTATAAGAATATTAAAAACAAACAAATATGGAACGGAAGATATTGTATAAGATACGAGCAAGGATATTGTAGTAAAAAAAATAACAAATATATTCCTAAACTCCCATGGTATTTGGAAGATAAATTCGGTAATAAATATAAATTACAATTTGATTGCAATAAATGTGAAATGAGTATTTTGGGGTAATAAAATTTGTATGGAGAAATAAAATGGTAAACGAGAAAATACTAAAAGAATTGGAGAATATTTTTAGAAACGTTTTGGAAGATGAAAATTTAATGATACATGAAGATGTTAAAGTATCTGATATTAAAGGTTGGGATTCATTATCGCATATTAATATTATAGATGAAATAGAAAAATATTTTAATATCCATTTTTCCATAGGTGAGATAGTTGTTTTAAAAACGGTTGGTGATATTGTTAAATTAATAGAAGCAAAAATTTAAAGCTATATATGTTTGAAAATATGTGCGTAACTTTTATTTTTCTTGTTAGTCAAAATATATAAATATGATTAAAGGAGAAAAATTATGAAAATCGAGAAAATTATTTTAGGTTTATCGTTACTTTTAGCACTTTGTATCACATCATTTGCTATGCCGCCTGAACAAAATAAGTTTGAAAAATGTAACAAATTTGAAAAAAGATTTTGCCCTATACAATTTCAACAGTGTGATGTATTTATGCTTTTAGGGTTAGGGCCTGAAATGAAGGAAGGATATAGACAACCTAGTTTAAAAAATGAGTATAATTTTAGATTTATGCGGAGTTTGTCTAAGGAACAAAAAGATAAAATAAAACAAATAAAAGATACAAGTAGAGAAAAAGCGGAAAAGATAGCAAATGACATTAAGGCTAAATTTGAAGAAATAGATAAGGAATTAAGTAAAGATGAGTATAATCAAAAAAATATAAAAAAATTGACAAAAGAAATAAATGTTTTAAGTACAGAAAAAATAGAAATTAAAATTTCGGAAAGGCAGCAAATAAGAGATGCTTTGAAAAGTAAATTGTTCAAAAGCATGATTGCCGAACCAACAAAATATGATTTGTTTGCACAAAGACTTGAACTTACGGAAGAACAGCAAGGTAAAGTTGAAAGTTTGTTTGAAAAAAACAAAGAAATTTTGGATTCGGTAAAGAAAGATTTGGAAGATAAAAACTTGTTGTTAGAGAAAGAGTTTGATAATGAACAGGCAAATTTTGATACAATAAACAGTCTTAGTAATGAAATAGCCGAATTATCAAAAAAGAAAATTCAAATTGTTATAGATACAAAATCTGAGTTAAAGAAAATTCTTACTGATGAACAATTCAGTAGGGTTATGAAAAATAAAAAACACATTAAACCGCAACCGATACCTGTTCCAAAACCAATAAAACCGATAGTTGAAGAAAAGTAAAATTTTATATTTAACATTAAATAAGACCGCGGATGAATTTAACTTTTGTTCGCGGTTTTTTTTATGTGAAATCTTTGCAACAATTGTTAAATAATTGGTATAATTACAAATTATGAAAAACATAAAAATAAACATAAAAAATCAATTTGAAATTTCAAATAACTTGCCATTGAGCATTATTGCAGGTCCATGTGTTATTGAAAGCAAAAAACAAGCTTTTGATTTGGCTAAAGAATTAAAAGAAATTTGTGCGAAAGAAAAAGTTAAATTTATTTTTAAAGCATCCTATGATAAGGCAAACAGATCTTCAATAGATTCTTACAGAGGTCCGGGTATAGAAGAAGGTCTTTTAATTTTAAAAGAAATAAAAGAAAAACTAAAAGTTCCTGTTCTTACGGATGTTCATTGTACAAAAGATGTTAAAACGGTTGCGCAAATTGTTGATGTTATACAAATACCGGCTTTTTTGTGCAGACAAACTGATTTGGTAGTTGCGTGTGCAAAAACAGGTTTACCGGTAAATGTAAAAAAAGGTCAATTCCTGGCTCCTGAAGATATGAAACAGGTAGTAAATAAAATTAAAAAGTTCAATAATAAAATTTCTCTTACGGAACGAGGTGTAAGTTTCGGGTATAAAAATCTTGTTGTGGATTTTAGATCCATTGAAATAATGAAACAGTTTGGTTATCCGGTAATTTTTGATGCTACTCATAGTGTTCAAAGACCCGGAGGACTTGGAACTTCTTCCGGTGGTGACAGACAGTTTGTCTTACCGCTTGCAAAAGCTGCCACGGTTATAGGAATTTCAGCTTTGTTTTTGGAAGTTCATAAAAATCCGAATAAAGCGTTATCGGATGGTGCAAATAGTATAGATATAGATACATTTAAAGTTTTAATTAAGCAAGTAAAACAAATAGATAGTTTTGTCAAAGGCAAAAAATATGAATAAAGAAAAAGAAGAATCAAAATATACATGGACACCATCACTAAAATGGTTGTTTACTTCTTTGGGCGTAATATATGTGGTAATAGTTTTATTGTTTTTCTTGTTTAATTTTTTACTAAAAGACTATATGCGAGATATTCCCAAAGAAATTACACCGTGGTTAAATAATCAACCTGTTACGGAGCAAAATAAATAATGAAGTATACTAAGAAATTATTAAATTATGCTAAAAATATAAAGTTAATAGCCACTGATGTTGATGGTGTTTTGACTGCCGGTGAAATTATTATTTTGGAAAACAACGAGGAAGTAAAGATTTGGAATGTTAAAGATCGCTTGGCAATAAGATTAATTAAGCAGTATTTACCGAATGTAAAAATTGCATGGATTACGGGAAGAAAATCTAAACAGGTTGAGTTAAGAGCAAAAGAATTAGGGGTAGATTATATTATTCAGGAATGTAAGGATAAGAAAAAAGAAATTATAAAAATAGCAAATAAAATGAATATAGAAAGTTCACAAATTGCATATATCGGAGATGATATTATAGATTTGTCTGTTTTGAATATTGCAGGTGTTTCAGTTTGTCCTAAAGATGCGGTTGATGAAGTAAAAAAAATTGCAAAATATATTTCAAAATACGATGGCGGCAAGGGCGTTTTAAGAGAGACCATAGAGATTGTTTTAAAAGCAAATAATCTTTGGAAACAGATAATAAAAGAGAGACTATGAAAAAATATATAAGACAATGTTATTTTTATGCGGCATGGATATTTTCAAAGATCGTTTTAATATTACCATATAAATTTTGTGTAGGTCTTTTAGCCGATATATTGGGATTCCTTGCATATTATGTTGTTGCTGATGCAAGAAATAAGGCAAGAAAACATCTTACAATGTGCTTTCCGGAAAAATCAGAAGAAGAGTTAACAAAAATAATAAAAACAATTTTTAGATATGAGGCCAAGAATTTTTTTGAGGTTTTGAGTATATCAAAAATGAGCGATGATTTTGTTAATTCCGTGGTTTCTATGACAGAAGAACAAAAGAATATTTATAATAAAGCATTGGAAAAGAAAAAAGGATTGCTTATTTTAGCTGCACATTTCGGGAACTGGGAATTTTCGGCTCTTGCTGTAGCAAAACATTATCCGGTAAATGTTATAGCAAAGAAGATTTACATAGATGGGTTGAATAATATGCTTGTCAAATATAGAGAAAGCATGAATGAAACTGTTATATTAAGGTCTGATAAATCTTCGGCAAGGAAAATGATTAAAGCATTAAAAAATAATGAAATTCTTGCAATGTTGATAGATCAAGACACATCCGTTCAAAGTGTTTTTGTAGATTTTTTTGGTTTCCCGGCATCAACACCGCTTGGACTTGCCTCAATTGCTTTAAAAATGGGAACACCTGTTATACTTACGTTAGATAAAAGATTGTCCGATTATAAACATACTTTGGTGTACACCGATGAAATAGTTCCAGATGAATCTACCGGAGATTTTGATACGGATGTTAAGAATTTTACCGCAAAACTTACAAAAGAACTGGAAAAATATATAAGGCAAAATCCGGAACAGTGGGTATGGTTTCATGAAAGATGGAAAACTAAACAACAATAAGATTTACATCTCTATTGTTATACTATGTGTATTTTTATTTCCTTCCTGTATGAGAGATTTTGATTATAATAATAAATTGGCTACCATTCAAACAATAGAGAATTTTGTGATTACGGAAACAAAAGCCGGCAAAATAAAAACTATTTTGAATTCCAATATTGCGATTATAAAAGAATCGGAGAATGTTGCTTTTTTAACTGAACCTGTTGTGAAGTTTTATGATAATGGTAAATATAGTGCAACTTTAACAGCAAAAACAGGGCAAATAAGCCTGGATACAAACAATGTAAAAGCAATAGGAGAATGTAAAGTCTTAACTGCAAGTGGTGAAGTTTTGGAAACGAAAGACGTAAGTTATGATCATGTAAAAGAAAAAGTTTATTCCGATAGTGATATAAAAATTACAAGGGGTAAAGATGTAATATATGGTAAAGGTTTTGAATCGGATACAAAGTTAAATAATATAATTATTAAAAACCAAAGGATAGTACTTGATTAGAAAAATTTATTTTATATTTATTTTGTTTTTTGTTTTTTGTTTTTGTTTTGCTGATACGCAAAATGAAAATATTAAACAAAAGACAGAAATTACCGGGAATCAAATGACAATAAAAAATGCCGGAGAAAAAACAATTTTTGACGGAAATGCAAAGATTGTGAGAGGTTCAAATATAATTACGGCAGATAAAATGATTTATTACAAAAAAACGGACAATATAGATGCAACCGGAAATATAAAATTTATTGTAAAAAATGAGGATGGAAGCATAATAAATGCAAGTTCAAAAAAAGCTGTCTATAATATAAAAAATTATAGTGGCAAATTATGGGATGGTAATCCTACGATTAAATATAATCTTGCGAATTCAACGGATACGATTTTTTTATATGCTGATACAGTAGAACTAAATAAAAATTTTGAATCGGCAAAAGCAAAAGATAATGTTAAGATAATATCATCATCCGGGACAATAACGGCCGATAATGCATTTCTGGATAGGCAAAACAATAGTTTAATAATGCAAAAAGATAAAAATAAACCGGAAGTTTATGTAAAGAAAGATGATAAAGAAGCAATTTTTAAAGCGGATGAGATAGATTTGTTTTATGATAAAAAAACAGTTCAGATGAAAAATAATGTTGAGGGCAAAATTATTATGGAAGATATCAATAATTTGGAGATAAAAAAATGATACTTCAGGCAAAATCGTTATATAAAAAGTACAAACATAGAATGGTTGTTAACTCAATAAGCATAAAAGTATCGCAAGGTGAAATAGTCGGGCTTTTGGGACCTAACGGAGCCGGTAAAACAACAACTTTTTATATGACGGTTGGTCTAATAGAACCTTATGATGGTAATGTTTATCTTGATGACAAAAATATTACACATGCTCCAATGTATGAAAGAGCAAGAGCGGGTATAGGATATTTACCACAGGAAACATCAATTTTCAGAGGGCTTTCGGTAGAAGATAATTTAATGGCAATAGCACAAACATTGCCTATATCCAAAAAGCAGCAAAAAGAAAAAGTAGATAAACTGCTTGAAGATTTTGGTCTTACAAAGTTAAGAAAACAATTAAGTACTACATTATCCGGTGGTGAAAAAAGAAGATGTGAAATTGCCAGGGCATTAGTCAACGATCCTAAATTTTTATTACTAGATGAACCTTTTGTTGGTATAGATCCTATAACCGTTGCAGATATACAAAAAATTATTTCTAAATTAAAAGATACAGGATTGGGAATATTAATAACGGATCATAATGTTAGGGAAACTCTTGAAATTATAGATAGAGCTTACATAGTTTACGAGGGGAAAATTCTACTTGAAGGAAGTGCCGAAACCCTTTTAAATAGTCCTGAAGCAAGAAAAGTTTATCTTGGTGACAGTTTTAAAATGTAAATAAATATAGAAAGTAAGGGTAGATTATGAAAAAATTAAAAATTATTTTAGCGTTGTTTGTTGTTTTAGTAATTTTGTTTTGTGTAGGTGCATATACGGCTTTAAAAGTTTTTGTAAAGGAAGATAAAATAAGAAACTATATTGTTGAATATGCGAAAACAAATTTAAATAGAGAAGTTTCTTTTGATAGTTTATCTTTTCATTTTTTTGGTTTGGATTTAAATAATTTTAAAATGTCTGAAAAATCTACTCTTAACGATGGTGTTTTTGTTAAGTCGGATAAATTGGTTATAGATATTTCTCTAATGCCTTTATTACATAAAGAAATCAAAATAAACAACATAACGCTTAAATCTTTGGATGTAAATGTTTTAAGAAGCAAGGAAGGTATATTTAATTTTGATGATATTGTACAGAACTTTCAAGGTTCAAAAGAGGATGAGCAAAAACAAAATAATGTCAATACAAATAACAATGATGTAAATTCTTCTTCTTTTGATTTAAAAATTGATAACTTTAACATAGAAAATGCAAATATAAGCTTTAAAGATTATATGAACGATATGTATATTGATGTTGAGAATTTTAATATGAGTATTAAACATTTTTCTTTTGTAAAAGAATTTTTGTGTACAACATCCTTTTTGATCAAATATAAACAAGATAAAAAGGATCTTTCTTTGCCTATAAATTCTGAAATTCTTGTTAATTTGAACAATTTTGATATGAACAAAATATTCTTGAATATAAAAGAACTTTCTACATCAATTAAAGATTCGAAAGTGCAAATTAGCGGAACTGTAAATGGAATAACTGTTTCGGATATTGATTGTAATATTTCATTAAAAGATATTAATGAAAAGACATTTGAAGGTTTTTTTGATATTGGGAATAAATTTAATATAAGTTCGATAGATTTTAAGTCAAAATCAACTGTTAATGTATCTTCAATGAATGCAAAAATAGATAGCTTAAGTTTGGTTTTGCCGGATTCATCATCAAATATTTCCGGGAATATTGATTGGTCTCAGCCGATTTTACAGTATGACTTAAATGTAGTTGCTGATGTTCTGTTAAACAGTTTTTCAAGTTTTTTATCTAAAAATATAGAAGGTTCATTGAAGACCGACATGAAACTAACTCAAAATAGTTTAAACGGAACAATGAAAATAGAAAACTTTTCTTATACCGATACTTCTAAATTTATGATTCCTAGTGCAATGTTGGATTTATCAACAAATTTCGATTTAGACAATAAGAAAGCAAATATAAACAAGTGTGATATAAAGCTTGCTGATTCAACGGCGGATATTAAGGGAAATATAAATTGGAACAATAGTAAAAATTTTATTTATAATTTAAGACTTAATTTGAATTTATTATTGGATAATATTGCCAAAAACTTTCCTGAGTATAATTTAGCAGGACAAATAAAATCTAATGCTGCTGTATCAAATACAAATTTCAGTGGAACACTAAATTGTAAGAATGTAGCATTTGATTACATGGATGTCGCAAAAGTGTCAAAATTGAATTTGGATTTATCTGCAAAGTCAAATAAAAATATTACGATAAGTGTATTTAATGGTGTTTTTAACGGTGGTAATTTTAAATCAAACGGATCTTATATAAATGATAACGTTAAGTTAAATTTTGTTATGGATAAACTTATTATTAAAAAAAGCACACAGACTACATCTTCTAATACAAATAACAATAAACAGGAAGATAAAAAGCAAGAACAAAAACAACAAACGGCAAAGAAAAATAAAAATTCGAATTTGAATGTTTATGCAAACATAGATATTTCTCAAATAGATGTTCCATATTTAACAAGTAGAAAGGCAACATTAAATACATCTATTACCGGTATAAAAAATTCATCATTGGCTAAAGCAAATGGAACATTTGATTTAACGGTAAGTAGCGGAACAATAACTAACACAAAAGAATTTGCGCAGAATAAATATGCAAAAATATTTCTTACCATATTTAATGTTTTAAATCACGATAAGAATTCAGACGTTCAAAAGAAAAATCGAGATGACATCGTTTATAATAATATAAAAACAGATGTAATGTTTACCGATGGTTTGATGAAAACGAAGAATATTTCCATTGCTATGCCTGCAACAACGATAACTACGACCGGAACAATAAATTTTGCAAATGAAGCTCTAAATTTGGTTGTAAATACCGGGGCTTATGTTTCAATGAAAATAACGGGAACGTTGTCCGATCCGAAAACATCATTTGATGTTGTAAATACTGTTTCCGAGGTTTTGTCAAAAACAGTTTTGAAAAATTTATTTGGTAAATAATAATTTTTTATGTTTGTTGATTTGAAAAGTAAAGAAATTGACAGCAGTTTTATACTATTCTTATCCATTTCTTTTTTGTATTTAGTTTTTAATTTTGTCTGGTGGTATCTTAATACACCTGTAATTATAGATGGTATATCTGCAGTTCATTTTGCTGATGTTTTTGAAAATTCATTCCTTTATAGAAATGCACCGTTGATAACTTGGATAATGAAGGGAATGTTTTTTTTGTTTGGGAAAGAATATTTTGATTTGCAAATAATATTTGTAAATTATCTGTTCTTCTTAATTTCATTGTATTTTATATACAAAATAGCTGTAGAGATTAAAGATAAAGAAACGGGTAATATTACTATGGTGCTGTTTGCCATAACTCCTGCAATATATGGGTTATCAAGGCAGTATGGTCATCAAGACTATCATATTATAGCCGCTATTACGGCAAATATATATTGTTTAATAAAAACCGATTATTTTAAAAATTTAAAATGGTCTGTGCTTTATGGAATAACCGTTGGAATAGGTTTGCTTATAAAAGATGAATTTTTGGCTTATTTTTTTATTCCATGGTTGTATATAGTTATTATTTCTTTCGTGGAAAATATCAATATAAAAAAGATTATAAATGTATTAATAACCATACTGATAGGATGTTCCATTTCCGGATTTCATTATTTTCAAGATTGGATAATATTAAAACTTATAAATGAACCTTTCACTGAAACTGTCCCTGTTTTTTCTTTTGATAGTATTAAAATAGTTACAATATCTTTATGGGAAGATTTATTATCTGTCCCTATATTTGTAATTTTTATTATAGGCTTAGTTTATTTTTTATTTAAATATCGAAATCAAAATAAATATCTTTTTATTTTTTGGATTGCTGTTCCTTGGTTAATTGTAACATTTATGCCTCATCATAAAAAGGTAGAATATTTTGCGGGTTTTATACCTGCAATAATATTGATTTGTTCAATTTTTTTAACATCTTTGAGTGATAATGTTAGGAAATATACCATAGGAATAGTATTTTTTATATGTATTATGCAATATTTTATTCTTTCATATAAACCTAATGTATTGGATCTAAAAATAGGGAAATTTAAATACTATAACATAGGAAATGAGGATATAATGTATCCTAATAAACATGAACTATTGATAGATTTTTTGAATTACATAAAATCGAAGTATAAAGATAAATCTGTGTTTGTGTTATCGTTCCCTCAAGCTCCTATAAAGGAAAGTGCTTTGTTTAGTACATTAAAATTGAATGATATTAAAACTGAAATTTATAAACCTTACTACGTGCGTAAATTTGAAAATTTAAATACGGATGTTGTTATTGTTATTGGAGATTTTGTTGTTGCTGAAAGAGTACAAATGTTTTCTATAGCCGTCAAGCAACATCCTGAAATTTATACAGATGAATTTAATGATAAGGAATTTAATAATTTAACTTCATTGATGAACTATATTCATGAATATTATGTTTTGGAAAACACACTTTATTTGAATAATGTTGATGATAAAGAATATAAAGTTTTTTTATATAAACGTATATAAATAAGTTTTGATTTTATAATGTAATTTGTATAATATTTAAAATAATAATTTATCATTTGGAGAAATAATTATGAGTGAAGAAATAAAAAAACAGGAAATTAAAATAGAAATAGATGAGCAGACGGCAAACGGAAATTATTCTAATTTAGCTTTAATAACTCATTCCCAAACTGAGTTTATCATTGATTTTATTTTTGTTCAACCTCAAAATGGTAAAGCAAAGGTCAAAAACAGAATAATAACATCTCCATTGCATGCAAAAAAGTTTTTACAGGCGTTACAAGATAACGTCGCCAAATATGAAATGAGATTCGGACAAATAAAAAATACAGAAAATGCTCAACAGGAACAATCAAAATTTTATAATTAAGGTTTAAAAATGAATATAGAGTTAATTTGTAGCGGGAGTGAACTTCTAACAGGAAAACTTAATACACATGCAAGCTTTATAGGTTCAAAACTTAACGAAATAGGTTTGGGATTGTCTTTAATTACTACCGTTGCTGATAGAAAAAAAGACTTTAAACAAGTATTACAAGATGCTGTTAAAAGAAGTTCTGTAATTATTGTAACCGGTGGATTAGGTCCAACTTTTGATGATATAACGGTAGAAACAGTTTCTGAAGTTTTAAATATAAAAACTTATAAAGATGAGGCTGTTCAAAAAACTATTATTCAATATTTTCAAAGAAGAGGGATAATTTGTCCTGCCTCAAATAATGAAAGACAAGCTTATATTTTAAAAGGTGCAAAGATTTTAGAAAAT
>JAEEGL015437324.1_pt1 | contig 19823 bp, 17 predicted proteins | sample 9134231 | NCBI WGS metagenome assembly JAEEGL01 (sample SAMN16246548, study PRJNA631951) | gut metagenome | biome: gut microbiome; feature: rumen; material: fiber-attached | host: Bos | place: Iran: Karaj | collected 2018-10 | reverse complement strand
CCATTTATTGAAATTTAGTAGATTTGAAATAAATGGCAATGTCACAAGTAATAAAAGATAAAAATATACATACCATCCATAAGAAAAGAAACCGTGGTGACCAAACAGTGTCTTTATTAATTCGATAAACTGAAATTCTGCACCCATATAAACAATATAAAAAGGGGTATAAATAACAAGAATAACCAACCAATAGCATAAAAGAAATTGAACAATTTTAGTTATTGCAAATAAAAATATTCCTTTTAAACCTTTGCCTTTATATGAGTGAAATAAACCATATCCAGAAATAAAAGCAAAAAGATAGACACATATATCAGCGCTTCTACCTAAAACTGTTTCAATAGTTGTCCCAGTATTCAATAGCGGAAGGACAAAGAAATTAGATTTTGCACCAAACAAACTAAAAGTATGTGTCATAATCATCAAGACAATGGCAATTCCTTTTATTTTAGCAGAAATATCTTTAGTAAAATTTATTATCTAAATTCAAAATGCTTCAGAATTCTTTGATAGTCTTCAGCAACATCAACTTCACTCCAGAAATATTTTGAGCAGTCGATTGTATTTATTTTCATCCCATCGTCACTCAAAGAATACAAAATGTTTTCCCACCATAAATTGTATTGCTCAGAATTTATTAAACTGGTAAATTTATCATTAAAAACTGGCAAAAACTTCTTTTTTATCAATATTATTCCGACATATTCACAATCTCTTTCGTTCGGCAATAATGTTTTTCCATAGTTAACGATATTGCTTTCTTCATCCAAAGAAAAACAATAGTCACCTACTTGGGCACGAGTTTTGTCAACAGCTACAGTGACATTTTTGTTTGAAGACAATAATAAATCTAAAATTCTTTCATCAAAGAAAACATCCGCATTCATAATAAAAACGTCATCGTTTAATTCTTGTTTAGCAAACCACAATGTCCCGATACTATTTGTTACAGCATAAAAAGGATTATTATAATAAGTCACATTTAAACCATTTAGTGCTTCATGAATAAGTTCAAACTTATAACCTGTGCATACAACAACTTCGATATTCCTTTTTAAAAAAATTTCAACAGTTCTTCTTATAATTGGGACTGATTTAATTTCTAATGTGCATTTAGGAACGTCGCTAATTAAATTAGCAATACGAGTTCCACGACCTCCAGCGAGAAGAATGGCTTTCATGATTGTGCTTCCTTTTTATTAATATAATAAGTATATGGCTTTTCAAAATCTATAACATCACAATAATGATGTGCGATTCTTTTTGACTCAGGAGGCAGTTGCATATAATCTCCATATATTTGCTTTAAATACTTATCGTAATCTTTAGGTAAATTTACTTCAATACCCTCAAATAAGAATTTTGAAATCCCGTTAAACCATGAAGTAGGCCACATGTCTTTCAAACCATATATGCTCCCAAAGCAAATTCCTCGCTCACAGTTATCAAAATCGTTCTTTTTACACTTGTTCTCGAAATGCTCAATAACTTTACTTGTATTTCTAAACATAAAATAAAATTTAGAAAGAAAAATCAAAAAATTAGCTTTTTTGCTTCTTGTCGAGACATCATCTTTAGCACAATAACCTCTAGTAAGTTTGTTCAGTCTATACAAATTTTTTGCCTGTTTTTTCTTGTCTGGGAAACCATCTAAAATAAATAAATCAATATAAACTCCATGATTTATTTTTAAATTTCTAGCAGATGTCTCTATAAAGGTTGTTCTACTATCTCTTATTTTTGCAAAAGGCAATCGAAAATCTGGATCAGTTTTGTAATTCTGCAAAAAATAATAAGGCGGCAATTCTTTTGGAGCAATCTTGATAAATCTCTCATAATCTTTTCGTTTCATAGCAACATCTATGTCATCATCCCAAGGGATAAAACCACTATGTCTTACCGCACCTAGAGCAGTTCCGCCAAAGCAAAAATAACAAATGTTGTACTTATTGCAAATTTTTATAATGGTTTTAAACATTTCGAGTTGTACTTGTTTTAGCTTACTGATGTCTTCTGGATTAATCATATTGCTTGAATCCTTTTTCAACTTCTTTTCTAAATTTAATTCCATCGAGTCCAAATTTATAGGTTTTAAAAAAGGAGTTATCCTTATTTTTATAATAGTTTATATGTTTAAACATATGGATTAGTAAATATAAAGGTGCTTTATTTTTATATAAGATTCTATAATTGTGACCTTGAGCAAAAACTTCTTTTTTAATATCTCTATTTTGTCCTTGCCAGGTTGATTCTGACTGCTCGGCAAACATGATGGCTTCTTTTGATTGCCATATTTTCCCACCACTTTTAAAAAAATCATTTAAAAATATATAATCCTCACCATGATTTATTGATGTGCCTGGTCCAATATATTCTCTAAAGAAAAGATTTTTACTCACAAGATACTTTCTATTAAACAAACATCCACACACCCCGTATTGTCGTAATTCGAATAAACTAACTTGTTTTGATTTGTTAATTTGTCTTATAGGACGCGAATCATTCAATGATTCCACATTAAATCTAATAGAATAAATATCTAACCACTCCTTATTAAGTTCATCATAAACAACATCTAAATAATTAGGGGCAAGAAAGATGTCATCATCTAAAAAAGTTACATAATCGGCTGCAGATTTTCTTAGCAAGAAGTTTCTATTAACCGAAACACCTTTTGATTCCAAATTATAAATATCCACATTTGAGTCGCCGATATCAATATGCGTTTCACTATATTCATTGCATTTTTGATTTCCGACCAAGATGTGGCCTTTTACGTTGGTTTTCTTAATTAAAGATATAATCTTTTCTTGACTAAAGCCAACAACAGTAATCAAATAATCTAAGGTTCTTTTTAACATAAATGTAATTTTATAATAAAATTATTTTTATGACAATTTCAATAATCAAAAGCTTTAATGTATTATTAATGTCAATAACAGAAAACACTTATGAAAATTTTACAAATCACAGCCGCATACAAAAAGGGTAGCGTTGGCAAAATATCGTATTCGATTCACAAGTTCTTATTAGAAAAAGGTGAGGAATCTTTTGTGTGCTATGGTGTCGAAACGCATGAGCCTAAAGAAAAAAACGAATATCAGGTTTGTAATAAATTTCTAAGAGGAATTAATAAAATTAAATATTTCATTACAGGAATATGTTTTAACGGTTCAAATATCTCAACACGAAAAATTATTAAATTAATTGCCTTAAAAAAGCCAGATATCGTTCACATTCATTGTATGAATGATTATTATTTAAACGCTAAAAAATTATTAAATTATCTTAAAAAGAATGATATTAAAACGATGTTCACTATGCATTGTGAACACTATTACACCGGAAGTTGTGGCTATGCACTAACATGCAATAAATGGAAAGAACATGGCTGCGATAATAAATGTCCCCTTTTTCATCGAGAATTTAAATATTTACCACTGTTTGATAAAACTAAAAAAATGTTTCTAAGGATGAATGATGCTTTTAGAGAATTTAAATCTAACAATCTTATGTTTTGCCCGTGTACTCCATGGTTAAAAGAAAGAATGGAAGAATCGAAAATATTAGCAAGATTCAAGAATATTGAACCAGTTTTAAATGGAGCTGATGAAGATGTGTATTATTACCATGAACCTAATGGGTCTAAAAATAAAAAAGTTGTTTTATATGTTACCCCAAGATTTGATGATCCAGTCAAAGGTTCTCGCAAAATAAACGATATAGCTAGAGAATTCATAGATAATTCCAATATCGAGTTTCATTTGATTGGAAGAGTGCCGGAGGATTTTTCTTTCGAAAAAAACATAATTTGTCTTGGCCCTAAAACAAAAGACGAATTAGCAAAGGAATACTCTAAAGCAGATGTCACACTATTACTAAGCGAAGCTGAATGCTTTCCAATGGTGTGTGTTGAGTCTTTGCTTTGTGGAACCAAAATCGTTGGATTTAAATGCAATGGCCCGGATAATTGTTATACCAACGATGTTGCAAAATTTGTCGAACAAAATGATTTTAAAAATATGAAAAAAGAAATAGAAAGATTCTTAAATGAAAACTATTCTAAACAACAACTTGCTAACTATGCAAAAACAATAGTTTCATCAAAAATAATGTGTGAACACTATTACAGTATTTATAAACGATTTTTAAATTTTAAATAATTTCTTTAACTCGTTAATTATTGATTCACTATTGCAATAATAAGCCTGCTCTAGTGTTTGTGCTGCTGGTGCAGGGCAATCAGGTAAACAAACAAGACTAATTGGGTCTTTAAGACACTTATAAAACTTACTATATATGTGTTCGGCGATGGTTTTAGATATAGAAGAATTTTCCCATTCAGCAATTGCAATAATTGCCCTTTTTGTTTTTTCTATTGACTTATCAATAGTGTCATAGTCTATAGGCTTAAGCGTTCTTAAATTAATAATTTCTGGTTGAATGTTGTTGCTATTGCACCACTCAACCGTTTTTAAAGATTCATTTACCATAACTGAAGCAGCAATGATTGTAACGTCTCTACCCTCTTTTAAAACTTGTGCATTTCCTAGTGGAATTTCATATTCTCCTTCTGGAACAAGTCCCTCGACATCATAAAGCCATCTATCATCTATAAAAACAACTGGGTTTGGGTTTTTAACAGCCGAGATAAACAGCCCTTTCGCGTCTTCTGGTGTCGCCGGCATAACAACAATTAATCCAGGAATATTAGCATAAACTGAAATTGGGCTTTGAGAATGCTGAGCACCTTGTTCTCCACCACGATTAACAATTTCTCTAATAACAATAGGGCAATGAACTTTACCATTAAACATATAATTCCAGGAAGCACAGTGGTTTATTATTTGATCAAGTGCTAAATATGCAAAATCCATACGAGGATGGAAAACAATTGGATGCATACCAGCCATAGCGGCTCCTATACACGCTCCCGTCATACCCGCTTCACTTATTGGCGAATCCATGATTCTTTCTTTTCCAAATTCATCCATAAGACCAGTTGTAGTTTTACCTACAAACCACGGATTATTCACTCCTTGGCCAATAACAAAACTGTTTGGATCATTTTTTAAAACAAAACGATGAGCATCATTTAATGCTTCGCCGAAAGTCATTTTTTTATATTTTTCCATAGCCTTATTCCTCATGGTAAATATTTTTAAGGAGCGTTGATTTATCAGGTTTTTTTGAATTAATAGCTGCTCGTTCAGCATCATCGACCCGTTTTTGCGTTTCTTTTTTTATACTTTCTATTTCATTCTCGTCAACAATATTGCTAGTAAGCATATACTTTTCCAGTGCAACAATTGGACATCTCGTTTTCCAATAAGCCAACTCATCAGCATTTCTAAGGCCAACATCAATATCATCTCTAGGACCAACATGACCAAGCCATCTATATGTTCTTAATTCAATAAATTGTGGACCATCACCGCAGCGAGCTCTTTCTACCGCCTCTAACGCAGCGTGTCGGACAGCAAAAACATCATTACCGTCAATAATGGTTGATTTTAGTCCGTGTTCTTTAGCAATAATGTGAATATTATCAAAGCATCTCCTATCCTCTAAAGAGGCAGATGCAGCATATAAATTGTTTTCGCATATAAAAACTACTGGTAATTTATTAACGGCAGCAAAATTCAGTGATTCGTGCCAAATTCCCTCTTCCGGAACACAATCTCCATGAAAAATGACTGAAACATTTGTCTCTTTTAATATTTTCGATTTCAAAGCCGGACCAAGCCCAATTCCCATAACCCCTCCAACAATTGATGTGGAGCCAAGCAAACCATAAGCAGGATTACATAAATGCATGGATCCACCACGACCGCCAGAGCAGCCATTTTCGCGGCAATAAACTTCAGACAATAGCCCATCTATATCATGGCTTTTAGCCAAATAATGTCCGTGTGATCGATGATTACTAAAAACATAATCGGACTTATTTAATACTGAACACACACCAGTAGCACAAGCTTCTTGTCCAATGTAAAGATGGCAAGGAGTATAAATCTTTTTTTCTGTAACTCTTTGAGCTATTCTTTGCTCACAGAATCTAATTAACAACATTGTTTTAAACAATTGTATAATCTCTTGTTTCTTTAGATTATCAATGTTTTCCATTAGTGGCAAAAAGGGGACATTTTCTTTAATCATTTGTTAACCTCCGAAACTGATTTTAATTGTGCAATTTCATTATTAGTTAATCTCCATCCAATAGAGGAACAATTACTTAAAACCTGTTGTGGGTTTTTGCAGCCCACTATTACTATTGATCTAGGCAAAGTGTCTAAAATGTATCTAATTGCTATAGATGGGCAGTCCTTGTTCTTTTGAGCTGAAATTTTTTTCATTTCTTCAACAATACGCAAATTATTCTTAAATCTTTCACCATGAAAATTCACGTATTCGGGTCTCGATCTTCTATCATTTTCCAAAAAAACACTCTCACTATTATATTTTCCACTCAAAACACCTTGTCCTAAGCTTCCATATGTTAATCGAGTGACTTTTTTTGAAATTGATAAAAGCATTTTTTCGTTTGTTCTGTTAGCTAAACTATACTCCATTTGAATAGATGAATAGTTGGCTTTCAAAGAGGCTAAAACAGCAATATCTTCATCATCGACATTGCAAAAACCATATGCCCTTATCAATTTCCTTCGTTTCAATTCTTCCATTTTTTTAACAACATCAAGAATTGGAGTTTCTTTGTTCCTCCAATGTAATTGATAAATATCAATATAGTTTACTTTCAATCTTCTTAAACTCGATTGAATTGCTTGTTCAATGTATTCAGGAGAATTATCATAAAACACTTTTCCATCATTGTCCCATCTAACTCCAAATTTAGACATTATAATTGTTCTTTTTCTTACACTGCCAATTACGTCCCCTAAAATTTCTTCTGCTTTCCCTTTTCCATAACAATCAGCAACATCAAAAGTGTTAATGCCACATTTTAAGGCTTCAAGAACCGCGCCTTTCAATTCATCAATGTTGGTATTTCCCCATTCATATTGACCAAGTTGCTCACAACCCATACAGATTCTTGAAGCTTTCTTATTAAGCCCCTGCACTTTTATATATTCCATTTTCCTTTTTTTTATAAAAAATGACTTCAAAATTTTAAAAACAGTAGCGAAGAAAATTTTAAAATCAGTAATAAAGGATATTTCGTTTACATATTTGATTCTTAATCTATTCTTTTGCGGTAGAACATGCTCTCTAAAATATTTGTCAACGTCTTGGTCTCCAACCACAGAATCCATATCAGAAAATTCTAATGAACTATAATCAGTAATCCCTGGTCTTACTTTTAAAATATATAATTCGTCGCCAACAAATTCATTAACATATCCGAGGTATTCTGGTCTTGGACCAACAAAACTCATTTGACCAATAAACACATTGAATAACTGTGGAATTTCATCAAATTTCAATTTTCTCAAAATGCGTCCAAAAGCAGTAACCCTCGGATCGTGTTGGGCTGTTGTTGCTCCACCAATTTTATCAGCGTTTTTGACCATTGTTCTAAATTTAATAATTTTAAATGCCTTGTTTTTATATCCTCCTCGATATGGAGTGTAAAAAATTGGGAAACCACTAGTTAAAATAATCGCTATAGATATAAGCAGCATTAATGGCAATAAAACAAGAATTAGGACAAAAGAAAGTAATAAATCGCATCCCCTTTTGAGGATTAAATTATAAAAACTTTTTGTGCGTCTTTCTAAATTGTTATTTTGACTTTCTTCTCTCATAATTATTTTCTTAAAAATTTTTTATATGCGAAACGTTTGGCAAAGCTAGGCAATAAACAAAATGCATCAGTTAGAAAATTATACCAGAGGTATTGAAACACATTAATGTATTTCGTTTTTAACATATACTTTCTAAGATTTTTAACATTTTTTCTAACATTTTTATTTCCACGTCTCTTAATTTGATCACGATTTGCTCTTACATTTACTAAAACTTCTTGCAAATTATCGCACTTGTAGTTGGCTTGAAGACATTTAATTCCAAGAGTGTAATCTTCGTTGTACATTAAATCAGCATAGCCGCCAACAGCTAATATTTTTGTTTTTTTATACATTAACGTTACATTGCAAAATGGATTTCTCTTTTTTGAATACTTAACAATGTTATCAAAACCATGTGGCATAACTTTTACAGAAAACGGACTACTTGGATCGACATCAAATTCAGAAATCCATCCAGCAACAAGATCTAAACCACTATTGATAGCACACAATTCCTTTTCCATTCTCGTTTCAACAGATATATCGTCGCTATCCATCCTTGCAACTACTTCATTTTTTGTTGCATCAAGTCCTTTTTGTGTCGCATATCCTGAACCATGATTCTCTTCAAGACGCACCACATTAATGTTTTCAAGAGATTTGTATTTTTCCAAGACAGCGTCGAGCGAATCGGTTAAAGGCCCATCACAAACTATAACGATATCGTTTGAGACTTTTGTTTGTACAAGCAAGCTTTTAATGCTTGTTTCAAAATTCTCGGGTTTTTCGCCCGCATAAACTGTCAACACAACCGAATAATTGTTATAAACCATATTTTATTCTCTAATTCTAATTACTTTTGCAGGGTTACCGGCAATAATAGACATTTTATCGAAAGATTTCGTTACAACAGAGCAAGCACCGCAAACAACCCCGTCTTGTAGTTTAACACCCATTAGTATGGTTGTGTGATACCCCATCCATACATCATTACCGATAATAACAGGTTTTTGAACCATTGGCTGTTTCATAATATATTCGTTTGCAGCCAAACCATGATTACAATCAATTATATAAAGATGAGACGCAGACATTGTGTATTTCCCAATAGTAACACCACCATTTTTAGATGCGAAAATACGTGACCAAGAGCCTATGCTTGTATGCTCTCCAATTTCAATTTTGCCATCGCCCCATAAAATAGTGTGGTGAGCTAATCTTGAATATTTTGATAAAACTAACTTAACTCTGAACTCTTTTTTAACATGCAAGCCTATATAAACTCCTTTTTTGTACTTCACACCATGAAAAAAGCACCAAAACCAGGCATGTACAGCCCACACAACTCTTCTAAAAAATCTTAAAATTTTTTTCATACTACCTCACAAAACTAATTTTACCAACATCATCAATACTTACATACATAAAATAATAATTTATATACTCAATAGAAACTTTCTCTATATCAACAAATTGCTCATATCCCTCTGGAGCTTTAAATTTACCATCTAATACTAATTTGCCGTTTTTGTCATCAGTTGCAGATATTGAGTAATAACCATCCCCTGAGATAGGAATTGACTTGTCATTATCGGTTAATACAAGATTAAATGTTAATGTAAATTCTCCACTCAAATTAGTTGTGAATAAACCTGATGATACAGAATAACCTTCTTCCATTTCTGTTTCTGTCGCTCTATATCTAAAACTACCTTCAGTATAAAGTGTTTTAGTAATAACTGAAGCGGGCATACAACCACAAAGGAAAAAACTAGATAGAAAGAATAAAATATTTTTCTTCAGCGAAGCCATAATTATTAGTTTTACTCCTTTCCAAATAACCGCCATATAAAACTGGCAAATATATAATTAAAACGCTTTGTAGCATTACAACAGGAGATCCTGATAAAAATAGATGATAAGCTTCAAAGCAAGTGTAGGCTATTGAAGCCCAAAACAAAAGTTTAAAGACCTTTTGCCATTCATTATCAAGATATACAGAACGTTTATAAACATTAATAACAATAATAATATATGCAATAAGTCCTATTAATCCATAATTAACAAGGATTGTTATAAAACCATTATGGAAATAATAGGAAGATAATGATTCATCCACTAAATGTAGCAAATAACTTGATACCCCTTTAGAATATCCAATAAACATTTGCGGTATTTCTAATAAAAATGTTGCTTCATACCAAATTTGAACTCTTTCTAACACAGTGTTTTTTATAGAAAGAACGATTCCACCAATTCCTTTAACAAAAGTTAATTGAGGTACAAACATTATTAAAGCAAAGAATACAATAAAAATAGAAACAATCGACAAATAAATAATTCTTTTAACAACTTTTTTTCGATTTTTAAATATAAAAGATAAAACAAATGCTAAGCAGCCAAAAAGAGAGATGATAGCTGATGTTTTGCAAAACGAAAGTAACGACACAATCATTATTAAAACTAAACCGAATACTAATAGTAATTTCTGCCTTTTTTTGTTAGACAATTTAAAAAGAACAAAAGATGATAAGACTCCTTGGAAAAGTAAGAACCCTAAACCATTTTTGCTCTGGAATGTTCCAGAAATATTCAAATCATACACATTATCAAAATCAAATTTAAACAATGACATATAAGCAGAATAATCTAAAACAAATGTTAAGAGTGCCTCTAAAACGGAAGCTAAAAAAGCAAAATACAATAAAAATTTTATTGTTTTCTTATTTATGCTTGTCAAACCAAAAATGAGCAAATAGAAACAAAAATAAAGGTCGAAAAACGAATTTAATAATCCGATAATAATGTCTTTGAAACCGACTTGTAGAGAAACATCAACAATTGCGTGTGAACTCAAAAATATATGTCTAACAATCACGCTTTGCGGGACACACAATGAGCCCAAAGCAAAATAAACGCATATAACAATAAATAACAATAGAGCGCCAACTTTGCGATTGTCAGAGAGTATATATTTAGACAGTGTGATGAAAATAAATATTAAAGATAATGACCCACGATAAAAAATATCGTAGGAGCCAAAGAAATTCAAAAGTGAAGGAAAACGACCAACAAAGTATGGTATGTAAGTAAGAATAAAATACCCTATAAGCAAAAATGGGGAAATAAAGTTGATGATATTTTTATATTTAAGAATAAAATTACTCATCTTTTCTAATCCTCATAGCAACAAACGGTATAGCAAAATAAATAGCAAAAACTGCTAAAGAAAAAACAAACGACATATTCCCAAATATTTTACCTGTGGAATTAAATAGAAAGTCATTAATAAAACTTATTGGGATTGAACAAATTAACCATGAAGTAATTGTAATAATTGAAAAATAGAAACCTTTATGCCAGTAACCTAATTTTTGGTATAGTTTGTTTCCAACAAAATAATTTATTAAGGCAATGACAAGCACTCCTGTAACAATTAGTGTGGCTATTAACGCGTTAGAAGAAGCAAAGGATAGCATATAAATTGGGAAACAAACAGCCACATTTAATGCTAACAGTGAAGTTAGTTTCAAAATAAAACTAATATTTGTTTTGCAATAATTTAAATCACTTTCAATGTAGTCAAGAAAAAACAAACGCTCATTAGAAAGTTTTTCAACAACAGATTTTAAACTTTGATTTATTTTAGTGTTGAAAGCAATATATATAATTAAAACAAATAAAAGTGCAATGGCTATGTTTGTATAAGAGTTGCCAAAATAGTAAATTAAACAAACAATGCCATAGGCAGGAAAAAAGAACAACACCGGTTTCATGTTGAACTTCATTTTTAAGAATGTTCGAGCAAACAAGTTAGACAAGAAAAATTCAAATATCGCGGAAGATGCATAACCTATTGCAAATGCAAATATCCCTATTTTTTTCATCAGCAGGAAAACTAACGATAAATTAATAGCAGCAGCAATTAATCTTGATATCATCAAATAAATAGGTTTCTTTTCAGACAAAAATGAATTTGCGTAAAAACCACTGCAAATGATAAAAAATACCGATAAATAAATAATTGGGATTACATTAAACGCGTCAACATAGTTTCCTTTGATCAAGAAAGGATATGATACGAAAATTAAAGGTATAAATAGAGTTGAGATAAAGGCAGCAATTTTTGTAATGTTGTTAACCCACACAATCGATGAAGATACTCGATCGTTTGTATTGTTAATAGAAAAAGTTGTATCACTCCATGCAAGGGCTAATGCATCAACAATAGCAGTTATAAAGCCCATGTACTTTAATGACATTGAAAAAATGCCAAGGACATCATCACCAAGGTATGCACTAATTAATGTTTTATCAATATCTCTGCATAAAAACGCACAAAGAAGTGAAAGTGCGTGTGGTGAAGAAAAAATAAGCATTCTTTTTAGGCCTTTGAAAGAAACGGCTCTAAAAGACATAAATTTATAAGATTTTGTCGAGAAAAATAAAAAAGCAGCTTGAACAAAGTGAGATATTAAAAGAGACAAAAATAAAGCAAGTTCTTGCATTTTAAAGGCATATACACAAGTAATTCCAACACCAGCATTGATAAGGCCTGCAATTAATCCGGAGTACGCATATAGTCTTCCTTTATCTTGGCATCTAGCAAATGAACCACCCAAGTTTGTAAAGCCTGTTACAAACACCAAAACTATAATAATGGCTAGATATTTTATTGAGTAAAAACTATTTGCAATTACCAAGCCGGCTGTTGCAATAAGCGACATTCCAATTGTAAAAAAAGCACTTGTTGAGAAAAGGGTCTTTTTATTACTCGATTCTTCATAGCCAAATCTAAGGACTGAAACGCTGATATTAAGAACAAGAACCGCAACACCATATGTAATTAACGTATTAATTAAATCATAGTAGCCATAATTAGAAGGATCGATTCTCGATGTGTATAATGGCAAAAGAAGAATAGATATTATAATCGTTAGAGCTTTGCCAAGAATATATACCAATGAATTCTTAGCCATCTTTTTTCCAATAGATGCCATATTATAATAATTCCTCAACAGCCATTAACATTTTATGTGAGTTCAAAGAAGGATCGTGATTTAACTCATTTACGCTAACAGCATAATTTTTATATTTATTTTCAAAATTGAGACTAATGATTTCTTTAAGACTCTCTTCTAAAGAATGTAAATTGTCGCAATTCCAACCGCAGTTGTATTTCTTAAAATACTTATTTACTGTGCAAGAAACAGGAGAATAAACAAGAATCGAATTAAGCGTATATAAACAATCAGGTATCTTTGACGAAAAAGCATGTTTGGTATCGCGAATGTAGAACGGATCAAAACTTTCAATAAGTAAAATTAGCTGTGATTCAGAGAGAAGCTTTAAGTTCTCTTCGTACGATATTTCACCAATAAAATTCACATTATTTATATTTTTAAATTTGGAAAGGATGCTCTTTTGTTTTGTTTGCGAACAAACCGTAATAATTAAATTAGAATCTATTTTGGATAGTATTTTCGATATAGAAATAAGACTCTCTAATCTTCCAACTTCTAAATTGCCTGAATAAGTAATAAGTCCCGTTTTCTTGTCATTCTTTAAAGTTACATCACTATGTGAATTGTAAATGGATATGGTGTTTAAATATGGAAATTTATATTTATGTAACTGCTCTAAATCTTCAGTAAGAAACACGGCTTTATCTGTTTTCGAAATAAGAGATTTAAAAGAATTATCGTATTTTCTCTTATAAAAACGGAAAAAGATTCCTTTAAAGTTTCTTGCTTTTATATAATCCCAATTTTTAAAAAAATAATCTTCTGTGTCATATATAATCATTGGAATATTTAGTACATCTTTAATAGTAATGGCCATGTCATTAAAGGAATAAGAATCTCCAACTTGATAAATTAAAATGTCAGGATTCATTTTTTTAACCATATTAATAAATTCAGTTCTAAATCTTCTTTTCTGCCACAAAAACCCGCGAATCAACATTTTAAACGATGTCTTTTTGTGTTTAATTTTTAATTTAGACTGAGCTGTTATTGGCCGATGAGGAATTTCTTCGTCGGTAAGCGTTTTTCTTTTGAGCAATACATTCAATACATCTTTATCAGAAATTCTATAGAATTTAAATTGCGACAAAGTTGTATCTCCATTATGAATAAAAAGATTTAATATTTCATAATCCCTAAATTCCTTAAGTAAGTTAAAAATAGATCTCCCATTTGAATTATTTAAGGAGATCGGATTGTTGGAAAAAACTAATAATCTCTTTTTATTCATTCACTAAACTTATTGATTTGGGGCGTAGGAAGACACAAGAGAAGATAAAAGGTTTTTAATTTCTAAATTATCATCTACACACAATATATCTTTCATTTTTTTCATTTCTATATCCAACTCAGAAAGGGATGTTTCTTTTGGTTCGACATAGATTCTACTATTAGAAGTCTTTTCTTGGTTTGTGATATCAAGAAGTAATTCTTCATATAATTTCTCACCCGGCCTAAGGCCTGTTTCAATTATTTCTATGTCTTTTCCAGGTGTTTTTCCCATTTGTCTTATTAGTTTTTCGGCTAAATCGAGGATTTTCACTGGTTTTCCCATATCCAAAATAAATATTTCACCACCATCTGCGAATAACCCACATTGTAATATAAGAGATACTGCTTCAGGAATGGTCATAAAATATCTAATAATGTTCTTATCAGTAATAGTAACTGGACCACCTTCTTCAATTTGTTTTTTGAAAAGTGGTACAACAGATCCATTTGATCCAAGTACATTACCAAATCTAACTGCGGCATATTTTGTATTTTTGGATACTTCCGCAAAATGCTGAATAATCATTTCAGCGAATCTCTTTGTAGCACCCATTACGTTTGTAGGTCTAACAGCTTTATCTGTTGAAACAAGCACCATTTTCTTTGCTTGATATTTATCTGCTGTTTTTGCAACATTGTATGTTCCAATAACATTAGTTCTAATGGCTTCAGCAGGAGAATCTTCCATTAATGGGACATGTTTATATGCTGCAGCATGATATACATAGTCTGGTCTATACTTCTTGAATATTTGTTCAACTCTTATTTCGTTATATGTTGAACCAATAAGTGTTACAAGATTGATATCTTTGATATTCTCACTTCTCATATGTCTAACAAGTTCTTGTTGGATGTCATATGTGGAGTTCTCATATATATCAAAAAGTATTAGTGTCTTTGGATGTGTATTGAATATTTGTCTAACAAGTTCAGAACCAATTGATCCACCAGCACCAGTCACTAATACACATTTTTGATATAACATTGTGTTGATTTCAGAGTTATCTAAAATAACTGGTTCTCTTCCAAGTAAATCTTCAATATCTACATCAATAAGATGTGTATCATTTGGCCCTTCCATTTCCGAAAGAAGCGGGAGTCTACGCACTCCAACATTTGATGTAGAAAGAAGTTTGAGTATTTCACTTAATCTTTCACGTTTCAAATTTGCAATTGCAATAATAACTTCATCAACCTTAAATTCATCAATGATTTTGTTGATGTTATTAATTGGTCCTTTGACTGGAATATTCATGAAAAGACCACCAATTTTGTTTGGAGAATCATCCACCATAACAACTACATCATGTTTGTTGTCAACATTGTATCTAGCGTCATCCACGACAATCTTACCAGCAGCTCCTGCTCCAATTACAAGTGTTCTAATTGTTTTTGGAGTGCTATGTCTTTTGATATACATCCTATAGAGTCTGAAGAATATTCTTTCACCAGAAAGTAGGGCCATTAGCATCACGGAGGATACTCCCCAACTAATTAACTCAGTTAAACCAAATAACAAATATTTATTTGGCACGATTAATATTGCTAATAGGCCTATTGTAGATGCAAGGAAAGATATAATTGATACTTTCAAAGCATCAACAATAGAGAAGTTCTGTGAAAGAATATCGTATATCTTGAATATGATGAAAAATAATACATGTGTTAATGCTAGTGCACCACTATAAATAAAAACCCCAATCAATTGGGCGTTAGTGAAACTAGAGAAACTTGTAACAATACCAGAGAATCTAAATGTAAAAAGACCAAATAAGAACGTTAAAATAATATCAGCAGTTCCATATATAATCTTAATCCAAAGAGCTCTTTTCATTTTTAAGTACTTTTTTTATATATACATTAGTATACGACTTTAAAGCGTAATAAAAGTATACTTTAATACGCGAGCGTACGCAAAATAAATAATTTTTCTATAGTTTAATTAAAAATCATTAACCTTACGTTATACTATGTATAAGAATAATGTAAAAAATTACTAAAACATTTAAATACTTTATCTTCCTATTTTCTTAAAAAGAAGACAATCGAGTGTCTCCATATAATTAACTAATAGTATCTCACAAATAATAAAAATATTTGTTTCGATGTATTGTTAATATATACAACAAGTCACAAAATAACAAAGAAAAATGCGCATTCATTTAAGTGAGTATATGTGTGCATATAAAAAATGAAGAGATAAAACTAAAAATTAGTTTTTAATAGAAGAGGGAGATATTTTTGCTCAAACAAATCATTTGCTTTAAGAAAATTTTGTTCATTATATTCGAAAGAAAAATTTATGAAATCTCTATTTAATACTTTGACTATATAAAACAAATAGGATGGTAAATTGCGAATTGTAACATGTGGCCTTCCATCAATGGTTTGCATCCCTGGTATCAGCCTCACATTACTATGTATATATCCAAATAAATTATAGTGACTTTTGTCATATTGTTTAGATAACTCAGATAGGATTTCTTTTTTATTGCTAAAAGCAAGAATGCCCCAACCTATCAACAACTCTCCACACAACAATAAAGGACTGTATTTTTCTTCTCCAAAAACGGTTTTATGCAAAACCAAAGTTGTTTCCACCAATCTTTCAATTTTGCGTATGCTAATATTTTCAAAAATGTATGCCTCAAATTTTAGAAGATCTTCGTTAATTATGGCATTGCCATCACAAGGCAAAAAACAGTTTTCTAACGCACCAAAAATTTGTTCGTGCTGCGTTTTATCAAAACATCCATTTCCTAATTCATATGAATAGTTAACGACTTTTCTTAGATAATCGACAGATGCATTTCTACCATCCTTAAAACTATAAACAACATTTATGGATTGTTCTAATTGATCTTTATCTACTGAAAGAATCACAGTAGCATTACAATTTGATGTAATGTGATGAACTCTTTCTAAAAGCTTCATTGAATATCTAGGATCACATCTATCAACTTCATCTATAAAGATTAAAACTTTTTCATCTCCTTCTCCTAGTTTTCTCAAGGCTTCTACAATTGTTGTTTTTGCATTGTCAATGTCTGAATAAGGATTAAAACCGCCATCAATCAGACTATCATTCCTCTTCTTAGTTATGTAATTTCTCATTCCTTTAATAGTTTTAAAAGGCTTAAAACCAATTTTGTTTTCGAGCAAATTATCAAAGAAAGAAGAAATAATTTTTAGACCGTCTTTCAAAAACTCAACACCAATCTTTGCAACTCGAACGCGTTTGTTAAGTTCTTTTCTAAGATAGTCTAATAAACCAATTAGTGGTTCTTCATAATAATTATTTGCCCAGCAATCATAATAAAACACAAAATCATCTTTATATTTTTCCATAACTTGATGAACAAAAAATGTTTTCCCGCAGCCCCATTCTCCATAGATTGCTAAAGAGTTACCCTGACTATCAGATGAGGCATTATTTATAATTGAGCAAACTTCATTGATTTGTTTAGTCCTATTTAAACATTCCACTTTATTGCTCATTTCCTATATTTTTCTCCTTTAATGCTTTTCCCGTCTTGCTTGTATTTAGAAAAATCCTTGTTTGGCGTTCTTGTCCAGATTTTCAAAAAATCAAAGTTAATCTTCTTCATTTTTTTCGTGATATTTGCACCATTAAACTTTGTTTTGAATTCACTAACACTTTTAGTGTTAAACATTTCATTTATATTATTTAAATCAGAAGAATACACGAGTTCCTCTTCAAAATTTTTAACTGATTGAACGTGAATTATCTTGTTGATATTTTTGTTATTCTTTAATTGTACAAGATTTCTTTCAAAAATATCAGTAGGGGATAGGTCTGTATCGTATACCAACACTAGCGTTGTGTTTTTAGAAAAGTTGATTAAACGAGTTTGCGTAATAACATGTGTTAAGATATTAAATACCTCGACTTTTCCAGGATGAAAAACAGGGTCTACACCACTTTTATAGGTATCAAGAAAATGTTTTTCGCATTCTCCTTCTACATAATAACGATATATCCCTGCCATAATTACACCATTTCTCCTAATGAATAAATCTTGTCTAAATTTGGAGCGACATTAAAACGATCATTGTCATAATCATTTTTAATGCTTACATTGTTCTTCTTTTCAACAGATGAGGCATTAATATAAGTAATCTTCTTATCATCTTTTTTTAAAAATCCATAGGCGTGGATAGGAAGATTTAAATCTAAAACATCTGTATTATGAGTTGTAAAGATAATTTGTTCATCATTAACAATCATTGATGAAAGAAGAGCAATAAATGCCTTTTCTACATCATTGTTAATATATGAAAATTGTTCGTCTACATAGTAGAAACCATTTAATCTGTTCTTAACTGCTAAATAAACATAAGCAAGATTAAAAGCATATTTTGTGCCACTTGATAAACGTGTTAAATGTCTGATGTTTCTATTATTCTCAACAGGAATTGGTTGCATTCCGTTTTTGAAATAAACATTAAAACATTTTGCAACTTCTTTTGATTTTTTAACTTTTTCAATGGCAGGGTCTAACGAAACAATAATCTCATTAAGAATTCCCTCATACTCATCAAAATATTCTTCATCAAAATCATAAGTTACCTCATCTGTATCGAAAGGAAATCTAAAAGCCCATCCAACATTGTTGCTGTAAATATCTTTTAGGTCGAATGATGGGTTAGTTTCATTAAGTTTCTTTAAATATGATTCAAAGGTATCGTTTTTCTCTAACTTCACTGCAAATATTTTAATTGTTATATCATCTATTGTTTTTGCGTTTGGATTTGCGACAAAATCAATTCTTCTAACTACTCCATCCCCAACATAATAATCAATTGTAAAAGATGCATCTCTAGTAGGATTATTTATCGTTCCAAAAATATGATTAATGTTACCGGTAGAAATGAAATTCAAAATAGTCATAATGGCTTTACCTAATGTTGTTTTTCCGCATGCATTAGCGCCAGTAATAATATTCACTTTTCTATAACGAAAATTTGGGAAACCATTTAAAGTTTCATCACCAATTGGATTATTCACGGGTTTTTTCTTATATGTGAAATTAATCTCAAAATCGTCAAAAGAAAACATATTATCCATTGTTAAGTTAAGTATTACCATAATTCGTTTTTTCTCCTATTAGTATTTTAGGATAGGTAATAAGTTATTACAAGTATTTGTTCAAAGTTTTTGAACTAATGATGAATTTTAATCCATAAGATTTATCTTATTGCATCATCATTTATCCTTTTTTATTTAGTTCTATGCAATAATTATGCACAGACATAAATAAAACAATATGATTTTAGTATTTTACATAGTAAGTTCCGTTCATTTTTTTACTTTTACTCATATCAAAAACATCTATAGTTCTTCTTCATCAAGAATCAATACATTCACTTTCTTGGTTAGTGCAGTACATGTATCTAATCCTATTAGTCCTGGGTATTTTTCTGATTTAAATATTGGATTGGAAAACTTAACATTTAACCACTTACTTTTATCATTTGGATGCAACAAATTGTTAAAAAAGTCAGATGTATGCCAATGACCACATACAATTGTTTTTCCAGTTTTATTTAATCCGTTCTTCTCCATCATCCAAGGGCAGCCCCATTTTGCATCATCCCATTCAGTAGGTGTTGCGTTTCGCCAGTCTTCCCTATATTCATCTTCTTTATAATAAATAAAATAACCCTTCTCCATTGTTTTCTCTAAATCGACGAATTTACGAGTAGGAATGAAAGAGTGCACGAAAATATAATGATCTGTTTCAAAATAATCTTG
>JAEEGL013347791.1_pt1 | contig 19823 bp, 17 predicted proteins | sample 9134231 | NCBI WGS metagenome assembly JAEEGL01 (sample SAMN16246548, study PRJNA631951) | gut metagenome | biome: gut microbiome; feature: rumen; material: fiber-attached | host: Bos | place: Iran: Karaj | collected 2018-10 | reverse complement strand
GGTCCCGGACGACTGCTCCGTGATAGCGATAGACGGCATAGAGATGTCGCTTTACTTCCCGCCGACGCTCACGACGCTCTCGCAGCCGACGGGCGCCATGGGCGCCGAGGCCGTGGACATCCTGATGGACGTCATAAAGGACGGAGCTCCGCACAGGCACGTCAAGTTCGAGACGGACCTTCGCGAGGGAGGGACGCTCAGGAGCGTCTGACGAAAGGCCTGCCGGAAGGCTCCGCGGGCAGCCCGGTGCTCCCGCAGGTCAAACGATATTGGCGCCTCAGGGCGTTGATATATAAGAAGGCAATATTTTAAGGGAAATATTTTAAAAAGGAGAGAGTTAAAATGAAAAACCTTAAAAGAGCACTTGCAGTGCTTCTCGCAGTCTTAATGGTCGTAGGCCTCGCAGCTTGCGGCGAAAAGAAGGAAGAAGCCAAAGCCGGTTCCGTATACTGGCTCAACTTCAAGCCCGAGCTCGACGCATCCGCTCAGCAGCTTGCCAAGATGTACACCGAGAAGACCGGCGTCGCCGTAAAGGTCGTCACCGCAGCTTCCGGAACATACAGCCAGACGCTGACCTCCGAGATGGACAAGTCCGCGGCTCCGACCATGTTCGTCGTCGGCAACCAGGCCGGCGTCAAGACCTGGAAGGACTACGCGCTCGACCTCAAGGGAACGGCTATCGCCAACGAGCTCAACACCGACGCTTACAATCTCTATGATGAGACCGGCAAGCTCGTTTCCATCGGCTACTGCTATGAGTGCTACGGCATCATAGTCAACCCCGACCTCATCGAACAGGCCGGCCACACCATGGACGAGATCAAGAACTTCGAAGGCCTCAAGGCTGTCGCGGAAGACATCCACAGCAGAGCCGCTGAACTCGGATTCGACGCATTCAGCTCCTCCGACATGGACGGTTCATCCTCCTGGAGATTCACCGGTCACATGGCCAACCTCGAGTACTTCTATGAAGAGAGAGATGCCGGCGGCTGGACCGAGTGCCCCGCAAGCCTTACCGGCAAGTACATGGACAACTTCAAGAACCTCTATGACCTCTGCATCAACAACTCCCTCACCGCTCCGACCGACCTCGCAAGCGGCGGACACGACGCCGAGAACGAGTTCAAGACCGGCAAGGCCGCGTTCTTCGTAAACGGCTCCTGGGAGTACGCAGCAGTATCCGAAGCAGTTCCCAACGCTACCATGATCCCGTATTACTGCGGAGTTGCCGGCGAAGAGAAGGCCGGTCTCAACTGCGGTACCGAGAACTGCTGGGCAGTGAACGCCAACGCATCCGAGGCTGATCAGCAGGCCACCATCGACTTCATGGTATGGCTCGTTTCCGATCCCGAAGCCGCTGCCATCATGGTCAAGGAACTCGGCGTCATTCCCTATAAGAATGCTCCGGCTTCCCAGAACGGCTTCCTCGCGGACGCTGAGAAGTACACCTCCGAAGGCTGCTACGTAATGGATTGGGCAACCAACTATCAGCCCAACGTAGACGACTACAGAGCAGCTCTCGTATCCGCCCTCAACAAGTACAACGCAGACCAGACCGACGCCAACTGGGCAGACGTCAGGACCGCGTTCGTAGACGGCTGGGCAGTTCAGTATCAGAAGGCAAACCAGTAGGCTCAAGTCCTACGCCTCACAGAGCGATCTGAAGGGGGCGGGTCCAAAACACCCGCCCCTGTTTTATTAAGAGAAAGGAGGAAAGATCTTTGAAACCTAAGAAAAAGGGATTCTTTAAGAACCCCCTCCGCCGTTGGTCGTGGCTCTTCGTAGGTCCAGTTATCGCCGCCTTTTGCATAGGATTCGTGTGGCCGTTCATTCAGGGCATCTATCTTTCCTTCTGCAAGTTCAGACTGATCAGAGATGCCAAATTCAACGGACTGGACAACTATGCCGCGGCCCTCGCCGACGAAAGCTTCACGCATTCGTTCTGGTATTCGGCACTTTTCGCGATAGTATCGCTGGTGCTCATCAACGTGCTCGCCTTTACCGTGGCCTATCTGCTCACGCAGGGCCTCAAGGGCAGCAACCTCTTCCGTACGGTCTTCTTCATGCCCAACCTGATAGGCGGCATAGTCCTCGGCTACATATGGTCGATGATCTTCGACGGCATCCTGTCCAGATACGGGACGTCGATACTGCTGGAGACCAAATACGGATTCTGGGGTCTGATAATACTCATGTGCTGGCAGCAGGTCGGCTACATGATGATAATTTATATCGCCGGCCTTCAGGCTGTCCCCGAGGACATGCTCGAGGCCGCGAAGATCGACGGCGCCACCAAGGCGCAGACCCTGTTCAAGGTCACCATACCCAACGTGATGCCGTCCATAACCATCTGCACTTTCCTGTCTCTCACGAACGGCTTCAAGCTCTTCGACCAGAACCTGGCGCTCACAGCCGGCCAGCCCTTCATAATACAGGAGGGCGGAACGGTCATAAAGACGACCGAGATGCTCGCGCTGAACATCTACAACACGTTCTACGGTTCGAGCTCGACGTCGCCCGGAGTCGCGCAGGCTAAGGCAGTGCTGTTCTTTATTCTCGTGGCGGGGCTCGGTCTTGCCCAGCTCTCCTACACAAGAAAGAGGGAGGTGCAGCAGTAATGAACAAGAATACGATCTCCGCTGAAAACCGCAGGAAGACCGTGCTTTCGGTCGTGCTCGCCGTGATCTGCGTCATATACGTGCTCCCGGTGCTCGCTGTGGTGATCAACTCCTTCAAGCTCAACACCTTCGTAAAGACCAACACCTTCGATCTTCCGACCGGAGAGATGTGGGCGGGTTTTGCGAACTTCATCAAGGGCATGACCTTCGGCAACTATCCCTTCGTCAAGAGTGTGCTCTACAGCGCGTTCATCACGATCGCGTCCACGGCGCTCATCCTGCTCTTCACCTCGATGGCCGCCTGGTACATAGCCCGCGTCAATTCGAAGTTCTGCAAGGCTGTCTATTATCTGTGCGTCTTCTCGATGGTGGTCCCGTTCCAGATGGTCATGTACACGCTGTCCAAGACGGCGGACAACCTCAGGCTGAACACGCCCTGGACCATCCCCATCGTATATCTCGGCTTCGGCGCCGGCCTTGCGATCTTCATGTTCGTAGGCTTCGTCAAATCGATACCCATAGAGATAGAGGAGGCCGCCGCGATAGACGGCTGCGGACCTCTGCGCACATATTTCTCCGTAGTGTTCCCGATGCTCAGGCCGACCATGATATCCGTAGGAATACTCGAGATCATGTGGGTATGGAACGATTATCTTCTTCCCTACCTCGTCCTCGACATCAACGATTACAGGACAATACCTATCCACATTCAGTACCTTAAGGGCAGCTACGGCACCGTAGACCTCGGCGCCACGATGGCCCTGATCCTGCTCTCGATCATCCCCGTGATCATATTCTATCTGGCGTGCCAGAAGTACATAATCAAGGGCGTCGCGGCCGGAGCAGTGAAAGGATAGCGAACGCAAAATGGAAAGAAGCAGCGGTATATTGATGCCGGTCTTTTCGCTCCCCTCGCCCTGCGGCATAGGAACGCTGGGGCAGGCGGCGAAGGATTTCATAGATTTTCTCAGCGACTCCGGTCAGCGCTGGTGGCAGATGCTCCCTCTGGGGCCGACCAGCTACGGCGATTCGCCCTACCAGAGCCCCTCGACCTACGCGGGCAACCCGTATTTCATAGATCCGGACATGCTCGCGGAGGACGGCCTTCTCACCAGGGAGGAGATAGACTCCTTCAGCTGGGGAGACGATCCCCTCAGGGTCGATTACGGGCTTCTGTACGAGAACCGCTTCAGGCTGCTCAGGCTGGCCTTTGAGAGGGGCCGCGAAAGGGACTCCGAAAAGCTCGAGGCCTTCCGCGCGGAAAACGCCGAATGGCTGCCGGACTACGCGCTCTTCATGGCCGTAAAGAAGCACTTCGGCATGAAGCTCTGGACGGAGTGGCCCGACGAGGACATAAGGCTCAGAAGGCCCGAGGCCGTCGAAAAATACGGCAGCCTGCTGAAGGACGACGTGGAATTCTACACGTATCTTCAGTATCTGTTCTTCAGCCAGTGGCAGGGTCTTCGCGAGTACGCGAAGGAGAAGGGCATAGGCCTCATAGGAGACCTTCCCATATACGTGGCCCTCGATTCGGCCGACGTATGGGCGGAGCCCGAATGCTTCATGCTCGACGAGAACAACATCCCGAAGGAGGTCTCGGGAGTTCCGCCCGATTACTTCAACGAGGACGGGCAGCTCTGGGGAAATCCTCTCTACGATTACGAGCAGATGAAGCAGACCGGCTACGGCTGGTGGATACGCCGCATCGGCGGGGCGAAGAAGCTCTACGACGTGGTGCGCATAGACCACTTCCGAGGCTTTGAGAGCTACTGGGCCGTGCCCTACGGCGAGAAGACCGCGAGGAACGGACGCTGGGTCAAAGGCCCTGGCATAGACCTCGTGGGAGTGCTCAGAGACTGGTTCAAGGACATTCAGTTCATAGCCGAAGACCTGGGCTACCCGAGCGAGGAGGTCACGAAGCTCCTTGCGGATTCGGGCTTCCCGGGGATGAAGGTCCTCGAGTTCGCCTTCGACGGAGCGAGCGACAATTCCTTCCTTCCGCACATGCACAAGGCCGGGTGCGTATGCTACATAGGCACCCACGACAACGACACGGCGGCGGGCTGGAAGGAGACCGCTCCGAAAGCCGACGTCGAAAGAGCCGCGCTGTACGCGGGCCTTCCGGGAACGGACGGCATAGAGGACGGGCTGCTGAGGCTCGGAATGAGCAGCGTAGCGGACCTCTTCGTGGCGCAGATGCAGGACTGGCTCGGTCTCGGAAGCGAGGCAAGGATCAATACACCGGGGACGCTCGGCGGCAACTGGCAGTGGCGCGCAAGACCCGGCGTCTTCACAAAGGAACTTTCAAAGCGTATCGCAGCGATCACCGGATTATACGGGAGGACAGCAGAAAATGGCAGAAGTTAGCCTCAGACACATACAGAAGATCTACCCCAATACGGAAAAGAAAAAGAAGGGCGAAAAGCAGAAGCCCACTAATCTCAAGGTGACCGCCGAGGGCGTTGTCGCGGTAGACGACTTCAACCTCGAGATAGCGGACCGCGAGTTCGTCGTTCTCGTAGGCCCCTCCGGCTGCGGAAAATCCACGACCCTGCGCATGGTCGCGGGCCTCGAGGAGATCTCCGGCGGAGAGCTCCTGATAGACGGAAAGCTCGTCAACGACGTGGCCCCCAAGGACAGGGACATCGCGATGGTATTCCAGAGCTACGCTCTCTATCCGCACATGACCGTCCGCGAGAACATGGCCTTCCCGCTCAAGCTCAAGAAGGTGCCTCAGGACGAGATCAACAGGAAGGTGGAGGAAGCCGCCGAGATCCTGGGCATCACCGAATATCTCGAAAGAAAGCCCAAGGCCCTTTCCGGCGGACAGCGCCAGAGAGTCGCCATAGGCCGCGCCATAGTGCGCGAGCCCAAGGTGCTGCTGATGGACGAGCCTCTCTCCAACCTCGACGCAAAGCTCAGGAACCAGATGAGAGCGGAGATAATCAAGCTGCGCCAGCGCATCAACACGACCTTCATCTACGTAACTCACGACCAGACCGAGGCCATGACCCTCGGCGACCGCATCGTCATCATGAAGGACGGCGTCGTGCAGCAGGTCGGAACTCCGCAGGACGTCTTCGACCATCCGGCGAACCACTTCGTCTCCGGCTTCATCGGAGTCCCGCAGATGAACTATTTTGACGCGAGGCTCGAGCTCTGGGACGGCAGCTACTTCGCGGAGCTCGACGGCAAGTCGGTCAGGCTCTCCGATGACAAGCAGGAGAGGCTCAGGGCAAAGGGAGTTCAGCCTCAGGACATCATCCTCGGCGTTCGTCCCGAGCACATAGCGCTCTTCGGCGAGGGAGAGAACATGTTCCACGGCAGCGTCGACGTCAGCGAGATGATGGGAAGCTCGGTGCATCTGCACCTGCAGTCCCTCGGCCAGGACGTCATAGTGATCGCCCAGACCATGGACCTTCAGGGAGAGCACAGGGAAGGCTTCAAGGCCGGCCAGCAGGTCGCCTACACCTTCGGCGGCAACGTGGTCCACGTATTCGCCAGGGACGAAGAGGGCAGGAACCTCGAGTACTGATGCCGGAGGCGGCTGAAACTGCCGCCCGGCGCCGCGCGCCCCGGCCCGTAAGGGGAGGCGCCCGCGGAGGCGATTCATACCGAATGAAAAACAGAGGACATTTTGAGTCTTTTTTCTCAAAACCGTCCTCTGTTTTGTTAAAATAGCAGTATCGAATTGTATTGTTTCAGAAAGGCGATCAGTGATATGAAAAAAGTATTGGTTGTAATGCTCGCGCTCGTCATGGTTCTTTCCCTGGCGGCCTGCGGAGAAAAGAAGCCCAAGGAGGTCCCCTTCACCGTCGACGTTTCCGCCCTGGAGGCCTACGGCTCGGACGGTCTCGGCCTGAAGCTTCCGGCAGGCATGGACAGCGACAAGCTGGACGGCTTCGACCTCTTCCTCTTCAACGACGAGATGATGCTCGTCGCGGTAAAGGACGGCAAAGAGGAGCTTGAAGCCGCGGGACAGGATCTCGAGGAGCTCGATATAGAAAAGTACGCCAAGCTCGTATTCGAGGCCAACGGCATAACGGGCGAGCCCAAGCAGGACGCGGACGGCAATTACTACATGACCTACGACAGGGAGGACGGCAGCGGAAACACGTTCTCGTACTACGTGACCCCGCGCCTCGGCAGCGGCGGAGGATGGGTCGTCACCATGGCCTGCTTCAAGGACGCCGCGGAGACGAAGCTCACCGAGTTTATAGACTACGGAAGGCTCATCACCGTCGAATGACGGGAGCCTGTCCGAAAGGATGCGGACTATGAAGATAACGACAAAGGCGGCTCTGGCCGGGGCGGGCATATATCTCGCCGGGACCTTCGCCATATTCATGAACGCCTGCAGGCGCATGCCCGACAAGAAGTTCCCGAAAAAATATCTCGGAGCGTCTCTTGAGGGGGCTCTCAAGCCCTACGAAAACGAGATCGCGGCGGGCAGGCAGTGGCTGCAGGAGCAGCCGTACAAGGACGTATGGATCGATTCCTTCGACGGGCTCAGGCTGCACGCGAGATTTTACGAGCATCCGGATGCCCGCGGAGTCCTCGTGGGCTTTCACGGCTACAGGAGCAGCAGCGTCAGGGATTTCGCCTCGGCCTGCTCCTTCTACAGCGATCACGGCTTTTCCCTGCTCCTGCCCGACCAGAGGGCGAGCGGACAGAGCGAAGGCCGCTACATAACCTTCGGAGTCAAAGAGAGCCGGGACGCGAGGGCCTGGTGCGAATACGCGGGGCAGCTCTGTCCGGACGTACCCGCGGTGCTCGCGGGCATATCCATGGGCGCTTCGACGGCCATGATGGCAGCGGAGCTGCTTCCGGAGAACGTAAAGGCGATAATCTCCGACTGCGGCTTCAACACCCCGTGGGGACAGCTCGCCCACGTGGCGAAGCAGAACTACGGCAAGGCGGCGGTCGCGCTCGTTCCGGGCGTCGACCTCTGGTGCCGCGCGGTCGGGGGCTTCGGCCTGCTCGACGAGGGCTCGGCCAGGTCTCTTTCGCATTCGAAGCTTCCGGTGCTCTTCATTCACGGAGTCTCGGACGATCTGGTGCCCTGCAAGACCTCCAAGAAGATACGCCGCGCCTGCGCGGGTCCGACCAAGGGCTTCTACGTCCTCGGAGCCGGCCACGGCATGAGCTATCTCGTGGATACCGAGGGCTACAGGAAGGCCGTTAGCGAATTTCTTGACGAGTACGTCCTCGGCGGAGGCCCGGCCGAGAGCGCCGGTGCGGAAGCGGACGCGGCTGCCGCGGCTGAGGCCCCGGAAGAGGCCTGACTCAATAAAAAAAGCGATCCCGGAGACCGCTCCGCGCCTGCGGCATGCGGCCTCCTTCTTTAATAAGCGAACATGAAAAGGAGGATAAATATGTCCTGCACAACGATACTCGTGGGAAGAAAAGCCAGCAACGACGGTTCGACCATGATAGCCCGCACCGACGACGGCGGCTTCGACGTCAAAAAGATGATCGTCGTCACGCCCGATAAACAGCCCGGAAAGTATAAGAGCGTGCTCTCGCACGTGGAGATAGACCTGCCGGACGATCCCATGCGCTATACCGCCTGCCCGAGCGTAAAGAAGGACAGGGGCATATGGGCGGCCACCGGCATCAACGCCGCAAACGTCGCGATGACCGCGACCGAGACCATAACGACCAACCCGAGGGTGCTCGCGGCAGACCCCCTCGTGGAGCTCAGAAAGCCCGAAAAGAGGGGCGAGAAGGAGATCCCCGGAGGAATAGGCGAGGAGGACATGGTCGTGCTCGTCCTTCCGTATATAAAGAGCGCGAGGCAGGGCGCCGAGAGGCTCGGCATGCTGCTCGAAAAATACGGCACCTACGAGATGAACGGCATTGCCTTCAGCGACGAGAAGGAGATCTGGTGGCTCGAGACCATAGGCGGCCATCACTGGATCGCGAGAAGAGTGCCCGACGACGTCTGCGTCATCAATCCGAACCAGTTCGGCACGGACAGCTTCGACCTCGACGACGCCTTCGGCGAAAAGAAGGAGCACCTGTGCTCGGCGGACCTTCGCGAATTCATAAAGGAGAACCATCTCGACCTCAACCAGAAGGGCTTCGACCCGAGGCAGGTCTTCGGCTCTCACCTCGACAGGGATCACGTGTACAACACCCCGAGGGCCTGGTTCATGGGCAGATATCTCGCTCCCTATTCCTACAAGTGGGACGGTCCGGACGCCGAGTTCGGCCCCGAGAGCGACGACATACCCTGGGCGATAGTCCCCGACAGGAAGGTCGCCGTCGAGGACGTAAAATACATACTCTCATCGCACTATCAGGGCACTCCCTACAACCCGTACTCGAGCGTCGACAGCGGAAAGAGGGGCCTGTACCGCCCGATAGGCATAAACCGCACAGGCGTCACCTCGATATGCCAGATCAGGAGCGGCGTGCCCAAGGCCGTAAGGGGCCTCGAGTGGATATGCTTCGGCTCGACCACCTTCAGCGCGGTCTTCCCGGTGTACACCAACGTTTCCAAGCTTCCGCCGTACCTGACGGCGGTGAAGCCCGAGGTCTCGAGCGAGAACTTCTACTGGGCCAGCAGGCTGATCGGGGCTCTCGCGGACAAGAACTTCGCGCAGAGCGTTCAGCACATAGAGCGCTACCACGACGCGATGTTCGCGGAGGGCCGCCGCATCGTAAGGGAATACGACAGGAAGATCGCGGAGACAAAGGACGCGGGTCTCGCGGAGAAGGCCAACGCGGAGCTTTGCGCGATGGCTAAGGAAAAGACGACCGAGACCCTCGGAAAGGTCCTGCACGAGGCAAGCGTCAGCATGAAGAACGGCTATTCGCGCCAGGACAACTGAGCGGGATGACCGGTGCCGTGCAGTTGATACAGAAAGAAAGGAATACCGTGAAAGGCTTAGGATCTCTCAAATACAAAAGAATTATCGCTCTCGTTCTCGCGCTGGCGCTCGCTGTGTCGCTTTCGGCCTGCGGAGGTCCGAAAAAGGAAGACCGCTGGGTCCATACGAAGACGACTTTCAGGAACAGCGCGTATACCTGGGTCACGGAAAACAGCTACGACGAATACGGAAATCTTACGAAGAGCGTCGATACAGTAAGCGATCCGCTGGGTGAGGGCGGTGAGGGTCAGGGCGGCGAAGAGCCGAGGACCGGTCTGACCGTAAGCTACGAATACAAGGACCTGATGATAAGAAAGGCCCGCGTGGAGCGCTACTACGATCAGGTAAGCGAATACGTCTATGACGACGAAGGCAAGCTTGCCGAAAAGACCGTATTCAGCGAGTCCGGGATGACGCTCACGATACGTGAGATATATCAGTACGACGAAAACGACCGCCTCGCGGCCGCGACCAGCGAATTTCTCAACGCCGACGGCGAGCTGGAGACGATGTATTACGAGACTTATAAATACAACGAAAACGGAGATCCCACGCTCATAGCCAGAGTCAGCATAGTAGGCGACACCGAGTATCCTGTATACGAGCGTCACGTCTTTGACGAAGCCGGCAGAGAGACAGAGGTATCAAGGTATGACGGCAGTCTCTCGGATCCGTCCTGCCTTACCTGGACGAGGATCAATTCCTACGACGAAGACGGCAATCTCTTCCTCAGCTCTATATTCAGCCCCGAGGGGGAGCTGACGGGCGAGGACGTCAATGAATTCGACGAAAAGGGCCGCGTGATAAAGCACAGCTTCAGCGGCATGGACGAGGAGACCGGCACCGTCATGGAGGAGAAGTACACAGAGATCATGACCTACGACGCCGCGGGAAATCTTACGAGCCTGAACACGCTCTGGAGCGACGGCAGCGCCGACTTTGCCGAATACGAGTATACGAAGATCAGCGTGCCCGCGGGCGCCATGCAGTTCAAGGATATCGACCGCTGATATGCTTTACAGAAAAGACAGAAAAGGAAACGAAATATCTCAGCTCGGCTACGGCTGCATGCGCTTTTCGAGGAAGGGCGCCGGCATCGACTACGAAAAGGCCGAAAGGGAGATAATGCTCGCCTACGAAAAGGGCGTGAACTACTACGACACTGCTTACATCTATCCCGGCAGCGAGGAGGTCCTCGGCCGCGCTCTCGAGCAGAACGGCATAAGGGACAAGGTCTATATAGCGACCAAGCTTCCCCAGTACATGCTGCGCTCGGAAAAGGCCGTGGAGAAGACCTTCCGGGAGGAGCTCTCCCGCCTTCGCACGGATCATATCGACTATTACCTGATGCACATGTTCACCGACTTCGAGGAGTGGGAGAAGCTGAAGGCGATAGGCATAGAGGGCTGGATAGACCGCCATCTTGCGGACGGGAGCATCAGGAACATCGGCTTTTCGTATCACGGCGACACCGACATGTTCCTTAAGATACTGGAAGCCTACGACTGGGATTTCTGCCAGATCCAGTACAATTACATAGACGAGCACAGCCAGGCCGGAAGGCGCGGTCTTGAGGCCGCGCAGGCAAAGGGCGTGCCCGTTATAATAATGGAGCCGCTGCGCGGGGGCAAGCTCGTGGATCTGCCGTCCTCTGCGAAGAAGCTTCTCGAGGAGAGCGGAAAGGGCTTTTCGGCTGCGGAGCTCGGCCTGCGCTGGCTCTGGGATCAGCCCGGAGTCACCTGCGTGCTCTCCGGCATGAACTCCGCCGAAATGGTGGAGGAGAACTGCCGCGTAGCCTCCGAGGCGGCCGCGGGCTGCATGGACGAAGAGGAGAGGGACCTCGTCGAAGGCGTAAAGAAGATCCTGAAGGAAAAGGAGAAGGTCGGCTGCACGGGCTGCAGATACTGCATGCCATGCCCCAAGGGCGTAGACATCCCCGGCAACTTCTATTTCTACAATCAGGCCTTCACGGAGAGCAAGGGAGCCGCTCAGAGGAGCTTCTTCCAGGCCATGGGCCTCAGAAAGGACCCGGGCTTTGCCTCACAGTGCATAGGCTGCGGAAAGTGCGAGCAGCACTGCCCCCAGCATCTTCCGATAAGGCAGCACCTTAAGGACGCCGACAGGGTCTTAAGACCGCTGCATATGAAGATGGCGATAGAGATCGGAAGAAGATTCGTAAACAGGGACTGAGAGCATTTTCTCTTGCAAAAGGGCCCCTCATTCTCTATATTTGTTACTAACAGAGTTATTATCCCGTTTAGTCAAGGAGGTTGCATATATGAACAAGGTAAAGATCGGTCTCTGTCAGCTGGACATCCAGCCCGACAAGGAGAGAAACGTTAACAGAGCGCTCGAGATGATACGCGAGGCCGCGGCTCAGGGCGCGGATTTCGCGATCCTTCCCGAGATCTTCTATTCCCAGTATTCCGACGCCGAGATAAGAAAGAACTGCGAGCCCGCCGGCGGCCCGACCGAGCAGAAGCTCTCGGCCCTCGCCAAGGAACTCGGCATATACATCATCGGAGGCTCCGTGGCCGAGAAGGAGGGCGACAAGATCTACAATACCGCCTTTATGTACGACCGCGAGGGAAAGCAGATAGCAAAGCACAGAAAGGTGCATATGTACGAGGTCATCCATCCGGACGGACGCCACGACAGAGAGGCCGACACCATCGAGCCGGGCGACCGCGTCACCATGGCCGACACCGAGTTCGGTCCCGTCGGCATAGCGATCTGCTACGATATCAGATTCGCCGAGTTCTTCAGGATCTACGGTCTCAAGGGCGCGAAGATCATCTTCCACCCGGGCAACTTCAACCTCACGACCGGCCCCGCGCACTGGGAGATGTCCATCAGGATGAGGGCTCTCGACCAGCAGCTCTTCATGGCCTCCTGCATAGGCGCCAGGAACCTCGACGCACCCTACGTCAACTACGGCCATTCGATGGTCGCGGGTCCCTGGGGCGACCTTAAGGCCAAGCTGGGCACGGAAGAGGAGGTCTGCGTCGTCGAGATCGACCTCGACGAGATCGACCAGATAAAGAACAGGCTCCCGATCACGATGCTCCGCCGCACCGACCTCTACGATACCAAATACTACGGCAAGTAGCGGGCAGGGCGAAACATAACACGTTCCCGTTGTGATTTCTGCGAGATTTTCTGCTATTCAGGGAAAAAATCCTGTTATTTCGGGGAAAACCGAAATTGTTCCCTCAATGCATAAATCGGTTGAATTCTTTGAATTTTAGCGGTATACTGCTCTTCGCGTGCCGAAAAGGGCGCGCCGTATCAGACAGTATTCAGTGTATTGGAGGATAAACTGATCTCTCAGTTATCAGGAGGAACGATAATAATGAAAAAGGTATTAGCAATCATGCTTGCTCTTCTCATGGTCGCCGGTCTTGCAGCCTGCGGCGAGAAGAAGCAGGAAGAAGAAGCGGCCCCGACTTATAAGTTCGGCATGGGCGTCTCCGTTGAGACCAGCGTCAAGAACGCTTCCGCCGAGGCCGACGGTCAGGTCGAGTCCGATCCGACCATCGCGGTCATCCTCGTAGACGGCGAAGGCAAGATCGCTCAGTGCAGGTTCGACGTAGCTCAGGTAAGGCTCGGAGTCACCGCCGCAGGCGAGGTCACCGGAACCGACACCGCGGATTCCTTCAGGACCAAGCAGGAGAAGAAGGAAGACTACGGCATGGCCAAGGCTTCCAAGCTCGAAAAGGGCGAATGGTATCAGCAGGCCGACTTCCTTGCCGAGTATCTCATCGGCAAGACCCTCGAAGAGGTCCAGGCCATCAAGCTCGAAGACGGCTACGCCGTTGACGAGGACCTCAGAGCCGGCTGCACCATGGGTCACATGAACCAGTTCTTCGGCGCCGTCGCGGACGCCTATGACAGGCTCGTCGACGCGGGTGAGGCCGCAAGCATCACCCTCGGCGTCACCGTCGACTTTTCAAGCAGCAAGAACGCCACCGCTGAGGCCGCAGGCACTGCCGAGATCGATTCCAATATCGGCGCCACCGCTCTCGACAAGGACGGCAAGATCACCGCAGCAAGCCTCGACGTAACTCAGATGAAGTTCGCCGTAGCCGCCGACGGAACCGTCACCGACGCAGCCAACAAGCTCAGCAAGTGGCAGCTCAAGGAGAACTACGGAATGTCCAAGGCCTCCAAGCTCGAAAAGGGCGAGTGGTATCAGCAGTCCGAAGCGTTCAGCACCTACCTCGTGGGCAAGACCCTCGAAGAGGTCAAGGGCATCGAGCTCGAAGACGGTTATGCCGTTGACGAGGATCTCAGAGCCGGCTGCACCATGGGCCACCTCAACCAGTTCGTCGAAGCTTTCGTAAAGGGAATGTAATCGATGAAAAAGCTTATCAGACTCACGGGTTTGATAATAATTGCCGCAATGATTGCCGCAGTCCTTCCGGGCTGCGGCAGTTTTGGCGATGCGGAGAATGACGGTCCGCAGAAGTATTCGGAGTATTACTACGACTACTTCGACACCGTCATACAGCTCGTCGCCTACTGCGATTCGCAGGAGGATTTCGACGCTATAAGCGCCTATGTGAACGAGGGCTTCGATAAATACAACAGGCTCTTCGACATATACAACGATTACGAGGGCGTAAGCAACGTAAAGACGATAAACGACAATGCCGGCAAAGAGCCAGTCGAGGTGAGCCCCGAGCTTCTGGATTTTCTGGATTACTGCACGGGCATATACAGCCTTACCGGAGGCAGGGTCAACGTCGCCATGGGCAGCGTGCTCAGGCTCTGGCACAACGCCAGGGAGTACGCTGAGACCCACGACGATCCCTACGTTCCGGATAAGGACGAACTCGAAGAGGCTGCTCTTCACACTTATATAAGCCTTCTCGAGACCGACAGGCAGGCCGGAACGGCGTACCTGAGCGATCCGAAGGCTTCTCTCGACGTGGGAGCCATAGCAAAGGGCTACGCCGTCGAGCGCGTTGCGGAGGGCCTCGAGGAAAAGGGCCTTACAAACATAGCGATAAATGCCGGAGGCAACGTGAGGACCATCGGTCCCAAGCCCGACGCGAGCTGGAAGATAGGCATAACCGACCCCGACAAGTCGAACAGCGCCAGCATCGACAAGATATGGCTGGACGGACTTTCGGTCGTGACCAGCGGCGTATACGAGAGGTATTTCACGGCGGGCGGCGTCAGATATCACCACATAATCGACCCGGATACCCTCTTCCCGGAGGACCGCTATCTGTCGGTATCCATAATTGCGAAGGATTCGGCCCTGGCCGACGGGCTTTCGACCGGAGTCTTCAACATGGACTTTGACGAGGGCCTTGCCTTCATAGAGGGTCTCGAGGGTGTCGAGGCCATGTGGATAATGCCCGACCGCTCGCTCAAGTGGTCTTCGGGCTACGAAGCGTTCAGAGCGGAATAAAAAGCATAAAAAAGGGGCGGCCCCATTGGGCCGCCCCTTTCATATACTACATCGCCGTGAGTATGGGATCCTTGGTCTCGTCGTCGAGGAAGACTCCGCCGCGCTTGAGGAAGGCTCCGGTGAACTTGTTCCTGTGAGCCTCCTCGGAGTATTCGCCGCTCTTCATCCTGGCCATCTCCTCGGCCTCCATCGCGAGATTCTTTCTCGCCGCCTCGAGGACCTCCTCCGCGTCGTTCTTCGGGATTATGACGACTCCGTCTCCGTCGCCCACGAGTATGTCTCCGGGCATCACGACCTGACCTCCGCAGACCACCGGGACGTTGATCTCGCCCGGGCCTTCGCGGTAGGGTCCGAGGGGGGTGGCGGACAGGCCGTAGACGGGGATGCTGCCGGCGAGTATGTCGTCGGTGTCCCTCACGGCGCCGTTGACTATGAAGCCGCCTATGCCGCGCATCTGCGCGTAGGCCAGCATCATCCCTCCGAAGAGAGCGCGGTCGGTATAGCCCGCGCCGTCGATCACGACTATGTCTCCGGGCTTCGCGTAATCCAGCGCCGCCTGAGCCATCAGGTTGTCGCCGGCGGGGACCTTTACGGTGAAGGCGGGGCCGGTGAGCTTTATGCCGTTGAAGGGCTTTATGCCTCCGAACATGCAGTACATGCGCTGCATGCAGTCGCCGATGTTGGCGCTCGGTATCTCCCTGAAGGCCTCGATCAGCGAGGCGTCGGGTCTTTCTATATTCAGAAACGCTCTGGATCCTACGGACATTTCATTCTCCTTTCGCAGGCCGGGCCTGCTTCCGTATTGACAATAACGCAGGCGTGGTATAAATACAAATATATAGATTTTATGTTTCCATAAATCTGATTTATATGTATGAAGTGCCGGGAGAAGATGCCGGCAGCGGGCGCAAGCGGGCCTTAGCGCGGGGGAGTATCAAATGGATCAGGAGATGAGCTACGTCTTTGCCGTATACGAGCACGGCAGCTTTTCGAAGGCGGCGGAGGCGCTGTATATAACGCAGCCCGCCCTGAGCATGGCGGTCAGAAGAGTCGAGGAGAGGCTCGGCATGCCCCTGTTCGACCGCGTGAGCAGGCCTTTAAGGCTCACCGAGGCGGGGGAGCTTTACATAGAGAAATACCGCCGCATGCAGGACCTTGAAAACGAGCTGGAGCGGCAGATAAACGATCTGTCGTCGCTTCAGAGGGGCAGCCTTCACCTGGGCGGCTCGCACTTCATCAATTCCTACATACTGCCGCCGGTCCTGACGGAGTTCTCGAGGTCTTATCCCGGCATACGTCTCGAGCTCACCGAGGCAGGTCCGTCGGAGCTCGCGGAGATGCTCGCCGGGCACCGCATAGATCTTACGGTGAACTGCGACGTGGCGCCGGGCGAGACCTTCAGAAGGGAGCCCTGCTTTACGGACCACGTGCTGCTTGCCGTTCCGCCCGGGCTCGAAGTTAATGAAAGGCTCGCGGGCGCAGCCCTTACGGCGGGCGACGTCTTAAGAGGCGTCCACGGGTCGGACGAGGCCGAGGCGGTGTCGCTCGGAGAGTTCGCGGAGCTGCCCTTCATCCTTCTGACTCCCGGAAACGACCTGCTTTCGAGGAGCCTGGAATTTTTCGAAAAAGAAAACATGCAGCCGCGGGTGCGGCTGCACGTGACTCAGCTTGCCACCGCCTGGCATCTCGCGCAGGCGGGCATGGGCGCCGCCTTCATCAGCGACAGGATAATCAGAAGCGAAGGCGGAAATATGAGGTTTTACAAGATCGACTCGCCCCGCGCGAGGCGGGTGTTCGATCTGGTCATGCCGGAGGGGCGCTACGTCACGAACGCCATGAGAGCCTTCATGGAGCTCGCCTGCAGGCTCTGCGGCTGAGAGCCCGCGCCGTCCGGCGGCCCGCCGCAATAATACGGCGGCCCTTACTTGAGCACCTGCGGGTTGACCAGGTTATGCGGCCTCTTGCCGTCCAGGCAGTCGAGCAGGCCCAGAAGGGCCTCCTGCGTCATCTTTATCCTCGCGTCTCCGCACTGGGTGCCGATGTGCGGCGCTATTATCATGTTCGGTATCTGCGCCAGCTCCGGAGTGATGTTCGGCTCGAACTCGTAGACGTCGGCCGCGGCTCCGGCGAGCTTTCCGCTCTTAAGGGCAGCTATCATGTCCGCCTCACAGACTATCGGGCCTCTCGCGGCGTTCACGATATACGATCCGTCCTTCATCATGTCGAACTGGGGCTTCGCTATGAGGTGCCAGTTTTCCTTCGTATAGGGGCAGTGCACCGAGACCACGTCGGCCGTGCGGAGCAGCTCCTCGAAGCTCACGAACTTCGCGCCGATCTCGTCTTCTATTTCCTTCGGGGCCCTCACGGGATCGCTGTATATGATCTTCATTCCGAAGGCCTTCGCCTTCCTCGCGACCTCCTTGCCTATGCCTCCGAAGCCGACTATGCCGAGCACCTTGTCCTCAGCGGACTGCGGGCCGACGGGGTAGAGGGGCATGCCGAAGGTGAGCTCCTTCTTGGCCTTTTCCTGAAACAGAGTGTGATGGCGCAGCATGTCGAGCATGATCATTATCGTCATCTCCGACGTCGGATTGATGACGGCCCTCGGGGTGTTGCAAACGCAGATCCCTCTTTCCGTGGCCGCGGCGGCGTCTATCTTCTCGTAGCCGGCCCCGACGTGGGCTATGGCCTTTACCGAAGGCATCGCGTCCATCATGGCGCCGTCGATCTTGTAGCCGTGGTCGAGCAGGCCCTCGCAGCCCTGTATCATCTCTATGAGCTTATCCTTGGACCAGGCGTTTTCGTCGCCGGTTTTGTCGGGCCAGACAAATTCGGCCCTTCCCTCGGCGACCTTCGCCGCCTCCTCGGGTATCCTGTAGCCGCATGCTATCCTGTGCATTTCCATTCCTCCGTGATAGTATCAGAACTGTTGAAAATCAACAAAAACAAGTCTATTATTAAGTTACACTCACAAAAACTATTTTTCAAGGAGGTAAAACATTATGAGACTGCGCAGCGATCAGGTAAAGAACTCGTTCGGCGGCCCCGTCGGCCGTCCGCTCTACAAGGGCATGGGCTTTACCGATTTCGAGCTCGAGGAGGGCAGGCCCCTCATCGGCATCGCAAACACCTACAACAATATTGTTCCCGGCCACTATAATCTGGACAGGGTCGGCGAGTACGTAAAGCGCGGCATCTACGCGAACGGCGGAACTCCGATGGAATTCGGCACCATTGCCTGCTGCGACGGTCTCGCCGAGGGACACCCCGGAATGCATTACATCCTCCCCTCCAGAGATATAATCGCCAACTCCGTTGAGATCATGGCTCAGGCCCACGCGCTCGACGGACTCGTGCTTCTCGCCTCCTGCGACAAGATCGTTCCGGGCATGCTGATGGCGGCCGCAAGGCTCGACCTTCCCTGCATCATCGTGAACGGCGGCCCGATGCTCGGCGGCATCGAGTTCGACGGAAAGAAATCCGACGCTTCCACCTTCATCGAAGCGATGGGCATGGTCGCGGCCGGCAAGATCACGAAGGAAGAGTTCAACGCTCTCGAAGATACCTGCTGCCCGGGCTGCGGAAGCTGCGCGTTCTTCGGCACCGCGAACACCATGTCTTGCCTCGCCGAGTGCCTCGGCATGTCGCTCACCGGCTCCGCCCTCATCCCGACCGTATACGCCGCAAGGCTCAGGGTCGCGTTTGAGTCCGGCCGCAGGATAGTCGACATGGTCAAGGAAGGCCTCACCGCCCGCAAGATCCTCACCGAAAAGGCCATAAGAAACGGCGTCAAGATGACGATGGCCTTCTGCGGATCCACCAACGCGGCTCTGCACCTGCCCGCGATCGCGTACGAGGCTCAGCTCAATATGAACGTCCTCAAGGAGTTCGAGGAGCTCAACAAGACCACTCCGCAGATCGCCAAGGTCAACCCGGCGGCCGCTCCCGACATGGAAGCCTTCTATCTCGCAGGCGGCATCCCCAGGGTAATGATCAACCTCGGCGATATTCTCGACCTCGACGTCATGACCGTCACCGGCAAGACCCTCGGCGAGAACCTCAAGGAATGCAAGTTCCAGTATCCCGAGAACACCGACGTCATAAGACATCTGGACAATCCGTTCAGCCGGACCGGCGGCATAGCGATACTCCACGGCAACGTCTGCCCGAAGGGCGCCATCTCCAAGCCCGGCGCCATCAAGCCCAACATGCATCACTTCGTCGGCAAGGCAAAGTGCTTCAACAGCGAAGAGGCTGCGAACGAGGCGGTCCTTAACAACAGGATCGTTCCCGGCGACGTGGTCGTCATCCGCTATGAAGGCCCGAAGGGCGGCCCCGGCATGAGAGAGATGGCTTCCACCATGAAGATGATGTACGGCGCGGGTCTGCACGACAGCACCGCCCTGATCACCGACGGAAGATTCTCCGGCACCAACAACGGTCCGTTCGTAGGACACATCTCGCCCGAAGCCGCTGAAGGCGGCCCGATCGCACTGATCGAGGACGGCGACGAGATCGAGCTCGACGTCGACAACGGCAGGCTCGAGCTTCACGTCTCCGACGAGGAACTCGCCAGGAGAAAGGCCAACTGGAAGAGACCGCACAAGGACGTCCCCTGGGGCTACCTGCGCGGCTTCGCACAGTTCGCGGCATCCTCGGACGAGGGCGCGGTCTTCAAGTGGCCCGAACTGGACTGAGGTCCGGAAAAGGCGCGCGGAGCGCATAGATATCAATAACAAAAGCGGCCCGGAGGAGCATCCTCCGGGCCGCTTTTGATTGCCCGTGATCTTTTATTATTAATGAAAAATGAAAATATCCTGCGCGGCGGCCGCGCAGGGTCCTAGTATTGCTTTGCTATTTAAGTATTTCCGGATTCACGAGGTTGTGCGGGCGCTTTCCGTCCAGATACTC
>JAEEGL015494201.1_pt1 | contig 19825 bp, 19 predicted proteins | sample 9134231 | NCBI WGS metagenome assembly JAEEGL01 (sample SAMN16246548, study PRJNA631951) | gut metagenome | biome: gut microbiome; feature: rumen; material: fiber-attached | host: Bos | place: Iran: Karaj | collected 2018-10 | reverse complement strand
TATAATATTATAATATTTTCAAAAATCGCTGCAAAATTACTAAATTTCCATTTAAAATTAGTACTTTTGCACGGAAAATAATTGTTTTATGCATACAAAAGAAGAAAAAATGCAGGCTTTCGGGCGGTTTCTTGACGTTTTAGACGCGTTAAGAGCTAATTGTCCATGGGACAAAAAGCAGACCAACGAGAGTCTTCGACCAAATACCATCGAAGAGACTTACGAACTCTGCGATGCTCTTATCAAGAACGATATCCCTGATATTTGTAAGGAGTTGGGCGACGTGTTGCTCCATATCTGTTTCTATGCCAAGATTGCCGAGGAAAAGAGTCAGTTTGACATGGCTGATGTGTGCAATGCCCTTACTCGCAAGATGATAACCCGTCATCCGCATGTATATCATCCGTCACAAATCGATGCAGAGGATCCTAAGCCACTGCCTTATGTACCTGAGAATGGTGCTGATGTCGAGGTGACCAAGGTAAATACGGTTGGACAGGTCCTTGAAAACTGGGAGCAGATAAAACTCAAGGAGAAAGATGGCAATAAAACAGTGCTTTCTGGTGTTCCCGATGCTCTGCCGTCACTCATCAAGGCTTATCGCATCCAAGATAAGGCCCGCAATGTAGGCTTCGATTGGGAAGATCGCCAGGATGTTTGGAAAAAGGTGCACGAGGAACTTGCAGAACTCGAGGTTGAGCTAAACAAGGAAGATAAGGAGCGCTCGACCGAGGAACTTGGAGATTTCTTGTTCAGTGTTATCAATGCATCCCGATTGTATAAACTAAATCCCGATAATGCCCTCGAAAAGACCAATCGCAAGTTTATCGACAGGTTCAACTATATCGAGGAGCATAGCATCAAGATAGGCAAACCTCTCAAGGATATGACGCTGGGTGAAATGGATGCTTTGTGGAATGAAGCGAAAAAAGTCCTTGAGTCCTGAAGTCCGTTGTTAAAACAAAAAACATAGATATGAAAAAACTAGTTTTTCTGAGTGTGGCATTGGCCACGGTGATGTTGTTGAGTTGTGGTGGCGGTAGCCGTCATCAGGCTGAGCGTGAGGAAGATACCGTAGATGTTAACGATCTGATTCGCGACCATACCGTTTACGGACTTTGTGGAGGTATCCTTTCTAATAGTCAGTTGCGTGTGGTTACTGATAATGGCGATACTCTGACGCTTGACATCACTCCTGCACAGAACGACCACAAGATGTTTGGCTCAGTAAGAGTTGGCGACCGACTTGCACTGATGACCAACAAAAAACAGACTGAGGCCACTCAAGTTATCAACATGAACTACCTGTTGGGCGACTGGGTAATGCCTGATCCTCTGGATGGTAGCGATGAGATTGGTATCCGTATCAAAGAGGGTGGCGTGGCTGAGTCAATAGAAATGACAAATATTACTTATCGCACTTGGCGAATCTTCAACGGAAAACTCGAGATAACCTCTATTCGTGAAGGCGGTGGCGAGGCTGAGGAGACTAATTACTTCGATATTCTGAAACTGTCGCAGGATACACTGATATATAGAACTATCAATAAACCTCAGGATGAGATTGAGACTTTTGAGTATTCTCGTTGGAAGGAGAAACCAGTTCCAGATCTTCATGGTTTGAAGCTTGAAGAACATCAGGATGAGTTTATGAAAATGTAATACAAGTTGGAATCGTTTAAAGTACATATATTAGGTTGCGGTAGTGCTCTTCCCACGCTTCGCCATAACGCGTCATCGCAGGTGGTAGAAGTGCGAGAGAAAGTGCTGATGCTGGATTGTGCTGAGGGAACGCAGATGCAACTGCGTAAATGCAGAGTTCGTTTCACCAAACTCAGTCATGTTTTTATCACCCATCTGCATGGCGATCATTGTTTCGGACTGATTGGTATGATTTCTACCTTTGGTCTGTTGGGACGTACTGCCAAACTGCATGTTCATGGCCCAAAGGAACTCGGCCCAGAGTTGGAACGCCAACTGCAGTTCTATACTCATGACTTGGGGTATGAGGTGGTATTCTACCCTGTCGATACTACCAAGCGCGCTGTGGTTTTCGAGGATCGCAGCATCACTGTCGAGAGTATTCCTCTGATTCATCGCATGCCTTGCTGTGGTTATCTTATCAGCGAAAAGCCATCTCAGCCACATATCCGTCGCGATATGATGGATGCGTATCAGATACCTAATTCACAGGTGAATAACATTAAATGTGGTGCCGACTGGACCACACCTGATGGCGATGTGATACCAAACTCACGTCTGGTTACTGCTGCCGATCCTGTTCGCAGTTATGCCTATCTGTCGGATACCCGTTATATTCCCGATCTCTGGCAACAGGTTAAGGGTGTAAGCACACTTTATCACGAGAGTACCTATGGCGATGATCATCTGCCACAGGCCGAGAAGTATTGTCATTCTACTGCTCGTCAGGCTGCAATGGTGGCTCGCGATGCTGGGGTAGGGAAGTTGCTTTTGGGTCATTACAGTTCCCGGTATGAGGACGAGAATGTGCTGCTTAATCAAGCCAAAGAAGTGTTCGAAAATAGCTTTTTGACCAACGAAATGGATATTTTTGACGTTTAAATGGCCTTTAATGACATTTTTTTAGCTTAAAATTTTGTTATTTCATAAGAATTGTCTATCTTTGCAACGAACTATAGATAGATTGCTTATGAGGAGAATTATACTTATTTCAACCATATTATGTCTGATGGCTGCTCCAATTGCAGCATCTTCGCTACTTTTCGACCCAGCTCCAGCAGCCCAGGTCGAGGAGGATATTACTTTAACCCTTGATGGTAATGTCGTAACAGTAACGAATGCTCAGGGAAAGGACCTTCAGGTGGTTTCTCTCACAGGCAGACTTTTGGCAACTTACCATATCTCGTCGCCTAGTCAGCGTGTGGAATTAAATCTGTCTAAAGGGTGTTACATCTTAAAGGTAAGCAAAGTAGTTCGCAAGGTTTCTATTCAGTAACCTTCATTCTGTTTTGCATCTGTATCTTGCTGGGGGCTTGCAACGAGCAGAAATCCCGCGAGTTGACAGAGGCAGAACGTTCAGCATTTGGTGAATACGTAAACCAGATGGACAGCACACTTACTGGTGTGTGGTTCGATCGTATGGGAGTATCTGCCGATGCTGACTCTATGTTGTCGTATCTTAATCGTGAGTTGCCACGCAATGGTCTCGATAAGGCAGCATTCTTTGTTCCTGAAATAGAAAGTGATCTTGAGATAGTTCATACGTTGGCTTTTGATTCTGTTGGTGTAAGTATCAACGATCTGTTGCCACGGCTTGAGGCTAAACTCACCAAGGCATATATCCGCTATGTCACTGGGCAGCGATATGGTTTTATGCGTCCACGCATCTTTAACCGCATGGATCCTAAAGTCGGCAATCCAGGTACCTTTGCCCGTGTGTTCGATTATGAAGTTGCTGCACCTGATACTACAGAGGCGGCAAAGAAGGTGGCTGAAAGCGACCGCATGTCATATCTTGCATCGTCGGCTCCTAATACCTATATATATAAGGCACTTCTCAAGGAGATGGACAAGACTACCGATGTCGATAAGCGTCATCAGTTGGCTGTTAATATGGAGCGTTGTCGCTGGAAGATAGATCACCCGGAGGCTAATCAGCGTCAGATATTGGTGAATATACCAGCTCAGCAACTATGGGCTATAGGCGGCGATACTGTGCTCGACATGAAGATATGTTGCGGAGCTGTTCCTACCAAGACTCCATTACTTAACAGCAAAATCAGTTATATGCAGGTTAACCCGGAGTGGATTATCCCACATAACATCGTTAAGACCGAAGTGTTACGCCATGCAGGCGACTCTGCATATTTCGCACGTAACCGTTATTCTATCATTGATAAGAATTCTGGTGAAACACTTAATGTAGCTGAGGTTGGCTCTGGTGACTTGCTTTCAGGCAATCTGCGCATCAGTCAGAAGGGTGGAGCAGGCAACTCGCTTGGTCGTATTGTATTCCGCTTCCCCAATAATTTCTCGATTTATCTCCACGATACCAATAATAGAGGCGCTTTCCAGCGCGATCGTCGTACTCTGTCGCATGGTTGTGTAAGAGTGCAGAAACCTTTCGATTTGGCTTGCTATCTGCTTCCTGATGTAGATGAATGGACACGTGAGAGCATTCGCATCTCGATGGATATCCCCCCTGTGACAGATCGTGGGCGCGAGTGGGTTCGTAAGCATGCCGATGCAGAACGTCCGTTCCGATTGATATCCTATCATGGTGTTACGCCCCATGTACCTCTATACATATTATATTATACCGCCTTTCCGAATCCTAAGACTGGTGTAGTTGATTTCTGGCCTGATATCTATGGATTCGACAAGGTTATAAGCAAGGAACTTAAATGGATAAGCGAAGCGAGTTCGAGTCGATAGTGCGCGAGTATAGCGAACAGTTGTATTGGCAGATACGTCGTATTGTACTCACTCACGACGATGCCAACGACGTGCTTCAGAATACTTTTCTGAAAGCATGGAATGGCTATGATAATTTCCATGGCGAGTCGAAGGTGTCTACATGGCTATCGCGTATCGCCATCAATGAGAGTGTGGATTTCCTGCGCCGCAACAAGCACATTGCTTCTGCCACTTCGGATGATTTGTCGGTGGCAAATACGCTGCTGGCCGATGAATACTTCGATGGTAGCGAGACCGAAGCTATGTTGCAACAGGCAATCGCACAGTTGCCTGAAGTTCAGCGCATGGTATTCCAACTGAGATACTTCGACGAGATGAAATACAGCGACATCAGTAAGTTGCTCGATACGTCTGAGGGAGCTCTGAAAGCGTCATATCATATTGCAGTGAAGAAAATAACAGAATTTTTTAAGTCACACGATTAAACTTTTTGAATAACAATACGTCACATATACGATGAACGAAGAAATGTACATACAGGAAAAGGTTGGAAAGCGGAATCCGTTCCGTGTTCCAGAGGGTTATTTCGATAACCTTACTGCCAAGGTAATGAGTAATCTGCCTGAGCAGCCTAAACGTCGTGCTAAGTCTGTGTTTATGCGCCCAGCATTCTATGCGGTTGCAGCCAGTGTTTGCGCTTTGTTGGTTGCTGGTGCTGCCTTGATGTGGAGCCCATCAGTCGAAGTGTCATCGCCAACGGCTGTGCAGGCTCAGGCTACCACTCAGCCTCAGCAGCAGGATGCCAGTGGCGAATACATGGAAGAGGCTGCTGACTACATGATGCTCGACAATCACGAAATCTACGCCTACTTGGCTGAAAACTAAAATAATGTTTTGAATGATGAAAAAGATAGTTGTTTCTGCTGTTTTGATGTTGATGGTTGTCCTTGGTGCAAATGCCGAGGAGCAGCAGAAGTTCTCGCCCGAGAAGTTTCAGGCTGACTTGGAGCAGTTTATCACAAACGAAGCTGGACTTACTACTGAAGAAGCTGCAAAATTCTTCCCCCTATATCGCGAGATGCAGCAGAAGCAGCGCGTGGTATATAATAAGATGCGCGAACTGTTTAAGATTCCATCAGACGAGGCTGCAAGCAAGCGCGCCATTCAGCGTCGCGACCAGTATGAGTTGGAACTCAAGCAGATAGCACAGACTTATCACAACAAGTTCCTTCGTGTGGTTTCTGCCACGAAGGTATACAAGACCATTATTGCCGAGGATCAGTTCCATCGTCGTGCTTTCCGTAATTTCGGAGCAGGTGGCCATCGTGGTGGTCCAAGAAAGTAAGGCCTACGGATTTTACAAATTCTTTGCGCATAGCGCTTCGATTTCGCACTTCTCGCAGTGAGGTTTTCTTGCTGTGCAAACGTAACGTCCATGTAGCAACAGCCAATGGTGAGCGTTAGGAATATCCTCTTCGGGGATATACTTTGTTAATGCCATTTCTACCTTATATGGCGTATTGTCGCTCTTGTTTACCAACCCCAGTCGATGAGCTACACGGAATACGTGAGTATCCACTGCCAATGTGGCTTTGCCGAATGCTACGCTCTGGATAACATTTGCTGTCTTACGTCCAACGCCAGGCAGTGACAATAAATCGTCATAGTTGCTAGGCACCTCACCATCGTATTTCTCAGCAAGAATCCTTGCTAGTTCCACAAGATGCTTAGCCTTAGCGTTAGGATACGACACACTTTTAATCCACTCGAACACATCCTCCTCATCAGCCTTTGCCATCGACTTTGCATCAGGATAATGTGCAAACAGATCAGGAGTAACCTGATTTATCCGCTTGTCAGTACACTGTGCACTAAGCACCACAGCCACCAACAACTGAAACGTACTACCAAAATCCAGCTCAGTAGTCACCACTGGCATCTTCTCCCTAAAATGCCCCAATATCTTGTCGTATCGTTCTTTCTTTTTCATCTTATAGATATATAATTACGAAGAATGATATAATCCAACCAAGGATGCAGAACTGGACGAAGTGATCCTTTACTAATAATTTTGTAGGACTACTGCTATGATTATACACAATCATATTCTGAAGATAACGTAATAAACCCAGAAAGACCCATGTTGACGTCAAATAAACATATTTATTGTCAAACCTCTCAACAACCTCAGGAGACATAGAGTACATAATATAACATACCAATGTAACAGATGCAATAATAGCTGTGGCTTCATTAATAAACACCGTATTATATCCTGTAATAGACACTCTTGGTTTCAACCCCGACTTTTCAAATATAATAAAATCATCATATCGTTTTGTTAATGCCAAGAAAAGCGTTATAAGGAATGTCATCATCACAAGCCAGTGTGAAATCCAGATATCCGTAACCACACCTCCTATAAGCACTCGCATCACGAATCCTATTGCAATAATCGATACATCGAGTATAGCAAACTGCTTCAGCTTAAGGCAATACGCGATATTCATCAGCCAATACCCGATAACTATCATATATAGATAAGGTGTATTCACGCTATTAGCCAATGGAATCAGCGCCAAAGCGCCGATGGTACACAATATCATCATAGTATATCCGCCCATCACGGACACCTTGCCTGATGCAATCGGACGCTTACACTTCTTGGGATGCTGGCGATCCGCTTCAACATCCTTCAGATCGTTGAAGCAATAAATCGAACTTGATATCAGACAGAATGATGCAAACATCACAAGTGTTGGCCAAAAGAACTCTGCCTTCAGCAGGTTATTGCTGAAGAATATTGGCGCAAACACAAACACGTTTTTGAGCCACTGTAGCGGACGGAGTAACCTTATATAATTAATCATTGCGCTGCAAAATTAAACCTTTTTGCTGAATTCTCCAAATTTACAAAGATTTATTTGGCTATGTCGGTAAAAATGTGTACCTTTGCATATGAAAAGGTAACCTTCGGAAAATCCCGAACATCTCTTTAAAGCCTATATTACATATAGGCCCTATCCCTATAAATAGGGCCTTATAAATTAAATTAATAAATTAATTTACGGGCGTGCCTGTATGGGACACGCCGATAAAAAATAAATTAATCAAATGAGACATAAGAATGACATTGTAATGGCTGCCACGAGCGCCCGCAGCTACAATCGACACTGGCGCGCTCACAAACTGACATGGTCAGAGATAGGTAAGATTAAGTACCTCTTTGATGGGGCCTACGAGTATATGGACGAAGTGACACTGGCCTATACGCGTTTGCACTTCAACAAACTGCGCAAAGCGCTTGGCTTTAAGCAAGATTCGGAATTATCCGAACTTGTAGAGAAGGCGGGAGCCTTCCGTATCGTCCGTAATCGGGAGACTAATCAGCTAGAGGCCTTTATGTCGCCCTTGGTGGGCGACCGCTTTACGCCTACTGAGAATCAGTTTATTGAAGAACCTGCAATTCCCTGCGAGATATTCGATTGTAAGGCCAACGCACTAGCCAACGATAACGATCGCGACAAAATCTCCGAGAATCAGCGCCAGCACAAGAACGGCATCGATATGCATGTTCTTCTGGCAGGCAACGTTCCCAAGTTCCATGTAGAAGCCAATGAAGAGGCTGTCAATAGAGTTGTCGAAATAATTAACCTTATACTTGATAATAAAGATCTCCACCAATACTATTTTGGTGAATGTGTTTATCACTATAGTCAAAAATATAACGTTAGCAAGACTACGGCTTGTGATGCAGTAGACTTCTTTGTGCAAATCAAGCTGATAAGGCATATGTCTCGACGCGTAGGCATTGAAAACTGGCCTGATGAGACTATTCTTAAATGGCTTAGATATTATTTTGGAGCCAAACGTTTGCCCCAGGTAATCACCGAAATACATGAGGAGTGGCAGTAGCCTATTGAATACCATCCATAATCAATTTGATTCCGATAAGAATCAAATTGATTATGATTGAAAACTAACTTGTTTTCAATTGAAAAGTAACTTGATTTCAAATGATATCTAACTACTTTTCAAAATGACATAAAATGATATTTTGCTGAAATTGCATAGAATATCGGTGGATTAATTAAATAAATGTTAATGCTGAGCTGTTTGTAGTGATTCTCTTCTTGTTGAACCGGATTATTTTGTATTTTTGCAGAAAGTATACAATTTAATCGATTAAATATTTGATGTCATGAAGAAATTATTATCAATTGCAGTATTAGGATTAATTCTATCCGGCTGTACGAAGGGTTTTGAAGGTATGGAACCAGAGCCAACGCCAACTCCAGAGCCAACCCCAACAAGTAACAAGGCAACTCAGGAGGAAATCAATGCCAACGTTGCTAAAGTATTTGGAACTAACTTTAGTCCCAATCAGGATTGGAGTTCTACAACTAAGCATACTGTTACAATCACAGCAGATGCTCCAATGAGCGACATTGCTAAGGTTCAGATTTTGACAGAGGCTCCTTATTTTAACGAAGACGCTCGTGTGCTTAATGAGGCAACTGTTTCTAAGGGACAGACGGTTTCAATCACATACGATTGCCCATCAGAATACACAGATTTGGTGGCAGCCTGTGTTGACAGCAAGGGAATATACTATGTAGCAGGTTTCAAGGCCGGTGATAGTAGCGTGAGCTTTACGAAGGTTGCAAAAGCCCGCACAAGAGCTGCTTATTCTCTTCCTAATCTCCCAGCTGCAAGTGGCTTGAAGATGAAATATAAGAACTCTCATCTCTCGTTTAATGCTATCCGTGCTCAAATGGCAGGTACGGAAGGTGCGTCAAACACTATTGATTCTTGGAAGAATAGCGATTGGGACAATGAGCGCCTTTGGATGCTTAGTAATGATGGCGGTAACAGCACTTGGAAAGTAGAAAAACAGACTATATATCGTACCGTTACAATAACAGAAGATGAAATAAATAGTCTTGAGACAATCTTGGATGCTGTTGGTGGAAAGAAAGGACGAGATAATAAATATAAAGAAGGTAATTTGGAGACCATTCGTAATTCCTCTGTATATAAGTTGACTAAGAACTACTTGGTTGCCGACGGACAAACACCTATCACAGTATCGCCGGTTCAGATGTTAACTACGGATTATGTTTACGACAATTTGTATTATTATTATTTTAATCCTGCTGATTTGCCAAGTTCGGAAGCTGAACAGGTGAAATTCCTTAAGGCTCTTCCTAAGTTCAAATGTGTTGATGGTAAGTTGACTAAGCAAGCAAGTGGTACGCTTACTTCTGATAATAAGTATGATGAGGCAAAGAATGGTAATTATTTTAAAGTTCATGAATATGTTCTGCCTTATTTCGGTGATGTGACGAGTAGCACTACTACTGATGTTATAGCGCATAGTTTTACTATTCCTGCAGGCTATTATGTAGGTTTTATGCTGAGAAAGAGCAAAAAAGATTACCTTGATTCGTATACTAAAGATAATGATATCTATAAAGGTGGTACAAACTATTCTAAGAGGTCTTATGAAGGAAGTGAAGATGGCGAGGTATATGCTGATGGCAGTTTGAACAAACAGATTAATCAGTACCCGTTTTTTCACCAGGCTGTAGATAAAGGCATGGAGCTGGATGACCCTCGTGCCGCCATCTTTGGTGCAAACCAAAAGACATACCTGATGTTTGAAGAAGGATGTGATGTTAATTACGTAGATATGATCTTTGAGATTAATGGTGGCCTGTATTCGGTTGATGAGGCTCAGGAGATTAATAGTAATGTATATACCTTCTGCTTCGAGGATCGCAACTTGGGTGACTACGATATGAATGATGTGGTAATCAAGGCTGAGCGCCTGAATATTTCTCAGGTTAAGTATACAGTTGTAGCATGTGGTGCTTACGACGAACTCTATCTGCGCAATATCAAAGGGCAGACATTGAATGAGAACACAGAGATTCATGCTTTGTTTGGCGAAAATAACCTCTCAACGTTTATTAATACCCAGACCAAGAACTACGAGCCAGTATCAGAGATAATCACAGTCGATCCGTCGTTCAGTTTCACAGATTTCTCTAAGCAGGTATATATCTACAATAAGACACAAGATTACGATGTAAAGATGGCTCAAAAGGGTGAAGATCCTCATGCCATTATGATTCCTTGTGATTTCAAGTATCCAATTGAGAAAACCTGTATTAAGAATGCTTATACTACGTTTAATAGCTGGGGTGAAAATCCTGTAACGTCTACCGATTGGTATTTGACTCCAGTCGAGGGGAAAGTTATGAATGTTTCTGTAGAATAACATTCTTCATTATTAATATAACAAGCGTGTGCAATCAGTTGCACACACTTGTTGTTCTATAATAAATGTTAATTTAAGTAGGTTTGTAGTTATTTTATCCTTGTTTATAAGGAGAATGTTGTATCTTTGCAGAAAGTATACAATTTAATCGATTAAATATTTGATGTCATGAAGAAATTATTATCAATTGCAGTATTAGGATTAATTCTATCCGGCTGTACGAAGGGTTTTGAAGGTATGGAACCAGAGCCAATGCCAACTCCTGAACCAACCCCAACAACGAAAGTTCCAAATTCGTTTGATTTTTCAACTGTTCATAAGGTTAAACTCAATGTTGACTATTCAGCATTCCAAACTTACGGTCCTGTCTTCTTTGGTGTTTATACACAGAATCCATTCGTGACAGTCGAAGATGCACCAGATGATCAGTGGAACGAGTCTGTTGCTCCGATATTTGAGGATTATACAGGGGCAAACGGCAAGTATAGTGCTACTATCGAGTTGCCTACTTATGCCCAGCATCTATATATAGCAACCGGCAATTTCTTTACAGGAATGCATCTGATGGAGGCTGATGTGCAGAATGGTGCTATATCAGCAGTGGCTAAGAATGAGAATGTTGCCTCAAGTCGTGCTTTTACACGTGCTCCAGGTGAGGGCGAATCGACAGATGATATTGCAAAGCTTAAAATGGGACTTAAAACTGATGGCAAGACGAGAATCTATCAAGAATGGAAGAATTGGCTCGGTACTTGGAATTCTGCTTCAGGACGTCCAAACTATATTCTTGATAAGTCTACTGCAGACCCCAAACTGATTATTAGTGACTCGGAAATGGAAAATCTTTATTCTATTGTGGGCACAGCGTTTACATCAGGTTGTGCCATGAATAAAGAGTATTGTTCTTCTCCAGACCTATTGCTTGAAAAGGATTCTGAGGTAACCTTTACTGTTCTTGGCAGTAGTACATGTTGGAACTCTTCTCTTGGCTATTATTATTATACGGATGATAATAAACCAACAAAACCAGGAGATATTAAGGTAATCATGGTGTTTCCAAATACCCAGGATGGTCATTGGGCAAGAGCAACAGAGAAAAAACTAGAGACTTATAATGGTAATATTGGCGTAAACCGTGGTGACGTGGTTCAGTTGATGTATTATCCTAATATAGCAAATGACGACATGACTGGAGCGACCAAGACATTCCCAAAAGGTACAAGAATCGGTTTTATTTTGAGAACCCAGGGATGGGCTATGCAGGGTAATGATTACACTATTATAACACAGGGACCTAAATATTGGAATAATAAGTATAACACATGGGGTGCTACCACAGACGGATTGTCGTACTCTAGTGATACCGGAAAGCACCCCAATCCTAATGGTGAAAGTCGTGCCGCAAAGTTCAGCTACAAAGCATCTAATGGTGAGAAATATACTATTGTTTCGTTTGAGGATGCCCTTGACGACCAGGATTTTGATGACTTGATTTTTGCACTTAAACCAGTGAATGTATTTGCTGATTTACCAGAGGTAGAAAACAAGAAATCTTCGACCAATGGCGTTTATGCTTTCGAGGATCTGTGGCCAAATGCCGGTGACTATGATCTTAACGATGCTTTGGTAAATGTAAAGCACGAGAAAGAGTTTAATGATAAAGGACAAATCATCAAGGAGACATTCTATCTTACAACATATCAGAATTATGTAGAGCTGACTAGCGGATTGGCTTTGACTTTGGATACAAAGACTACCCCTCAGTCGATAGCAATGAAGAAGATTGCAAAAGATGCAACAGTAGCAGAGGAAACATCGCTTACTAAGGATGGTAATGTGTATTATCTGACTGCAGACTTCAAGGGTGAACTTGGAACTACATATATTTTGGAACTCTCGTATAAAAATCCATTAGGTTCGTCTGCTGATTTGGCATCTATTAAGCCATTCATCTATCGCTCTGAGGGAGATATGAATTGGGAGGTACATATCCCAATGGAGACTCCTACGGCTAAGATGAATTCAAGTTATTTTGGTACAGGTGATGACTGTTCTGATTCAAGTAAGGGATTGTATTTCGTTCGCGAGGGCAATTATCCATTTGCGTTCTATCTGTATGGCGTAAATATAAGTGTATTTGAAAATACTATCCTGAAGCGTGAAAACGAGAGTAAACGTATCGATCAGTTCTTCCCCAACTTCCTGGAATGGTCAACTTCAAATGGCACCAAGAACCAGGATTGGTATCTTAAATAATTTCGTACTCTACAAATAAAAACAATAAAATCAATTTAATATTCGACACTTATGAAAAAGCTATTTTTATCAGCAGCAATAGGATTAGTTTTATCCAGCTGTACAAAAGGTTTTGAAGGTATAGAGTCAGAGCCAACCCCAACTCCAGAACCAACCCCAACAAGTAACAAGGCAACTCAAGAAGAGATCAATGCCAACGTTGCTAAAGTATTTGGAACTACCTTCAGTCCCAATCAGGATTGGAGTTCTACAACTAAGCATACTGTTACTATCACAGCAGACGCTCCAATGAACGACATCGCTAAGGTTCAGATTTTGACAGAGGCTCCTTATTTTAATGAGGATGCAAGAGTTCTGAACGAGGCAACTGTTTCTAAGGGACTGTCAGTTTCAATCACATACGATTGCCCTGCAGAATACACAGATTTGGTAGCTGCCTGTGTTGACAGCAAGGGGGTGTACTATGTTGCAGGTTTTAAGGCAGGTGATAGTCAGGTTACTTTCAAGAAAGCTGCCCAGGCGCGCACAAGAGCTGCATACGATTTGCCAAATCTGCCAGAGGTTACTGGCTTGAAGATGAAGTATAATAACTCACATCTTTCGTTTAATGCTATCCGTGCTCAAAAAGCTAATCAAGGTGAGGCTGGCAACATTGAGCCATGGAAAAACAGTAATTGGGACAATGAGCGGCTTTGGATGCTTAGCAATGCTGGCGGTAACAGTACTTGGAAAGTTGAAAAACAGACTATTTATCGTACTGTTACAATAACAGATGCTGAAAAGCAAGGATTGGAGACTGTTTTAGCCGCTGTTGGTGGTAAAAATGGACGTGATAACACCTATAAACAAGTTAATTTGGACACTATCCGTAATTCTCCAGTATATCAGCTGACTAAGAATTACTTGGTTGCTGATGGAAAGGGGGCTATCACAGTTGCGCCAGTCCAGATGTTATCTTCTGATTATTCTAACACAAGCTTGTATTATTATTATTTTAATCCAAGCGAATTGAAGGACATGTCGGAAGCTGATCAGATTACTTTCATAAAGAATCTGCCAAAGTTTAAATGTGTTGATGGTAAGATTACCAAGAATGCAAGCGGTACACTTGCTAATGGTAAGAACGGTGATTATTTCAAGGTTCACGAATACATTTTGCCTTACTACGGTGATGTGACAAGTAGCACTACTAGTGATGTTACTGTGAAGAGCTTCATTATTCCTGACGGCTACTATGTTGGTTTTATGCTGAGAAAAACTGTTACTGATTACCAAGATTCCTACACTAAAGAAAACGATATCTATAATGGAACCAACTATGCAAATGGGTCTTATACTAAGACTAATAATGGTGAAGTTTATGCAGATGGACGTTTGAATGTGCAGATTAATCAGTATCCGGATTTCAAAAGTGCTATAGGTAAGGGTATGAAGTCGGATGATCCTCGTGCAGCAGTTTTCGGTGCCAACCAAAAAGCTTACATGATGTTCGAAGATGGTGTGGATGTTAATTACGTAGATATGATTGTTGAGATTCAGGGTGGTTTGTATGCTGTTGATGCAGCGCGGCAGATTAATAATAATGTATATACCTTCTGCTTCGAGGACCGCAACCTGGGCGATTACGATATGAATGATGTAGTAATCAAAGCAGAGCGCCTGAATATCTCGCAGGTTAAGTACACAGTAGTTGCATGTGGTGCATACGATGAACTTTATCTGCGCAATATCAATGGTCAAACATTGAATGGAACAACCGAAATCCATCATCTGTTTGGTGTAGATGATCTCTCGACATTCATCAATACCCAGAGCAAAAATTACGAACCTGTATCAGAGGTAATCACCGTTGATCCGTCGTTCAGTTTCACCGATTTTGATAAGCAGGTGTACATCTACAACAAGACTCAGGATTACGACGTTATGATGGCTCAAAAGGGTGAAGATCCTCATGCTATAATGATTCCTTGCGATTTTAAGTATCCAATCGAGAAGGTTTGTATTAAAAATGCCTATACCAAGTTTAATAACTGGGGCGAGAATCCTATTAACTCTAGCGACTGGTATCTATATCCCGAGGATGGAAAAGTAATGAATGCCTTCACAAAGTAAAATTTTTTTTGATATATTTAAAGTCGTGTAAAGTCTATGCTTTGCACGACTTTTTTTATAATAGTTTATGCGGTTGTTGAGCAGATGCTCAAAACTATGGATAATAGCGGCGAAACGGTACTAGCGTAGCGCACCAATTGTTACATTCATACGGTCTTTCTCTGTCATGCGTGCCATATTCTGAATTATTTAAATGACAAGTCCGATTCTCCTAAGACTATATACTCTCCTATAAGGTCTCCAACGACCTATTATCATTCTACGAGCATGCGGAACCAAACTGAGTATTGGACTCTGAAGTCCATTGTACTTTATAGCTTACTTACTTGCTGTTGCAAAGACAACTTTTTTCAGGCGAATCTGTAGCGGAGAGATGAAATTATTATTTCCCGTTTCGCTGAGGGCTGGGGGAGTAGTTACAGTGAACACCATTTATCCTAATAAATCATAAATCCCCAGACGAAATAGTTGGCTTTGTTTTTTTTTGCGTAAATTTGCAACAGCTACGAATCAATTGTTCAATATGATGAAAGAATCACATAACCGTATCGTATTCTTGGATTATCTCAGAGTGGTTTCATGCTTTCTTGTGTTAGTGATACACGCATCTGAGACGTTTTACGGGACGGGGAATAACCTCATACAGAGCGAGGATCATCGGCTATGGATGGGGATATGGAACGGATTGTCGCGCGTATCAGTGCCGTTGTTCATGATTTGCTCGGCCTACCTACTGCTACCGATGAAGGATGAACAAAGCTGGGCGGAGTTCTACAAGCGGCGATTCCTCCGCGTGGTGCCTCCAATGGTGTCCTTTATGGTCGTTTATGCCATCGTGCCTGTCTTTTTCGGAATGTCTACTTGGAGCGATGCTTGGCGGGCTATAGTATATATCCCACGGAATTTCCCTAAACATGCTGAGCACCTGTGGTTCTTGTATCCTCTATTGGGCATGTACTTGCTTATCCCGGTGCTGTCGCCATGGCTGCGCACGGCTACCGAGCGGCAGGAGCGGTTCGTACTGATGATATGGCTCGTCACCACGTGCATGCCTTATGTCAATCGCTTTGTGGGCGAGATGTGGGGACAATGTTGGTGGAACCAGTACTATATGCTCTATAACTTCGCAGGCTATCCCGGCTACTTACTCCTAGCGCATTACATTCGCGAGCACATCCGCTGGAAGCGACCGAAGCGTTTGGTTATAGGCTTTGTTGCCCTGCTAATTGGCGCGTTGATTACCATCCTTTTGTTCTACATACAGGCCGTGCCAGGCTCTGCCATCACGCTCAACGACATAGAGATAGGCTGGCGTTTCTGCACACTCAACTGCGTGGTGTTCACCTTCGGCACCTTCCTGCTATTTACCTGTATCGAGTGTCCCAGTGTGGGTTATCGTTTGGTGCTCGACGTGTCGCAGAAGAGTTACGGCATGTACCTGATGCATATTATCTTCCTCTTCATCTTTGCACCGATGCTCACACCTCTGATACCAATATGGGCCGCCATCCCCGCTATCGCCCTTTCTACCTACGTGGTGAGCTACGTAGTCACTAAACTGATGTCTTACATCCCCGGCTCGAAGTGGATTGTGGGGTAATGAAACAAATACAGACTTAAGTTTTACAAGTGATTATTCATTCATTCATTAAACGACAATCCCTATTTAAGAAGAAAGCCGCCATTTTGTTGTATATTTGTGTGACCAAACCTAAATATTACAATGAATAGCAGCTTTCTATATCGTGCATAGGTGCTAGAGAAGCTAGAATGCAATCATGAGGAGTACAAAGGTAGTGATTTGATTTTAGATGTGCACTATCGAGTGTGGAAAATAGTTTTAAATATTTTCTTTCGTATCCAAGTATTTAGCGTTTGGATGGGTATGTCGACAAATTCACATAAAAGAGCAAATACAAAAATAGATGTGATGAATATAAGTATATTGTTGATATATAAGTTCTTCCAAGTATTGTATAGTGTTATTCCAATCATTTCAGAAACTAGATAAATTGATAAAGAATGATTCCCCAAAAAAGCAATCCATCTTTGAGGTTTAAGTTGAAATGATAACGAGAAATAGAATATAGAGACTGCCATTACTATGATAACTGGATTATTGTAGCTGAATAAAACCCATATAGATTGTATATTTCTATAATATATATGATATGTCATGATTAGAAGTAAGGTGGATAGAGAGGATATCCATACAATAAGAGAATGTTTTCTAGAAAGTACAAGCCGTTTTTTATTGCAATACCTTCCTAGTAGGTACATTAAGAATAGCGTAATCAGGTTATAACCTCCACCATCAATGCGATACTTGACAATTGAAAAAATAAAAAAGAGAATAATGAGAATATTTCTAAAAGTCTTAGATTCAATAGTTTTTATTCCTGCGTTCAGAATCGGAGAGAGAACCATTATTACTGCATAAGCAGAAAGAAACCACCATGTGAGTCCTGATGAAATGGGTAGGAGTTGATCGTAAAACGATAAACTGCCACCAAATGGCAATCTGACGAGAATTATTATGTTGGATATCAAAATGGCCTGGATTATTAATTTTAGTAGTTTGTCATAAGAAAAACGTATACCATAATAACCTGATATAAACATAAACGTGTCAACCGCAGGAACACAAATTACCATCATTATTAGATGTTGTATTTGTGGTATATTCATTGTTGACATGTTTTTAAAATCAAATCCATGAACCATGGTGTGCCATATGCATATGGCAATCATCAATACAAATCTTAATAATTCAATATTTGTATTTCTTTTTGTTTTGATTTCCATTCGTATAAAATGTTTTTTATTTTTGTGCAAAAATACGATATAATTTTGTAATTTCATAAAAAAATACTATTTTTGTGGCATATTTGATAAATAGTTGCTATGATGGGAAAGAATTCAAATAATTCAGTAGAACGGAATGTTGTTTGGTATATCCTGCTGTTTTCGTTCATTATGAATTTACTAATGACCTATACTATTTTTTACAAGACAGATATTTATGCTAAACTAAGGTATAGGTTGGGTTATGGAGAAAACCCAGTCATAGTGTATAAACACAAGACAGAATTTCGTTGCCTTCAGGGGTGGACAAATACTTTGAGTAAACTAAATTTGGAAGCAGATGCTGTTTTTTATGGTAATTCTCTAACGTATGAAAGTGATTTTAGAGATTATTTCCCGAATATGAAGATTGTAAATTTGGGGTGTAATATGGATATGTTGGATGATTTGATTAATAGGGTGTATTTGATAAGAACTGTTAATCCGAAAAGAATATTTGTACTTGGTGGAATAAACTATTTTAAGGAGACCCCAATTGACTCTTTTTATATAAAATATCAAACTTTGGTTGACTCAATTACCTTACAAAATCCTAAAGCAAAGGTGTTCTTACAGAGTTTACTTCCAGTAAATCCAACAATTGGTGTTGGGACCATTTATTCGGATTGTATAGATAAGATAAAAAATGCAAATGAGATAATTTGTAAGATAGCAAACGAAAAAGGTTGCGAGTATGTAGATTTGTACTCTGCATATCAGGTAAATGATACTTTGCCTTTGAAGTATACCAGGGATGGGTTACATTTATTTCCAGATTATTATTCTATTTGGGCGGCAAGCATTAAACCTTATATGGAGTAATAATAAACAGAGTTATTGAAGATATGTCTATGAAAAGGATTCGTATAGTAGTAATATTGATTGTCGTAGTGGTATTCTTTATACTATTATATGAACATAGGCCTATTATTGCAGAAAGGATTACTGGGCAAACATTTTATTTGGCACTATTAAACTTCTTTCATGTGAAGGAAAGTAATGCAGAAGCCCGATTCATGATAATTGATGATGATAGCGGTCATGGCATATATAAGATTCATGAATTATGTGAAAAAGTGGGAATGAAGGCAACTTTTGCCGTAGTACCTGCATTTCTAGATTCTGCAAGAATTGATTCTTTGAAAAAGTGGCAGAGAGAAGGATATGGATTGGCATTTCATGGATATGACCATGGATGTTGGAAGAACTGGTCCAAAAATGAAATATTGAACGATATAGAGAAAAGTATAGATTATTTGAAGAAAAGAGGTTTCTCTGACGTAGACAAAATTAACCAAGTAGTAACACCAAGTTTTTATAATACAAACTCAATACGAAATGCAATACGTTCAAAAGGAATGAAGATGGTTGTAGGTGGAGATATTGTTAATCCAGATACAACAACTTTTATATGGGGGCGTGTTTTTATTCGAAAGAACTCTGACTTGGAAAAAATACGATTACTATTGATTAGAGCAAAAGAAAGGAATGATTTTGTTATAATAGGAACCCATTCTTCGATTGAAGATGAGTTTGATGCGGAGAAAATAGAGATGGTTTTGAAAATGGTAAAACAAATAGGCTATAAATATGTTGAATAAGAAAAATATAATTAATGTATTATTGTTCTTGTTGATGACACTGGGCTATTCGTGTTCATCTGATCTAGTGACATATTCAGATCAGCTGTCAGATTTACGTGATAAATGTAAGTCCTATTCTATTAGCTCGCCTCGTTTTTTTCTTTTCGGAATGGGAAATAGAGATAAGTATTTGTATAAGGATTATCAATTGATACATATTGAAAATGATTCCGTCATATTGAGTTTTACAGATGTCCTGTCGGATACAATTAGGCCATCTGATTACCGTGTCGATGTTTATACTAAACATGGAAAGGTTTCTGTCGTCGAGGATGAAGAGGGAATTTGG
>JAEEGL011145470.1_pt1 | contig 19825 bp, 16 predicted proteins | sample 9134231 | NCBI WGS metagenome assembly JAEEGL01 (sample SAMN16246548, study PRJNA631951) | gut metagenome | biome: gut microbiome; feature: rumen; material: fiber-attached | host: Bos | place: Iran: Karaj | collected 2018-10 | reverse complement strand
TGGGAAGCCATGAGCTTAACCGCAGCTTTTCTCGACCAGAGAACGTACTCGGTGGGATCACCGGGATATAGCATGTCATAAATCTTCTTGAGGATGTCCCCGTCACGTGACAGGAATAAAAGCTTGTCGGGCTTTTCATTCAGGTAATAATCATGAATGAATTTGCAGTATCCGAGAGCAAAAAGTCCGCCGTAGATAAATCCGTATTCATACTCCATTGAGTATGTCTTAAGTCCGTTATAAATATGGGAATTTACCATACCGCGATATGCGCTTCCGACGATGGATGACATATCGTAAGGACGGTACGATAACTGCATGCGGTTAACACCCGGATAAAGCACGGATTCAAATCCGTTTTTAACTGCCATCTTCCGATCGCTTCTCGGATTATCGCCGACATGGATAATCTTTGCATCCGGGGCATCTTTAAGAATGTCTTCTTTTACCTTCTTATAGAGACGTCCCTCGTATTTATTGATGCCGTATTCATTGGAGATGTAGATACGATCCGCACCCTTAAATCCGTTCTTCTCAAGAATCCCTTTGATTGTCTCAGCGGGCAGATACATATCCGAAACGATGATGATTCGCTTGCCTGCTTTTATAAGTGCATTCCATACTTCCAGCATGTATGGATTTGCAAAACAAAGAGCAGTTTCCGTTTCGGTCTCAACCCTGATCCCCTCTTTTGCATCAAGTCCCGTTTCACGCTCAAGTTCATCCCAGATCTGAGCAAGTGTAACCTCATATCCTTCCGAGGTCTTATGTACAATCTCCCTTGCCTTGCACTCAGCACCTATGCGGAGATTTCTGAAATCCTGAATTCCCATTTTCTCCCCGACAAAATAAAACAGATCCGCAGGCTCGGAGAAAGGTCTGAAAATAAGCGTATCGAAGACATCAAAAGAAATAACATCGTATTCCGAAAGTTTCTCGACAAGCTCGGGAACAGGCATAGGACCTGACTTTCGGGCAAGTTCGGATTCGCTTTTGTCATAAGGGATGTTCTTTAACTCGTAATATTCCACCTGAGGTTTGGCTCCGAGAAAATGACAAAACAAAACGTAATATGCAATGTTAAGCCACAGCAAATAAATCCATGAAATGAACTTTTTAAGACCTTTGGTTCCGTCATGGAATCTGTGATATCTGTATGCAATTCCGGCCCTGCGATTTACAAGCGCATTATAAACGGCTAATCTCATTTACACATTTCCGAGAAGCACACGGTTTAAATACTTCTCTGCTATGGATTTCAAATCTTTCATCAATGCAATATCTGTTGGAGCTTCACTGTATTTATATCTCGGGAAATATCTCGTGATATGAAGAGGGATATCGGGATCAAGTGATGAGATCCATCTTGCTTCTTTCTCCATATCATCGGGTGAATCATTTAATCCCGGTACGATAAGCGAAGTTATCTCCACATGGCATTTACGCTGAGAGCATTCTATAAAATCCATGACTGTCTTCAGATTACCGCCAAGGATTTTATACCCGTCCTCTGTAAAACACTTCAGATCGATATTCATCGCATCGATGTATGGAATTATTTCTTCAAGTATCGGAAGTTCTGCATGTCCGTTTGTTACAAGAACATTCAGCATTCCTTCCTCATGAATAAGCTTTGCCGTATCCCTGACAAATTCATATCCGACAAGCGCTTCGTTGTATGTATAGGCGATACCGATATTTCCATCAGAAATCGTATCTTGGGCTATCTCCAAAAGCTTCTCGGGAGCAGCTGTATGAAGTTCGGTAAAATGCTCTTCTCCCGCTGCAGCTATGTCATAGTTCTGGCAGAAAGGACATGACAGATTACATCCGTAACTTCCGACAGATAATACTTTGGACCCCGGATGAAAGAATGCGAGCGGTTTCTTTTCAATGGGATCAAGTGCTATGGATGTGATCTTTCCGTAATTGGAGCAGATAACTTTACCGCCATGATTTACTCTGGCCCTGCATCTTCCGATACTGCCCTCTTTGAGATTGCAATGATGCGGACATACCGGGCATACCGCAGTGTCACACATGACGGATAACCTCAAAGCGTGACAGCTTTACTCCGGATTCATAAAGATCAAGACCGGCCTTTTGCTTGGCAATTGCAATCTGTTCTTCGATCGTATCCACACCGTCAAGGTCGGGAAGAAGAAGTCCTCTCCTAAATCCCTTCTCAACAATTACTCCGTAACGTTTTACATCAAGTTCATCGGGAGAACCGATAGGCTCAGGGGCTGTGAGAACATCTACATTGATCTCAAGAGCGTCAAGTTCCTCAGTTCTGATTGCAGGAAATTTGGGATCTCTTGTCGATGCGGCAATGGCATTTGAAACAATCTCTTCTGCAAGATTCTTACAAGTGGGGGCGATCGTTCCGATACAGCCTCTTAACGCTCCGCCCTTATGGATTGACACAAAAGCACCTGCTCGGGCAGATTTCATCTCTTCTGTCAGTTCACCATCAGCCGGAGTATAAATCTCATTTTCTCTGATGTACTTATCAATGGTATTCTTAGCAAGTTCTACGTATTTGTCCATACACACCTCGCTATTATCCTAAGTTTTTCCTCATAACTTCTTCAGCAGCTTTTACGAAGTCTTCCTTACCGTATTTCTCCTCGTATTCTTTATAAGAGTGAAGATCACCGTTTTCTTCAAGCTTAGCCATATAAATCTTCTGTATTTCAAGAGTTATTTCAAGTTCCAGTTGAAGTGCTACTTTGGATTCATCAATAAATCCACCCTCAAACATACTTTTAATACACTTATGATAAAGATCATCATTGATTTCAAGATCATAATCGATTTCGGATAAATGCAGTGTCATACCTATTCCTCCCTACAGTTGTTATAGATGCAAAAACCATAACCCACGCCAAAGGTAGCTTCGTGAGATAACATTTTCGTGTCAAAAGTAAGTCCGTCAAATGCTCCGCCCATTATCGTAAACGATCTGTGACCGCATTCCATGGATGCATCCAAAAGCTGTTCATCGTAATTAATCAGTTCTTTGAAATGACCGTTTCCCATCGTCTTCATGATCTTCTCATCATAGATCGGACCTTCTTTTTGATAGCCGTAGGGGCCGTCTTCTTTCTGACAATGACTCAGATCGCCGCTGGCTACGAAAACAACTCTTCTGCCTGTTTTATCAATCGCTTTACGGATAGCCTTTCCGAATTCGTAATGTGTTCTGAGATTAAACCCCGACAATCCGATTCTCACAAGTTTGTAATCGGTGTATTTACGGTTGATGAAATACATGGGAACCGTGGTCCCATGATCAAGCAAAGGGGCACGCTCGCCTTCTGTTCCTGCTAAGATTCCGGCTTTATCCGCTTCCGCTGATATGGCAGTGACCAGTTCTTCATCATACCGGGCACTGAATGTAACACTGCGTGCTCCAAATCTGCTGAAATCTCCTATAGCAGATCTTCCGGGAGAAATATGAAAATAATCGCGATAAAGGATCGAATGAGGTGAAGTCAGGATAATGGTATCGGGCTTTATGGACGCAATATCATCAGCAACCTCTTCAAATGAGGCCAGAGTATCAGCAATCTTCAATTCTTCGCCACGTCCTATCTCCGGTACGGCTATGGGAGGATGCGGCACCATATATCCTGCGAGAAGAGGCATGAGTGATTCTCCATCTTAAACATTTATACACTTACTTCATAGTAAGAATAGACGATTCAAGTGTGGCTAAATTTATAGAATCATAGTTCTTCAATTTGTTTAATAGCATCAAAACGCATTCACGATAATTATTATAATTTAGCTGAGCATACTCCTTTGTCATAATAATACCAGACAAGTACCCGCTTTCCTGTGCTACATAGGGGAAGATTCTCTCAATAGCATGATTAAAACTGCCATCAGGAGGTAAAGGTTCCGATGGAAAATCCGTTTCTTTAAAATCATATGTAAATAGTTTCTTTAAAGCTTCTGTCTTGCACCAAAAAGAACTCCCAAGAAAATCCGGTCCCTTATTAGGATCTAATTGCAAAGATAATCCCATGCGAGAGGCTAAATTACGTGTAATATCATAGCATATAGTCCATGTATTGATAGAAGTATGAAAATAAGTACCATGATACACGGGAGGAGGGCACAAAAAACCAATAATCGGATTATTTACTAAAAGATTAATTACACCATTTATATACCCTTTACTATATAGAGTATTATCCCATAACCATTCATTATATGAGCTACCTATAGTTGAATAACACATTTGAGAAGATTTTTTATCATGAGTAAAACAAATTATCTCATAGTTCATCAAATATTCTTTGAATGTAATCAACAATGCAGAAATATCTCTACCCAAACATGAATGCAAAAGTATTTTTACATTATGCTCAGGCATTATTCTATTTATTATTTCAAGTAATCGATTCCTTTTTTCAACACTATTTGTCGCTAAATAAACATCTGCATTCAATGGGAAATTAGATATTTTACTTATGGAATACTCAAATAAGTCTTCATAAAATAGATATGCAAACAAAGCTATCTTTTTGTCATGAAAAGGATTGCTTTGTTCCTCAATTACATAATTAAGATTAAGATTAACAAGTAAATCATGTATATTCTTTTTGGGTATAATATTCTTATATATGAGACTCAAATCATACAGTTCTTCTCTCCTTACATATTCCAGAACTCTTCTAACATCATCTCCAATTGAATGTGCAAGATATACACTATTATCAATATCAAAAATTATTTTGGGAATAAACGGGAAATGACGTTTTTGAATCAATTCATTAATATCAAAAATAATCATGGATTGAAAAAATACATCATCCATGTTTTCTAAGTCTCTGGTAATAATTCTAGCTTCCCATGTATATCCCTTATCAACAAAATACTGAGTAAATACATACTCAAATCCTTCTGCTGCTTCGTTAAAATTCACAAATTCCGGCAATTCATAAATATAAGTCCAAAAATCATCGGATATCAACATTTTATGATTGATCACCAAGAAATATGACTGAAGAAATCTAGGCCAGATTTTTACCTTTCCAGGTTCTCCTCCTTTAATTTCACCATGTTCTGTTAGCCCCCAAAAATCAACTTCTGCATTAGAATCATAAAATAACCCATCAAGTGAATATATAGGGCCAAAAACAGAATCATTTATCAAAAGTAAACTGTCAGCTTCAGAAATCAAATCTCTTCCAAGTTTGTTAACGATAACATCTTTCCACTTATTAATATCAATATATGTATCATAGCTAAATGTTTCATCAACCAATGCTGATACAGAATTCATCAACTTGCTTTCAGCATCAGAGTGCATACAAGCCACAATTTTCGAGCTGTACTTTTTAATTGCTTTGATAAGAAACAATACATATTCACTTTCTTCGTATTTTGTACTGTTTATTGAAAAAATCGTAAGCATTTAATTACTTCTCCCATTACAGAATCTATTTAGGGACTGCGCAATTTCTGGTGAAATCTCTATAATTTCATATTCAACACCTATGCAAATAGTCCCATAAACTATTTCAGGAATAATAATCTGAGGATCATTTGAAGTAAATATAAATGAATTATCGCTCAGTTTTTTTCCGTTAGTCCTATAGGTCAAATCATATTCTTTGCTACCATGTCCTTGAATTGAAATCACCCGTACCAAACAGGGATGATCAGTCGGATCAATTCTTACAGATTTCAATCCATCATTAATACCTATGCTCAAAGAATACAGATTTTTATCGAATGAATAATTGGAGACAACATACCTGTTATTTTTAGAAAAACCATCTCCATAGTCCAAAAACAACTCACTTTTCAATACGTTGCTGCGAATAGTAGTATTTCGACACAATAGTCTTAAAGGAATGTGATTCATACAGGTATAGTTCTGAAAACCTGTTTCCATTTCTTCATAGATCCGAGATTGATCTTCATCTATTCCTAATAAATCGAATAATTTTGTCATAATATAACCATTATGATTCAAACTCCCCCTCGGACCTTTAAACAAATAAATAATTGATCTGTAAATAACAAAATTTATCGGAATAGGAAAATCAAATGACCACTCATAATCGATAATCACGTAATTATTTTTATGAGTTATTACATTGGGAACAATCAAATCGATATCAGTGAAGTCAGCACACCTAAGCCCTCTGGGGACCAAAATGTTACCAAACACATTACAAAAACCATCAGATGGCAAATAATCAGCTGTAGCACTTTTTAGCAGAGTATTCGCAAAATCCATAAACAAACGAATAAAACCTTCCTCATCACCTTTCTTAAGCATTTCTTTTAATGCATAAGATAAAGAGGTACCCTCAACATATTCCAATTCTGCATTATCATTAGTTTCAACAACCTTTTGTATTTCGATTTTTGAATCTTTATAGATTTCAGTCAGTCTTTTCTCAATTTGAACCAGTTTAGATATATGGTCCTTGCCCCTTTCAGACAAGCCCTTCTTTTCCACAATTATTTTTTCCGATTCATCTATAAGCAAAGATGTTTTAATTGAAAAATCATCACTTCGATCGTTTGAAAACTTCGTATAGATAATTTTCTTATCAACTACATCAGTTGAATTATACAAAGCAATTAAATACCCATTACTTAAAGCAGGGAACATATCGTTCTCGATGATTGAATTCCAAACATTTACTTCATTAAATAAATTCAATCTTTTTTCCCATGAAAATGCATTTTTAGTCAATTCACCCACTTCAGGCAAATGATCATCGGAATAAATGTTCATAGGGAACCAACAATCCGGATAAGGGTAATAAATGGAATGATTAGAAAATCCTGATTCGGTAATTATTTGATTTAATTGTTTTAATGAAGGATTTCCTGTAGTTTCATTCATATAGCCTTCCAAAGATGTCCAAAGACTTCCTGTGACATCATCCTTGCATCCAGCCCAATATTTTAATCCCAGGGCATTTTCTGCAGCGAAAACAATCTTTCCACAGTTTTTTAGAAAGGCTTTATACTCTCGAATCATTGAAAAAATACTTGAAGCCAGCATATCATCAAACGTATTGATTTTGATCAAATCAGAGAAAATCACATAATCATATTCATCCAGCAGATTAATTCCCGCATAATAATCTGAATACACTAATCTCATAGATTCATTAGTTTTATTCAATGCAAAAATAAGATCATATATATTGTCTGAAACACATGTCAAATCACATAATCCAGCTAAAGAATGTATACAACTATAAACATCAGTCCCAATAACCAGCACCTTACTGTCCGAATGATATTGCATCCATGAAAACAGATTTCCTCGAATAGGAGATAATTTATGTATCAAATCCAGATCATTGTATGCAGACAGTTTTTCAAGAGTTTCTTCATCATCAAGTTCCATGATTTCACTTGCTATTGGAAAGTTGTTATTCCAATATTCAGAACTGAAAGAAACCTCTTTGTTCAATATGATTTTATCTCTATGATATGTTAAATAATCATTCCAGTCATTCGCTGATATACGCATCATTTATCCTTCTTTCTAAAGGGATTCTTTTTTCGTATATAATTCTTAAGAGCTCTCGCCAAGCCTATCTCCACTAATACCGGAACCTCTACAGGAACTTCTATTTTTTTCTCAACAGGCACTTTAACAATTTTGGGCTTTTGACTCTTCAACTTCGCCTTTAATTTTTTATTCTCTTTAATTAGTTTAGAAATATAATTACGAAGGGTTATATTATAATTCGGATAATTAAGATTTACTTTTTCAAATTCGTCTGCATGCGGTTTATACACATTTTCTAACATATATCTCATGCTTTCATATTCCGAAGATGCATACTCCGAACTGATGCACCAAGAGGTTAGAAATCCATTCTTTTGAGCAATATATGGTACTATATGATCCCAATATTCACTATACAGCTTGTTTTCTGCCAAAAATCGAATATCAATATATTCGGCGCGGCTGTCACCGATGCTTTTTAAAGCATTAGTTTTGCCCCAAAAACAGCAACCTACAGATAAAATATTATTTGTTTTTGGTACATAGGATATTTCTCCCATTACAGAATTCCACTCAATAGCAGCAATATCCGTTTTTTTACTCGAATTTACAAGATCAGTATAATTCTTTCCATGCATTGGAGGAGGGCAAACAACCATACCATAAAACTTGTTTGAATCAAGCTTGTTAAGAATATTTAAAATATAGTTTGAAGAATGTAACATATTCTCATATATCATATCAACATATGAATTTTTAGATATCTGAGTATCATCACATTCAGCCTCAAAATCATGAAAAAATCCTAAATACTCATACTTTGCTACTTCTTCCCGGCAAACGTGTACTAAACACTCTATGTAATTACAATTAGCATTTATAATGACAGCATTTCCAAAATCTATTCCGATTTCATTAACCTCACTATATGTTTTTTCGTTCTCAGTATATATATGTACTTCAAATTCACAGGGAATATTATTTACGAAGTTTAATAGCCGCTTTGATTTATAGGCATCTGAAATATGAAAACAAACAAGAACTTGTTTTTTTGAAAATGCTATTTCATTATTACAGTCTGTTGGAATTATCCAACTCAAATTCAAAGATTCTTTAATTTCAGCAACATCATATCGTCTGATAATATGTTTATAGATCAGATCTGTATCGTAAAGATTTTGTTCTTTAATATATTCAAAAGCTCGACTTAGATCTAAGCCGGAATTATACTGTACAAATCGTTTTTTTCCGAGAACAAATGATTTTCTTTTAATAATTGGATATTTTCTGTTAACAATCAATTCATATGTATCAAATGCGTGGTGGCATATGTTCTTTTCTCTGGATTCTTCCAAATCAGAAGTATCTGAATAAACACCCCATGAATAACCACGATCTGAAAAAAATCTTGTAAGAACAGCACTACATTTTTCGCTTACCTCTTGAAATGTTTCATATACAGGTATATTTTTCCAAAACTGTATAAAAGCTTCATCATTCAGCATTCTTTTATTAAACACAAGAAAATACGTTTGGATATATCTCGGACGATATCCATAGGGGCACATTTTATTGACAGTTTCAACCTCGCCATGAACCGTCAACCCCCAAAAATCGAATGCTTTTTTCTCCATGTCATCAAAAACATTTTCAAAAGAGAAAAAAGGGCCAAAAAATGAATCATTGAAGAGTACAAGTTCATCATACTCACGTACTCTAGCGTATCCATAGTAATCAAACATAGTCTCTTTCCACGCCAAAAAATCAAAACCGATATTTTCACGAACAAAAATACTATCAGAGTACTTTTCAAGCTTAATTCTTGACTCAGGAAGCAAAAATCCATTGCAAACAATGATCAACTTTGTAAGCAATGGATTAATATCATTAAGTAAATATTCAATATATTCATCTACGATTCCTTCAGGATCATATGTTAAAAATATACCTAAACGATTCATGACGGCTCTCTCTTTCCACTTATATGTTCAATCTATTTATTGCTATAATATGACTTGGCTACGCACCAACCGCATTCTCAGACTGTTCCATATGGCGATATGCATCGCAGACTTCCTTGGGATTACCTACCATACGTAGTTCACCCTTTTCAATCCATACGCACCTGGTACAGTTATCGAGAATGGTATTCATACCATGGCTAACTATAAGAACCGTACTTCCGCCATGGATCATTTCCTTGATTCGTGCAAGACTCTTTTTTCTGAAGAACTCATCACCAACAGAAAGAACTTCGTCAAGGATAAGAATCTCAGCTGCATCACCTGCAGTGGCAATAGCAAATCCAAGTCTTGAAACCATACCCGAAGAGAAGTTTTTAACCTTCTCCTCCATGAAATCTTCGAGTTCGGCGAACTTTACGATATCGTCATAGTGTTTATCAAGGAAATCCTTGGAATAACCGATAATGGAACCGTTGAGATATACATTCTCCCTAGCGGTTAATTCCATATCAAAACCGGTTCCGAGAGTAAGAAGCTGTACCTTCTTTCTGTCTACGGATACGCTTCCGGAAGTGGGTCTGAGAGCTCCGGACACTATCTTAAGGAGCGTACTCTTTCCGGATCCGTTTGTTCCGATGATTCCAATAACCTCACCCTTATAGACATCAAAGCTTACATGATAAAGAGCATATAATCTTCGATAGGAGATATTTCGTTTAACCATCTGGATCAGATAATCCTTCAGGCCGGAAGGATTATAGGTCGAAAGATGGAATTCCATGGTAACATCCTTAACAGCGATGACTCTTTCTCTGTCGTCAACGGGAAGATGCTCATCCATGTTTATGATCTGGAGATCCTGTTCACTGAAAGTCGTAGTATCTCCTCCGATTTCAGAAACAATATCCTCTTCGGAATACAATCCGTCATCCTGAGTTTTGTTTTCATCAGGAAGTTCAATAATATATTCATCCTTGTTTTCTTCGTAATTAGGATCTTCCAAAGCATCCACGTAACGTTTAGCTTCATTCTTACGTGCTTTGAACTCATCCCTGGACATCCAAAGGAGCAGAAGCAATGCAAGTCCTGAGCCTATAAGGATCAACATAAGAATTGCAGATTCATCAAGAGTCTTCTCAGGAACACTATCATCGCTTCCATCAGTAAAATAGAGGGGATTAGCTTCAACTATAGTATCGGGTTCTTCCTGAACAACTGTGATTTCTTCAACCGGTTCCTGAACGACAGGTGCATCTACCACGACAGGAATCTGTTCTTCAACAACCTCTTCTGTCACTTCTGTTTCTTCAGTGACTGCTTCTTCAGGTTCTTCAACCTGTTCTTCTATAACTTCAGTTTCTTCCTCTTGTACAACAACCTCTTCAGGTTTATCCTCAGGTTTTTCCTCAGGTTTTTCCACAGGTTTTTCTTCGGGCTTTGGATCGGTTCCCTGTATCATGATCGGAGCCATGGCACTTCCGGTGATAGTACACTCAACCGGATCTGCACAGGGCACAACGGTTCCATCTTCCATTATCACGTCAGGAAAATCATAGGTATATACATAATTGGCAACGGCATGAATCTCCGAAAATGATTCAGTCTTTGCTCTGAAAATGAGCATAAACTTCTTGGAATTTGCACCATTTCCGGTTTCATCAACTATGAAAACAAGACCGTTCTCAAGATCATATCCGGATCCGCCACCGACGTATTCTAGACAGTTGGGATCATAACCTACGGTAACGGAACTTGCTCCGACTCCGTCCATACACTTAACATAAACACCGATCTTACATTCTTTGCCTGCTTTCGGTGTATAAGATTCGGAACCGAATGCTACACATGCCCCCGCTGCATTTACGGTCACCGCAGGAATAAACGCAAAGCAAACAGCCGTAAGAATCATCATTACGGTAATCCTGATAAATCCGGATATTCTGTTTTGCACATTTACATTTTTCATCAAATAGTCTGCATTATCTTATTTTCCTGAGTCCTGAATATGATCATTCCGACAATAATGCTTGCAACGCTCCATGCGGAAAGTCTTATCCAAACCCAGGTTTCGGGTACATGTCCGTACATCACGCACTCTCTTGTAAAAAGAATGACCAGATATACGGGATTCATATTAACTACTTTCTGAACCATTTCAGGAAGACTGTCCACGGGATAGAAAATCGCAGACATATACATAAGCAATGTCAGGAAGATTCCGTACAGGTATTTAATATCGGCAAAGAATACATATTCGGTAGCAAGCAGGTAGCCTATACCTATGGATAACAACAGCCCGAACAATATACCTACGGGAAACAATAGCATCGTCAATGTAAACGGTATCCTGAAGATAATAAGCATAAGCACATATGCTATGCATGTATATCCGAAGTTAACCAGAGCCGTATATACTCTCGACAGGATAAAAGTATGCTTCGGAAGTTTAGCCTTGATAAGAAGTGTTTTATTATCAACCAAAGCAGTCATTGCCGAATTGGTAGCTCCGCTGAACAGTCCCCAAATAGTTTGTCCGGTCAGATAGTAAATCGGGAAATTCTCGATGGATCTTTTAAACATCGTCGAGAAGATCAGAGACATTACAACCATCATCAAAAGTGGATTTAGTACGCTCCAGATAATTCCCAGTGAACTTCTGGCGTATTTACGCTTGATCTCCCTTGAGGTCAGCTCCCTTATTACAAAGACATATTGAAGCATGTCGCTGAATCTGCTCTTCACGTAATTACCGTCTTTCTGATCTCAGTCACTGTCTTGGATAATTGCTCGGACATAAGACCAAGTTTTCTGTTAATACCTGATATTGCCAGAGTTATACTTCCTTCGGGCCATGCACTTACCGGAAGCTTACCTTTCTTCAAACCGGCTTTCACAAACATTTTCCTAAAGAAGCCGTTTGCTCTCAGATCATCATTACCCCACGCACTTGCAAGTCTGCCCTGATCTGCTTCAACAACTTCATCGGAGAACATGAATTTACCGAGTGCCTCACTCTCTTCCTTGGTCGGACTACACATGCACAGTTTTAACAATTTACCGCACATTTTGATCATTGCATTGTAATTACAATCCGTATCGGAATAGCAGGAAGCAAATGCCTGCGAATAATAATTCAACCACTTCTCAGCCCTGCCTATGAATTCTTTATTGGCATTGCCTTCGGAAGCCTTTACCGGCACTACCTTTCCGTCCGAATATTCATACCCGTATGTCATCGACTCGGGTGAGGAACATATACATTCAAACAGACATATGCTGAAATTTACTTTTTTACTGAGATTGGAAAATCCCGAACCGGGTGATATATAGAAGCTGTGATACGCGTCTTTTTTTACACCCTTGGGAACAGAATAGAGACCGAAATAATAACCCTCGAGTCCTTTTTCTTCTCCCCCCGATATTAATCTACCGATGCTCCTCTGAATCGTTCCTATCCATCCGCTGTCAACTATGCATGTATCACCGGAACGATCCTTTGTAATTCCTTCCTGCTTCAGGTAATCCAATGTGGTTTTCAGCTTATCCTTGGAATGCTTACGGACAAATCTGTAAAACTCGGGACATGTATATAAAGCAGTTTTTATCTTAGTAATATCCCTGTGAGCGAGATAATCATCAACCCTTCCGCTCATCTCGCACTTTTCTGCGACAGCCTCTATCTCCTCATCCGTAAGAGATGCTCTTCTCATCATTTTTCTGAATGTCAGGTTCAGAGCACCGAGGCATATAGTGTCCAAACAATCGATTCCTTCCAGTGCATACTCCGCACTTCTTAGCGCAAATCTCGAAACAGAAATAATGGATAGATCAATATCCGGTGCGATAACCGGCTGAAGTTCCAAAGCAGCTTTATACGGCAGATATCCGTCACGTGCCAGGAAAACAAGTCTTTTAATTCCTCTTTGCTTCGCATCATTAAGCACGTATGTCACGTAGGAACAGATGACGGGCGCAAACACATATATAAATGCTTCGTCTTCAGGAAGTAACCCCGCACCTTCTCCGGACGCTTTCCTAAGACATTCGTCCAAGCTTCGGGCGAATGAGGGAATCCTCGACACGCAATTCCGATACGTCGATAATCTTTTCTTCGGTATCGAATCGGCCGCCATACAAGCTTCCCCTCTCTGCTCTCGCTATTCTTCCCTCAGCTCTCTTGCACATTCCTATCACAAAACCGGGAACAATACATCCTACCAAAGGTCTTAATACATATATCCATCCAAGAGGGAACAGAATTCCCATCTTGCGATAATTGGCAAATCTGACTTTTGCTTCGCTTACTCTGTAACAGGGCTTTCTGAGTTTGTATGAAGCATATGACTCGTGATACCTAAAGAGAGGTTCCTGGATGTTATATCCCTTAAGTCCCTTTTGCATGAGTCTCATGAAGATTTCATAATCCTCACACTTATAGGTTTCCTCTTCTTCCAGATATCCGGTGTCTTTATCAAACACCTCTCTCCTGAACATTACCGAAGGATGAATGTAAGGAGAGAATCGGTAATAATCTTTTACGTCAGGGATCTCAGGCATTCGTCTGTATCCCCACACACCCTTTTCATCAAAGAGTTCTGCACAGCATCCGCACCAGGCATAGTCGGTATTCTTTTCCAGGAAATCAACCTGCTTGGCAAAACGGGTGGGAAGGCATTCATCATCCGCATCCATTCTCGCTATAAACTTACCCTTGGCAAGTTTAATACATTCGTTAAGTGAGAAAGCAAGGCCTCTGTTTTCGTCCCTGCCGGCAAGAATGATTCTCTTATCGAGCACGCGCAGTTTCCTGAGTTCATCCGAGACCCACTGTTCGGATCCGTCGTCCCAGATAATGAATTCAAAATCCCGGCTCGTCTGAGCAAGGACCGAATTCACCGCTCTCTTAAGAGCATCGATATCCCATTGGTTGTAAACTCCCATTATGACTGAGATCAAGGGTTTCTTCACGTTTCTCCTCCCCCGAAGAAATCTTTATTTACCTTTTACACAGTTCTGTATGGCTCTTTCGTACACGGGGCGCATGATCTTCCTGACTTCACCGTCCGTAAAATCAAACGCAGATTCCCTGCAATTATCCGAAAATCTCTTTAACAGTTCGGGATTGCTTTTAAGCTTTCTGATTGCGAAGGCATATTCCTCAGATTTGCCGGTTCTGCACACAACGGAATTGATTCCGTCCTTGGCATACTCATTCGCACCTCGTGTATCCGATGCAATAAGCGGCACTCCGCAAAGTAGTGCTTCAACCGCTGCAATTCCGAATCCTTCTCTCTTCGACGGAAATGCGAAAACATCTGCCGTCTGAAGAATCTCTTCCATATCGGTCCTGTATCCCAGAAGTCTTACTCTGTCTTCAAGACCGTATTTGGCAATCAGTTCTTTTAAAAATCTTTCATTGGGGCCCTTGCCGCAAATACTGTAATAAACATCTTTATCATCCATTCGCGCAAGTGCTTCTATGATAACTTTCTGATTCTTGTTATCGTTAATCTCCGCAGCTGTGACTATGTGAAATGCATCTTCGGGAATTCCGATTTCTTTTCTCTTAGAGATCTTTATCTCAGGCATCGGTTTGAATCTGTCGGAATCACAACCGACTCCTCCGATCCTGGTAACTCCGTCTTCGCCTCTTACATGAAAACGAAGTGCTCTCTTATAGTCCTCCGCATTGATCGTAACAATGTGGTCCGTCCATCTCGCAAGAAACTTTTCCGCTCCGTAATACAGAATCCAGTTCAGGACGGGGGCACCTTTATAAAAATGAAATCCGTGTGCCGTATATATAACATACGGATGCTTTTTGCTAAATTCGGCTGCCACCCTGGCGGTCACACCGCCCATCGGATTGTGGCAATGAATAATATCTATATCATTTTCGTCTATCAAAGCCCTGAGTGTTTTTATCGCGTGAAGATTCTCCTTGATACAGAGAGGACTTTTTCTGACTGATATCTGGTGAAGATCTATACCCTTGTCAATTAGATCTTTTTTGTCAAACACATAAACGGGGTTGTCAAAATTGGACGCATAGAATACCTTGCATCCGAGCTGTGCGGCCAGGTCCGCATCACCTGATTCAAACTGCGGAAGAAATCCGCTGATTGTTGTCACAAATAGAAAATTTGCCATAGTTTAAAGCCTTAACCGGACGGGATTATCCCGCCCGGTTACAGACTAATCAATTATGCTCTGCGATATTTCTTGAAACAGATAATTGCACCTGCAAGACCTGCCATGATGATCATGACTGCGGTATAGTTCATTGCTCCGGTCTTGGGAGCCTGTGCAGCTGCAGTGGTATTTACTTTAACTATGGAAATAGGCGAAAGAGATAAGGTCTGGAATGCAACGGAGCCCTGCGCTACGGCAACGGGCTTGATGAGTTCCCAGCTCTTTGAAGATTCATTATAGTGAAGGATTGCAATGGTATCTCCTGCAGCGATCATTGCATTGCTGAGAACGACATTGTACATTCCGTTAGCGTCCTTGGTTGCGGTTGTGGGATCTACATCAACGGTAGAAAGAACCGTAGCGGTAACTATAGCTCCCTGAGTAGTTGCTGAAGCAACAAGATTTGAATCGCCAAGGAAAAGTCCAAGTGAAGAAACATCTCTGAGAAGAAGATTCTGTGCAGCTACTACAGCTGAATCACAGGTTGTCTGTGAAACTGCAGAAACCTTGAATCCCTCGGTTGTTGCAGTGATGACCGCATACTGCTCGGGAGAAGCAGTGTTATTAACGGTTGTGATGGCAGTCTGGGTAGGAACGGGAAGCTGTGTCTGTCCTACGGTAGGGCTGTCAGCAAGGACAGTCATAGAGCTGAGCATTGTAAGTGCTGCTGCCGAAATAAGAGCCAGTACCTTCTTTTTCATTTTCTTTCCTCCTGATAAAAAACAATGTAAAAGCATTTGTAACAATTATTCAACAGGCTCATAGAAAAGCTTTATGATAAGTGCCTGAAGTGCTTCATCATCTATATAAAACTCTTCGAACTCATTTCCCTGAACGGTTTCGCCTTCAACGGAATACATATTCTTAACATTGAATTCGTAATCCATTGTCTCTGATGCAAGATATGTATAACTGCTGACATTAAGATCCGTCACCATATATTTCTGGGTTATGTTGAACAGATCTATTGCAACGGATATATCCCCGCCCGCAGCTTCTTTGGCCTTTGCGGCAAATAAAGTCAGATACTGTTTTTGTCTCTCAAGTCTCATCGAGTTAGAATCAAACAGATTCTCATCCCTGAGTCTCACGTACCAATATGCAGTATCGCCCATGAGCGTAACAGTCTCGCCCTGATGAAGATCCATATCATATTCCGGATAAACTATCGTCTCCAGAACTTCCACGGTTACGCCGCCGACTGCATCGTTTAATTCCGGTATCGCGTCCATGCTTATTGCGGCATATGCATGAATCGGAATGTTATGCATCATTCTTGATACAGCCTTAACCTGATGCTCGGCACAGCTTACCTGATCCGTACCGTATCCGTGCTGAAGCGCTATCTGCTGGGTAAACACTCCTCTGTAAACTCCGGTCGAATCCCATACATCAACATCAGCCATTGAATTTCTGTTGATACTCACAATCGAGATTTTCTCGTTATGAGGATTCAGCAAGAGAAGAAAAAGTGCATCAGCCTGTCCGCCGTTATTTGCGGAAAGCTCATCGACATCCCAACTTTGTCCGCCTATCTCGGTAACGGACTCGGTATCGATTCCCATCACAAGTATGCATACAAGGTCGGAATTGAATGCGTATTCTTTTCCGTCATACAGAATATGTCCTTCCGGAAGATCGGTATTTTCGCCCTCTGCGGATGCACCGATGTCTGATACGCTTTCTTCGAGTCCGGAACTTAGTTCATACAAAGATCTTTTTCCGGCGGCACGAAGTACCGTGTATATTCCCAGAATCACCACCGCTATCATGATAATGGTCACAACCAGTTTCGCGGTGATGCCGAGTTTTTTCTTTTCAGTTATGATCTTATCTTCTATCAAATCAGTTTGCTCCGTTAAGGATTAAGCAAAACGCCCACAACCAGAAATCTTTCCGAAGCGTCATGATCTGTAGTACAGGTTGAAAGTGTGATTATCCTGTCGTTGAGTGTAGGCTCTATGTCGTGACGGATATTGGCAACACCCGTACTTGTTAAATCCATGTTGCAGATATTTCTCAAATACTGATCGTAGATGTATTCGTTTTTTACATCGAAGTTGATCAGCAGATGTATCGAAGGATATTCGTATGCGGCAAAAATCTCATACACAAGGGTTCTGCCGTCTTCGGTATAAATGTATATGTAATGCGGAGTCTCAACCATCTCGGGATCACTGAATTTGTGAAGTGTCGAGAACATGGTTGTGTCGTCCATGTTGTGTCCATAGAGGACGGTGTTGGGATCCGTAAAGTCTTTGCTGTTGTAGTTCTCGGTATAGATTACACCGGGATATCCATATGAACCGTCGAGGTTATGCATCAGGTAATATTCATTGTTACTTGGATGCTGAAGTACGGGATAATCGACGGAAGTGCCGGGAACATTTATCCATGCATAGATATCGGGATTGGTCTCGTGAAGTTTGTCCCAATCAATTCCTTTGTCGGGTGCTTCTTCAACGGCTTCCAAATTTCTCGCATCGGTTACTTCTTCCGAAGCATCTTCTTCTCCTTCACCGGATGCCTGTGCAAGACCTTCGGGAGAAAGTCCACCGTCAGAACCCACTTCGGCAGACTGAGTCTGACTCAGATCGGGATCAGCATTTTCGACAGTTACAGTTTCCTGGGAAGTTGTCTCCTCTGCAATGGTTTCATAAACCGAATTGGCATTTGATGAATTCCTGTTATAAATAACTATCCAAACAATACCGGCAATCGCAATTAACAGAAAGGCAATACATGCGACCAACCAGCTGTTTCCGGATCCCGAATTTTTTCTTTTTTCGGATGAATTCATCAGCCTCTAACCAATCGTATATTTATACATAATAAATCTATTTAATTATATGCGTTATTTTCTCAGAATTCAAGTATTTACGCGGAAAAACGGCATTCCGGAATCGCGAAAAAATACCCCGTGAAAAATTCATTCCACGGGGGGAAATTTGTTCGGTTTTCAGATCAAATAAATGCCTGCATAACATGATTGGCAAGATCGAGACCCTGCTCGGTAAGAAAAAGCATCTTTCCATCCTCTTCAAGCAGTCCCTCCGACATGAAACGCTCTATCTCCCTGCCATATACATCGCTCAGTTTTCTCTCAAATCTATCCTTGAATTCTTCAGTGTTGACGCCTTTTGTAAGCCTTAGTCCGAGTATCATGAACTCGCTCATCTTATCGGCTTTTGTCAACTTTTCGTCAAGTTTAAATGAGTCAATGGGATCGTCCATATAAACAGGAAGGTCAGAGGTATTGGTAAATCTGCAGCCCCCATAATATGATGCCGCACCGAGTCCTGCTCCGTAATATGTAACTCCGGTCCAGTATCCGAGATTGTGCCTGCATTCAGATCCCGGTTTAGCATAATTCGAGATCTCATATCTCTCATATCCGTATTCGGACAGGATCTTGGATGTCATATGATACATCTCTCTGTCCGTATCCTCATCGGGAATATCAAGTTTACCGTCTTCCGCCATATCCGCAAAAGGAGTACCTTCTTCAACGATGAGGCTGTATGCGGAGATATGCGAAGGAGCAGGTTTCAGTTCACATATTGTCTTAAGAGTCTTTGTCCAGGATTCCACGCTCTGCCCGGGAATATCGCTCATCAGATCGACATTGATATTGGTAAAACCTGCTTTAACCGCAGCTTCGTAACTTCTCTGAAAATCTTCGAATGCATGAATCCTTCCCAGCTTTTTCAATTCTTCATCATGCACCGACTGAAGACCGAAGCTGATTCTGTTAATTCCACATTCATAGAACGCTTTAAGCTTATCTTCATCAACGGTTCCGGGGTTACATTCGATGGTTACTTCCGCATCTCCATCAAGCGTGAAGTTTTCTTTTACGCAGTTCATCACGCGAACGATAAGTTCAGCGGGAAGAACCGAAGGTGTTCCACCCCCGATAAAAACAGAAGAAAGAGAGGCCTTACACCTCTCTTTTCCTATAAACATCAGCTCTTCGCAAAGAGCATCTATATACTTTTCCTTAGTCTTCTCATCCGCAGAAAAGGACAAAAAGTCACAATACAGGCACTTCCTGACACAAAAAGGGATATGTATATATAACTCAGACTTAGTTATCATCATCAAGTTTAAGCACACTCATGAACGCGGACTGCGGAATCTCTACGCTTCCGACCTGTCTCATACGCTTCTT
>JAEEGL010291969.1_pt1 | contig 19825 bp, 15 predicted proteins | sample 9134231 | NCBI WGS metagenome assembly JAEEGL01 (sample SAMN16246548, study PRJNA631951) | gut metagenome | biome: gut microbiome; feature: rumen; material: fiber-attached | host: Bos | place: Iran: Karaj | collected 2018-10 | reverse complement strand
GATATTCAGGATCCGGCTCTTCCGCCCGTACATGTACGGGGTGTTTCCTCCAGTAAGGAGAAGGCTGTAGAAGAGGTTCGTGCCCGTATCCGCAGGAACGAACAGGAAGCGGCTGAGAAAAAGGCCAGACAGGATAAGGAAAACCATAAGTACATGCTGACGGTTTCCGTTTTTATGAATGTATTATTGGTGATCATGATCCTGGTGATGTTCTGGATCGCCAAGACCAGTGATCATCCCAATATCATTAATTATCGCAATGAGATAACCAATGAATATGCCACCTGGGAACAGGAACTGAGTGAACGGGAAAAGGCTGTGAGGGAGAAGGAAAGAGAGTTAAATATCTCGATATCAGAATAGGAGATTCTCTATGGAACGGCTGAAGATACTTGTAGTAGACGACGAAAGCAGAATGCGTAAGCTGGTGAAGGACTTCCTGACAAAGAATAACTTCGAAGTCATGGAAGCAGCGGACGGACAGGAAGCGGTGGATACCTTCTTTGATCATCAGGAGGAGATCGCTCTGCTGATCCTGGATGTGATGATGCCCCGTATGGACGGATGGCAGGTGTGCAGGGAGATCCGCGCATACTCCAAGGTACCCATCATCATGCTGACCGCAAAAGGCGATGAGCGGGATGAACTGCAGGGCTTTGAACTGGGTGTGGATGAATACATCTCCAAGCCCTTTTCCCCTAAGATACTGGTGGCCCGCGTGGAAGCAATCTTACGACGCAGTAATGCGGCTTCTGCAGAAGAGATCCTGGAAGCCGGCGGCATTGTAGTCAATAAGGTGGCACATCGTGTGACCATTGACGGCAATGAGATCGAACTGAGCTTTAAGGAGTTTGAACTGTTAACTTATTTCCTTGAAAATAAAGGCATTGCCTTATCCAGAGAGAAGATCCTGGACGGTGTCTGGAACTACGATTACTTCGGTGATGCCAGAACCATTGATACCCACGTAAAAAAGCTACGTTCCAAGATGGGAGAGAAGGGCGACCTGATCAAGACCATCTGGGGTATGGGCTATAAATTCGAAGCATAAAATAAAACCGGTTTTCGGATCCTTGGCGGACCTGAGAACCGGTTTTTTATTGTCTTTATTGTTCCCTGTAGGTTTCGGCAAATTCTGTTATTTTCCAGCGTTTTAATTTCCCTGTGAAGGTACGGGGCAGGACTTCGGTAACATAGATTACCTCGCTTATCTGACCCTCCGGGCTTTGGGTTTCATTGTATTCCCGGATATTCTGAAAGATCAGCTCCCGCTCGTTTTCGTTTAACGGGGTCCGGCCTGTAACCTTGGGGCCTATGATAAGGACGAGCTTGTCCTCCTTCAGGATAAGACATAATTCCTCATGGCCGGTAACACAGGCAAAGTCCGCTTCAAATTCCGGACAATTGATGGTGGAACCATCGGAGAGGGTCAGGATATCGCTTTTGCGTCCGGTAACGACCAGATAACCCCGATCATCCAACCTTCCAAGGTCACCGGTATAGAGACGAGCGCCAATACAGGGACCTGTTTCGCCCAGATAACCGTGCATCATGGCAGGAGTCTCGACGCTGATCTCACCGTCTTCTTCGATCCGGATATCGACGCCGGGACAGGGAGCCATAGCATAGGGCGTTTTCTGGTCCTTAGTTATGGCGATGCCGCTGCTGGTCTCTGTAAGACCGTAGCCTAAATAGACATGGATGCCCTTTTCCTGTAATGCATTCACAGTGGCTTCTTTTACAAGAGCTGCGCCGATCAGTACCTTGCGAAGTTCCCGGTTTAAGATATCCTGCTTTACGAAAGCATCGATCATAGGCGGTATGATGGGTAGGATCGTCGGCTTAAAGTACTGACAATCTTCCTTCAAGCCTCGAAAGCCTCTTCCCAAAGCAATGGTGGCACCGTAGCAGGCACCCCACAGAAATGTGCATACAAAGCCAAATATATGAGAAAAAGGCAGCATGGAGAGGATGATGTCCTCATCGCTGCAGGGCAGCATATTTTGTCCGCACCAGGCGCTGGTAAGAAGTGACTGGGGAGTCAGGATGACCGGTCTGGAATAGCTGGTGGTACCGGACGTATAGAAGAGAAGACGACCTTCCGGACGGATGCCGTCCCGGCAGGGCTGCTCCGGCACATCATAACAGGTATCCCGGACCTTTACGATTTCGGAAGGATGCAGCGTTTCGGGGGTCATGATCACGTCCAGTCCGGCAATGACAGGAGCGAAGATCCGCACGATGGTATCCGGCGTTTTGTCGCAGATCGCCAGGATACAGGTGTTACGTCTATCCTGGTATTCCGGGATCTTATCGTAGATCCGGTCCGCCAGCTCTTCATAGGTGATGGCGCGTTTCGTACCTTCATCATCGTAGAGTAATGCCGTATTTTTACTTAGCTTCCAGTAATTCAATAATTGGCTGAAATTTACAAACTTTTCCATGAATACCTCCAATTATTAGCCATTATGTACTACTATAATAAAATAATATCCGCATTTTTTCTACTGTATTCAAAGAAAGTTCATAAACCGGCAGTTGAAACGCCGGAAATCCGGGCTATGAAAGCAGGGGCGGTGTTGCATTGCCGATTCGATTGTGGTAGCATGACGGACGTAAATAAAGGAAAGAGTGTTTATGGAAACTAAGAATAACCCTTTATGGACAAGGGATTTTACAATCATAACTTTAGGCAGCGTTGTGTCCATGCTGGGCAATGCGCTGTCAGGATTTGCCATGAGTCTCATGGTGCTGGACATCTCCGGTTCTACGTTTTTATATGCGATCTATGTGGTGATGTATACGTTGCCACAGCTGGTGATGCCCATGTTTGGCGGAGCATTTCTGGATCGTTTTTCCAGAAAGAAGATGATCTATACACTGGATTTTGTATCTGCAGGAATGTATGTCTTGATGGGCGTACTGCTTACCACCGGTTGGTTTTCCTTCCCGGTATTTGCCATATACTGTCTGATCCTTGGTTCCGTGCAGAGTATCTACATGGTGGCTTACGAGAGCTTTTATCCCATGCTGATCACGGAGGGCAATTACCAGAAAGCTTATTCTATTGCCAGCGTGCTGGAGACACTGTCTAACTTTATGATCCCCATCTCCACGTTTTTATATAAGCAGATGGGGCTTGCACCATTAATGATGGTAAACGGCGTGTGCTTTTTTATCGCGGCGATAATGGAAACGCAGATCGGCGCAAAGGAAGACTATGTGGAAGAGCAGAAATCCTCCCGAAAAGAGGAGCTTAGCTACGGGAAACAGATGCTTTACGATATCCGGGAAGGCTTTGGATATCTGTGGTCCGAAAAAGGTCTTATGGCAATTGCGGCGTATTTTGCAGTGTCTTCCATGTGCGGCGGTGTATCCAGTGTGATCGTTCTGCCGTATTTTAAAAATACCTTTACGGACGGAGAGTATATCTACATGCTGGTATGGGGATCCTCCGTAGTTGCAAGAGCCGTTGGAGGAAGCATTCATTACAAGTTTCAGATTCCGGCTAAGTGGCGATATACCATTGCCTTATGTGTATATGTGACCATTTCCCTGTTGGAGGGCTTCTATCTGTACACACCGGTTCCGGTTATGATGGTCATGTGCTTTTGTATCGGGATCGGAGGCGTCACCAGCTATACCATCCGGATCTCCGCAACCCAGAGCTACGTACCCCATGAGAAGAAGGGGCGCTTTAACGGCGCCTTCAACATGATCAACACCATCGGTTGCCTTTTCGGAGAACTGGCTGCCGGAGCGTTAGCACTGTTCTTATCAGAGCGCATCGTTCTGAGTCTTGCCATGTTCAGCTGTTCCTTTGCGGCGCTACTGATCATCGGCGGAAACAAACGGCATGTGGCCCTTATTTACAACCGTGTGCAATAATTCGCATATTTATAAAGGCTGTTGTTAAGAATGTTATTTCCCCGGCGGCGTCCGGCATCGGTATATAAGGGATACTGTGGCGTATCTTAGCGAGCCAGAGCAAATAAAAAAGAGAATGCAAACTGATTGAGCCCTGTAAGGGCGAGTTTTTGCATTCTCTTTTTTGTTTATGCAGGTCGCAGCGAGCTTAGAGGAGCCCACCCGTGACCGAATATACCGTGCCGGACGCCGCCGAGGGCAAAATCACTTGTGATACAACAGCCGCTTGGAATAAGCGTTTCGGTACTCGCTGGGGGTAAGGCCGGTACTCTTTTTGTAGGTTCGACAGAAATTATGTGAATCCGAGAAACCAAGCTCTCTTGAGATCTCCGTAACGGTTTTGTCACCGTCTGCTAACAGGAAATTGGCGGCATCGATCTTTTGCTGCAGGATGAACTGCTTCAGAGGTATGCCACGTATCCGCGCAAACAGATGGGAGAGATACTTGGGATTGTAGCCAAAGGTCATGGCGATCTCTGTAAGCGTGATATTGCGATTAATGTTTAACTGGATGTAGTCGATGATATCCAGGTAGATCTGTTTCTGGTCCTGCGGTTTTTCATAAGGGCCGGAGTCTGTGACGATCTGTCCGTATAATTCCGTAATGATACTGGTGGTCATGGTGTTGATGGAAGAGATGGGATACTTGTTTTTGACGATATCCTGCAGCTGTTTCATCATGACCACGATGCGTTCCGGTCTCTGGAGCTTGCTCTGCTGAGGGATCGTGAAATAGGTGCGTACTTCTTCGGGATTCAGAGGTTCCTCTGTATATTGGGGAAGGGACTTAAGGTCCGGCAGAAAGTGCATCCAGTAAAACGAAGAGTAAGCCTTTTTAAAGCCCTGCCTAAAGAGGTCACTGGGTGGAAGGATCAGGTATTCCCCTTCCTTTACGGTGAACTGATCCTCTCCGTAACTGATATAGAGCGTTCCTTCAGTCATAACGAACAGTTCGTAATCGAGGAGACTGAACTGCTCATGTTGCCATGTTTCGTCCAATGCCTTGAACTTGCCGGTAAATTTGTATTCGTAGATCTGATTCGTTGGCATAACAAAATGACGCATGGGCATATCCTTTCCGGAGTGTCAAAAAATCCCTTATTTTCGGTGTAAAAACAGACTGCCAAAAAGGTGTCATATGAACTAATGATACATAAAGTGGAAAAATGACACCGCACATTTACGAAACACGTTTCGAAACTGTACAAAGTATATAATCAAATACTTGGTTTGTAAATATCCATCGTCACTATGTATATTTTTGGTGTCACTAATACAAGAAAAGGTGTCAAAAAGTTTGCTATTTGGTGTCAAAAATCAAACTGCAAGACAAATGACACCTAACCTATATTTGGGATATTTACCCTTCCCCGGAATCTTTGCTAGATTACAGATAGTCAATCTGCACATGAAAACAACAGGAAAATGAAATGCATAAAACATAGTGCACAACTGCTTTCTGAAATCACACCCACAGTCATGTTCAGATTAACGTACCTTGCCCAGAAGAGGGCAACAATCATACCAGGGAGGTAGAAAAATGAAAAAGAAAATCGTATCCTTAGTGCTTTCATTGGCGATGGCTGCGACCCTTTTAGCCGGCTGCGGATCTGCTAACAGTACCGCACCTGCTGAAAGTGACAATGCATCCGCTTCCGAAAGTACACAAAGTGCTTCTTCCGATGCTGCATCGGGAGAAAAGACCAAGCTTACGGCTGTTTTCATCGCACATGCTCTGACCACGGATCTGGAAAATATGAAGTGGCTTGCAGAGATCGAAGATGAAGCAGGTGTAGAGATCGAATGGGAAGTGATCCGTGCCGATTGGGACACCACCAAGCCTACACGTTTTGCTGCCGGGGATGTACCGGATCTGCTGTTTAACGCTACCCAGGATTCTGATTATGTAACCTATAACGGTCTGTTTGTAGACCTGACCGATTATCTGACACCGGAACTGGCCCCCAATATCACTGCTATGTTTACCGAAGAGCCTGATACCAAGGTTCTGGCAACGACACCGGAAGGCAAGATCTACGGTGTTCCCAAATTCCAGGGCAAATGGCCCAGCACCAACTCCGTTCTGTTTATCAACAAGAACTGGCTGGATCAGTTAGGACTTGCCGTTCCTACCACTTTTACCGAGTTTAAGACAGTTCTGGAAGCTTTCCGCGATAATGACTGCAACGGTAACGGAGATGCATCGGACGAGATTCCATTAGACTTTAACGGCGATTACGATTCCGCTTACGGTCTGTTTAATTTCATCGGCGGTCTTGGTATCCAGCTGACCAACTGGGGTTATGATTGCTACTTTGCAGAGGACGGACAGGTTAAGAACTATGCGGTAGACGAGCGCTACAAGAAGTTCATCCATTACATCCACGACCTTTACAGCGAAGGGCTGATCAATCCCAACGCATTAACCAATGACTATTCCACTTTCCAGTCTCTTTCCAGAGGTAACGAAGCAGGAGAAGCAATGGTAGGCTGCGTATTCGGATGGGAAGAAACCGATAAGTTCGGTCCTACCCTTTACAGCCAGTACGTACCGGTTCCTGCACTGGATTACGATATCGACTGTGCTGCCGGAACCTATGACACCAGATGGAGAGATGACTACACCGGCCTTAATATGTCCGGTAACCGTGTATGCGTATCTGCCAAGTGCCAGAACGTAGAAGCTGCTGTTCGTTTCATCGACAAGTTCTACGATGCTGAGAAGTCTGTACAGGTTCTGTTCGGCGGTATCTCTGACGGTAATGTATCCAAGATCGGTGACAATGCCTACAAGGTAAACGATCCTCAGGATCCTGCAGTGGATGCCGGTACCTGGAAGTGGACCTATGCTTTTGCAGATAACGGTCCTATGTATATCCGTCGTGCAACCACCATTGAGATGGCACAGGATATGACCTATGCCTTAAAGGAAAGAGAGACTTACAACGATGTCATCGCTAAGGCATCCGAGTCTGATACCTATCCGCAGATGTTCATGAAGTACACGGAAGAAGAGCTTTCCACCATGGCAGTTGATCAGGCCAATATCAAGAATATCGTATCCAACCAGTGGTCCTTATGGATGACCGGAGAGCAGGATATCGATTCTACCTGGGATGCATATGTGGAAAGTGTTAAGGCTGCCGGACTGGAAGAAGTTCTTTCCATCCGCCAGAAAGCCTTTGATAAGTATCTGGGCAAGTAATGAGGGGAATCATTATATTGCTCTGATAAAGTACCTGACTTGAAGAAAAAGGCGGGGGACGGACACAGACGTCCCCCATCTTTTTGAAAAAGAAGCACTTATCGATAACGGGTTTTGATTCGTTCATAAGGATATGGGATGAACGTGATGGCAAATGCCATATTCTCGTGAGTTTTCGGAGGGTTTAATGAATAAGAGACAAAAAATCGGACGGTATTTTGCCCATACCTGGCAATTATGGGTGATGCTGTTTCCTGCTGTTTTATATATTTTTCTGTTTTGCTATGTGCCTATGTACGGTGTACAGCTTGCATTCCGTGAGTACAGTTTTACGGCCGGCTTTACCGGTGGTAAATTCGTAGGCCTTAAATATTTTGAGCAGTATTTTAAAAGTGCCATGTTCTGGCCTACGCTGCGTAATACCTTTGTGATCTCCTTAACCAGTATCGTGGTGGGATTTCCTGCGCCCATTATCCTTGCCATGATCATTAATCAGCTGCGTAACAAACGCTGGAAGAAGATACTCCAGACCACAGTGTATATCCCTTACTTTATCTCTGTGGTGGTACTGGTTTCCATGATCAATATCCTGTTTTCCACAGGTAGTGGTGTGGTAGGAAACTTCTTAAAGGCCATCCACCTGGTAGCACAGGATGTGAATATCCTGGGAAGCGCCTCTACCTTTATCCCGCTGTATGTTCTGACGGGTGTATGGCAGAGCATGGGATGGAACAGCATCATCTATCTGGCGGCTTTGTCTTCCGTGGATACACAGCTCTACGATGCATGTAAGATCGATGGTGCAGATAGATGGCAGACCATGATCCATATTGATTTTCCGGCGATCCTTCCTACGGTCATGATCCTGTTTATCTTAAATATGGGCGGTATCTTAAACGTTGGCTTTGATAAGATCTTCCTGATGCAGAACTCCTTAAATCTTGGAGTATCGGAAGTTATCTCTACTTACGTATATTCCGTAGGTATCAAGTCTTCCCAGTTTTCCTTCGGTGCGGCGGTTGGTCTGTTTAATACGGTGATCAATTTTATCTTCCTGATGATCACCAACTATATTTCCAAGAAGATAACCGGTTCCGGACTAATGTAAGGAGGCTGCTATGAGAAGAGAAAACGGACTTACGGCAGAACAGTTCTCCAGAAGAGTCAATCGTTCTGACCGGATATTTAAAGCATGTGTATGGATCCTCAGTATCCTGACCTTTGTGATCATCGCATATCCCCTGTGGTTTGTGGTGATCGCATCCATCAGTAACTCCAACCTTGTCAATATCGGTGCTGTTACTTTCTGGCCCAAGGATATCCGCTTTTACGGCTTTGAGCAGATCCTTGGGGATGACCGTATCTGGACGGGCTATACCAATACCATCATCTATGTGGTGGCGGGAACGGCTCTTAACATGGCGATCACCATGCCGGCTGCTTATGCCCTGTCCAGAAAAGACTTTAAACAGCGCAATATCGTGATGTTTTATTTTGTATTCACCATGTTCTTTAACGGAGGTCTGGTGCCTACCTACATGACCATCAGCTCCCTGAACCTGATCTCTACCAAGACGATCCTCATCATCTTTGTAGCGGTCAATACCTATAACCTGATCATTGCGAGAACCTTTATCGCCAATTCCATACCGGAGGATCTCTATGAAGCGGCGATCCTGGACGGCTGTTCCCACTTTACCTACTTTTTCAAGGTGGTCATGCCTCTTTCCAAGGCGGTAGTATCGGTGCTGATCCTGTATTATGCGGTATTTCACTGGAATGACTATTTTAATGCCCTGATCTATAACAACAAGGAAGCCAACGCACCTCTCCAGATCGTGTTAAGAGAGATCCTTCTTTTAAATCAGGCGTTCCAGAACGGTAACGGCGGCGTGCAGGGCGGCTATGGACAGTCCTCTGCGGATCAGGTCAAATACGCCATCATTATCGTCTCAACATTACCGATCCTGTGTGTATATCCTTTCTTCCAGAAATATTTTGAAAAGGGCGTTATGATCGGCGCAGTGAAGGGATGATACGGATTTTTATAAATAAGGATAAATAGAGGATATTACCTTATGCCATCACATCCTCTGTTTTATATGCGGCAGCTTCTTTCGAGGCTGCCGTTTTTGCGCTCATCTGTTACTTTCCTAATGAAAAAACAGGGTTTTTGTTGTAAAATAGATTAGGTTTATTATGCGGGGAGAAAGTGAGAGCACTGGAGGCAATTGTATGAGAAGATCCGGATATTCCATTCGGCAACAGATTACAACCATCTTCGTTCTGCTGTTGTCGGGCGCTGTGCTTTTATGCTTTCTGATCAATAATTTTTTCCTGGAATCCTACTATGTTTCCAACAAGGAAAAATCCCTGATGGTCGCTTATGATGCCATCAACAAAGCCAGCATTAACGACACCATCAACAGCGACGAATTTGATGTGGAACTGCACAAATTATGCGGTAAGTATAATCTTTCGGTGATCGTACTGGATTCCGAGTCCAAGACTGTGATCTGTTCCACCAGTGACAGCGAAATGTTAAGCCGCATGCTTTTAGAGAATCTGTTTCAGCCGCTGTTTATCGTCCCCGGCTTTTATAAGGACTTTGATCAGGATTCAAGTAAGTCAAAGGATCCGGATACCGAATCTGAGACCTCCGGGGATGTGGAAACAGAAGAGTATAAGGAAAACCAGAGCGGATTCATCCCGCTGGAAGAATCCGATTCCATGACCATCGTTTCCGTCAGCTCGGAAAGTCAGGAGTCCAAACCGGAACCCGGCAAGGACGATGAAAACCGTTCTCAGGGACCTGCACCCAGAGGCCAGAAACAGAGGGAGATCCTGGAGGAAGAAGATAATTACACCATCGAGCGTGTTACCGATGTGATGACCTCTACGGATTACCTGGAGATGTGGGGGATCCTGGATGATGGTTGCCTGTTTATGGTGCGAAGCCCCATTGAAGCCATCCGTGACAGTGTGGATATCGCCAACCGTTTTTTGCTTTATGCGGGACTGATCTCTGCCTTTTTGGGAGCACTCATCGTTTATATCGTTTCTGCTAGGATCACTAAGCCGATCCATCATCTGGCGGATATTTCCGAGCGGATGATCCATATGGATTTTGATGAGAAGTTCGAAGATAAGAGCAGTCGTGAGATCGTTCATCTGGGCGAAAACATCAACTCTCTGTCCGAGACCCTTGAAAAGACCATTTCGGAACTTAAGACCGCTAATAACGAACTTTTAAGGGACATTCAGCAAAAAGAAGAGATCGATCAGATGCGGCAGGAGTTTTTGTCCAATGTTTCCCATGAACTGAAGACTCCCATTGCTTTGATCCAGGGTTATGCGGAAGGCCTTAAGGAAGGGATCAATGATGATGATGCCTCCAGCCGTAATTTTTACTGTGAAGTCATTATGGATGAAGCTTCCAAGATGAATATCATGGTAAAAAAACTGCTGACTTTAAATCAGCTGGAATTTGGTGTAAACCAGATCTCCATGGAACGGTTTGATGTGGTTTCCCTGATCCGGACTTATATTCAGAATGCGGAGATCCTGACCAGACAGGAAGGGATCGAAGTAAAGATGCAGCCCTATGATCCCATCTATGTATGGGCGGATGAGTTCATGACGGAAGAAGTCTTCATGAATTATTTTTCCAATGCCATGCATCACTGCAGCAAAGATAAGGTGATCGAGGTAAAGCTCATCAAAAAGAAGGAGTGTGTGCGGATCTCGGTATTTAACACCGGAGAACCCATTCCGGAAGATAGCCTTGAGCATGTGTGGGAGAAGTTTTATAAAGTCGATAAGGCCCGTACCCGTGAGTATGGCGGAAGCGGCGTCGGCTTATCCATTGTAAAAGCGATCATGAAATCCTTTAATCAGGAATATGGCGTGATCAACTACGATAACGGTGTGGAATTCTGGTTTGAATTAGATACCACCGGCGCAGATAGTTGCGATGGCCAATAATCATCCGAAAGAGAGTGTAAATGATGCGTAACCTTTGTTTCCATTTTCATAAGAAAGCGGTGTGCGTCCTGATGGTAGCAACGCTCCTTTTGACGGGCTGCGGTTCTGCCATACCGGAACTATCCGAGGAGGAAAACGAGATGGTTTCCAATTATGCAGCGAATCTGCTGTTGATCTACGGAACCAACTATGACAGTCGTCTGGTGGATACCTCGGTTCTGCCGGAGGATCTGTTAAAACTCCAAAAACAATGGGAAGCAGAGGATGCTGCAGCACTGGCTGCGCAGGAGAAGACTCCGGAAAGCACGGATCTGCCTGATGATATGGGCCAGACAGGACCCGCTTTAGAAACGGCACAAAATCAGGAAAAAACCGGTGAAAACCATACTGACCTGACGACCGCCTTAAAGCTTCCGGAGGGAATGAGTGCAGAGTTTGCAGGCTATGATATGTATCAAACCTATATGGGCGGCGAAGACAATGCGTTCAGCCTTGTAGCAAGCGAAGGAAAGCAGCTTTTGATCCTCCAGATCTCTTTCTATAACAGCAGCGGTGCTGACATGGAGCTGGATTTTCTGGATCGTTTTCCCAATATCATTGCAAGGACCAATAAGAGCCATGCCAACAGTGCACAGCTGACGGTGCTTACCAATGATCTGATCACCTACAAGGGTATGGTGCCGGCAGGTTCCGGTACGATCCTTTGTCTGGTATTTGAAGTGACGGATGCGATCACTTCTGTAGACAGCCTGGATCTGGTGGTCACTATGGATAGTGATGTGAATTCGGTGACACTGTTCTAAGGCTTCGAGGAGTTTGGGCTTGAAAGAGATTGATTCTCATATTCGTTTTCAGAAAATGGTTCCCAGATTTTTAAACGGGGACCTTAGCTATAAAAATCTTGCTGCATTTACCAGACATGTGCGTAACTGTCCGGAATGTATGGAAGAACTGACCATCCGCTATCTGGTGGGAGAAGGCATCTCCAGACTGGAAGAGGGTGATAATTTTGATCTGCAGCGTGGTCTTGGTGAGAAGCTGGAGGAGGCGGATGAGCGTATCCTTCTGCATCGTATCATGCAAATCCTGATCATTTCTGCGGAAGCGTTAGGAGTAGCGGCAGTGGTTTCCATTGCTGCCATGGTATTTATCTTATGAGTGAAAAAATCGTTCTGATCGATGGACATAGTATCTTAAACAGGGCATATTACGGCCTTCCCAAGTTAACCAATGCGGAAGGTCTCTATACCAATGCGATCCTTGGCTTTTTAAATATCCTGTTCCGTATCCTGGAAGAGGAGAAGCCGGATTATCTTACTGTGGCATTTGATGTCAGTGCCCCTACTTTTCGACATGAAATCTATTCTGCCTACAAAGGCACCCGTAAACCCATGGATGATGAGCTTCGTCAGCAGATCCCTGTGATGAAGGATGTTCTTCATAGCATGGGTATTCTTACGGTGGAAAAAGCGGGTCTGGAAGCAGATGATATCCTGGGGACTATTGCGACGAAGGCTGCATCCATGGGTATCGGCGTATCTCTGGTTTCCGGCGATCGTGACCTGTTGCAGGTAGCGACCGATGTGATCAAGATCCGCATTCCCAAGACCAAGCCCGGCGGCACGGAGATCGAGGATTATTATGCTGCAGACGTAAAGGAACGTTATCAGGTTACGCCGAAACAGTTTATTGAATTAAAAGCTTTGATGGGTGATACGGCGGATAACATTCCCGGTGTTCCCAAGGTAGGAGAGAAGACCGCAACGGAACTGATGGTGACTTACGGCAGTATCGAAGCGATCTATGAAAACTTAAATAATATCTCCAAGAACGCTATCCGTACCTCTCTTTCGGAAAATAAAGAGCTGTGCGATCTAAGCAAGACTCTGGCAACCATCAACCTGAACGCAGAGTTTGATTATGACCTGGAAAAAGCACGGGTGCATGACTTCTTTACTCCGGAAGCTTTTCTGTTATTCCAGAAGCTTGGCTTTAAGAGTTTCCTTGGTCGTTTTGAAGACTCTGCCAAGGAAGAGGAAGCACCGTTAACCCTCCAAAGATTGACGGACAAGGATGCCATTCTTGCTCAGATCGATAAAGCGGCTAAGGGAATCCGAATCTTTACGGAGAATGAGCCGGCAGAGGCTTTTCCTTTCGGTGCATCCTGTGAAGAAGGAGAATCGGTCAAAAAGCCGGTTGTCGTCTGGTATCCCATCTGCGATGCTAAAAAGTGTTACGGTTTCGTATTTACCAATGGGGCAGACAGAGCCTGTATCGCAGACTTTTCCCTTGAACTGACGGATGACCTTCTAAGCGAAAGCATGGAGGCTTTTAAAGCAGTTTCTGCAAATAACACCTGCGCAGTCTTTGACTTAAAGAACGGCTTTCATCTTTTACAGGATCCGGAGTGCAGTCATTATTTTGATATGCATGTGGCTGCCTATCTGCTCAATCCTTTAAAGAGTGATATCACGGTTGCAGATATATCCTTAACGTACCTTCAGAAGTCTCTGGAAGAAGTATCCGCACTTCTTAAGAAGAATTCTCTGGCCAATCTGTGCCGGGAAGAGTCTTTCCGTGACCTTATGGGACACTATGGGGTATCTCTTTATAAGAGTTATCCGATTTTACTGGAAAAACTGAAAGAAACTGCTCAGGACAAACTGTATTTTGACATCGAACTGCCCTTAACCGGTGTGCTGCATTCCATGGAACAGGAAGGGATCCTGGTAAAACCGGATGCCCTGAAGGAATACGGGGATGCGCTGGTTAGCCGTATCGAGGAGCTGCAAAAAGAGATCTATGAAGATTGCGGTGCAGAGTTTAACATCAATTCGCCCAAACAGTTAGGGGAGATCCTTTTTGAAAAGATGGGGATTCCCGGCGGTAAGAAGACCAAGACCGGTTATTCCACTTCGGCGGATGTGCTGGAGAAACTTTCCGCAGAGTACCCGGTAGTCGATAAGATCCTGGAATACAGAGGTCTTACCAAGCTTAAGAGTACCTATGCAGACGGACTGTCTGCTTTTATCGGACCGGATAACCGGATCCATACCACCTTCCATCAGACTATTACCGCTACAGGGCGATTAAGCTCTGCAGATCCGAATCTGCAGAATATCCCCATGCGACTGGAACTGGGAAGACAGATCCGTAAGGTCTTTATCCCGAAACCGGGCTATGTGTTTGTGGATGCGGACTATTCCCAGATCGAACTGCGTATCCTTGCCCATATGTCCGATGATGATCAGCTGATCGAAGCCTATAATCAGAATGCGGATATCCACAGGATCACGGCGTCCAAGGTATTCCATGTACCTTTTGATGAGGTAACGGACTTACAGCGCCGTAATGCCAAAGCAGTGAACTTCGGTATCGTATACGGGATTTCCAGTTTTGGCTTAAGCCAGGGCCTCAGTATCTCCACAAAGGAAGCCAAGGCCTATATCGAACAGTATTTTGCAACCTATCCCGGTATCAAGAAGTTCCTGGATGACAGCGTCTCCTCTGCTAAGGAAAAGGGATATATCACTACGCTTTACGGAAGGAGAAGGCCCATTCCGGAACTTTCCAGCTCCAATTTCATGCAGCGATCCTTCGGGGAGCGTGTGGCCATGAATTCACCGATTCAGGGAACGGCTGCCGATATCATCAAGATCGCCATGATAAGGGTATATAACCGTCTGAAGGCAGAAAATCTTAAGAGCCGCATGATCCTGCAGATTCATGATGAACTGCTGATCGAGACGGCAGAAGATGAAGTGGAAGCGGTTAAGACCATCTTAAACGAAGAGATGATGCATGCGGCGAAGCTGCGCGTCAACATGGATATTGATGTACATGTCGGGCATGACTGGTTTGAAGCAAAATAACCGGCGATCTTTCAATTGCTGTTTCACGGATTTTTCATTTCGTGAAACGCTGATGGTTAATATAGTTTCACGGGATTTTAAAGCTGTGAAACATTATGGGACAGTTTGAAGATTTTGGTCCTAATGTTTCACAAAAACAGGGGAGTCTTCCCTTCGCGTAGAGTTTGATCCTTTGATCCTGCTCGAATTTGAAATAACTTAAGATTATCTCGCGATCATCCTGTGATGACCGCGATAAGATGCGGGAGTATATATGCACATTATAGGAATCACCGGCGGCGTTGGCGCCGGAAAATCAACGGTCCTTACCTTTGTGGAGGATCATTTTCTCTGCAAGGTGATCTATGCGGATGACCTTGCTGCAAAGCTTCAGGAAAAAGACGGACCATGCTACGAACCGTTAAAGCACCTCTTAGGGGACGATGCCTTTGACAAAGAGGGCGAGCTGGATCGGAAGAAGGTTTCGGAGCGGATGTTTAAGGATCCTTCCCTTAAACAGCAGATGGAAGCCATCGTTCATCCGGCTGTTAAAAAGGAGATCTTAAGACAGATCGAAGAAGCTGGGAAAGAAGGGATCCTGGAGCTGTTCTTTATTGAAGCGGCCCTTTTGATCGAAGAGCATTACGAAGAGATCTGCGACGAGCTCTGGTATGTATATGCAGATCCGGAAATCAGACGGCAGCGCCTTAAGGATTCCAGAGGCTACAGCGATGAGAAGATCGACAGGATCTTTGCATCCCAGCTTTCGGATGAAGTATTTCGGCAGACTTGCAAAGTGATCATCGACAACAGTAAAACGGAGCAGGAGGCCTGCTTGCAGGTCTGCGAAGTGTTGGAGGGATATCTGTGGCAGAAGTAAAAGCATATAACGGAAAAACGGTATTCGGACTGGACATCGGTACCCGCAGTATTGTGGGCACCGTCGGTTACATGTCCGGTACGCACTTTATTATACTGGGACAGGTGGTTCGGGAACATGAGACCAGAGCCATGCTGGATGGTCAGATTCACGACATTGCCAAGGTTGCGGATTCCATTGCAGAGGTAAAACGCTCCCTGGAAAAGATGACAGGTCTTACCTTGAAGGATACCTGTATCGCAGCCGCTGGTCGTGTGCTTCGCACAGTGGATGTCAGCCCGGTGGTGGACTTTGAAGAGGAAAAGGAAGTCACACAGGAGGATATCTATAACCTGGTGCCTGCCGGTATCCAGCAGGCTTATGAGAAGATCAAGCAGAAAAAAGAAAAGGACAGGAATATCAAGTTCTACTGCGTCGGTTATTCCAACGTTCGCTATTATCTGAATGATGAAGTGATCGCCAATCCGGAAGGCTATAACGCAACAAGGATCGGTGCGGATATGATCTGTACCTTCCTGCCGGAGGAGGTTGTGGACGGCCTCTATAAATCCTGTGAGCGTGCCGGTTTATCCGTTGCCAATATGACGCTGGAGCCTATTGCGGCCATTTCCCTGGCGATTCCCGAAAAATACCGGATGTTAAATCTGGCACTGATCGATGTGGGTGCGGGAACCAGTGATATCTCCATTACCATGGACGGAAGTATCGTTTCCTACGGCATGATCCCCATGGCCGGTGATATGCTGACGGAATCTGTGGCCAAGTTCTGCCTTGTGGATTTCGTGACAGCCGATCATATCAAGCGGCAGGCCAGCGAACAGGAAGTGGTGGAATACGAGGATATTATCGGATTAAAGCAGACCATCACCCGGGACAAGGTCAATGAGATCTTAAAAGAGGATATTCATAAAATGGCGGTTGCCGCAGCAGATAAGATCCGGGAATGTAACGGTGGCAAACCGGTCAGCGCGGTCTTTGTAGTCGGCGGTGGCGGTCGCTATCCCGGATATACGGAAGCGGTTGCAAAAGAACTGGGGATCGCACCGGAACGTGTTGCCCTCCGCGGCGAAGAAGTCATGCAGGATATCATTTTCGAGAATGAGCCGGAGCATAAGGATTCCCTGCTGGTTACCCCTATCGGTATCTGTTTGAGCTATTATCAGCAGAGCAATAACTTTATCTTTGTGCCGTTAAACGATAAGCGGATCAAGCTGTATGATAATGATCATCTTAGCGTTGCAGATGCTGCCATTCAGGCAGAGTTTCCTAATGAAGGCCTTTTCCCCAAGCGAGGAAAAGCTCTTAACTTTACGGTGAACGGCAATGCCCGTATGGTCCGCGGACAACTGGGAGAAACGGCGGTCATTACCATTAACGGTACCCCTGCGGATATTCATGCCCAGATCCGTGCCAATGATGTGATCGAGATCACCGAATCCACGGCAGGTGAAGCAGCTTCCTGTATGATCGAAAAGCTGCCGGAGTTTTCCGAGACCATTTCCTTTACGGTCAATGATAAGAAGATCTCCTGCCCGAAGTTTGCGGTAGTAAACGGAGAGATGAAGTCCGGTTACTATGAGATACAGGACGGAGATTCCATTACCTTCCAGAATTTCTATCCGGTTCGTATGATCATTGATTTCATGGATGTTGCAGTGGATCCTGCCATGAATATCTATGTCAATAATATGAAAGCGGATTACGATACCCCTGTTTATGAGAACTTTACGGTGGTATTTACACTGGAAAATCTGGACTTTCGTCATGAGGAGGAAGACGCCGAAGAGGCAGATCCTGACTATGAAGAAGCAGAGGAAATGGCAGAAGATGAAGATACTGTATCTGCAACGGATGGCGCTGATGCAGAGGAATCAGCAAAAAAGGTGGTCTATAACCGTAAGATCCAGGTAGTGGTCAACGGTGCACCTATCCTGTTAGAAGGCAAAGAACAGTTTGTTTTTGTGGATGTTTTTGATAAGATTGATTTTGATCTGTCCAAGCCCCAGGGACTTGGCATTGTGACACAGCTCAACGGTAAGGATGCTCAGTATATGGAGCCTCTTAAGGAGGGCGATGTCATAAAGATTTACTGGAAACAAAAGGAAGATAACAACGCATGAGATTATGCAGTATCGCAAGCGGCAGTAGTGGCAACTGCATTTACGTAGGTTCCGACACCACCCATTTACTGGTGGATGACGGGATCGCCGGAAAATGGGTGGATGCAGGTCTGGGACAACTGGATCTGTGTGTACAGGACCTGGACGGTATCCTGATCACCCACGAACATTCCGATCATATCGGCGGACTGGGAGTACTTCTTCGTAAACACCCTATGCCGGTATATTGCACGGAAGGTACGAAAGACGCGATTTTAGGGTGCAGATCCCTTGGCAAGGTAGACCCGGAGCTGTTTCAGGTGATCCGGCCGGATGAACGCTTTATGATCCGGGACATCACCTTGGATCCCATGCACATCAGTCATGATGCGGCAGATCCTGTGGCTTATCGTTTCTATTACGGCAAACAGAAAATTTCCATTATCACCGATCTTGGAAAGTATGATGAATATACGGTGGATTGCCTGAAAAATACCGATGTACTGATGCTGGAAGCCAATCATGATATTCGCATGCTGGAATCCGGCCCCTATCCGTATCAGTTAAAACGACGGATCCTGGGCGATCGGGGGCATCTATCCAACGATACCTCCGGAGAACTGCTCTGCAAGCTTCTTCATGATAACCTGAAGGCAGTTATCCTTGGACATCTCAGCAAGGAAAACAATATGCCGGAGATCGCTTATGAAACCGTCAGACAATCTGTTGATCACAGCGAGATTCCCTATAAGAGCGGGGACTTTAGGATGATGGTGGCAAAGCGAAGCGAAATTACGCCTCCCGTAGATCTGGGAAGCGCCAGCGCCTGATCATTGTAAATCTTTCGGGATCCTTATCCCGTATCATATCAGCAAGAGGAGAACATTATGAACCGTACCGTTATTACTGTAGTGGGCAAGGATACCGTGGGGATCATTGCCAAAGTGTGCACCTATCTGGCGGATCATTCCATTAACATTCTGGATATCTCCCAGACCATCGTTCAGGATTTCTTTACCATGATGATGGTGGTGGATATGCATCAGGCGGATGCGCCCAACGAAGTGATCCAGCAGGATCTGGACGAACTGGGTAAAAGCATCGGCGTGACCATCAAGTGCCAGAAGGAAGAGATTTTTGACATGATGCATCGCATCTGAAATCAATAACGAAAAAGCAGACTAGTTGGGATAAGAAAATGATCAATTTAAGAGAAGTTGCGGAAACCAACGCCATGATCGAAAAGGAGAACCTGGATGTTCGTACCATTACCATGGGTATCTCCCTTCTTAACTGTATCGATGATGACCTGGAATCTTTAAATAAAAAAGTATATGAGCGGATCACTACCGCTGCCAGAGACCTGGTAAAGGTAGGAGAAGAGATCAGCAAGGAATACGGAATCCCCATTGTAAATAAGCGGATCAGCGTTACGCCTGTTGCCATGATCGGAGCTTCTGCCTGCAAGAGCAGTGACGACTATGTAACGTTAGCGCATACCCTGGACCGTGCGGCCAAGGAAGTAGGGGTTAATCTGATCGGCGGTTACTCTGCTCTGATCTCCAAGGGTATGACCAAAGCCGATGAACTGCTGATCCGCTCCATTCCAAAGGCCCTTGATGAAACCGAGAGAGTTTGCAGTTCTGTAAACGTAGGTTCCACCAAGACCGGTATCAATATGGATGGTGTTCGCCTGATCGGTGAGATCATCAAAGAGACAGCAGAGATCACAGCAGACAGAGAGAGTGCTCCCTGTATGAAATTTGTGGTCTTTTGTAACGCTCCGGATGATAATCCCTTTATGGCCGGCGCTTTCCATGGTGTTACCGAAGCGGATGAGATCATCAATGTAGGCGTTTCCGGTCCCGGCGTCGTTAAG
>JAEEGL010034213.1_pt1 | contig 19825 bp, 14 predicted proteins | sample 9134231 | NCBI WGS metagenome assembly JAEEGL01 (sample SAMN16246548, study PRJNA631951) | gut metagenome | biome: gut microbiome; feature: rumen; material: fiber-attached | host: Bos | place: Iran: Karaj | collected 2018-10 | reverse complement strand
TGCATAACATCTTCCAGCTGGCGCTCCGGCATCTTGCCATGAGCATATTCTATGACAGCCTCAGGAAGCATGCTTCTCAGCTCCATCGCTACTCTCTCTATATCATCAACTCTGTTATAGACATAGTATACCTGTCCCTGACGGGCCAGCTCACGGGATGCAGCCTCTCTTACTATCTCCCTGTCATATTCCATTACATAGGTCTGTATAGGACGTCTGTCTACAGGAGCTTCCTCAAGAAGGCTCATGTCTCTTACGCCGATAAGGCTCATGTGAAGAGTTCTAGGGATAGGCGTTGCCGTAAGAGTGAGCACGTCTACCGTCTTCTTCATCTGCTTTATGGTTTCCTTATGTTTAACACCGAAACGCTGTTCCTCGTCAATTATAAGGAGTCCAAGATTCTTAAATACTACGTCCTTCGAAAGAAGCCTGTGGGTTCCGATAACTATATCCACCGCTCCCTTGGACATATCCGTAACTGTCTTCTTTATATCTTTAGCCGTACAGAATCTGGACATCATCCTGATTTCAACAGGATAGTCCTTCATACGCTTCTTAAAGGTCTCATAATGCTGTTCTGCCAGAATAGTAGTAGGAACGAGATATGCCACCTGTTTTCCGTCCTGAACAGCCTTAAATGCCGCTCTGATTGCAACCTCAGTCTTACCGAAGCCTACATCTCCACAGATAAGACGATCCATGATTCGGTCGCTTTCCATATCCTTCTTTGTTTCTTCAATGGCTCTTATCTGGTCCGGAGTCTCATCATATGGGAAGAGCTCTTCAAATTCCTTCTGCCATACCGTATCTTCGGAATAGGAATATCCCTTTTCCTTACGTCGGATAGCATACAGTGTGACCAGCTCATCTGCGATAGAGTCCACCGTGGTCCTTACACGACTTCTGGTCTTGTTCCACTCAGGACTTCCCAGCTTATGGAGCTTCGGAGCCTTGGCATCCTTGCTTGAATACTTTCCGATGATAGACAGCTGTTCAACGGGGATAAAGAGCTTGCCGTTATTTGCATACTCGATATTGATGTAATCTCTTTTTCTGCCATCCATTTCAACCTGCTCGATACCTCTGTAGATACCGATACCATGGCGTTCATGAACAACATAATCTCCGATGCTGATATCACTCAGGCTGTTTAATCTTTCGCCTGCAAACTTCTTCGGAAGCTTTCTGTGCTTTTCGTTCTTCTTACTGAAAATGTCATTCTCACTGAGAACTGCCAGCTTTATATCCGTCATCTCAAATCCTACCGGAAGATGACCATTGGTTATCATAACCTCTCTCGGTTCAAGAGTTCTTGAACTGCTTGCCGAATAGAAGGCCGGAATATTTTCTTCATTAAGTCTGTCTACAAGTCTTTTTCCTCTTGTAGTTGAAGGAGATACGATAACGATCTTGTACTTATCCTCTCTCCATTTCTTAATCTCCTCTATAAGCTTGTCTACAGCCCCGTTAAAGGACACAATGCTTCTGGAGGCAATCTGGATAGACTCCGCTGCATCAAAGCCCGGATCCTGATGATAGAACTCTGAGAAGAGGATCGGCTTACGCAAGCTCAGCTCTGCTATGGTACGCTCATTATCATAGAGTACGTCCATCTGTCCCGGAAGGATATAACCACCGTCGAATCTTCCCTCCATGGAAGCTGCAAATTCCTTGTAATACATGGATGCTCTTTCAGCCACTCTGACAGGGTCATCCACATAAACAGGAGTTGACTTTGGAAGATAATCCAGGAAAGAAACTGTCGATGTATAGAAATAGCCTATAAGGCTGTCGATACCTGACTTGGAATCAAACTCTTCGATATCTTCTTTAAGATTCTTCACTGCGGCGTTCAGTCTTGCATACTGTTCTGTCTTAAAGCTCTTCTTAAGCTCTGCCGCACGTTTCTCATGATCTGCATCTATTCTTGCGATTCCTCTGCTTATACGGGCCTTTGTAAGAACATACTCCGTAGCAGGGAATATGCTGAACTCTTCTACAGTTTCTATGGATCTCTGAGACTCTACATCAAAATATCTGATGGAATCAACTTCATCACCAAAGAGCTCAACTCGACAAGGGCACTCTTCTGTAAGAGGGAATATATCGATTATTCCTCCTCGCACAGAAAACTGCCCTGGTGTTTCAACAAGCGTTACATTTTCATAACCCAGCATGATGAGAAGAGACTTAACTGCGTCTATGTCGACTACCTCTCCGACTCTCAGTGATATGGTCCTGTCCTTGATATACTTGATATCAGGGAGTTTATCCATAATACCGTCTACTGTGGTTATTATAACTGTAGGCTCGCCTGCAATTATTCTTTTTATAATTTCAAGTCTCCTGCCGGCCGTTACATTTCCATGCACATCTGCATAATAGAACAGCACATCCTTGGCAGGATAGATAAATGTATTCCTGTCGTAAAACTTATAATCCTGATACAGCTTCTCTGCTCTGGCTTCATCATAGGTTACCATGAGCACGAAGGGGCTATTTCCTCTGGTTGCCTCTGCCAGTAATGGTCTTGCAGAGCCGGTCATACCCCAAAGCTGCAGTGGACGGGCGGAACTCTTAATCTTCGATACGATTCCCGCTTCCTCGACAGGCGAGATAAGCGCCTTCATAAATAATCTCCTTAATGGCTGAACTTATTCATAGCTGAAGCTATGCCGTTCTTAATTATCTCAACTACTGCATCTGCTGCCGTCTTAACAGAATCGCGTACCTCAGACAGCTCATTGTCAGGAAATCTGCTCAGAACATGATCAGCCAGGTCCCAGCCCTCAGGCTTCTTTCCTACTCCGATCTTGATTCTGTCAAATTCCTCTGTACCAATCATCTGAATGATATTCTTCATACCATTATGACCGCCGGCACTGCCCTTTTCACGGATTCTTACGGTTCCGACATCCAGATCAATGTCATCATATATTACGATCAGATCCTTAGGTTCGCATTTGTAATAATGAAGAAGCTGCTGAACCGACTCACCACTCAGATTCATATAGGTCTGAGGCATGGCAAGAAGTACCTTTTCACCATCCAGAATAAGACGGCCTGTGAGGGCTTTACACTCTGCTCTGTCTATTCTTATATTGTATCTGTCCGCCAGCTCTATCACTGTGGAAAAGCCCATGTTATGACGTGTTCCAGCGTATTTAACTCCCGGATTACCGAGTCCGACAACTAACTTCATAATCTAACTTAATCTCTCCTGCATTATCTTCTCAGCTGCTTCAAGCTGAAGATGGGTATTAACACCCAGAATCTCATCATTATTATCTACAGGAACTGCACCTACCTTCATACCTGCACTCTTGATAATAGAGATGGTATCTGTCAGATAGTACTCACCCTGTGCATTCTCGTTTGTAAGCTTACCAAGAGAAGCTGTAAGTGCTTCTGAATTAAAGATATACATTCCTGAATTAATCTCTTTAACGGCAGCCTCTTCCTCTGTACAGTCCTTCTGCTCAACTATTCTCTGAAATGCACCGCTTGCATCTCTTATTATTCTTCCATAACCTGTTGCATCCGGAAGAATAGCAGAAAGTACCGTAACTCCGTTTCCACTCTTAACATGTGTATCTACAAGTTTCTTAAGGGTTGCTCCTGTAATAAGCGGTGTATCTCCGCAGAGGATCATAACATTTCCGTCCACGCCGATAAAATCAGCAGCGCACTTAACTGCATGACCTGTACCAAGCTGCTCCTTCTGCTCCGCAAAGGCAACAGGCCCCTTTATCTCGCCTATTCTTATATAGCTTTCAACCTCATTCTTAACAAGGCTTCCCTTATAACCGATAATAACACAGCTTTCTTCTGCTCCAGCTTCTGCCGCAGCCTGAAGCGGATAAACAACCATAGGCTTATCACACACCTTATGAAGAACCTTTGGAAGATCCGATGCCATTCTTGTTCCCTTGCCTGCTGCAAGTATCAGACACTTAATTTTTCCCATACATCTGCTCCTTATACAAACATAAAACAACTCAAAACATTATATCTTTTCGAACTGCATTTTTCAAGCTTATAAAATACACAGGCAGCTCAGGAAATAAGCGTCTCAGAGGACTTTCATGGACGGGTGAGACGCTTTGTCTGCTGAGCTGCCGTACGTTTTCACAACCATAAAAAATGAGGACTTCGGATCAATGATCCGAAGTCCTCGTAACCCCACAAACTGAAGTGATAAATAGTCTATATTAAATTTCTTCTTCAGTAATCGGTGTCTCAGCATACTTCTCAAGTATGTAGTCCTGAATACGAGCCCTTGTCTCAGAGTTGATAGGATGAGCTATGTCTCTGTACTCGCCATCAACTGACTTACGGCTTGGCATTGCGATGAAAAGTCCCTTCTCACCCTCAATGACCTTGATATCATGGATAACAAACTCATTGTCTATCGTGATTGAAACAATGGCCTTCATCTTACCTTCTTTTGTTACTCTTCTTACTCTTACATCCGTTATCTGCATTTGAAAAACCCTCCCCTTTAGAGTGTATATCTAAAACTCTTTTCTATTACGATTTTCGGTTTACCCGGTTCACCGGTATGTACTGTATTGGCCTTTATGGTATCACGGCTTTCTACTATACAATTCTCGATGTAGCAGTTATCACCGATGTGCACATCATTCAGTATTATTGAATTCTTGATAACGCAGTTGTTACCAACATATACCTTCTTAAAGAGAAGAGAATTCTCAACTGATCCGTTAATGATACATCCACTTGCTATTAAGCTGTTAGAAAGTGTTGCATCGCTGTTATACTTAGCAGGAGGAAGATCCTCTACCTTAGTATAAACGCCCGGATTCTTACGGAAGAAGAAATCTCTAACATCTCCCTTCAGGAAATCCATATTTGTTCTGAAGTACGAATCTACAGAACCAATATTTCGCCAATAAGTTTCCAGCCTGTATGCATTTATCTTTTTAACATTCTTATATCTGATAAGAATATCCTTAACGAAGTCCGTTCTTCCTTCAGCTGCGCACGCCTCAAGAAGCTCAATGAGCTGACGGCGTCTTACTACGTAAACTCCGATGGACGCTGTATTGGTCTCAGCCACCAGCGGCTTCTCTTCGAAATCAAGAACTCTTCCGTTCTCTCCAACCTTTACAACTCCGAATCGGCTGATATCATCCTCATCAGCCTTGATGTCCTTCGTCACTATTGTGATATCTGCATTCTTAGCTATATGGTCCTCAAGCACCTTATTGTAATCCATCTTATAAACACCATCACCTGATGCTATAACTACATAAGGCTCATGTGCATCCTTGAGGAAGTTAATATTCTGATAGAGCGAATCTGCTGTACCTTTATACCAGTAACTATTAGTACTTGTAATAGTCGGTGTGAAAATGTACAGACCGCCCTGCTTTCTTCCAAAGTCCCACCATTTGGAGGAATTAAGATGCTCATTAAGTGACCTGGAATTGTACTGTGTAAATACAGCAACCTTCTGTATATGGGAATTCGACATGTTCGACAGCGAAAAGTCAATTGCTCTGTAGCAGCCTGCCACCGGCATAGCAGCTACCGCACGCTTAGCTGAGAGGTCTCCCATTCTGCTGCTGTTTCCGCCTGCTAATATAATACCTATCGCTCTCATCACTCATCATCCTCCTTTATAATTGATCCGCCACTTTGGAGTACTCCGTCCGGATACTCTTCCGGTGTGGTCACACCGAGGATTGCAGTGTTCTTACCGATCTTTACATTATCAGGAACTACCGAATTCTCTCCAATTGTCACAAGCCCGAAAGCATATACTGCAGGCTTATAATCATTCTGAGCTTCTTCGCCTATACCGAGCTCACAATTCTTACCGATTTTCACCCCTTCAGCAAGAATAGCCTTGTCCACTATAGCTCCATCGCTTATCTCAGCGTTGTTCATTATGATGGAATTCCTAACAACGGCACCCTTTCCGATCTTAACACCGGAACCGATAACGGAATTCTCAACATTTCCATATATTTCAGTACCTTCTCCAACGATACTCTTCTTTACGCTGCTTCCTTCTGCGATATACTGTGGCGGCTGATTGTCGCTCTTTGTATAGATTCTCCAGAACTCCTCATAGAGGTTGAACTCCGGAATAATGTCAATAAGTTCCATGTTGGCTTCCCAGTATGAACCCAGGGTTCCAACATCCTTCCAATATCCCTTGTAATCATAAGCACATATCTTGCAGCCCTGATCGTGGCAGCTTGGAATAACATGCTTACCGAAATCACATGATGGGACATCCTTCATCTCAATCAGTTTGTCATGAAGAAGCTTCCAATTGAAAATATATATTCCCATGGATGCCTTGTTGCTACGTGGATGCTCAGGCTTCTCTTCAAATTCCTGAATAACACCCTGATCATCTGTAATAACAACGCCAAAGCGACTTGCCTCCTCCATTGGCACCTGATATGTTGCAATAGTTACATCTGCATGAGAAGACTTATGAAAATCGAGCATTACCTCATAATCCATCTTATATATGTGGTCACCTGAAAGGATAAGCACATATTCCGGATCATAATACTCCATGTACTCCAGGTTCTGATAAATAGCATTTGCAGTACCTGTGTACCATGATGAGTTATCAGCTTTCTCATATGGTGGAAGTACCGTAACGCCTCCAAAGCTTCTATCCAAATCCCAAGGCATACCAATACCGATATGCTGATTAAGACGAAGAGGCCTGTACTGAGTAAGTACACCTACGGTATCAATTCCTGAGTTAATACAATTGCTCAGAGGAAAGTCTATGATCTTATACTTTCCACCAAAGGCAACTGCTGGTTTTGCAAGCTTTGACGTGAGTACGCCAAGACGGCTGCCCTGACCACCCGCAAGGAGCATTGCGATCATTTCCTTTTTTACCATAATGTCACTCCTTCTAAGCACTAAAAAGTATGCAATTATTATAACATGACTATAGCTAAAAATAAACCTATTTTTTGTTCATTTTCCCGAAACTATATTCGATTGCGGAGTTTCATTTAGTATATTTTGTTAAAAGGTTATCGAGCGTTATATTTTCTTGCACAAAATAATGCATAATTAAAATACGCTTTTTTGTTAAATATTTTTTAACCATCGTTAACCTAAGTGCCTAAAAATACGCCCATTAGGGCATTTTTTAAGGCCGAACCAGATAAAACCGGTTCGGCCCCATAAATGATATATATATAGAGGTTTAGTCTATACCAAAATTATTCTGCAGGAACAGTATCTGTATCACCGTATACTGTAGCCCACTTAGACTCACGCTCATCCATGATTGCCTGTCCGCCTGATGATAAGTAATCTGCCATGTACTTATCCCATGTAGCGTCGAAATCATCTACAGGAGCGATTACGCACTGATCATACATGATATCTCTCTTCTCTGAAAGTGCTGTTCCCATACCCTCTTCTGAATCGATAGGTCCAACATTTACATGAGATTCCTGTCTTGCGTCAACCTGTGCAATTCTGTTTGCCTCAGCAACGATCTCAGGATCGATACCAGCGTAGCTGTGTGCGATTGAAAGGTCAGTCTTTGACTGATCCATAAGGTTAAGTCCGTTACATGTAATTGTGTAATCAATGTTAAATCCTGAGTTCATGATAGGATCGCCTGTTGCAGCGATTACTGAATATGAACCGTCATCGAGAACTTCATGTGTAACACCCTCATCACCAAGCTGGAGATACTGAATATGCTCAGGCTCTGAGATCCAGTCAAGATAAAGAAGTGATGCAAGAGGCTCATCATTAGTCATTGGGAAGAAGATCTTTCTATCACCGGCTGTTGATGTAACATACTTTGTATGTCCGCCCTTTGAATCTTCAAATGGGTCGATAGCGATAAATGCTGCGTCCTCACCTACGATACGCTTAAGGTTTGCGTTGATTGAATCATCACCGTTTCTGAAAGGATAATCCCAGTTATGTGAGAATGCACCAACGTAACCGGCCTTCATCATATCATCCTCTGTTGTGTCTCCGCTTCCGTAAAGAGCGAAATCCTTCCAAAGGAGATTGTCGTTATACCACTTGTTAAGAAGCTTGATAGCTTCCTTTGTTCCAGGCTCTGTAAGCTTTCTGTCATCGAAACCGTTAACATAGAACTCACGATCTGAAATAGCAGGATCTATAAATGACTCAATAAGTGTAGCTGCTCTCCAACCTACATCGTATGATACTGAGTAAGGAACCATCTTTGAAGCATCAGCACCGAGAAGTGTCTCAGCGTTATCTCTGAATGCGATGATTGTCTTCTCAAACTCTTCTCTTGTTGTAGGAACTTCAAGTCCGAGCTTGTCGAGCCAGTCCTTACGGATAAATGTGTTAATTCTGTTTGTAGTAGCTCTCTTTCCTTCGATAGCCCATACAGTACCTGTGAATGGGTCCTTATCCCAGAGCATGTTTGTGTCACCAAGCCAGTTCCAAAGGTTAGGTGTAACGCTCTTGTACTGATCTAAGTACTCAGCAAGGTCAAGTACACCGCCCATGTTAGCATATGTCTGAATAGTAGCATAATCGTATGTTACGCAGATATCAGGAGCATCTGATGCTGCAAGAAGGTTATTAAGCTCATCAACCTCTGTCCATCTTGGAACAGCCTTGAACTCAACCTCTACATTGTGATCCTCAAGCATACCCTTCTTGATGTAATCTGTGTACATGTTGTTTGTTGGGTCTGTACCACCATCGTTTCCACGATCATAAACCTCAACTGTGATATGTCTTGTTTCAGCGAACTTGCCGTCTACAAGCTCTCCGTTTGCGTCAGCTCCACCCTCTTCTGAGCTGCCTTCTGTTGCTGCTTCTGTACCAGCGTCCGTAGCTGCTTCAGTTGCTGCTGTAGTGTCTCCACCACCACTCTCTGTTGTTGCATCTTTACCGCCGCCGCAGCCTGCGAGTTGCAGACATACTGTTGCAGCAAGAAGTACAGATAATGCTTTCTTCCTCATTTTTCTTCCATCCTTTCTTTTTTAGAAAAAATTTGATGTTTTATTAAATTACTCCTTAACAGCTCCAACTGTTACACCGGAGATAAAATACTGCTGTAACCATGGATAAATGCAGAGAATAGGAATTGTTGAGAACATAACTACTGCTGCCTTCAGTGATTCTGAAAGACCAGGAGTTGTGAAACCTTCCTGTGTTGCAACATCCACGCTGTTTATGTTGTTAATGATGTTATAAAGGAGAAGCTGTATAGGATAATACTTTGGCTCCTTTACAAACATAAGCGCATCTGAATAACCGTTCCATCTTCCTACTGCGTAGAAAAGAGCAAGGGTTGCGATAACCGGCTTTGAAAGTGGTATGTAGATCTTTCTGAGAACCTGGAAGAAGGATGCACCATCCATCTCGGCTGACTCTCTGAGTGACATCGGTATACCGAAGAAGAAGTTCTTCATGATGATCATGTTGAATACCGACAGACAGTATGGAACTACAAGTACCAGTGGGTTATCAAGCAGGTGAAGGCTCTTCATAAGAAGATACTCAGGAATTGTACCTGCGTTGAAGAACATTGTTATTGTTACAAGCACGTTAAATGCATTTCTACCCTTAAGGTTATCGAATATAAGAGGATAAGCACAAAGGATAGTCATTGTGAGTGACAGGATAGTTCCTACTACTGTAAGAAATGCTGTCCATACGAAAGCTCTTATATACTTCATATCTGAAAGAACTGTCTTATATGCACCCAGGTTAAATCCCTTTGGTAAGAGATAAACTTCTCTCTTAACGAGATAATCAGAACCTGAAAGTGATTTTGCAAGCAGGTTGATCATCGGGAGCACACAGACGATGATTACAAGTACACAGAGAACTACGAATATCACATCACCTGTCTTAACTTTATTTACTCTTAATCTGTTTAAGTCTATGTTTAAGCTTTTTGCAGCTCTTCGCTCAATCTTTTTTTCTTCGCGAGTCATATCTGTACCATCCTCCTAAAAGATTCCTCGTTCACCAAGTCTCTTGGCAACTTTGTTAGCTATAAGAAGGAATATCAGTCCGATTACAGACTGGAAAAGTCCAACTGCTGTTGTCATAGAGAACTTGAGACCCTTAATACCATTTGTGTATACAAATGTTGATATAACGTTTGCAACATCCATAACCGTATTATTCTTCAGGGCAAATGGTCTATCGAAGCTTGATCCAAGGATATGTCCAAGGTTCATAATAAGGAGAACCACGATTGTAGGACGGATACTTGGAAGTGTTACGTGCCATATCTTCTTAAATCTTCCGGCACCATCAACCGATGCAGCTTCATAAAGCTCAGGGTTGATGCTTGTAATAGCAGCAAGATATATAATGGAGTTCCATCCAAAGCTCTGCCATATACCGATGAAGATATAAGTAAATACCCAGTGTGTTGATTCATTCAGGAATGGAACTGTTCCGATTCCCATCTTCTCAAATACTACATTTATAAGTCCGGTACTTGGAGCAAAAAGCTGAAGTGCAAGACTTGATATAATAACCCATGACAGGAAGTGAGGCATATATGCCACTGTCTGAACCGTCTTCTTAAACTTGTTGCCTCTAAGCTCATTTAATATAAGAGCAAATATAATAGGTGCCGGGAATCCGATTACCAGATCCAGTAAGTTAAGAAGAAGTGTGTTTCTTACTGAATACCAGAAGTCCATATTGTGGAATGCCTGGTTGAAATATTTCAAACCATGCTCTCCAGTAACAGGCATATCCCAGACGCTCATATTAAGTTTGTAATCCTTCCATGCAATCTGAATGTACTGCATAGGAATGTACTTAAATACTATGAAGTAGATAAGTGGCAGAAGCAGCATAGCGTAAAGCTGCCAGTACCTCTTAAAATACACTTTTGCCGATCCTTTTTTGGCCGGCTTAGCCGCTGACTTGTTCATAACGCCTCCGATATCACATAGTTTCTTGGTTGATTTTTTTAACAAAATAGATTATAAATTATTGTTGTCAGATATAGTATTGCTAGGGTTGTTCAGTACTTTGCAAAAACTGCCATCTTATGTTATATCTGCTTAATCTTTTTAGCACTTTTTACTAAGGAGCATTAAATGCGTCAGGATTTAAGAACCAATTTTACCGACAGACAGTATATGATGTCTGAAGATTACGAACTGTATTATTACGGAGATATACATTTCACTCCTACCAAGCCGCACCATCACTCATATTATGAGTGTTATTTTTTCATTAAGGGTGATATCGAGTATGTTATAGACGGTACCGTATACCCCCTGAATCCCAATGATATAGTCATTATTCCTCCGGGAATAAGTCATTTTGCCAGATCAAACGATCCCGAAAAGCCTTATCAGCGAATCGTCTTCTGGATAAGCAAAGCCTACTACGAATATTTTCGCTCCATGTCTTCGGACTTCAGCTATATCTTTAATCTTGCGGAATTCGAGAAGCGATATGTACATCATCCCGACTTTATAACCTTCAATTCGCTTCAGGCCAAGTTCTTCGATATCATTCAGGAAACAAAGCTGAACCGCTATGGCAAGGCACCTAAGATAAATGTTCAGATTGCAGATCTTCTTCTCAGCATCAACAGATATGTATACGAGAAGGATCACCCGGCCGAATCCTATACACCGCCAAGCCTTTACAGCAAGCTGATAACCTACATCGAGAACAATATAAAAGAGCCCATCACAATAGATGAGCTCGCGCATAAATTCTATGTAAGTAAGAGTTATATATCTCATACCTTCAAGGAAAATCAGGGAGTATCCCTTCATCAGTACATTATGAAGCGCCGACTACAGCTTTTCAGGGAATCCGTAAGAGAAGGCGGAGATATAAAGTCCACATATCTGAACTGCGGTTTTAACGATTACTCAAGTTTCTACAGAGCTTTCAAGCAGGAATACGGCATATCGCCTAACGCTTATAAGACAGAAACCATGAGGATCACCATGGAACACATGGTAAGCCAGCAGTCCCACGATAAAGAAAACGATAAATAAAAATATCCCGGCTGTCCGGTGCGTACCTTCTGGTACGCCATCCGAAAGCCGGGATTTATTATGCTGAAATATTATTCTTTAGAAGTCTTTACAGCCTCAGTTACTGCAGATGCAAGACCTGCAACACTTGCAAGCTCTGAAGGAATGATAAGCTTTGTAGACTTACCATCTGCTGCTCTCTGGAATGCATCCAGCTTCTTAATTGTAAGAACCTGATCTGTAGGACATGACTCATTAAGCATTCTGATACCGTCTGCATTTGCCTGCTGTACGGCACGGATAGCTTCAGCCTGACCTTCAGCTCTCTTAATAGCTGCTTCTCTTTCTGCTTCAGCCGCAAGGATAGCTGACTGCTTTGCTGCCTCAGCTGCAAGGATAGCTGCTTCCTTATCTGCTTCTGCACGAAGAATCTTAGCTGCCTTCTCACCTTCTGATACAAGGACTGCTGACTTCTTCTCACCTTCTGCTCTGATGATCTGCTCACGTCTTTCACGCTCAGCCTTCATCTGCTTCTCCATTGATTCCTGGATAGCTGCAGGAGGCATGATGTTCTTAAGCTCTACACGGTTAACCTTAATTCCCCATGGGTCTGTAGCCTCATCGAGAGTAGCTCTCATCTTTGCATTGATTGTCTCTCTTGATGTAAGAGTCTGGTCAAGCTCAAGATCACCGATGATATTACGAAGAGTTGTTGCTGTCAGGTTTTCAATAGCTGACAGAGGATTCTCAACACCGTAGCAGTAAAGCTTCGGATCGGTAATCTGGAAGAAAAGAACCGTATCGATTCTCATTGTAACGTTATCTTTAGTGATAACCGGCTGAGGAGGGAAATCCGCAACCTGCTCTTTAAGTGAAACTCTTCTTGCAACCTTTTCGAAAATCGGAATGAGAATATGAAGCCCCACTCCCCAAGTGCACTTGTATGTACCGAGATTTTCGATAACATATGCATTAGCCTGCTTAACAACTCTTATAGAGCTGCAAAGAATAACAACTCCGATTATAAGAAGAATAAAAATTATTATACCACCTGGACCCATTAGTTAATTACCTCCCTTAAATAAACCTTTGTACCTTCAATGTTAACTATTTCCGCAAAGCTGTCCTTCGGAATAACGCTTCCGCTTTCGGATACAGCCTTCCACTCTACATCGCCCAGCTTGATAAGTCCCGTTCCTTCCGAAGCATCAACTGTCTCAAGAACCTTTACCTTCTTGCCGATGTTTCGGTCAAGATTGGTAGGTGCTCCCTGTGCGAGCAGCTTCTTCTTCGCTATCGGTCTGCATAACAGCAGCAGTATAGTCGATACAACCAAGAACAGAACAATCTGTACATAAGGATTAACTCCCAAGTATGCTGCTACAGCCGCAACCAAAGCTCCACCGCAGAACCATATGGATGTTAATCCCAATGACAGGATCTCCCATACGATCGCTGCTGCAAAAACGATGATCCATATTGTTGCCGCCACATAATTTGCCGGCATTCCCGAAAAAATGCCACTCACATAAATCACCTCCTGTTAATAAATACTTTTCCCTGTTACTTAATCTCTGTAATAATTGATGAGGCAACCCTTCTCAATTATAGTACGCTCATCATCTGTGAGTGCACCAAGCTTAAGTGAGATTTCCTTCATACCCTTATTAACTATATAACCCTTTATAACTTCTGCCTTGCTCATAAGAGCTTCCCTTATTCCAGGAATGAAGATGTAATCATCATTCTCAAGGCCGAATGGATTATCAAGTGATATATCTACCGAATCCTCATCTATAACAAATGGGAGCATACCCCAGTTGATAAGATTTGAACGATATCTCTTTGTTGCATATTCCTTAGCAATGTTAGCCCATCCACCAAGAACCTTCTGGCATGATGCAGCCTGCTCACGAGCAGAACCATCACCTGGCTTAACAGCATAGATTGTTGTACCGAATCCTGTGTTCTCACGGCTTGCGCCCTCAAACTTCTCCTTAACAACCGGCATAACCTGCTTGATCTCAGGATAAACTTCACATGGATGCTCACCGTTCTCACGAGCAATCTCAACTTCATGGAAAGCCTTAGCTCTTCCAACATACTCAGGATCCTTACGTGACAGAGTGAACTCTGCAAGTCCGATAGGATTTGATCTGAAGGATGATGTCTCACCTGAAGGAATAAGCTCATCTGTAGTAGTAACCGGATCTGTAATTACAGATGCAACCTTAAGAAGAAGGTTCTCTGTAAGTGCAGGCATCTCTGGCCAGTCCTTAATGTTTGGACCAAACTTGATATCTTCATCAGGCTGAGCTTTGCCCCATCCGTCATAAACTCTGTTTGTATAAATATCTTTATCAAAGAAATACTTTGGACCTGTGTATTCAACATCAAGATCAGTAGCAGGTGTAAGATATCCCTTATTAACTGCTGTAGCAGCAATACTTCTTGCATCCATAAGTGCAACACTTGATATCTGACCATTCTGGATCTTTGAACCTTCTCTGTTAGGGAAGTTACGTGTTGAATGTCTGATTGAAAGTGCTCCGTTAGCAGGTGTATCACCGGCACCAAAGCAAGGTCCGCAGAATGCAGTCTTCATAACACCACCGGCATGAAGAATCTCTGCAGCACGTCCGTTGTTGATGAGTTCCATCATGATAGGAACACTTGCAGGATATACTGAAAGTGTAAACTCATCACTTCCGATATAGTGACCCTTAAGTATATCAACAGCATCACAGATATTCTCGAATCCACCACCGGCACAGCCTGCGATGATTCCCTGCTCAACATAGAGACGTCCGTCATGAATCTTATCCGTAAGCTTAAACTCTACATCACCTGTAAGCTGCTTCTTGCCGTTCTCTTCACACTCATGAAGAATGTCATAAAGATTTGCATTTAACTCTTCAATTGTATATGTGTTGCTTGGATGGAATGGAAGTGCGATCATAGGACGAACCTTTGAAAGATCCACATATACTACGCCATCATAGTAAGCAACAGATTCAGGTGCAAGCTCCTTATAGCACTCTGATCTGAAATGAGTGTCATACCACTCCTTTGTATTCTCATCTGTAGCCCAGATAGATGAAAGACATGTTGTCTCTGTTGTCATTACATCTATACCGATACGGTAATCGCTTGAAAGCTTTGCGATTCCAGGTCCGACAAATTCCATTACCTTATTCTTAACATAGCCGTTCTTGAATACAGCGCCGATGATAGCAAGTGCAACGTCCTGAGGACCAACACCCTTTGCAGGCTCTCCATCAAGATATACTGCTACAACGCCCGGACGAGCTACATCGTAAGTCTTTCCGAGAAGCTGCTTAGCAAGCTCTCCACCACCTTCACCGATAGCCATAGTACCAAGAGCACCGTAACGTGTATGGCTGTCTGATCCAAGGATCATAGCTCCACACTCTGCCAGCTCTTCTCTTGCATACTGATGAATAACTGCCTGATGAGGTGGTACATAGATTCCACCATACTTCTTAGCACATGAAAGACCAAATACATGGTCATCTTCGTTGATTGTTCCACCAACTGCACAAAGTGAGTTATGGCAGTTAGTAAGTACATAAGGAATAGGGAATTCCTTAAGTCCTGAAGCTCTTGCTGTCTGGATAATACCAACGAATGTAATATCGTGGGATGTCATCTTATCAAACTTAATCTTAAGCTGTTCTGTATCACCACTTGTATTATGCTTCTGCAGAATACGATAGCCAATAGTTCCCTTTGCTGCATCTTCCTTAGAAGTCTTTACTCCTTTAGATGCAAGTACATTTGCTGCCGAAGCGTCATCCGGCACGAGCTCACTGCCATTAAGGAGATAAGCTCCTGTCTCATAAAGTCGTATCATAGTTTCCTCCCTGAAGTTACTTAATTTCTGCTGGTGCAGATATATATAAATTATTTATTTATACTCACTTATATACTTATCGTAGTTGCTGATGCTGTCTCCAGCCGGAAGAGCTGACTTATCCTGCTCGTTGATCTTAGCAAGCATACTGTTATAAGTATCCGCATCGCTGACATCATCAAGATTATCTACAAGATAAAATGTCTGTCCGCCGTAATCAGCTGTAACTACATAATTCTCAACTACAGTTGATGTAGCTTCAAATCTTGCAAGAGCATCGATATCCATCGCTACGCCACTCTCTATAGCAGATATTCTAATAACTGCATAATTCTGATCTCCGATACCATCAATGGTTCCAACGAAGATACCCTTAACTGTACCATCTGCAAATGTAAATATGTACTGAACACCTGCTAATGAATCTGAAAGGATAAGCTCAGGAATATCATTTCCATCAAAATCGTAAAGTGCAATTTTATTCGGATGAACATCCTCATAAGTAAGATCTGCTGTTGTGAAGATTATATCTTCTGTTATTTCAGACTTAACTTCAATACCTGTATCGATTGCTGCATTAAGATTATTATCAAGATCCTCACAGAATGCCTTATAAGCCTTAGCCCATCCCGGTGCTATAAGCGCCTCTATTTCTGAAACATCTACATCATCACCATAGATACGCTTAAGCTCATTTACATAGTTCTGTGCTGTATCTGTATCTTCTGCCTGTGCAGCCTCAAGACCCTTTGCAAGTCCGTAATCTTTGCCCTTTGCATAAGCTTCGTCAAGAAGGTCCTGAAGTTCCTGATTATACTTGGAGCTGTACTTCTCATCCAGAGGATTATCCATAGTTTCTTTTGCTGCATCATATGCATCAAAGTATTCCTCATCCTCGATCATAGTACTTATCTCATCAATAGCTCTCTTATAATACTTGACGAAATAAAGTTCTTCATTCAGTTCCTGAGCATAAGTATCGTCACGGAAGAAATTCTGAGCCACTTCGATGTATGCAACTATTCCGTCTTCATCTATCTCTCCATTCTGGAACTGCTCAAACTTATCTCTGAGATAAGCATCAAGACCTGAATCAATAAAGGCTGTATACTTGTCATGATCACCATCACTGTAATCATTAAGATGCTCATCACCCTTAACACTTATATCATATACTTCGTCGAACTGATCCCATATTGGAAAAATACCGTCGCTATCATTCAATACACAATCACTGAATCCCATTTCGTATATGCTGAGCAGCTGTCCTAAGTTTATGCTCTCAATATATTCAATATTCTTATTCTTATACTTTCCGATCTTCTCTACAGCGAGAATCTCTTTAAGTACTTCATCATACTTCTTCTTACCATCCACACATGCATTGGTTTCTGTAATAAGGAAGCCCTTTATCTCATCATCTACTGTATCAGCCGCAAAGAATCGAATCTTATCATAACACTCTGCAGCTTCTTCACCCTTTCCTTCAGAAAGAGCTTCAAACATCTTATTCTTATTGACTCCCGGCAGAACAAAGATGACTGTGGCAGCCGCTTCAAGGATAATAGCAATTATCGATACAATGCATATAATAAGCCATTTTTTACTCTTCATCGCTCTTCCCTCCTTTATTCCTCATCCTGCTCTGATTCACTGTCTTCTTCTGCTTCTGTATCAGATTCGCTTTCAGGCTCATCATCTGAATCAGATTCTTCTGTAGCCGCAGTAGTTACAACAGGTGTCTTAAGCTGATCTGAGGCAGCACTTCCATAATCTGTCTTTGGCATACCAAAAAGGAAATATATAACTAAAACAGCGGCAAGGCCGAGAATAGCAAGTATCATAGTTGTTAATCCGACAACCTTCATACCACCGGAGCTCTTCTTAGCTGTTTCAGGCGGCTGCGGAACTCTCATCTGCGGCATTGGACCTGAACCCGGCATCATCGGACCTGAGCCCGGCATCATCGGACCCGAGCCCGGCATCATTGGACCTGAACCCGGCATCATCGGACCTGAGCCCGGCATCATTGGACCTGAGCCCGGCATCATCGGACCTGAGCCCGGCATCATCGGACCTGAGCCCGGCATCATCTGTCCCGAACCCGGCATCATCTGTGCTGCTCTTGGGTCTCCGTTGAAACCTCTGTTCTGTGGATTATTCATCATTGGACCTGGTCCCGGCATTGGGCCTGAACCCGGCATCATCGGACTAGAACCCGGCATTGGACCTGAACCTGGCATCATCGGACCTGAACCCGGCATTGGACCAGAACCTGGCATCATCGGACCTGAACCCGGCATAGCTCCAGGCTGGCTCTGCTGTGTCAGCATATCTGTTGTGAGAATGGTAGTAGCCATCTCTTCCGGCTGACCAAGCATATCTGCGGTAAGCACCGTAGTTGCGGATTCTCCATTCACATCCGCACTTCCCACATCTGAAGCAGCTGCGGCTGCGGCATCTTCAATTGCACTTTTCATAACATCATCCATTGAGATGCTTTCATCCTGTGGCTTCTCATCCGGAATAACATCAAAACTTTCATTGATATTTTTTTCGTCTGCCATACCCTACTCTCCCATTTAAAACATAAACTTTGTACAACTTTTCTATAGTACCATCACTCCGATACGTCCGCAAGTTTAAATGTCGTAAGACTGTTTGCATCTATAAGCGGTTCTGTAACCACTCTGCTGGCCTGTCTCTCCACACATCTCTCAAAGAAATTTCTTACCTCTCTTGCATTTGCGAAATTATCTCCATGATGCTGTGATATATCATCCAGGAATTCCTTAACATGATCATCTGCTTCTTTATCCAGAACATAATCATGAGATTCCGCCATATCAATAAATATCTTATACATTTCTTCACCGGTGTAATCCGGGAATTCAATAAACTTATTAAATCTGGACTTAAGTCCCGGGTTGGAGTTTACAAACTTCTCCATCTCCTTTGTATATCCGGCAACTATAACAACCAGATCATCTCTGTTATCTTCCATTCTCTTAAGGAGTGTATCTATTGCTTCCTGACCGAAATCTTCTCCTTCTTTTCCGCCTGCAAGAGTATATGCCTCATCTATGAAAAGCACGCCTCCCATGGCACTGTCGATAACTTCAGATGTCTTGATAGCCGTCTGACCTACATAACCTTCTACAAGTCCGGATCTGTCAACCTCTACCAGCTGTCCTCTTGATACTACGCCAAGCTGATAATATATTCTTGCCAGAAGTCTGGCAACAGTAGTCTTACCTGTTCCGGGATTACCGGAGAATACCAGATGCAGTGATATATCCGGAGTCTTAAGTCCGAGCTTATCACGCATAGTTTTTACCTTAATAAGATTAACAAGACTTGCAAGACTTGTCTTAACCTTTTCAAGACCTACCAGATTGTCCAGCTCTTCCTGCAGTTCTTCAAGAGACTTCTCGTTCTTAGGAGAACCCGGCGCCACATCTTCACCTCTGTCACGCAGTCCGCCTCCCATAGATACGGAACCTCCGCTTAGTCCTGAATTCCTGTTTATTCCTGTTCCGAAAGACATTCTGTCCGGCTGAGGATCATAACCTCTGTCTCTGTCTCTATCTCTGCCGGCATAGAAGCTGACCTTCTCTCGGTCCTCGTTCACTGTCTCTGAACCGCATACATTATAATTCTTGATAAATGCATTCATCATATTTATATAGCGGGTAAGACGGTCTGCTTCTCTGTCGCTTATTCCTCCGTATGCGATAAACTCAACGCCTGCGTCATTAAAGCATCCAACGAGATATTTAGATAATGATATTCCGTATCCGGTTCTCTTAGACATCGGAGACGTATCATCTGCTACAAAATACATAAGCGACTGTGGTATAGATGTAAGAAACATTTCTTCTTTACATCTGTCCATAACAAATCTTTTAAAATTATCTACGGTGATGATAATGCCAAGATTACGGTTGATGAATTCCACCTGTTTCTCAAT
>JAEEGL017085433.1_pt1 | contig 19826 bp, 16 predicted proteins | sample 9134231 | NCBI WGS metagenome assembly JAEEGL01 (sample SAMN16246548, study PRJNA631951) | gut metagenome | biome: gut microbiome; feature: rumen; material: fiber-attached | host: Bos | place: Iran: Karaj | collected 2018-10 | reverse complement strand
TGTCGCCGGAACCAAGGATAACTACTTCTCTTCCGGGCATATAGCCTTCGATGTTAACAAGTCTCTGGGCTGTTCCTGCTGAGAAGATACCTGCCGGTCTGTAGCCGGGGATGTTGAGGGCTCCTCTGGGCCTTTCTCTGCAGCCCATGGCAAGGATAACTGCCTTTGCAGGAATCTGGAACATACCATCTTCCCTGTTCATGGCTGTAACTGTTTTATCCTCAGCAATGTCCATAACCATGGTGTTGAGCTTGTACTCGATGCCAAGATCAAGAACCTGCTTGATAAACCTATATGCGTACTCAGGACCTGTGAGCTCCTCCTTGAAGGTGTGAAGTCCGAAACCGTTGTGGATACACTGGTTAAGGATTCCTCCAAGCTCATGGTCTCTTTCAAGAATAAGAATGCTGTCGTTTCCGGCTTCTTTTGCAGCTACTGCAGCAGCAAGGCCTGCAGGACCACCGCCTACTATTACGATATCGTATGTCTTCATGATCCTGATACCTCCCCTTTTGTTCTCTCAATCACAATATTGGATTTTCCACCGCTCTTGGTTATTTCTTCAAAGGTAAGGCCAAGTTCACGATTAAGTATTTCCATTGTTCTTGGTGAGCAGAAACCTGCCTGACATCTACCCATTCCTGCTCTTGTTCTGCGCTTAACTCCGTCAAGGCTTCTTGCGCCTAAAGGTCTGTGAATTGCATCAAGGATCTCGCCCTCTGTTATGGACTCACATCTGCAAACAATGGTTCCATAGGCAGGATTCTTCTTGATCAGCTCGTTCATCTCAGCAACTGAAAGTCCTTCAGTTCTGGTGATTCCTTTTCTTGTTGCGATGAAATCTTTCTTTTCCTTAAGTCCCATCTTTTCCTTGAGCATTCCGCCAACCATCTCTCCGATGGCAGGTGAAGCTGAAAGTCCGGGTGACTCAATACCTGCTACATCGATAAAGCAAGGTGCATCCTTAACTTCTTCGATAACAAATTCATGCTTCTCAAGATGAGCACGAAGTCCTGCGAAGGAAGTGATAACGTTTCTTATTGGAAGATTTCTTACATTTTCGCTTGCCTTTGCTGTGAGCTCGTCAATGCCCTGAGCTGTGGTTGCTGTGCCCTCTTTGTTCTCTATATCGATAGCTGTAGGTCCTACAAGAAGGTTTCCATGTACTGTAGGAGTTACAAGAACGCCCTTTCCATACTTTGTAGGCTGAGGGAAAATAGTGTGTGAAACATATCCTCCAACCTGCTTATCAAGAAGACAGTAATCACCTCTTCTTTCGATGATGTGCATCTTGTCCTCACTTACCATGTTGTGGATCTTATCAGCATAAACACCTGCAGCATTAACAACATACTTAGCTGTATATTCGCCGTTGTTGGTTCTAAGATGCCAGATGCCCTTATCGTCCTTCTTAATATCCTCAACCCTTGTATTAAATCTGAATTCTACGCCATTTACGTTGGCATTTTCAGCCATAGCGATTGTCAGCTCAAAAGGACAGATGATTCCGCCTGTAGGAGCATATAAAGCGCCTTCAACATTGTCGGAGAGATTTGGCTCCATCTCAAGAGCCTCTTCCTTTGATAAAATCTTAAGGCCCTTTACTCCGTTCTTAACGCCTCTCTCGTACAAAGTGTTAAGTCCATCAAGTTCTTCCTTGTGAATGCAGACAACCATGGATCCGTTTCTCTTGAAAGGAATATCAAGATCCTTGGAAAGCTGGTCCATCATCTCATTTCCGCGGACATTGAGCTTTGCCATAAGTGATCCTTCATCAGCATCAAAGCCGGCGTGAACGATGGCTGAATTAGCCTTTGAAGTACCTTCACAGACGTCCTCACATTTTTCAAGCACGCAAACATTTACATCATAACGGGAAAGCTCCCTTGCTACTGCACAGCCGGAAACACCAGCTCCAATAACTATAACGTCGTACATATCAATCTCCTTTTATATCTTTAACCAATCAGTTTTCTTTTGCCCAGCCTCTGGTGGAAGCAACTGCCTGCTGCCATCCCTTGAGCTCTTTTTCTCTCTTTTCTTCTGTCATCTGGGATTTGAAGGTAACATCAACTGACCAGTTGCTTATAACATCGTCCCTGTCCTTCCAGAATCCAACTGCATATCCTGCCAGGTAAGCAGCTCCGAGAGCTGTGGTCTCAACGCAGGCAGGTCTGATAACATCAGTTCCGATTATGTCTGACTGGAACTGCATCAGGAAATTGTTCTTTGAAGCACCACCATCAACCCTGAGTGAGGTGAGCTTTTTGCCTGTATCAAGCTCCATAGCGTGAAGCACATCGGCGGTCTGGAATGCCAGTGATTCAAGAGTAGCTCTTATAATGTGGTACTTGTTTACGCCTCTTGTAAGGCCGACAATTGCGCCTCTGGCGTAAGGATCCCAGTAAGGTGCTCCTAGTCCTGTAAATGCCGGAACCACATAGCAGCCGTTTGTATCATCAACTCTTGTTGCAAAATACTCTGAGTCGGGAGCTGAATCGATGGCTCTCAGTTCATCTCTAAGCCACTGGATCGCAGCGCCTGCAACGTATACAGAGCCTTCAAGAGCATAGGTAACCTTTCCGTTGATTCCCCAGGCGATTGTGGTAAGCAGATCATTCTTTGAATAAATAGGCTTATCACCGGTGTTCATCAGCATGAAGCAGCCTGTTCCGTAGGTATTCTTGGCATCGCCCTCCTTAAAGCAGGTCTGACCAAAGAGCGCTGCCTGCTGATCTCCTGCTGCTCCTGAAATCTTGATAGGACCTCCAAAGAACTCAGGATCAGTTTCGCCATAGACGCAGCTTGAAGGCTTAACCTCAGGAAGCATGCTCATAGGAATATCAAGAATATCACAGAGCTCCTTGTCCCATTCCAGGGTATTTATATTGAAAAGAAGTGTTCTGGAAGCATTGGAATAATCCGTTACATGAACTGCTCCCTTTGTAAGCTTATAGATAAGCCAGGAATCAACAGTTCCAAAGCAGAGCTCTCCGTTTTCGGCTCTACTTCTTGCTCCCTCCACATTGTCCAAAATCCATCTGATCTTGGTTCCGGAGAAATAAGGATCGAACTTAAGTCCTGTCTTTTGCTGGAAGTTCTCAACAATTCCGGGAACCTTAGCCTTCATCTCCTCGGCGAAATCAGCAGTTCTTCTGCACTGCCATACGATTGCGTGGGAAATAGGCTGTCCTGTCTTTCTGTCCCAGACAATAACTGTCTCTCTCTGATTGGTTATACCAATTGCAGCGATATCCTCAAATGTAGTCCCAATCTTAGACATTGCCTCTCTGGCTACTGAAAGCTGTGTCTGCCAGATCTCGCTAGCATCGTGTTCAACCCAACCGGGCTGAGGGAAAAACTGAGTGAACTCCTTCTGTGCAACAGAACACATCTGCCCTTTTTCATTGAACAGAATACATCTGTTGCTTGTTGTGCCTGAATCCAAGGCCATTACATATTTTGCCATACCCTTCTCCTTTAAAAGCTAACTATTTGTAGTCTCGTAACCACCCATAGATTTATTCATATCGTCTTATATACAATAGTCTTTTGGCGCAAAAAACGCAATGGATGTAAAATAGTTTCCGCTTTTCGACACAATTTTTGTGAATAGTCAACAAATGTGTTCACTTTTTTTTATTAAAAATTCCCCGACTATCATTATTTAATTTCAACCCACGCTGTCCTGATATGCATCAATGACCTCATATAAGCTTTCATTAGGATCATCAACCATCTCGATGTTCACATCAAACTGCAGTAGCTTTGTATTGTTTTCATCCCTCATCTGCCAGACAGGAAGGCCCTCTCCATTGGGATTTCCGGTCTTTGCAAAATTGGTCCAATAGGTCTGCATAATTTCTGAAAGCTTATAGTCCTCATCGCTGTAAAGTCCCGGATGTCTCCAGAGATTACCATAAGCGTATGGAAGTTCACCCGCATGATAATTGGATAACATATTGTTAGTCTTGGTAAAGTAGTACTCATAGCTGGGCTTACCCTGAGCTACCATGTATCTGTTCCAGACATGATGCGAATAGCTAAACCACATCGCACTGTAGGCCATGTTTAGAGCGCCCTTGGCATCTCCCATGGCATCTATGATAAAGTGCTGATCTCGCTGCGGAGAATCCGCCGGAACAACCTTTGCCATCTCGCCTGCATAATCGCCCAAATCCTCCGCTATAAGCTCCACATAGTTCTCACTCGTTGCTTTGGTACCAAGAAGAAACGCATCTGCCTCCTTAGCATTAAAGCCGTGCAAAAGAGCCTTCTCATGGTTATTTCCTTTTTCGTAGGTAAGATAAGGCTGTTCGATTATTGCATAGCCATCAACTGTCATGCCCGAGTTCTGAGTCTTCGTCTTAACAAGCTCCGTAGCAGGAACACTCCTAAGCTCTGCGGATGATGAAGCATTAAATTCTTTTCTGACCTCTTCTCCTGTCTTTACAGCGTCCTCATAGCTTCTGAAGGTATGGAAAGGAACCTTAGGTAAAACAGAACTCGACTCAGCAATTGCATATTCAAACAAGCCTTCCGTAAGAGGCGAAACGCAAAGAGCATTTACAGACGAGGAGCCTGCTGACTCACCCGCTATTGTTATTCTGTTCTTGTCGCCTCCAAAACTCTCAATATTTTCATAGACCCATTTAAGAGCAGCGATCTGGTCAAGAAGGCCGTAGTCTCCTGTCGTATTATTCGGAGACTCCGCTGCAAGATCATCAGCTGCATAGTAGCCGAACACGCCAAGTCTGTAGGCGAAGTTTACAAAAACAACACCCTTTTTAGCCAGGTTCTCGCCTCTGTACTCTGAATAAGACGACTGACCGGTTGTAAGCGAGCCTCCATGGACATAGAATATAACCGGCAAAAGTTCCCCCTGCGTATTATCAGGAGCAAAGACATTCAGATACAGGCAGTCCTCACTAACAGCTTCCCTGTACTCATCGCCAAATTTGATCCTGTAGTCATGCCATCCAAGAATATGTGAAAGTGAGTCATAGATCACTGATCCTTGCTGTTGCATCGCCATCGGCCCGAAATGGTCGCAGGCCTTTACGCCTTCCCAGCTGTCAGGCTCTGCCGGCTCTTTAAATCTTAAATCACCCACAGGAGGCGCAGCATACGGAATTCCGGCAAATACGCGGACAGACCTGTCAGCATTATAAACACCTGTTATATCTCCCTGCTTTATGGTGACTACATCAGTAACCTCGGGCTTTTTGTTGTCCACAGCAGGAACTCTCTTAAAGGGTGGTTCTGTAAGCTTTAAGTTGATGATCATTATTCCAATAAAAAAAATCCACATAAGGGCGGCAGTTTTAACATTAAAAGCGCCTTTTTTAGCCAGCACAGCCCTGCCACATATCATGGCTGCAATAGCGACCAAAGCAACTATCCAGCCTGCAATAACATTCTTTGACAGCTCAAGAACTGCGATGTAAACAATACCGACGATAAGAACAACAATTGTGTAAGCCATAATAACTAGTCCTTTCCCTTATCCTTTGCCTTACTCACCTACAGCTTCATAGGCTGTATAGTAAGTCTCTGTCCGGTCAAATCTGTAGTAGGGAATGCCCTTTATGGACGCTGTACTTCCCGGATCAATACACACCTCTCCTGTGTTCTGGGGAATCATCCAGATACAGTCCACAAGTTCCTCCTTGTCAAAATAAAGAACGTAGGCATCCACCTTTACTCTTTTGTCACTGGTATTGTTGGCAGTTAAAATTGTCATACTGCCATCCAGCATGGATGAGACTACCACCTCATCGGACATATCCGTTTCGTACGGGCTTCTTCTTGTTACCGAAAACTCATACATATCCGGAAGCTGTCCTTCCAGGTCAGCCTTGTCAAACCTCCCCTCAAAAACAAACTTTGCATCCGCCTTTACAACCTCGACAGTCTTTTCCGACTGCGCAATCTCTTCTCCCTCTGCGTCCCTTGCTATGAATTTACACTCATACCTGTAGGCCTTATCTGTCTTATTCTGTAAAACCAGAATAGGATTGCAGTTGTGGTCATCCTCTCTGAAATACTGCCCAAGCAAAATAGTCCCCATTGGAAGTCCGCCGTAGGAAGGAATATCATCATCAGAGGCTCCCTTTTTCTGTGCCCCATAATCACCTTCACTGTCTACGTCCAGACTGTCAATGCTTTCAAAAATGCTTCCCTGGGCATCCTCATCGAAAAATACCTCATTAAGGATTCCCTTTCTTTCAGAGGACCCGTCAGCTGCAGCATCCTCATTTTCCTCCTCTGAAGGAGCTGTGTCCGAAACCACCTCAATTGCCTCAGACAGAGACTCCACAGAAGCGCCTTTGGAAACGTAGTAGATCTCATCTCCGTCTGCGCCTATATTCTTTTTCTCAAATTCCACGGTTTCGATATCTATATCGTCAAGAAGAAAGCTCATATCAAGTCCCAGATTGGAATAATTATCATAAATTATCTGAGAGAGAGTATTCAGTCCTGTATTTTTGTCATAGGGAAGGGATAATCCATAGGAATTAAAATACATCACAAGCGGAAGTATGATTCCCGCTAAAGAAATCGCTGCTGCCCTGGCCAAGTTAATAGTCTTTTCCTTGAGGAATAAGGTAAGGCTCAGACAAAAAGCGATGATAGATGGCAGTATTCCGACAACAAGAAAAGCTGTCAAAAGACCAACTATAGAAAGCACAATTGCAACTACAACCATATGTTGAAATTTCCTCTCATCTTATGTGCAGTTTCAACAAAAATAGTTTCATAATAAATGTCAATACTTGTATCAAAAAAAATTAATACTACAATATATTGTAGTTAGAGAAAAAATGTTTCTTTCTCAATTATTTATCGTATTGATGATAATTTTTTCGTTTTAATGTGTTTGGAGGGTATGAAATTATGACTAACGTTGCTACTTTAGAGGGTTTGGATCTCGGTGTTATCCGCAACATGCTTCGTTCCATGACGAACGAACACTGGTCAGTGGCTGAAGCTATGGATGAATATGATATCCCCGAAGAGCTCCGCGAAAAATACGAAGCTCTTATCGAGGGATGTTTTGTTAACTGATATTTTGTAATTAAAGTATTACAAAACTTCCAGTTTAAATACTATTGGAAGGTCGCTTCTGTATTCTGTTTTTAAGTGAAGACCCTGTTCGTCTCTCTTGAAGCAGACATCAGAATTATCTCCCAATACAGAAACCTTGTTTATGATGCCTGAGAACCCGCTTGAGTTCTCGGCATTTTTTTCTGTAGCAAAGCTCTTTATGAGATACTCTCCGTTGTCAGAACACTTAAGCGTTGTAGCGTAAATGTTGCCGCCACCCTGAGTGAATCTGAAGTCCTCAGGCGTGTATTCAGGCTTCTTCTTGTCTGTAAACTGTCCGCCTGCAGTCTTTGTAGGTCCCTCGCAGGTAAACTTATATACTCTGCTTCCGTAGATAGCTTCTCCATTTCTTGAAAGCCACTCTCCAACTCCAAGAAGAGTCTTCTTATCCTCATCGGATATTGTTCCGTCAGGCTTTGGTCCTACGTTTAGAAGAAGATTTCCGTTCTTTGAAACAGCATCTACAAGATTGCCGATGATCTCCTCAGCATCCTTGTATTCATTGTCCACTGTATAGCACCAGGAATGTCTTCCGATGGCTGTATCCGTCTGCCATACAAAGGGCTGTGCTGTAGGAAGCTGACCTCTCTCAACATCCGGAACTGCGCATCCAAAGGCAAAGGCATCGTGCTTATAGTTGATAACGCCTACCTTTCCCAGTTTTTCCATCTCATTGTAATAATATGCTGCCATCTTCTGGAGATATGGCTTCATGCAGGCTTCCTGTATCCACCAGTCAAAATACAGAACCTCAGGGTGATAGTTATCGATTATCTCCTTCGTCCTGTTGAACCAGTCATCCATAAACTCCTTTGTAGGAGCAGGCTCAGCGTAGAGGTCATAGTGATTTTCAGGCTCCTTCATTGCCGGATAATAAAGGCTGTCCGGTCCGATATCATCTGTGATGTCACTCTCAAATTCGCGGCCATGGCTCATAAAGAACCAGTGCTCTATTCTGTGAGAAGAAGCTCCAAGCTTCATTCCTCTCTTCTCCACACTCTTTTTAAGCTCACCGAGATAGTCAACCTTTGGCCCCATCTCGTAAGCATTCCACTTCGAAATGCTGCTCTTATACATCATAAAACCGTCGTGATGCTCAGCTACAGGCACTACATACTTCGCTCCTGCCTTCTCAAAAAGCTGTGCCCACTCGTCGGCATTGAATTTCTCAGCCTTGAACATAGGAATAAAATCCTTGTAGCCAAAGTCCTTGTGAGGGCCATAGGTCGCTACATGATGATCAAACTCTCTGGTCCCTCGGATATACATATTTCTTGAATACCACTCATTTGCATAAGCCGGCACGCTGTAGATTCCAAAGTGAATAAAGATTCCGAATCTGGCATCCTGATACCATTCGGGAACACGATATTTTGAAAGTGATTTCCAATCCGCAGTGTAAGTCATATAACCTCCATTTACTATTTCTTTTTTTTGGTCTTTTCCTTTTTCAAAAGTTCCATCCCAACATCGTATACCTTTCCCTCAACAGCATCCTCCAGCCATTTGGCCATTGTTATTCCGTCCTGCGTAAAAAGGAGGAAATGAGGCTCTCTTACGCTCGTATGGACAGTACCTCCTTTTGTGACAAGAGGTATCTTCCACTCATTTATAAACATCCCAAAGGAGGGAGTTATAGCTTTTAACTCTGCTATCATCTCCTGCAGCTGTTTGTAATACTCCTCCTGTACAGCTGTGTCAGTCTCATACTTTTTATTAACAATATCATTGTAGTAAGCACTGAGCAGATAGTCATAGATTGAACTGGAATACAAATACCTGAACCTGTCTCCGTATCTGGAATACAGATCTTTGTACCAGTCAAGCGTTATATTGCTCCCGGTAAGAGGCTTCCAAATACTTTCCTTTGACATCCAGATGTTTTTTGCCGTCTTTCTCCAGTGCTTGTAAAGAAGCTGCCCGCTATCTGAAAAAAGAGTGATATTTCTGGCCTTTGGATAATAGTCATCCACTACAACACCCGCAAGAGCCGGAACAGCAAATGCTCCTGCTGAATTACCCGCAATAAGAAGCGTAGAGGGATTTGGAAAAAGCTTTTTTGACACCTTCATGCTCTCAATAAAATTCACATAGCCATGAAAGTGTAAAACCTCATCCTTTCCATCCTCGGACTTATAGGGATAATCATTGCAGCCTACATGGAAATCACCGGTCGCATAGGTAATGACCACAAAGCTCCAATCCTTAAAGGGATTCTTGTCTGTAATAATGTCCGTGATACCCACATTGATATTCATTAACTGGGTAAAAGGGCGAAGGTTGTTCCAATAATAATTAGGAAGGCCGGCTGCCACCTTGCCCCCCGTAACAGGTCTTGCTGCAGTGTACTCGTTCCAAGCTACGCCTCCTCCGGAAAAGAATACGCACAGCTTATCAGGGTCTGCCAGCTTCACGTAGATATAGTACTCTGAGCCATCTCCGGAAAGTCCCCTTTCCAAAGGAACCCTGTACCATACCATCTTTTCCGGATTCTCCGGAAGGTCAGGAGCCTTGAACCTGCTCTCTCCAACAGCAGTCCCCAGCTTGTCCTCAACGAAGTCTCCTACCTTGGAAGCAAAAACCACACCCGCTTTAAAATTACTTTTGTTTAGCGTATCCTTTATTTTCATAGAATTCCTTACATGTTGAACATCTTCTGCGAAGCATTCTTAAGATCTCTGAATCTGAATATTACAATTGCAAGACCGAGGATAAGGTACAATAGTATGCTTATAACCGCCGGCCATGGGAATTTGTTCATTCCGTTTTTGATGTAGATTATCTGCAAAAGAGCCATGCCAATATCAAATATAATATAAAGCGCATACTCATCAAGACGAAGCTTAATGACCTTGGCGATGATTATGGTCGCGATGGCAAGTCCGGTAAGTGTTGCAGGAACCATCCACTCAAGACTCCAGCCGTGGAAGCCCGTATGCATGTCAATATAGATATCCACCACTATCGCCACGAAAACCTCCCAGGTTATGACCTTAAGAAGGTTGTTTCTAAGATATACAGTTGTTATCACAGTGACCCAGGCAACCAGAATTCCCAGCATCACAACTCCGACAAAGGAGTACTGGCTTTCTGTCATAATGTTTATTGCTCCGAAGACAATCTCAAGAGCAATTGCGAGAAAAGTACACATCTTGATAAAGGTTATGTTACTTAACTTTTTCTTTTTTATCCTGGGAAAAGCCGGTTCGATGAAGCCTTCCGTTTCTTTTAGCTGCGCCTGACACAGCGGGCAGCACTTCTTTTCCCCTCTTATTTTTACCTTGCATTTAGGACAATACTGCATAAAAACTTACTCCTTGTCATAGTCATTGGTACTAATCACAACCTCGATTCCAAGCTCAGTGAGGCATCTGAAAAAGTTCAGCATAGTCTTGTGAGTCTTGTAGGGTGAAACCTCACCGAATACCATCCTGTCATTATATGAGCATACGCATACCTGCTGGGACGCGGCTGTCATAAAAGCAGAAAAGCCTTCAATGTAATCCCTGACCTCCTCGGGCATCTTTATCTGCCCAAGATTGGACATAGTGCTGGTAACACCTTTTTTAGCTGCTCTGTCAAAGAATCCGATTCCTATATCCTTTAGCGGAAGTGGGATCATCTTAATTCCAAAATTGTGTTCCAGAGCTGCATAGGAATTCATAGTCTTCTCAATGCTGTCTGATGAAAGCTTTTCCTTGAAGTCCTTTGCAACCGGCTCGATGATACTCTTAAGCTCACCATTGTAGTCTGCCGGATTGTAATCGATATTTATAACGCCAAAAAAGTTTCTGGTAGTTCCGCTGTTAAAATACTGGCGAAGGTTTACCGGAACACTTACTACTACATGCCTTCTCATCTGCAGCCTGTTCATTCCAAGGATTACAGCCTTTATATATAGCGCTACGCAAAGAACGCCAACAGTAGTGTTGTGCTCATGAGCCAGCTCCAGAAATTTGCTCGATGAAACAGTACCTTCTATGAGATGCGGAAGCAGGTTGTCATCCAGATCTCCCGTCACCTGATAGGCCTTTACTGAAGACATCTCCTTTAACTGTTTAAGTCCCTTTTGCTTGCTGTAATAATCTCCGAAGGCATCTCCTGTCTTTTCCTCAACAGAAAACTGATCTGTGGGCTTTATATCCTCGCTCAGGCCGTGCTTAAGCTGAAGATATCTGGTGACAAGGCTCTTAAAGAACATAAAAGCTCCTGTGCCGTCAGCCAGCACATGAAACATCTCCAGATTTATCCTCTTTTTGAAGTAGTTTACTCTGTATAAAAGATTTTTGTGTCCGGGAATGTAAAGTGGCATGCAGGCAGGAGTGTGCTCCTCCTCTACAACAGCCTGCAGATTACTTTCCTCCAGATAGTACCAGAATATTCCCCTGTGAAGAACACAGTTGAAAAATGGAAACTCACCTATAGTCTCATCCAAAGCCTCCTGCAGAATCTGTTTATCTACTTCTTCCTTAAGCTCGCAGGTCAGCCTGAATACTCTTGTGTTAGCTCCTTTCGCAGATGCAGGTATAATCTTCGCTGCATTATCAAGTTCATACCAATTAGCGGTCTTACTCATTAAAACTAATCTTCCTTACCTATTTATTTTTATATCAAAGATGTTCAAGTCTCTCAGTAACAATGTCCATGGAGCTCTTGCTCATGCGATAGATAACGTCCTCCAGAGAGATGAACTTTTTGTTTCTTATAAACTTAAGATATCTTGGTGTGAAACGCATCTTGATACCCTTGGGCTCTATGCCGGCGTTTACCTTTTCCTGAATCGTTGAGCAGGTATCAGCAGCATCATGTGCAAGGCTCTTACTTAAAATACAAAGAAGAGTCCCGGCGGTCCTTACAAAGCCCTCACAGTTGGGGTCATCCGAAACGTCCAGTGACTGCATGGCACCAACAGACCATTTGCTTAGCCTTCGGAAGATTCCATACTCGCAGTCAAGCTCCACCAGCTTCTCATTAAGACTGTCATAGAGCCATACTTCGTTTCCTTTGACAAACATATCGCTTACAACAAAGAGCTCGCCCTCGAATGGGAACTTTATGCTGCAATTGTCGCACCCTGTAAGAAGGACATTGGCATTGATCTCACTTACAACATCCTTTGCCTCAAATTCATCCTCATCGATAGTGAAATTGGGCTCAAAGGAGGTTTCTTTTTCCTCTCTGATCTCCTCGAAGGCTTCAGAGAAGTCCTCTTCCCGAACAGTATCCTCACTGGTCACATCCTTCGCGCTCTCTTTTTCCTCAAGTCTTTCCTTGGAAAGCTTGTTTACAAGGTAAGAGCCAAAACCGGGAGTCTGAACAGTGAATCTGTCTGTTCCGCACTCCTCGAAGGGGCCTGCCATAGGAAATCTCCCTCTTTTTCTTCCAAAATAGTCAGTGTCAAACATTATCTTTGACCCGTCAGGATTTTCGAAGAACTGCTCAGGCTCGAAGGCCATTCCCAAAAAGTCAGTATTAACGGGGATTGTATAATGTCTTGGCAAAAACTCGTAGAGGTTGGTGTGAAGTGTATATTTTCCATCTTCCTCATCGAGGTAAAAGCTTATCTTGTGGTCGTTATCCACATGGGCAGTCTCGCCGTTACAGCACCTGGCGCCGTTAAAATATGCATTGCCTCCAAAGTATACAGGCAGATGATCATAGTAAACATCCCTCTCTCCGCGCTTGTAGGGCTTATTAAAGGTCTTGAAATACTCTGCAGGAGACGGGAAATTGTTATATGGCACAGTTCCACAGATGAAGTTGTTCATATCCATGGTGTCAGTACCATGTTCAACGCAGTAATCAAGAAGGTCCTGTCTTACTGCCCTCTGAACAAAGATATTGTTATAAAATCTTGCATCGCCGTGAAGTATGGTCATAAAACCGGCAATCTTCGTGGAATGAGGCACATGATAAGGTGTGTATCTGTCAGTAGAAAATCTTATTCCGCCATTGTCAGCGCCCTGTCCTACATGAGTAAAGGACCCTGCGATCAGGTTATGAACAAATGCTATTCCCTGAGCACTGATCCTGCAGGCCATATCCGACAAAAGAAGGTTGTGATCTACAAGAGTCGGGCCGTGAGAGACCTCAATGAACAAATCCTCACCCAAAGTAAAGCCCTGTCCGGAGCCGGTCCGCTTTGGCGGAACATTGTCATGGAAAAAGTTCTGGGTAACTCTGGTTCCCTGAGCCTCCCAGTCAAGCCAGATACCTCTTGTACAGTGATCTATGTGGTTTCTTCTGATAATGGTATCAATGGCCGCATGAAACTTGATACCTCCAATCTCAGCACCGGAGATATTCTGCTTATTATTTATATGATGGATGTGATTGTCCTCGATAACAGAAAAAGCACAGCCCAAATGTCCCACGATTCCGGTCTGTCCGCAGTCATGGATATCACAGCGCCTAACTGTATGGCTTCCTATGCTCTCCTTGTCCCAGCCCTCATTAACTGCCTGGCAGACAGCATCTCTCTGTGTCTGTGTTCCATCCTTTAGGAATCTGTCAGCCCACTTATTGTTGTTGCCCTTCTGGAAATATTTTCCAAGGGAGATTCCGCAGCATTTGGACTCATAAATTTCACAGTCCTCGATTATCCAGCCCTTTGACCAGTGAGGGCCTATCATGCCCTCCTGCTCTGCAGTTGGAGGTGCCCACTGGGTTGCAGCCTGTCTGATACAGAAGCCCGTTACAGTAATGTAATCAAGCCCTGTTTTATCCGGGTAAAAACATGCCTTTCTAACGGAAAGCTCAACATTTTCCCTGTTTGGGTCTTTCCCCTGGAAATTGGCATATATAACAGTCTCATTATTCTCTTTTGCAGTAAACCAGGTATATACGGAAAAGTCAGGATCCCAGGAACTCATATTCTTCTCGGGATGCATACATGAAGATACATCAAATACCTCTGTCATTGACTTTCCATCGAGATAGATTTCTCCAAGATGGCCCTTTTGGGAGCTGTCATTAAGCCAGTCTCCATGAAGATTTATATCATAGGGGTTGAAATCCCCAAAGAAGCTGTCAGGGATTCTGATTCTATAGACATTCTCAAAGCTCTCCCATCCGGTAAGCTCCTCAGCACCGGTGATGATTGCTTCTCCACGCTCTGTACTCACATAGCTGATACGTTTATCGGCCGTTCCGCCGTTTGCAGGTCTGACCCACTCCCTGTAGATTCCCGGCGCAACATAAACAGTATCTCCCGGGGCAGCGATATTCGCCGCTTCCTGAATCGTCTTAAAAGGATGTCTTATAGAGCCGTCTCCGCTCCTTAGTACGTTACCTGCTACGTAAATCTGCATAATTGCCTCCCAAAAAAAACGATATTTTTATTTAAGCTGATGTAAAAAACAACATTTATTGCAAAATTACCACATATATAGTATACCATGTTTAGGAGGGGTAAGTTATGGCAAGAATGAAATATATATACGCGGTTGCTGTATTGGCAGCGCTTATAATATCCGGGATAATAATAAACGTGGTCAGTTCTTTATTCTGACCACGCTTTGTGTTTTTATATTCAGTGGTGCTTGACCTGGTTGTAAAGGTCTGAATCAGCTCTGGCAATAAAAGACTGAATCGAAATAGGTGCCTGATAGTCGTACTGTGCAATTCCAACATTGACGGAAATGCTATAAGGAAGTGACATCTCTGAGGACATCCTTTTTACGTTGTTCTTGATCTGATCAGAGAGCCATATAGCCTCTGCTTTATAAGCCATCTGAGCAACTACAATGAATTCATCACCGCCATATCTGGAAACAAAGAACCTGTTTCTTGGTCCCTGGCAGGCACTCTTAACGGCGTTAGCCACTCTTACAAGGGCACGGTCGCCTTCTATTCGGCCATAGGCCTCATTTATACTCTTGAAATCATCTATGTCCACAAGAAGAATAAAAAGGGACATTCCGAAATCTTCATTTCTCATTTTCTTAGCAAGATACTTGTACATCTGATGTCTGTTATTGATCTGTGTTAGAGGATCAAGCGAGATCAGATTATCAAGAATTGATATGTACACATAATAAACTGCCACAACTGCGCCATAGCAAAGAAGCGGTACTCTCCAGTAGATCGCCTGAAGCGCTCCAAGAACTAAAGGCGACAGAGGAAACATTCCTATCATGAAATACATGTTTCTGTCAGCGTATTTATCCTTGCTGAAGGCTCTGTAAAATGCCTTGACAGAAGCAGCTATCAGATAGGCAAAAGGAACGATGACAAGAATGAAATAAAGCCTTCCACCAACTAATTTCCCCTGTTCATCAACATAGTAAACAAGCCCTGTTCTATATGCGGATACGCAAAGAATTCCCGAAATCCACACAGGGATACTCAGGATAAGCCTGTTGGTATCATTCTCCACGGACTTATCATTTTGTATGGCCTCCGAGAGTATGTACCATAGGTAAGAAGCTATACTAAGTAATAAATAGGTAAAAATATTGGATAAATAAAGAAGCGTTCTGGTGGATTCTATAACCCCGCCATCAACAATAGCCCAGAAAATCTCAGCCACAAAATACAGCATCAGAACAGTGATGATATTCCCCAATATCATCTGCGAAAACTGCTTGTTTACGCCTTTTGCTATCTTTATGGCAATGAGTCCTAATAGCAATATACAGGCAATATGTGCCTCTACATAATAAGCAACGTACCCCAAGTTTACTCCTCCAACTAATATATGCGTAGAAATAATTTTATCATGAAATAACTAAATTAAACATAGTTTACAAAGAGTTTATATTTTCTTTATAATTCCGCGGTTTCCTGCTATTTAGAAAAAAACGAAAGCCGGTAAGCTTTCGTTTTTATGCGCCGTTTGCAATTGCCTTAAGTGCTTCAAATTCCGAGTCATAAACGCCTCCCATGGCTGCCAGATCCTCCCAGGTGTACCAGGCTCCTGAAAGCTGTACTCCCCTGATCGACACATCTGTTGCGATAACCATGAATGGCTTGTGGTTAACGACGATATAGGCCTGTCTGTTAAGCCCGAAGGGTGTAACAAAAACATGGCCGGTATCTATAAGATGATTAAGCTCATCCAAAGACACGTTTTTTGAAAGCATTTCGGTTCTCTGCATACTCAAAATTCCTGTCTAATTATTTATATACAAATTAATTATACTATCAGGCCATTTGAGTGTAAATTCGTTTATATTTATTTAATATTCTGAGTAATTTTCTTTGTTCACTTGGTAATGGAATAATCTCTCTCCCCAAATATACCGGTTCCGACTCTGACAAAGGTTGCGCCCTCTTCTATGGCGACCTCGTAGTCTCCGGTCATTCCCATGGAAAGAGTAACAAGCTTGTGACCAAAGATATCCATTTCGTTTAGCTCGTCCTTAAGAGAGCGAAGTCCCTTAAAATAAACTCTGTTGCTTTCAGGATCATCAGTGAAAGGCGCAATGGTCATCAGGCCCCTTACGTTTATGTGTTCGAAAGGTGCTATCTCTTTTGCAAATGAGATTACATCAGCAGGTGAAAGGCCGAACTTAGTCTCTTCCTCAGCCATATTTACTTCAAGAAGCACATCCATCACGATGTCATGCTTTGCTGCCTGCTTCTCGATTTCCTGCGCAAGCTTAAGATTGTCCACAGAATGAATCATGCAGGCAAGCCCCGGAAGATATTTAACCTTGTTGGCCTGAAGATGCCCGATCATGTGCCAGTCTAAAGGTTCCTCAATAACAGCAGCCTTGTCCTTCATCTCCTGGACCTTGTTTTCCCCAAATACTCTTATCCCACAGTCCATAGCCTCTCTTACGGCCTCAACAGGCTTGGTCTTGCTGACAGCGATGAGAGTCACTTCACTTCGCTCTCTCCCTGCTCTTTCACAGGCTTTCCTGATGTTTTCTTCAACTGTTTTGAGATTTTCCTTTATCATAGCTTGCTCCAATCACTATTTGATGTATGAATAAGGTTAAAAATACCATGAAATATACTATATTTTGTGTTTTCTTTTTTACTTTGGTATTATATCATATAATAAAATGATGATGTGAGGAATTCTTATGAACATCAATGACATCGCAAACGGATCCGAAGTGAAAATCCATGCTTCCATCTCCGGGCACAACATTGTCATCATGACTGAGGCAATCTTTGGTGTGTCCGCAGGTCTTTTGGTCAAGCCCATGGAGTACTTCGGAAAATACATGCAATTTTTGGAGCCCTCCTGGATTCAGATTCGCAACAAAAGAGACGGAAGGGTCTATAAATTCATGTCCACAACCGTCACTCCTGTTAAGACCAGATATGGCAACTTCCATCTCATCAGATGTTCATCCAAGCTTGAACCCGAAAATACCAGAAGAGCCGAGCGCTTTAGCCTTGAAAAGCTCGGACTCTTTGCTGTCAACGGCAATACTGCTTCACTAAAAAACTGTATTGTCCATGATATCTCTATGAGGGGAATGTCCCTCATTATCGACAACACCACAAAGTGCAGAGTAGGCGACAAACTCGAAGTCTCCTTCAGGTACGGCCAGATGCTTCATAACTACGAAGTAAGCGCCGTTGTAGTCAGGATGTTCGCTGTTCAGAACAAGCCTGCCCTGGGATGTTCCATTACCAACATGAATGTAGACCTTATCGGTCTCCTTAGCCAGAAGCGGTCGGAAAAGTATCCTGAAACTGCCGAAAGCTCCGAGACCAATCTCAATCCTGAAATATCACAGGAGCAGCAGATACAGGAAGTTGAAGAAGATCTCGCAAGGCAGATTATACCTAACCGCTCCGGTCATAAATCCATCACGAATTCTAACCCATTTGATCCAAGTAAACTTGAACATGTTACGCTGGATGATGCACAGAAAAGCCAAAAGCTGCAACTTCGGGAAGAAAGACTCGCCGCCCAGGCCAGAGAAATAGAGAATCTTTTGGATCTGCGTGATATATAATCCAACCAAATACGGGGACGGTTCATTTGGCAGTATGCCAAATGAACCGTCCCCGTTGGGCTTTCAGAGCAAATCATCTATTATAGGACATTTCCAAATTACGGCTATAATATTTACTTTCCAGATCTCTCTTTTTTAAAGAATTAATAATCAACCGCTGAAACTGCGTATATAAAACAGCTCCGGCTATTGTTCCAACGAGTAATACAAGAACACTTGTCATTGTATTTGGACAATATTTCTTAACTTTACCAAAAAGCAGGAACATGCACGCATGATGCAAATATATTCCATATTGATATTCTGTTATAAAACGATGAAATCTGCCTGTATGACACTTGTTCAATACATTATCATCAAGTGTTGATAACAGCACTATCATCCAGATTATTGCAACAAGGATGTAGTCATTGATGCTTTGAGTAAACAAAAGAGTAATCAATGTACCGATCAACCCGAAATATGTAACATTAATGAATATCCCTCTGATTTTTCCCTGTAAATAATCAGAAATATAGTATATTAGCCCGCCAAGCAGCATATCCGCCAGGCCTCTCCAAAAAGGCACATAAAAGATATATGCTCTTACATCCCAGACTTCAATTTGATTCGGAGAAAAATAGATTAAAGAACCATAAATCAGCGCTATTAGAAGTGATGAGCTTATAATGAACTTTTTTCTGTCAGTAAATTTGTATAACAGAAGGATTACTATTTCTGCCAAAACCATAACTGAAATATACCATGCAGGATAGTTTATTCCACCGATTTTATACCAGTTTTGAATTAATAGCATTTCAGCTATCATATTAAATTTGCTTGGATAGGGAAAGCTTCGATACCCCATAAATGAGACTGCTAATATGAGAAGCCAGGCAAAAAAGTACTCCGGGTAAACTCTATTTATTCTTTTTTTCATCATGGGAAGTATTTCAATATTCTCATATTTCTGACATTTAGATATTAACAGGTAGCCTGATATCATAAAGAATAATTCAACCAGAATATAGCCATAGAAAAGACGATTCTCTAATAAAAACGAGTGATGAATGATAATAATTATTATGCAGGAAAATTTCAAGTAATCCAATGCAAGTTTTCTTTGTACATTACTACTTTTCTTAATCATTAAACATTTACGCTTCCTTGTACATATTTGCAGATTCGCCGGTTGTCTCACAATATCTACATACTCGGCGACAGCAACCTTAGCATTCTATTATATTTCTGCCTTAAAGTCCATAGATATACTGCAAAGGTCAAAAAACATTCACAATTGCATAAAAATGCATCGAAGACGAAGCGTAAAAAGGCTGCCACACAGATTTGCTCCGGTGTAGCAGCCTATATATAGCCTATAGCTTAAAATCTTATCTGTTTTTCTACCATTCTGACAAATTCAACATTGTTTCTGGTCTTGGAGAAAAGGTTGATGCACTGGTCTACTGCATCATCAGCCTTCATACCGTTAAAGCCCTTACGCAGGTTGTTGATAGCTGCAAGTTCCTCTGCCGAAAGAAGAAGGTCCTCTCTTCTGGTGCTGGACTTTGGAATGTTGATCGCAGGGAAAATTCTCTTTTCCTGAAGCTTTCTGTCCAGAACCATTTCCATGTTACCTGTTCCCTTGAATTCCTCGTAGATAACATCGTCCATCTTTGAACCTGTCTCGATAAGAGCTGTTGCAAGGATTGTAAGGCTTCCGCCCTCTCTCATGTTTCTGGCTGCGCCAAAGAATCTCTTTGGCATATGAAGAGCAGCAGGATCAAGACCACCTGAAAGTGTTCTTCCTGAAGGAGGAAC